>Ga0209311_1003693_pt1 | contig 10342 bp, 8 predicted proteins | sample AD_UKC045_MetaG_FD_184417 | JGI IMG/M metagenome (GOLD analysis project Ga0209311, IMG submission 184417) | Active sludge microbial communities of municipal wastewater-treating anaerobic digesters from USA - AD_UKC045_MetaG (SPAdes) (version 2) | ecosystem: Engineered > Bioreactor > Anaerobic >... | reverse complement strand
AAGTAGTAGCGATCAAGCATTTCGGTTGATTTGCACCGAAGCATGACCACGAGCCTGCGACCATGGGATTGGTCATTCAAGACAGAGTTAAGGCGAGTCACGCGACGCTCTGGATAGCGTTCGTAGTATTTCCAGCCAAACTCCTTTTCCTGCCCGGTGATCGCATCCACTCCACAAAACAGCAACGTCGCGTTTGTTGCTGGATCGGATATGGGGAGCTCAGGAAAGAATGAGTACGACTCCGTCGGAATTAGTACTCCATGCCGACCTGCATCATCATTCGTGGTCAGAATCTTGGCAAAGATCTCTGCGGGAACCATACGTTCCAGCGCGCCGATGAGCTGCCTTGCATAGCTCTCAATCTGTATGCTCAACGAACTCTCCGTGTGTTCATCCAATGATCTTGCGATACAAGGAGTCTAGTCGTCGATGGTCGAGCTGGCATTCCCATACGACAAGGTGGCGCCAATCGAGTCTGCGAAGAAGTAGCTTCGCACGTGCGTCGCGAATGACGTTCGCTTCGAATTTGTCGAGCCAAAACTCTAGGTTGGATGCAGGAGTCGACGCGAACTTGCAACCTGGATGGCGGTGCCAGAAGCAGCCGTGCACGAACACAACAGTTCGATACTTGGGAAATACGAGGTCGGGTTTGCCGGGGAGCAAAGATTTAAGTCGAAACCGGAGGCCAAGTCGATGAAGGTGGCTTCGAACAATCTTTTCCGGTTTCGTATCCCGACCGCGAATGCCGGACATCATCCGGCTGCGTGTTGCTTTGTCGACTACATCGACCATCAGGCATCGAGTCGACCGTTGAAACGTCGCATGAAGATCGGGTAGGCCGCCTCATGAACATCGTTCCCGAACTTGTCGAACATGTCCGAAAGAATGTTTTCGACCTTGGCGCACTCTTCCGGAGAGAATGTCGGTTCGCCGGTACGGATGTTGAAGATCTGATTCGGTGAGTCGTCAGGATGGAACAGCAACTCGCGGCGCGACATTTCTGCGAACCACCACGACATATCGTCGAACGTGCTCACATTCAGATCGGGAATACGGCTGGATTCCATGGCTGTGCTCCTTGTGGTCAACGAAGTGACAACGATGCCTGTTCCTGATTCCGCGCCATCAATTCGATGACGCGAGGTTTAATGATCTTTGCGACAGCTTCTATTACCGGAACAACGACGCTGTTCCCGAACTGCTTGTACGCCTGTGTATCACTCACTGGAATCTTGAAATCTGCAGGAAATCCCATTAATCGCGCGCACTCGCGCGGTGTCAGCCGGCGCGGGCGCTTGCGCGGGCCTTGCGACACCAGAATTTCCGAGCCGTCCTTGTAGTAACGCGCCGACAGCGTGCGCGCGACATTTTCGCCATCGACCAGGCCGAAGCCGAAACCATTGCCGGCGGCGCGGTGCTTCTCGGCGTATGCCTGCAAATAAGTCCACATGTTCGAGGTTAGCGTGTACTTGGCAGCCACCGTCGCCTTGGCGCCTGTGGTGTACGGAGATTCTTCGGCTTGCGTGCCGTCCTGAGGATGCAGGATGCTCGACAACTTCGGCCCCACTTCCGGCAGCCGCAAATCCTCCCAGCTAAAGCCGCAAGGCTCACGTAAGCCGACGATCAGGATGCGTTCGCGATGTTGCGGCACAAATCGGCGACCGTCGATCACCTTGTAGTGCACGTCATAGCCAAGTTCGTCACGAAGCACGGCGAGGATGGTGGCGAAGGTCTTGCCCTTGTCGTGCGAAAGCAGATTCTTCACGTTCTCCAGCAGGAACGCTTTTGGCTGCTTCGCCGCGATGATCCGCGCTACGTCGTAGAACAGCGTGCCCTGTGTGGTGCACTCGAACCCGTGCGGGCGACCTAGCGCGTTCTTCTTCGACACACCGGCGATGCTGAAAGGTTGGCACGGAAAGCCTGCGAGCAACACGTCATGAGCAGGCACATCCTCGGCATCGACCTTGGTGATGTCCCCGACCAGCAGATGACCTTCTTCGTGCGGGAAATTGGCTAGATAGGTCTTCTGCGCGTAGGGATTCCACTCGCTCGTGAATACGCAACGCCCGCCATGTTGCTCGAAGCCGTGGCGGATACCGCCGATGCCGGCAAACAGATCAATGAAGGTAAAGACATGGTCGTCATTGGCTGGCGCCACAAGCAACGGCAGGATCCGCTGACGAACCGAATCGACCCGATAGGAGGGGACGTCTTCATTTACCTGCCAGCGCCTGAGCGTGCTCTGGTTCACGTCAAGAAGGTTTGCAACTTCCCGCTGGCTGTAGAGGGTGCGGGCTTGACGGAGTAGCTCGAGAGGGCATGGTTCGATTTTCATAGAGGCCGCTTCCGCTGGGTCGATTACCGCGCATAATGCGCGAATACCAACCCAGAGAGCAACGGGTCGAGCTCGATTGTCTGGTCCTTCAGTCGCTCGTAGTGAGACGGAAACTCCCACACCAACGAAAGCGAGGGGGATCCGCATTTGCGGTGCTCCATTCCACGTGTGCCTGGCGGCGCTTGAGAAGCGCCGACCCGACGAGTTTCCGGCAAGGAAAATCCGGGTGAGAATCCTTGTCGTTCACGTGGCGGCGAGAACGCGCTCCCTATACTGCCGCGCACTCCCCATCAGGAAATCCAAATGTCGAGCTATGTCGAGGGCGCTCTTGTCGAAGGCGAACGCATCGTTCACGCAGGTCGTATCAGTGCCTGGGCGCTATGGCACCTGATCGGACTCGGCATCATCCTGCTTCCGGCGTTCGGAATCGGTCTGGTCTTCCTGATCATCGCGTATGTACGCTATCAGTCGACCGAGCTGGCCGTCACGACCAAGCGCGTGATCGTCAAGCATGGTTTCATTCGACGCCAGACCGTCGAGATCAACCTGAGCAAGGTCGAGAGCATCCAGGTGGATCAGGGGGTGCTTGGTCGCATGCTCAATTTCGGAACCCTGATCGTCGCCGGGACAGGCACCTCGCACGCACCGCTTGCCGGAATCGCGGATCCGATGGCATTCCGCAAAGCCTTCATCGAAGCCCAGGATGAGGGTCAGGAAGGGATCTGACCACGCCGATTTCCATGCGCTTTCATGCCGGCAGAGACCGGTGGCCGGAAGCCTGAGAAATTTTCCACTCGAATCGCTGCAACAGCCCGCTGAACTCGGCATCGAGCGGGGCCTCGATGCGCATCCGTCTCGCCTCGACCGGGTGATCGAACCGCAGGCGCCATGCATGCAGCAACAGGCGATGCACGCTGTAGTACTGCTTGAACAGGCGGTTGTGTTCGGTGCGGCCGTGGCTCGTGTCGCCGATCAGCGGATGGCGCAGATGGGCGAAATGACGACGGATCTGGCGATAGCGACCGGTCTCGGGCGAGACCTCGACGAGGGCATAGCGCTGTTGCGGATAGCGGTTGATCGCGATCGGAACCTCGATCGTGGCGAGGCGTTCCCAGCGGGTCAGGGCCGGTTTGCGGTCGCTGTTCTCGCGCACGCCGGGCAGCGCATAGTCGATCTCGCCGGTCTCCTCGGGCCAGCCACGGCAGACCGCGAGATAGGTCTTCTCGACGTCGCGCTGCATGAACTGGCGACCGAGCGTGCCGGCGATTTCGGCGTTGCGTCCGATCAGGAGCACGCCGCTGGTGGCGCGGTCGAGGCGATGGATCAGGTGCAAGGGGCCTTCGACGAGCGCACGCACCTGGTCGATCAGGTAGACATCGCCGTCGTTGACGAGCCGACTGCGGTGCACAGGAATGCCGGCCGGCTTGTCGACGACGACGATATGTTCGTCGCAGTAGAGGATCATGAGCGAGGATGGGCCGGTCAGCGCGAACGCAGCGCAGCGATGAAGCCTGCGGCCGACATGATCGCAGCACCGATTGCCCACGCGCACACGCCGCCCACGCGCAGCGTCTGCGTATCGAGCACCTGCAACAGGACGGCGCAGACGGCGAAGGTCGCGCCAATCGTCAGGCGCACGGCGAGTTGCGGGCCGCGTCGGGAATTCGCTTCGAGACGGCGCAGATCGTCCGACGCGATGCGCACTTCGAGTTTGCCGCTGGTGACCTGTTCGAGATAGCTGTGCACGAGCTGCGGCATGTCGGGCGCGGCAGCCAGCCATTCGGGGATGCGCTGACGCAGGCGCTTGAGCATCGCGCGCGGTCCGCGACGCTTCCACCAGATCTTTTCCAGCACGGGTTTCGCGGTCGCCCAGATATCGATGCGTGGATACAGCAGGCGGCCGACGCCTTCGATGTTGAGCAGGGTCTTCTGCAGCAGGATCAATTGCGGCTGCAGGGTCAGTTCGTAGCGGCGCGCGGTCTGGAACAGCTTGACGACGACTTCGGCCAGCGATATCTCGCTCAGCGGGCGCGTGAAATACGGTTCGCAGACCGCGCGGATCGCCGATTCGAGTTCGTCCATGCGCACGTTCGCGGGCATCCATCCCGCGCGCAGGTGCAGATCGGCGATGCGCTGGTAATCCTGCTTGAACAGGGCTAGGAAATTCTCGGCCAGCCAGAACTGGTCCTGCTCCGAGAGCGTACCCATGATGCCGAAATCGAGCGCGATGAAGCGCGGGTTGTCGCGACGCGAGGCATCGACCCATATGTTGCCGGCATGCGCATCGGCATGGAAGAAATTGTCGCGGAACACCTGCGTATAGAAGAGCTGCACGCCCTTCTCGGCGAGGCGCTCGCGGTCGATGCCGGCGGCTTCGAGGGCGGCGAGATCGTCGACCGGAATGCCGCGCACGCGTTCCAGGGTCAGCACGCCTGCGGTCGTATGCGACCAGAACACCTCGGGCACGTAAAGATCGTCCGAACCGAGGAAGTTCCGCCGCAGCAGGCTCGCGTTGGCGCCTTCGCGTTGCAGGTCGAGTTCGTTGAGCAGGGTCGACTCGATCTCGGCGACGACGTCGAGCGGACGGATCTTGTCGGCATTCGGATGCACGCGGTTGGCGAGTTCGCCGAGCGCGCGCAGCAGCTCGATATCGCGACCGATCCGCTCGCGGATGTCCGGACGCAGCACCTTGACGACGACCTCCCGATCGTCGGGCAATCGTGCCGCATGCACCTGCGCGATCGAGGCCGACGCCAGTGGTTGCTCATCGAAGGCGGCGAAGCGCTGTTCGATCGGCGCGCCGAGTGCCCGCTCGATCGCCGCACGCGCGACGTGGCCCGGGTACGGTTCCACTTTGTCCTGCAGTGCGGTCAGCGCATCGGCGATATCGGCCGGCAACAGATCGCGACGGGTCGAGAGGATCTGGCCGAACTTGACGAAGATCGGGCCCAGTTCGGTCAGGGCCAGGACCAGGCGTTCGCCGCGCGGCAGCGCAGCGATTTCGGCACGCGCGCGCGGCACGACCAGCCGCGCCCAGCGCAGGACGCGAAAGCGGTGGGCATCATCGACCACGTCATCGAGTCGGTAGCGCACAAGCACGGCGGCGATGCGCAATACGCGCGGCAACTGTCCGAGTGCGCTCGTCATCGCGGTTGCGCCGCGGTGAGGCGCTTGAGGCGCGCTTCGAGCCGATCGCCGCGCTCGCGCACTTCGTCGACCTCGTCGAGGAACTGTTCCATCTCGGGCTTGGCGATCAGGTCGCGACTTTCCTCGACCAGATAGTCGGCGCCATCGCGCAGCAAGGATGATGCCGACTCGCGCGCGTGGGCAAAGCCGCGCCGGAACAGGCGCGCGGTCTGGAAGCCGATCACGTCGCCGAAGACGCGCGCAAAGGCTTCATCGATATCGGGTTCGAAGCGCGTGGCCAGGCGTTCGAGCCGGCGTGCCAGTTCGGCGTCGCCGGCAATTTCGACCTGACCCGGCGGCAATCCGGCGTCGCCCTGCCCGCGCAGGCGGGCAGCCGCCATTCCGATCAGGCTGCCCGGCGTGGCCGACACGCGAAGCTGGCTGTCACCTTCGAAGGCCGGACCGACCAGCAGTCGTTCGCCTTGCACGGCAATGCGCATCGCGAGCCCGGTGCCGCGGAAATCGACGCGCACGGCACGACCGTCGAGCGGGCCGAGGCTGGCGCGCGTGTCGGCATCGAGGCTCAAAGCGTGATTGAGAGCGGTCTCGAGTCCGCGCCCCAGCAGCCGCAGCAGTGGATTGGGTGCACGGGGCGCGGCGGTATCGGAAATCGTCATCGGCGCATTCTAGGGCAACGCTGATCAAGTGGCGCACCCGTCATGGTGCTCAGAAGGTTCGCCAGTCGCACTGGGTGGCGAAGTGAAGGCTGGTGGCCTTGACGAGCCGCACGGTGCGACTGGAGGGCCTTCTGAGCACCACCCGTTTCAATACACATCCAAATCGGTTGGGCGACGCCTGTCTGCGCCGGGATCTTTGTTGCGCTGCCTTGAAGCGACTGCATGGATGCAGGAGGTACGACCCCATGGATGGGGGAGGTAGAACGGCGTAGGGAACAGCCGTCGAGAGCAACGCATGGAGCAGTTGCCGAGACGGCCAGTCCATTTGCGTCAGCGCGCCGCGATCTGCACGCAGACAGGTGTCGTGACGGGTGCGCCACTTGATCAGCGTTGCCCTGGACCATCCGACCGCGCCGACTCCGGCGCAGGCGCGCGGCTACGGTGTCCTGCTCTGCATGCGCACGCGGGTCAGCGCGGTGAACAGGCGGCTCATGCCCTCGGCGGTGCTGAGTTTCGGTGCGTAGCCGAGGTCGCGCTTCGCCGCGGCGAGATTGAACCAGCTCGCACGACTGAACAGGTCGAGCAGGTACGGATTGATCAAGGGCGACGCCGTATCGGCGCCGGCCTTGGCGGCGGTCGCCAGCGCGCGTGCCGTGATCGCATTGAGCCGCCGCTTCTCGGGAGGAAATCCGCCCGCGCGCAACAGCGCGTTGAGGAAATTCTCGATTGTCATCGGCTCGCCCTGACCGATGAAATAACTCTTGCCGGCGATCGCCGAGCCGGGTTCGAGTCTGGCCAGGGCCAGCGCATGGGCGTGCGCGGCGTTGTCGATATGGCAGGGATCGATCTTGCGATCGGGTTCGCCGAACAGGCGCAGCTTGCCGCGCCGGGCCAGGTCGAGCAGGGCCGGCAGCAAGCGCGATTCGCCGGCGCCCCAGAGCAGGTGCGGACGTATCACGCAGGTCGCGAGTCGGGTGCTGTTCGCCGCCAGCACGCGTTGTTCGGCAAGCGCCTTGGTATGCGGGTACGGCGAGATCCATTGCGCCGGATAGGTCTGGCGTTCGTCCGCATTCTCGAGGTCGCCCGCGCCGATCACGACGTTGGCGCACGAGGTCAGCAGCAGGCGCGGAATGCCGAGCAGTTCGCAGGCACCGAGCATGCAATCGGTCGAGCGCACGTTGGCGTCATGCAACTGTTCGATGCTGGCGAGTGGATCGCTGCAGCCGGCCGCATGGACGATCGCATCGCAGCCGGTTGCGGCGGCGCAGACCTGGTCGAACGCGGTGATCTGGCCATGCTGCTGTTCGATGCCGAGCCTGGCCAACTCGCGACTCTCGCTGCGCACGATCGCGCGCACCGCATGACCCTGATCCTTGAGGGCGACGGCAATGGCCTGGCCGAGAAATCCGGTCGCACCGGTCAGCAGGATCTGCATGTGGATTGTTTACCGTTCTCGATGATGCCGCGAAGCGGCGTCCCCAAGGCGCCAGTGTGCAGCACTGAAACGGCAATATCGAGAGCCTGCGAGACATTCATCAGGCGACTGCACAGCGCGGCGACCGCATCGTCGCGCGAACCCGGGTGGGTTCAGTGATCCTTGATCGGGAACGTCTCGACCGCGTCGCCGGTCGGTGCCGACGGGGAACGCGGGGCCCGCTTTGCCCCGGTGCTGCCGCAGACATAGGCGTTCCAGTTCTGCTCGCCGCCGTGGGGTTGGTCGATCGGCTTGATCGTATCGGCCGGCAGCGTGGCGGCCTGGTTGCGTGCCATCACCTCAAGTTCATCGCTGACCTTGAGCCGGCTGCGACCGACCGGACCAACCTTGTCGAGCACCGAGACCGTGATTGCACCGGCGACCCGGCAATGGCTGACGTCGTCGTTCCAGGCCACGCGCACATTGGTACCGCCCGCATCGAGCTTGATGCCCCAGCTGCAGGCCGTCAGGCCCAGGCTCACGATCAGTGCAATCGCGTATTTCATCGTCGGTTCATGCCGGATAAGGGAAGCGCGCGGAAGTCTAGCGCGATGTTCATGAATGGATGCGCATCCGCGGTGTCGATCCGGATGCGGCTTCGCGCGGCCTTCGAGCCGCCGCGAAACGAGGCCAGCGGCTCGTTTCGCGCCAGCACGATTGTTCGCGATCAGCGAACCGCCTTGCCATCCGCATCGAGGATCTTGACCTCGCCGAGCTTGAGCGCGCGGATCGGTTTCTCGATCTTCCTGAGATCGCCGACGATCACCCAGGTCAACGCATCCGGCTGGATCACCTCACGCGCGGCGGCCTCGATGCTGGCCGTCGTCTGCGCTTCCGTACGTGCCTTCAGCGTCTGCACATAGTTGTCCGGGCGGTCGTACAGGGCATTGCCGGAAAGCACGCCGAGCACCGAAGCGGTGGTCTCGAAACTGCCGGGCAGGGCCCGGATGCGCTTGGCCTTGATCTTGTCGATCTCGACTTCGGTAACCGGCTTTTTGCCGATCACTGCACGCGCCTCCTTGAGTACCTCCGCGACCGATTCGGCGGTCTTGTCGGTCTGCACCGAGGCGTAGGTCATGAACGGACGTTGCCCGATCGCGTCGGTCAGGAAGCTCGATGCGCCATATGCCCAGCGCTTGTCTTCGCGCAGGTTCATGTTGAGGCGCGAGGTGAAGGTGCCGCCGAACACGCCGTTCATGGTCTGGATGTCGAGATTGTCGGGCGCCTTGGTCGACGGCGCGAGCGAGCCGGTCAGGATCAGCGACTGCGGCGAATCGGGACGATCGACAAGGTACACGCGAACCTTCTTCTGCGCGTCGACCTTGCCTATCGCCTTGGTCGGCACTGGAACCTCCATCGATTTCCAGTCGCCGAATACCTTGTCGAGCTGGTCCGTGATTGCGGCCAGCGTCGTATCGCCGGCGACCAGCACCTTGAGGTTGTCCGGACGGATGAAGCTGCGATGGAAATCGCGCAGGTCCTTCGCGGTCAACGACTTGATCGAGGCCTCGGTGCCGCTGCCGGTGAACGGAATTCCGTAGGCATGACCGTCGCCATACAGCAGTGGCGGCAAGGTGCGCAGTGCGATGCTCGCGGGTTGGGTTTTCTCCTGCGCGATATCGGCCAGCCACTGGCCGCGGATGCGCTCGACATCGGCATCGCGGAACGCCGGATTGCGCACGACATCGGCGAACAGGGCGAGCGAAGGTTCGATCTGCGAATTCAATGCATTGAGGCTGACCGACGAGCTGTCGAGCCCCGATCCCGCTCCGATGCGCGCACCGAGCAGTTCGCTGCGCCGCGCGATCTCGACCGAATCCAGGCTCTCGGTGCCTTCATCGAGCAGGGCCATCGCGAACGACGACGTGCCGAGCTTGTGACCCTGGTCGCTGGCGTAACCCGCATCGAACTGGAACTGCATCTGCACGACTGGAATCGTGTGGCGTTCGGCAAGCACGATCTCGATGCCGTTGCCGAGCGTGCCGTGCTGGATCGCAGGGAAGCCCAGATCGGGAAATGTCTCGACCTTCGGCACGCCCGTGCTGCGGTCGATCGCGCTCTTCGCCGCGCTGAAACCGGCTTTTGCCGGAGTCACCGCAGCGGGCTTGCCCTGTGCGGGCGGCAATCCCTTCGGGGCCTTTTCATCGAGTGCCTCGCCTTCAGCAGCAGGCAGCACGGTCAGCGTGTAGTCGCCCTTCGCGATCCAGCGATTCGCCGCGGCCTTCACGCTGTCCGGAGTGGCTTTCTGGATGCGTTCCAGATCGAGCGTGTAGGCCGACGGATCGCCGCGATAGACCTGCGATTCGGCAAGCACGGTGGCCTTGCCGCTGAAACCGCCGACCTTCTCGAGGCCGCGGATGAAGCCGGAGCGGCTCGACATGCGCGAACGCTCGAGTTCCTCGTCGGTCGGGCCTTCGGCGAGGAACCGGCTCCACTCCTCGGCGACGGATTTCTCGACACGGGCCGGATCGACGCCTTGCTTGACATCGGCGGTCAGGACGAACTGGCTGGCCAGGGCGAACGGCTGTACTTCGACCGAAACACTGTCGACGAGCTTGTCCTTGTAGACGAGACGCTGGTAGAGCCGCGAGGTCTTGCCGCCGCCGAGCGCGCTGGCTGCAAGCTCGAGCAGGGGCTGGTCGGCATGACCGAGCTCGGCCACGTTCCACTCGCGGATGATGCGTGCCTGGGCGACATGATCCTTCTGCTCACCACGCGTCATCCGCGAGT
>Ga0209311_1003686_pt1 | contig 10350 bp, 10 predicted proteins | sample AD_UKC045_MetaG_FD_184417 | JGI IMG/M metagenome (GOLD analysis project Ga0209311, IMG submission 184417) | Active sludge microbial communities of municipal wastewater-treating anaerobic digesters from USA - AD_UKC045_MetaG (SPAdes) (version 2) | ecosystem: Engineered > Bioreactor > Anaerobic >... | reverse complement strand
GAAAGTCTAATTTTCTTCAAGAAATGGCCAAGCAGGATGCCAAGGAAGGCCGCGGCTTTTGTTTCATGGATCCTCATGGCGATGCTATAGAGGACATTTTGACGGCCATCCCCAAAGAAAGGGCGGAAGATGTTATTGTTTTTGATCCATCTGATACACAAAGGCCTTTCGGACTCAATATGATGGAATATGATCCGACTCATCCGGAACAGAAAACTTTTGTCATAAATGAGATGATAGGCATCTTTGACCAATTGTATGATCTTAAAGCCACTGGCGGGCCAATGTTTGAGCAGTATATGAGAAACGCCATGCTTTTGGTTATGGATGATCCCGATTCCGGTTCCACTCTTATGGAAATCCCCAAAGTTCTTTCTGATGAAGGATTCAGGGCGCTAAAACTGTCCAAGTGCAAAAATCCGGTGGTAATTGATTTCTGGACCAAGGAAGCGGAAAAAGCCGGCGGGGAAGCGGCGCTGGCCAATATGGTGCCTTACATTACCTCCAAGCTGACGACTTTCATTTCCAATGATATGATGCGGCCGATCATCGCCCAACAAAAAAGCACCATTAATTTTCGAGAGGTGATGGATAACAAGAAAATACTGCTTATCAATCTTTCCAAAGGAAAAATCGGGGAAATTAATGCCAGACTTCTGGGTATGGTGATAGTGGGAAAAATTTTGATGGCTGCCCTTAGCCGGGTGACTACGTCGGAAGAAGAACGAGTTGATTTTTATCTTTATCTGGATGAATTTCAAAATGTTACTACCAATTCCATTTCCCAAATTCTTTCCGAAGCCAGAAAATACCGACTTTGTCTTATTCTGGCCCATCAATTTATCGGCCAGCTGAAAGAAGAAATATCCAAAGCTGTTTTCGGTAATATCGGTTCAATGATATCTTTCCGAGTCGGTCCTGAGGATGCTGAGTTTTTGGAAAAGAATTTTGCGCCAACCTTTTCCAGGCAAGATTTGGTGAATGTGGATAACTACCACGGCTTTGCCAGGATTTTAGTGGATAATGTTTTGACCAAGCCGTTTAATATCTCTACTTTTCCTCCGACAAGCGGCAATCAGGAAATTGCCAATGCCTTAAAGGAGCTTTCCCGGCTTAAATATGGAAGAGATGAGGCTATCGTAAACAGGGAAATAATGCAGCGCACAAAACTGACAGTAAAAACCGACTCGTTTTAGGAAAATTAAAAAAATTTCAAAACAAAAAACGCTCCAATTGCTCGGAGCGTTTTTTTATAAGAATATGATTTATTCCTTTATGGTTTTTATTCCCGATTCTTCAGAGAAATAAATGATGCCGTTATTCTTATCAACGGTTATATCAGTGGCGTTTTTGATGCTTTCACTATAATACTGGTTGATTATGTCGCCTCCCGTTCCCAATTTTATGATTCTGGCGTTAGTTTTATCGAGGATATACAGATTTTCGCTTTCTGGCTGAGTATATATTTTATCAATGATAATAGGAGTGGCGGTTTCTTCCAAAATAAACTCCTGATTTTTTCCTTGAAAGAATTTTTGAATGTTTTTCCCGTCAGTGAGGAAAATATTGTCGCTTATTGTCAGATCTTTGGAGTTGGAAATGTCAGCCTCTTTTTTCAGCCAATTGGTTTTTTCTCCGAAGCCTCCTTCAGCCCGCGGATAACGATAAATCTGATTATTTTTGCTGTCTAAAAGATAAGCGTAAGTAAGATAGCAGCCAGCATTTTTGATTTGGGCATTTTCCGGAATGGAAATATTATTTTCCTGGAATTTTTTGGCGGTGGCGCTGAAAGAAAGAATGCGGTTGTTTTTTAGCAGAAACAGCAAATTGAGATCGTCCATTTTAAATACTATCTCCGGAGATTGAAAATCATCCGGAATGGGATAATTTTTCCCGTCTTCTGCGGAAATTATTTCTGTCTTGGAAACAGCAAAAATTTTGCCGTTTATATCGGCTATGTCGGACAGGTCCGGATTGTTTATCAGTTCGTCCACATTCTCCACTCGTATTACATTTTTATCTTTTTCCAGCGCAACTGAAACAACAGGAGCTTCTGCGGGCGCTTCGGAAGATTTATCTTCCCATCTGGCGGCAATTTTGGCTATAAAGTAGGGAACAATAAACAGTAAAATAAGGACAATAATGGCATAAACTTTCTTTTGATAATCCAAGCGGGAAATAGCTTCTTTTATTTTGGAAAATTTAGGCAAAAAGCCGGAAATTGTGGAAGAGGCCGTTTGTTTTTGCGGCCGGTTTTCCATGTCGGGATATTTTTCATAAATCGGCTCTTCGTTTTGGCCTTTCGGCGAAAGAGTTTTGAACCATTCCTTTTTTTCTTCCCTGGTAGCAGAAAGGGATTGGGGATTTTGCGAATAATCAAATTCTCTTTGCTCCGAAGGCAAGCTTTGCTGGACGTTTCTTTTTTCTGAGCGCGATTTTATCCGAACAAAAATTTCGCGGGATATATTTTTAAGCGGATTGGCTATTCGGTTTATGATAAAAATTTTAGCGTAGAAAAAGGACAATTTGGAAATTCTGCCTATTTTCCGGCCGAGAATGATTGACTTATCTTTGCCAAGCGCTAGTTTTTTTGCTATGGCTATTCTGGAATTGGAAAGCGATCCCGGGAAGGCTTCCTGATTTTGAGATATGTTTTCGTTAACGATATTTTCTTCCGCCTTTTTTCTTTTGACGCCGGAAAAGGAAAGGGAGGAAACCTTATTTTTTATGGAAGCGGCCAATGAACTGCTGGAAGAAGCTATTTTTTGGGAAATATCACCGACATAATTTTTGGCCGGAGAATATTCGGAAGGCGCATAGCCGTCGTCTTTTATGTAAATGTGGCCGGTTTTTTTGTCTACAAAACCCTCTTGCGTTTTTTCCAATTCTCTTTTTATTTCTTCGACCACCTCTTTTCTTTCCTCTTTTCTGGCTGTTTCTTTTTCGAGCTCGGTCGGCTTTTTTCGCCCAAATGCTTCCTGGCTGAAAGCGTTAATTTTTTGGGCTTTGGGGATAATTTCCAAATCTTCTTTCTTTTCCTCTTCTTTAATGTCAATGACCATGACTGCCGCTCTTTCCAGTTCGTTTATAAGCGCCGTTTTTAAAAATTGGATAAATTCTGCCTGGGAAAATTTTATGGCGCTTCTTTTTATTTCCTCCGGAGAAAATATTTCAAAAATGCTTTCTGTGGTCAGAATTAATTTATCCTGAACCTCCAATCTGCCGCTAACCACTTCCTGAAAGGTTTTTAAGGGATTGGGATCTTCAGTTTCTTCTTCGCTGATATTAGTCAGGACGTTAGAACGGAGAAGGAAAGCGAAGGCATTGCCGGTCTGGGACAAATGAATATTGTTTTTTTCAATTACCGCACAGACGGCGTTTATATGCCCTATCCAAGCCACATTTTCATGTTCGGCCAATTTGGCGAGTGCCAAGTTGGCTTTGTGAAGGGCGGCTTCGAAACTTTCAATAGGTCCCCGCTTGGTATTGGAAAAATATTCTTTTTTTATGACAGAAATTAAATAATTGACCACATAAGAAGAATCTTCCGAATTATCGGTAATTTCCAAAATGCCAAAAATTGTTCCCAATCCTTCCTGGAAAACATTTTCCGGTTCTTGGGCAAAAATTTCCAGCATTGGCCTAATTTCTTTTTCTCGGCAAACTAAAATATCCTTAAACTCGGGTTTAAGGGAGGGTATTATCTTTTCCAGTCTCTTTTTAGTCATATTTCAGTAATTTGTTTTATTATACCAGCAAACAGACAAGAATAAAATTTTTTTAAATGCCGCTAAGACTTGTTTTCGGATAGTATTTTTTGCGATTGGCGTTTTTTGTAAAAAGCCAGGGCGGCATAAAAAACAACCGCCAGAATAATGACCAAGATACCGGCATATTTTATGTAATGGTTTATCTCCAGAAAGGCATAGCCGAAGAAATAGCCCATAAAAACCAAAAAACTGCTCCAAACGATTCCTCCCCAAAAAGAAGCTTGCAGAAATTTTTTGAAGCTCATTTTGAAAGTGCCGGCGGCAATGAAAGTTATCCAACAAAGTCCGGTGGTTGATTTGACGGCGAATATTGTTTTGCCTCCGTGGCGATGGAATAATTTCTCTAGTCTGGTGACTATTCGTGGCTTTATTTTTAATATTTTTTCCGCTTTTTTGAGGGTTTTTGATCCGCCCCAGAAGCCGAAGAAATATAAAATAATATCTCCCGTTATATCGCCGAAAACGCTTAAAATGAAAACGGTAAGAACATTAAAAAACCCAAAACTTGATAGAAAGGAAGCTATGATGGTGGCTATGGGCCCTTCTACGATCATCAAAATCAGCATTGTCGGGTAACCAATAGACTTTATGGTGTTTAATAGCTGCGGATCAGTCAAATCAAAAGAATTAACCATTGGAATGTTTATTTTTTAAAATTCCCAAAAAATTAAAAATTTATGGATCTTCTCAAATTTCCAACCTAAAACCTACCCCTAATAATCAACCATCCAGGGAATTCTTTGGAAATTCCTTTTTTATATGATTAATATTAGCACATATTTGGCAAAGTTTAAAGGTGTTTCTTGGCAAATTGGCTTAAAGTTGCTAGAGTATCATTAGTTTTGATATGCTGGATTATTGCCGAGATTGGCTATGTTGATATGCCGCGTTCGTCTAGTCTGGTCCAGGACGCCAGGTTCTCATCCTGGAAATCATGGGTTCGAATCCCATACGCGGTACAAAAATAATTAATAATAAAATACGATGGAAGCCATTGAACTTCTAAAAAAATACAAAAAACGTCTGGATATTTCTCTTGGCAAATATTTTGATAAGAAAATCAAGGAGGCCGGTAAATCTCATAAGCTGGCCAAGGAGGCAGTCAAAATGATTGCCGATTTTACTTTGGCTGACGGAAAAAGAATAAGGCCGGCTATGCTCTATTACGCCTATCTGGCCAATGGAGAAAAGGATTGCAATAAAATTTTGGAAGTTTCTCAAAGCATAGAGCTTACCCACACGTTTTTGCTTATTCACGATGACATAATCGACAAAGACGAAAGGCGGCACGGCACGCCGACCATTCATGAAAGGTATAAAAAGATCGGCCGCCGAATTGCTCCCGAAAAAGACGTGGCGCATTTTGGAAATTCTATGGCCATGTTGGCTGGCGATATGACTCAGGCCATGGCCAATGAAATCATTTTCAACAGCCAATTTTCTCCCCAGACCATAGTCAAAGCGCTAGATAAATTGCAGGAAATAATTTATCACATTGTTCCCGGCGAAATGATGGACGTGGTTATGGAAATAAAAGGCAAAGCCACGGAAAAGGAAATTTTGGAAATGTATGAAGGAAAAACATCCAGTTACAGCTTTGAAGGTCCTTTGCATCTTGGAACGATTCTGGCCGGAAAATATGACGACAAGATGCTTAAAAATTATACCCAATATGCTATGCCTATGGGCAAAGCCTTTCAAATAAGAGATGATATATTGGGAATTTTTGGCAATGAAAAAAAATTGGGAAAGCCGGTTGGTTCGGATATTATTGAAGGCAAGCAGACGCTTTTGGTTATAAAAGCCTTGGAGTTTGGAAGTGCGGAACAAAAAAATATTGTTAAAAAATATCTCGGCAAGGAAGATATAACCAAGAAAGAATTGGAAGCGTTCCGAGCGGTTATTAAGGAAACCGGATCCTTGGAATATTGCCAAAAACTTTCTGAAAAATTTATCGAGGAAGCACTGGCGTCTTTGGAAAAAATCAACATAAAAAATGAAGAAGCCAAGTTTTTCCTCCGGGGAATCGCCGAATATATGGTCAAAAGGGAGGTTTAATTTTAAATTTTTATGACAAGACGAAAAAGAACGAAGAAAATAAAAGTCGGGAGAATTTATATCGGAGGAGACGCTCCGATTGTTGTTCAATCGATGTGCAATACTGATACCAGAAACATTAAAAAAACAGTGGCTCAGATAAAAGCGCTTGAAAAAGTAGGCTGTGAAATGATCAGGGTGGCAGTGCCGGACATGACAGCAGCCAAAGCTCTGGGGAAGATAAAAAAGCAAATTAAAATTCCGCTGGTGGCGGACATTCATTTTTCGCATATTTTGGCTCTTGAAGCGATAAATCAGGGCGTGGATAAATTAAGAATCAATCCGGGAAACATCGGCGATGAAGAAAAGATAAAAGAAGTGGTTTTGGCGGCCAAAAAGAAAAAAATTCCTATCCGTATCGGCATTAACGGCGGATCGCTGGAAAAAGATATTTTGAAAAAATATAAAAACAAAGTGACAGCCGAGGCAATGGTGGAATCGGCCATGCGGCATATCAGGATTTTAGAAAAATACAAATTTAAAGATATCCTGGTTTCTCTCAAAGCTTCGGATATTTCCCGGACGGTAGAGGCTTATCGATTACTTTCCCAAAAAGTCAATTATCCACTTCATATCGGCATTACCGAAGCCGGAACTATTTTCCGGGGAACGGTCATGTCTTCAATCGGAATAGGCATTCTTCTTTATGGCGGAATCGGGGATACGCTGAGAGTGTCTTTGACAGCTGATCCGATAGAAGAGATAAAAGTGGCTTGGGAAATTCTAAAAAGTTTGGGCCTAAAAAAAAGAGGAATAACCGTTACCAGCTGTCCCACTTGCGGGCGGACGGAAATCGATCTGGTAAATTTGGCTAAAAAAGTGGAAGATGCTCTTTTAGGAGTGGACAAAGATATTCATGTGGCGGTTATGGGCTGCGTAGTAAACGGTCCGGGAGAAGCCAGAGAGGCTGACCTGGCCATTATCGGCGGAAAAGGAGTGGGATTGATTTCCAAAAAAGGAGAAATAATTAAAAAGGTTTCCGAAAAAAAACTGCTTGCTGAATTTTTAAAGGAAATTAAAAAAATTTGAAGAATGAAAATCTCAAAAAATCTAGGAAAAGTAATGGTTTTTGGCACTTTTGATATTTTTCATAAAGGACATATTGATTTTTTAATTCAAGCTAAAAAACTGGGGAAATATCTGATAGTGGTGGTGGCTAGAGACAAAAACGTTCAGAAAATAAAAGGGAAGCGGCCGCAAAACGGAGAAAGAAAAAGGCTAAAAGAAATTAAAAAAAGCGGATTGGCCGACAAGGTAATCCCGGGAAACCTTAAAAACCGATATTCAGTTATCAAAGAATATAAACCGGATATGATCGCCTTGGGCTATGATCAGAGAGCGGACTTAAAAGAACTCAAGGAGAAATTAAAGAAATTTAAACTTTTGAAAACAGGGATAAAAAGATTGAAAGCCTTCAAGCCTGCTATGTATAAATCTTCCAAATTGGCGGCAAAAAGCTGATTGCGTATTTTTAAAAACTGGGCTAGAATTTATTCATCTGGATTTTTTTCCAGATATTTTGTGAGTTGCCTTAAATTACTTTTTATATTCAATCCAAATGAACAAAGGACAAGAGAATGTGCCGAATCACGTTGCTATTATTCCTGATGGCAATAGGCGTTGGGCAAGAAAAAAAGGGCTAAAGCCTTGGGAAGGACACGAAGAAGGAGCAAAAATTTTTGAAAAACTTATCAACCATTCGCTCAAAAGAGGCATTTACTGCCTTTCTATTTGGGGATCCTCCATAGACAATTTGACCAAACGTCCAATGGAGGAGAAAAGGGCCTTACTGGATATCTATAAAAGATATTTTCAGAGACTTTTGGATGGTAATGAAATTTATGAAAATGAAGTCAGGGTAAATTTTATCGGCCGGTGGGAAGAACAGTTTCCGGACTCTCTAAAAGATTTAATTTATGAAGTCGTAGAAAAAACCAAAAATTACCAGAAAAAAATTCTTAATTTTATGTTAGCTTACAGCGGCACGGACGAAATAGCGGAAATGGTGCAAAAAGTTCATGACAAATATGAAAAAGGAGTAAAAATCACTTCTGATATGATCAAAGAAAATCTGATGACGGCTGAAATTCCAGCCGTTGATTATCTCATCAGAACCGGAGGAGAGCCCCACAACAGCACCGGTTTTATGATGTGGGATATAGCCGACGCCCAATATTATTTTTCTCCACTTAATTTTCCGGATTTTAATGAGGAAAAATATGACGAAGCGCTGGACGAATATGCCAAACGCCAGAGAAGATTTGGAGAATGAAATAAAAATCATATTAAATCAGTATGATATTATCGGGGAGTAGGTCTAAACATTTTATAAAATGACATATCAGAATGTTAATATGCTGACAGGCTGATATGCCAATAAACTTATGGCTATGGAATTTACCGACCAAAATTTTGACGCGGAAGTGATAAAAAGTGAAAAACCGGTGCTGGTTGATTTTTGGGCCCCTTGGTGCGGACCTTGCCAAGTCATGGGGCCAATAGTCGAAGAACTGGCCAAAGAAATGGGGGATAAAGTCAAAATAGGCAAACTTAATGTGGATGAAAACAACGGAACAGCTGGAAAATTCGGCATTATGTCCATTCCTTCCATTTTGATTTTTAAGGGCGGAAAAGTGGCGAAACAATTGGTAGGGTTGCAGGCCAAGGAAACATTAAAAGAAGAGTTGGAAAAAATTTAAAACATTATTCACCTCTGTCCCGAAAGTATTCTTTGCGGGTGCGGGGCTTGTTTAATTCTTTCATATGAACAACACCGTTTACGATTTAATAATTGTCGGTGCCGGACCGGCCGGTCTTAGTGCCTCCATTTATGCTTCACGCTACAAACTAAATCATCTTATTTTCGGAATGAATCCCGGCGGACAGATAACGGAAATACGAACGCTGGAAAATTATCCCGGATTTACTTCCATTTCCGGGCGTGATTTTATATCCCGGGTTTTGGAACAAATGGAAAATCTGGGTATGAGGATAAATAAGGAATCGGTTTCAGCCATAAAAAAAGAAGAAGATGTTTTTGTCGTTGAGGCATCAGGCCATAAGTATCAAGCTCATTCCTTGATTTTGGCTCTGGGAACGGAATATAAAAAGATAAATATACCGGGCGAAAAGGAATTTACCGGTCGGGGTGTTTCTTATTGCGCCACTTGCGATGCCATGTTTTTTAAGGAAAAAGTTGTGTCAGTGATTGGCGGCGCCAACAGCGCGGCGGTAACAGCTATGGAACTGGCAGACCATGCCCATAAAGTATATGTAATTTTCAGGCGTGACAAAATGACAGCCGATCCTATTTGGGTTGAGAAGCTTAATAATAATCCCAAAATTGAGCTTATCTATGGAACTAATATTTTGGAAATAAAGGGGGAGAATAAGGTGGAAAAGATAATCTTGGATAAGCCGTATGATGACAAGACATTTTTGAAAACCGACGGCGTTTTTGTGGAAGTTGGATCAGAACCGGGCGTATCTCTAGCGACCAATCTGGGTGTGGCAGTTGATGAGCAAAAATATATTATCGTCAGTCCAGATATGGGCACAAATATTTCCGGAGTTTTTGCGGCTGGAGATGCTACTACCGGTTCTAATAAATTCCGCCAGGTTATCACGGCTTCAGCCGAAGGCGCCATTGCAGCCGCTAGCGTCTATAAACTTCTAAAATTAAAATAAAAAACACTTGGACATCCAATGTCCAAGTAAATAAAATGCGTAAAATTCCATTCGCTGTTGGCGAATTTTATCACATTTATAACAGGGGAGTTGAAAAAAGGAATTTATTTCAGGATAATGATGATCTCGGCAGATTTTTTAAGAGTATTTCGGAATTTAACACAGAAAAACCTATCGGGAGTATATTTGAAAATTCTTTCAAAAAGAAAACCCAGCTTGGAAGCGAAGCTTCCAAGCTGGTGGATATTATTTGTTATTCAGTCAGTCAAAATCATTACCATTTTATTCTAGAACAGATTGCCGATAAGGGAATTGAAAAATTTATGCATAGAGTGGGTACCGGATATACGAAATATTTTAATAATAAATATAAGAGAAGCGGAGTTTTATTTCAGGGAATATTTCAATCCAGACATATAAACAGCAATGAATATCTTTTGCATTTGAGTGTTTACATAAATCTAAATAACGCAATCCATAAGACAAGACTTGGAAGCTTCGCTTCCAAGTCAAGTTGGGATGAATACACAAAAGACTTTAAAATGGAATTGTGTCATAATAAAAATGTGGTCTTAGGTCAATTTAAAGATAAGAAAGAATATAAAAAATTCGCGGAAAAATTTTTAAAGAGCATGAAAGAGAGAAAGGAATATCTTAAAAAAATTGAAAATTGCATTATTGAATAATTGTGATATTCACTTGGAAGCGAAGCTTCCAAGTACTGAAATAAAAAAAGCCTCCAATCCCGAATTGTCGGGCATTGGAAGCTCCTTGGAAAAAAGGAATGCTCTATTAG
>Ga0209311_1003685_pt1 | contig 10351 bp, 10 predicted proteins | sample AD_UKC045_MetaG_FD_184417 | JGI IMG/M metagenome (GOLD analysis project Ga0209311, IMG submission 184417) | Active sludge microbial communities of municipal wastewater-treating anaerobic digesters from USA - AD_UKC045_MetaG (SPAdes) (version 2) | ecosystem: Engineered > Bioreactor > Anaerobic >... | reverse complement strand
TCTGCTTTTTGAGGGGTAATTTTACCTTTTGATTTTGCCATTACTTGACCAACGAGAAACATAAAGCTGTTTGTTTTACCTGCCTTATAATCACTTACGGCCTTTGTGTTTTCTTCAATTACACTTCTCACAATACTTTCTATTTCTGAATCATTAGTAATTTGAGATAATTCTTTTTCTTTTAATATGTTTGATGGATCTCCTTTAGTTTTGTACATCTCTAGTAAAATAATCTTAGCAATATTACTTGATATTTCGTTATTTTCAAGCATTGAAATTAATTCTGCAAAATTCTCAGGAGTGATTCTTTCGTCTATTGAAATAAAATCAGGGTCATTTTTAATTATTGCTTGCAAGTCAGTAATAATATAATTTGAGCAAACTTTAATAGAATCCTTTTCACAATTTTTATGTTTTTTCCAACAATCAAGTTCAGAAATAACTTTTTCAAAATAATCAGCTAATGATGGTTCATTGATATAAAATTCTATACTCTTATCATCTAAATTATATTCCTCCTTAAATCTTTTTCTTTTTTGTTCTGGAAGTTCAACTAATCTTTTTTTGATTTTCTCTATTTCTTCGTCAGATATGTTTAATGGTGGCAAATCAGGGTCAGGAAAGTATCTGTACTCAAAAGCGTCTTCTTTTTCCCTTTGATCCATTGTTATTTGCTTATCATCATACCAGCCCCTTGTTTCTTGTTTTACTTTTCCACCTTTCTCAATTATTTCTTTTTGCCTTTTTATCTCATATTCAATCGATTTTTCAACTGCCTTAAATGAGTTTAAGTTTTTAACTTCTACTTTTGTGCCTAATTTCTCAGTATCACTTAAAGATATATTAACTTCACATCTCATTTGTCCTTTTTCCATATTTGCTCCCGAAATATCATTGTATTTCAAAATTAATTGTAATTCCTGAGCAAATTTTTTAGCTTCTTCTGCAGAATTAATGTCTGGCTCTGTAACTAACTCCATCAATGGAACGCTAGATCGATTAAAATCAACAAGAGTAGAAGGTCCTTCATGGACCAATCTAGCAGTATCCTCTTCCATATGAATTCGGTTAATTCTTATTCTTTTTATTGTTCCATCATCTAAATGAACATCTAAATATCCGTCTTTGCATATTGGAAAATCAAATTGAGATATTTGATATCCCTTTGGTAAATCAGGATAAAAATAACTTTTTCTATCAAATCTTGAATAATTCTTAATTTCACAATTTAATGCTAACCCCGCTAAAATTATTTTTTCAATTGCCTCTCTATTAATAGTTGGCAATGTTCCAGGATGGCCCAAACAAATTGGACAAATATTTTTATTTGGCTCTTTTTCTTCCGGATCATTTTTGCAAGAACAAAACATTTTTGAATTTGTTTTTGCTTCTATATGTATTTCTAATCCAATTGTTGGTTTTAACATATTATTTATTTTCCATTATTGAAACTCCACTAGAAGATCCTATTATATCAGCCCCATATTTAATCATTAATTTTACATCCTTTAGTGTTTTAATATTTCCTGAGGCCTTTATTAAGAGTCCGGGAGCATTCTTTCTCATAATTTCTAAGTGGCGTCCCTTTTCTTTTAATTCTCTATTTTCTAATGGATCTTTTTCTGTTGCAGTTTTTACGCAAATTGCTCCCGCTTTTTTTACTATTTGTGATGCTTTAGCAATATCATCGTCAGTCAAAAATCCACTACCAATAATTACTTTTGTGTTTTGAAGACGGCAAATCGCTTTTAGATCTTTTTCTATCTTAGACCACCTGCCATGAATCACATCAGGAATATTTATTACAATATCTAGTTCATCTGCACCATCACTAACTGCCTTTTTAGACATCTTTAGTCTTTCTTCATAACTACTATCACCAATGGGGTCATCAAGTAAAACTACTGTTTTAATTCCAGTTCCTGATAACTGATTACTAACTAATTTAACCCATTTTGGCCTTACACAAACTCCCCTAAACTGGTATTTCTTAGCTTCCTCGCAGGTCTTAATAATATCTTCTTTTTTTGCTTCTTTTTTGATATTAGTGTGATCAATATATTTGTTTATTTTCATATTATTTTATTTATTATATTAATAATATCTTTTGTGACTTTACTTATTGGTTGCTCTCCATCAACTACTTCCCAATTACATTCTTTAGCTGTTTTTTCAAAATTATTAAAAAGAACATTTAAGAATTTTTTATCACCTTCATGTCGATCTAATTCTTTTTGTTGCAATTTTCTTTCAAATGATGTTTCTGGAGATATTCTAAGATATATAACTTTGTCTGGCTTAATTAGTCCAAATGTTTGCGCTAATATATTTAGCTTAGACATCGGCATCCCTTTGATTCTTTGATAGACCATTGTTGATGTAAAATATCTGTCTGACAAAATTATTTTACCATTTTTTAGATTATTTTCCAAGTATTCTTTGTCTTTAATAAAATCAGCAAAATATAATAAGGTTTGGGCCTCAACATTAAAATCATAATCCTTGCTATATAACCAATTATTTATCAGATCACCGATTGGTTTTCCATATTCAGGATATTTTTTTAAGATAATATGATGTCCGTTTTGAGATAAAAAATCAGACAAAAGTTTTGTCTGAGTGCTTTTGCCAGAGCCATCAATTCCTTCTATAACTATAAAATTCCCTCTTTTGTTCATTCTTTCTCTAATTTACTTTCTTGAGGATGTTTAGCATCAACATACTTAGCATTTTTCTTTTTGTAATAAGGCATCGTTGTTGGGGTCATTAATGATTCAAAAACTAATTGGCAAATTCTTATTTTAGGATAAAGCAAAACTGGAATCATACCAATGTTTTCCATTTCTAAAACTATTTTACCTCTAAACCCAGGATCAATATGCCCGGCTGTTGAATGTATGACAATTCCTAATCTGCCTAAAGACGATCTTCCATCAATTCTTGCGGCAACATCGTCAGGTAAAAAAATTTCTTCCATCGTTACACCCAAAACGAACTCGCCTGGATGAAAAACAAATGGTTCGTCGTTTTCTATTTTGATTGTTCTTGTCATTCCATTAAAGCTTTCTGGGTTCCTTGTATCAATTACTGCTTTTTTTGTATGTTCAAAAACAGCGAATTCATCGCCTAAACGTAAATCAAGAGAGGCAGAACCAAGTTGTTCTTCTAAATTAGGAGCTGGATTTATTTGAATTTTATTTTCTTCTATTAATTTTTGGATATCTTGATTGGATAAAACCATAATCAATTAATTATTTCTATTCCTAAAGATCTGGATGTTCCTTCAAGTGTTTTCAATGCTTGATTTTCATCTTTTGTATTTAAATCAGGCATTTTTTGCTTTAGTACTTCTTTTAATTGATCTCTTGTAATCTTACCAACTTTCTTTGTATTTGGTTTTGGAGAACCCTTTTCAATCCCAATAGCCGCTTTAATTAATTCTGCCGCTGGTGGCTGTTTAATAACCATACTAAAACTTCTATCCTCATAAACAGTGATTTCAACCGGAATTTTGAAATTGCCTTTATCTTTTGTAAGAGCATTAAACTTTTGACAAACTTCAGCAATATTCAAACCATGAGGTGCAAGTGCCGGACCAACTGGTGAAGCCGGAGTTGCTTTCCCGGCATTTATTTGTAATTTTATAATAGCTTTAACTTTTTTTGCCATAATTATATCTTTTTAATTTGTAATGAATCTAGTTCTAGCGGAGTATCTCTGCCGAACATATTAATTAATACTTTCACTTTTCCTCTTTCTTTATCTATTCCTGAAACTTTACCATCAGAATCTTTAAATGGTCCATCTGTAATTTTGATAGCGTCACCAACTGAAAAATCAATATTATACTTTGGTTCTTCTACTTCAACTCTCTTTTTTAGAGATGCCATTTCATCTAACGAAACAGGCAAAGGTATTGTTCCTGAGCCAACAAAGCCAGTGACATTTGGGGTGTTTCTAACAACGTACCAAGAATCATCGGTAACAATCATTTCAACCAAAACATATCCTGGATACAACTTTTCTTCAACGGTTCTCTTTTTTCCATTTCTAATTTTAATTTTCTTTTCTTTAGGAACCATAACATTGAAGATTTTATCTTCCATCCCCAATGACTCAATCCTTTGACGTAGATTTTTAGCAACAGCATCCTCATACCCGGAATAAGTATGTAAAACATACCATCTTCTTTCATTTGTAGTTTGTTGTTTTGACATATTAAAATATAAAACTTTCTATTAAGCGCATATATAGCAAATCAAATAAACCCAAAATTAAAGCTACAAAAACACAAATAGCAATAACTGTAAATGTATATTTAATAGTTTCTTTACGGGTTGGCCATGTAATTTTTTTAATTTCAGACATCGGCCCACTTAAAAATTTTTCTATTTTCATACATCGATAGATTAGCAAAAAGAATAGTAAATGTCAATTTTTAGACATCTAAATTTTTAACACTTTTAGCTGCTGTCTGAATGAATTTTTTTCTCGGAGTAACTTCTTTACCCATTAAAATATCAAAAGTTCTATCTGCTTCAATGGCATCATCAATTTTAACCTGCAATAAAACTCTTTGTTCAGGATTCATTGTTGTTTCCCATAATTGATCTGGATTCATTTCTCCTAAACCTTTATATCTCTGTATAGAAATCTTTGCATCGCTTTTGAATTCTTTTAATACTTTTTCTTTTTCATCCTCAAAATAAACATATTTGAAATCTTTTCCTTGCTGTATTTTGTATAATGGTGGTTGTGCAAGGTAAAGATAACCATTATCAATTATACTTTTGAAATGTCTAAAAAATAACGTCATTAAAAGTGTCTTAATATGATTACCGTCAGAATCAGCATCACACATAATAATTATTCTATGATATCTTAATTTTTCAATATTAAAATCATCAGCTATAGCTGTTCCCAAAGCAATAATTAAGTTTTTAATTTCTTCTGATGCAAGCATTTTGTCTAATCTTACTCTTTCAACATTTAATATTTTTCCCTTTAAGGGTAGAATTGCTTGAAATCTTCTATCTCTTGCTTGTCTTGAAGATCCGCCAGCTGATTCTCCTTCTACGATGTATATTTCTGATTCTTCTGGTCTTCTTGAAGTACAATCAGATAATTTTCCTGGCAAAGACAATCCATCTAAAACACCTTTTCTTAAGATTGTTTCTTTAGCCGCTTTAGCCGCTTTTCTAGCCTTGTAAGATAACACAGACTTTTCAATAATTGCCTTAGTGTCTTGAGGATATCTTTCTAAATAATCCTGTAAGGCCTCAGAAACAACCGCTTCAACAGCTGTTCGCGCCTCTGTGTTACCTAACTTTCCTTTTGTTTGACCTTCGAATTGAGGATCTTTAATTTTAACCGAGACAACTGCTGTTAAACCTTCTCTTATATCATCACCGGTTAAGTTTTGATCCGATTCCTTAATAAATCCGTTCTTCCTTGCAAAATCATTAATTAATCTTGTCAGAGCTGATCGAAAACCAGTCAAATGAGTTCCACCTTCAGCTGTATAAATATTATTAGCAAAACTATCTTCTTGAATTTCATAATCATCTGAATATTGAAAAGATGCTTCCACGCTTACTCCCTCTCTTTCTCCTGAACAATAAAAATGATTGCTATGAATTGTTTTAGCTGCTTTATTTAAGTATTTTAAGTATGAAACAATCCCCCCCTCAAAAAAGAAGTGATAGTCAAAAGTATTATTAGGATCCCTTTGATCATAAAAATCAATTCTTACTCCTTTAGTTAAATATGCTTGTTGTCTTAAATGAGCAAGTAGCTTTTTTCTGTCAAAATATATTTCTTTAAAAATTTCTGGATCGGGCTGAAATATAATTGTCGTTCCTCTATCTTTGCAAGTTCCAATTTTTTTAACAGTAGTTGTTGGTTTGCCCTGTTTATATTCTTGAACATATTGACCCCCATCTTGACAAACTTCTGCTTTCATATTTTTCGATAAAGCACAAACAACGGAAACACCAACACCATGAAGACCTCCTGATATTTTATAAGCATCACCACCAAATTTTCCTCCGGCGTGAAGAGTTGTCATAATTGTCTCTAATGCTGACTTTTTTGTTTTTTCGTGAATATCAACTGGGATACCTCTTCCATTGTCAACTACTTTAACATAGTTATCAGGAAGTAAGTAGATTTCTATTTTATCACAATAGCCCCCTAATGCTTCGTCTAATGCGTTATCAACAACCTCATAAACTAAATGATGTAATCCCTGTGGTCCCGTTGAACCAATATACATACCCGGTCTTTTCCTTACCGGATCAAGGCCCTCTAAAACGAATATATCTTTTGCACTATATGATTCTTTTTTTGCCATATTATTTTCTTTCTTCCCAATTTATGGTTTTCTTAATTTTAGTTATTATTTTATCAATTGTTTCTCCATCAAGAGTTTTTTGTTCTGATTGAAGATTTATTCTTAAAGAAATACTTTTTTTACCAGGTGGAACATTTTTTCCTTTGAAAACATCAAATACTTCTACCGATTTAACTAAATCAATATTTTTTATTTTACTTACAATTTCTTCAATCTCTACCCCCTCATCAATTAATCCCGAGATGTCTCTTGAAGCAATGGGATGATAAGAAACATGCTTGTATTCCTTATTATCAACAGTATTTTTTTGTATTTTTTCAAAATCAATCTCAAAAAATATAATTCCTGATTTAATTCCTGCTTTTCCGATAATATCTTTACCAATTTTTATTTCTTCTTTACCAAAAGAGAACTTGCTGATTCCTAGTTTATTAAATAAAGCTAAAATATCACTTTTAATTGAGAGATAATCATTACTGCTGATTGCCCCAGACAAAACTATTCTTTCTCTCTTATCAAAAACTTTTCCTAATTCAAATATTTTAACTTTATCAAAGTATTTAAGATTTTCTTTTGTAAAATTAATTAACTGAGGAATTATTGTTGGTCTAAGATATTTATAATACGAACTAACTGGATTGTTAATTTCTCTTACGGTTAAATTAAAGTCTTCTTTTTCTTGATCGCCGATAAAAGAATAACCATAAACTTCTGAATAACCAAGTTCTTTCATTATATCCTTTGTTTTGTTTTGCCAAAAAATATCATCATTCATTTTTGCTGGCTCAGAGAAATATGGCAATGTTAAAGGTATTTTATCATAACCATAAATACGACCCACTTCTTCGGTAATATTTTCAGGAATGGTAACATCTTGTCTGTAAGTTGGGACTTCAACTACCATATTTTCTTTGACTACAAAGCCAAGGCTTTTAAGAATTCTTTCTACTTCTTTTTGGGGAATATCTATGCCTAAAGTTTTACTAATCTCGTCAATATTTATTTTAATATTCCATGGCTTTAATTTCTTTTTGTAAACATCAATCTTATTTGAAGATGGTAAATCTATCAAACTAGCTGCTCTATCTATTGCATAACTTGTTAAATTTGGATCAATATTTTGCTCAAATCTAAGTGAGGCATCTGTCCTGATATTTAATCGTCTTGCTGTAGTAGATATCAGTTTATGATTAAAGTTAGCTGATTCTAAAACAATATTTTTTGTTTCATTAGTTATTTCTGCTTTTTGACCTCCTTTAATTCCGGCAATTGCTAAGGGCGCTTCCTCATCAGCAATTATTAATACATTTTCATCTAAAATATATTCTTTTCCCCCTAATAAAGATATTTTTTCTCCTTTTTTGGCTTTTCTAATAATTATTCCTCCCGATATTTTATCATAGTCAAAAACGTGCATTGGTTGACCTGTTTCAAGCATTACATAATTGGTAATGTCCACGATATTATTGATAGAATTAATTCCACAAACTTCTAATTTTTCTTTTAGCCATTTAGGTGATTCTTCAATTTTAACATTTTTTATTATTAACGCAGTATATCTTAAACAATCATCACTATTTTCTATATCAACTGATATAGAATCTTTAAGCGTTTCTTTTGTTTTTATTTTAGGATAAGTTATTTTCTTGTTAAGCAATACTGATATCTCTTTAGCTATTCCATTATGAGAAAAACAATCCCCTGCTCTATCTGGCAAAACATCTATGCTTAAAATATAATCACTGCCCTTCTTTTCTATGTATTCATTTTCAAAAGAATGCATTGTTAAAATCTCTGCCAATTTTTCTGGTGTTGGTAATTTTTCTCTAAAATATGATTGTAACCAATTGTATGAAAATATCATTTTATTAAAATTGTTTTAAGAAATTAAGATTTCCGCTGTGAAATAATCTAATATCATTAATTTTGTAATTCATCATTGTTGGCCTATCAATTGATAATCCAAATGCAAAACCTTTGTATTTTTTAGGATCAAGACCCCCATTTTTAATAACATTAGGATGAACTATTCCTGATCCTAATATTTCTACCCAGCCAGTTCTTTTGCAAGCTGAACATCCTTTACCATTACAAACAGTGCAAAGCATATCAACTTCAAAACTTGGCTCCGTAAAAGGAAAATAACTTGGCCTCAATCTTATCTCCACTTCTCTTTTGAAAAACTCTTCAAGAAATTTCTTTAATACTGCTTTTAAGTTGGCAACAGAAACATTTTCATCAACTAATAATCCTTCTAACTGAAAAAAGTTTGTTTCGTGTGATGCATCTGTTTTTTCATATCTATATACTTTACCAGGCACAATAATTTTAATCGGTGGCTTCATTTTTTTCATATATCTTACTTGAGCAGAAGATGTTTGAGTTCTTAAGACATTTCCTCCTTTCAAATAAAATGTTTTTCCTAAAGACAATGCATCTCTTGCAGGATGTCCTTCGGGAATATTTAGGGCATCAAAATTATGCCATTCATCTTCAATTTCTGGCCCCTCGACAACACTAAATCCCATCAATTGAAAAATCCTTTCAATTTCTCGCCTTACTTGAGTAATTGGATGTAAACTTCCCATTTCAGTTGGTTTAGCAGGTAAAGTCAAGTCAATTTCTTCTTTCTCTTCTTTATTAAAATCCTTTTCTTTCAATAGAAAAATCTCCTCAACTTCAGATGCAAGTTGGTTAATTTTTTGCCCCAATGTTTTCTTTTCTTCTATTGGTCGATCCTTAATTAAAGAAAAAAGCTCCCTAATTTTTCCTTTTTTGCTCAAATAATCTTTTTTGAATAAATCTAAATCTTCTTTGTTTTTAATCTGTTTAAGATTATCAAGGGCTTCTTTTCTGATATTTTCTATATCCATATATTGTTATTTTAGTCCAAAAACAAGAAAAAAGCAAATAAAAAAAAGGAAGTTTTACAGTGAATTATCTTTCACATACTTCCTAACAACCTCAACCACAATTGGTATGGCTGATGCCGACTCATTTTTCTCTTTGTGTGGGAACATGTTGTGTCCACAATGATAAAGATAAAACACTAATCTTCCTGCAATTTTTGGAATAGCACTTTCTATGGGAACCTTTTTATCAATTTGAGAACCAATATATATTCCCGGAGGTGACTCCCCCAATGACTTCAAGAACTCACTCCCTGGGGTAAGTTCAAAGAATGGTTTTACCCCGAGCAAGCTGGCCAAATGGCCTAGTCGCAGAAACTTCGGAGAAAATCCCTTGTGGGGCCCTCCGGCGAAGATGCATAAATCAAACTTATGCCCCCTCTTTATGAGGGACCGAATGATTATGCAACCGAGCGAATGCCCGATTGCAATTACTCTCTCTTCTGCCGTATAAGGGAGTCTTCTCTCCGCGTTACTAGTAAGTTCCTCGATGGAACTTCTAGTCCTCAATTTTGTGAGGGGTCCCCTCACATCAACGTAATCAATAATGACTACGCTTACACCTGGAATTGCTTCCAGGCGTTTCCTCAGCAAGGCAAACCTTTGCTGAGGATTCTTCCCGGACCAACCCGGGAAAACAATGACGAGAACCATCTATTCTCACGCTTTTATTATACAATAATTGTAAAATAAAAGCAAGTCCTGCGGACCCGACCGGACTCGAACCGGCAGTCTCCTCCGTGACAGGGAGGCGCGATAACCAATTTCGCTACGGATCCATAATGTGCCAAAGATGGGAATTGAACCCATGACAACTCGCTTATGAAACGAGTGCTCTACCACTGAGCTACTCTGGCGCATAATCAATGTTGCGGTTCCTGGAATTGCACCAGGGTCTCCAGCTTATGAGACTGGCGAGGTACTACTCCTCCAAACCGCTAATAGCATCTTAGCAAAAAATGAAATAAAATCAAGTAATAATTTCTAACCTTCTTAATGCCTCTTCACAAGCATCAAATAATTTCTGCAATTCTTCCATATTCAATATGTATCCTTGTCCTTCTTTTATTTCTTCTGCAATAGTATAGAC
>Ga0209311_1003684_pt1 | contig 10353 bp, 8 predicted proteins | sample AD_UKC045_MetaG_FD_184417 | JGI IMG/M metagenome (GOLD analysis project Ga0209311, IMG submission 184417) | Active sludge microbial communities of municipal wastewater-treating anaerobic digesters from USA - AD_UKC045_MetaG (SPAdes) (version 2) | ecosystem: Engineered > Bioreactor > Anaerobic >... | reverse complement strand
AAGGTATTCTCTGGGGTGGCAAAGATATGTATGGCTACAAGATAGTTAATCGAAGACTAGTGCTCATACCTGAACAAGCTGAACTCGTAAGAAGAGTATTCAAGATGTATCTAGATGGATGTGGAGTTCAGATGATTGCAAACATGCTAAACAAGGAAGGCATAAGAACATTAAAGGATTGTACATGGAACAAGTCAACCGTTCTCAATATGATAGTCAATTATAACTACACTGGCGGCTTGGTTCTTCAAAAGACTTATAGAGAAGACTACCTTTCAAAGAAAACCAAAAGGAATAAAGGCGAAAAGGATATGTACGTTATTGATGATGACCATGAACCTATTATTTCACTTGAAGTTTTCCTGATGGCTCAAGAACTAAGGAAGCAACGATGCGAGTTGTCTAACAATAAAGGACACAAGAATGTAAGAAATAGATATACAAGCTTAATTAAGTGTAGTATTTGTGGTGCTAAATATAAAAGAAAAAACCGTAATAAAGGTAAGATTTGGGAATGTTCGACCTATAACACGCAGGGCAAAAACGAATGTGCATCTAAGGCCATACCAGAAGAAATATTGAATGAAGTTACATCGCAGGTTCTTGGAGTTGACGAGGTAACGGATGAGTTAGTTCAAAACTGCATTCATTACATAGAAGCCTTTAGTGAAAACAAGCTAGTCTATCATTTGAAAGATGGAAAGATTCAAGAGGGGTATTGGAAAGACCGATCAAGAAGTGAATCATGGACATCGGAAATGAGAGAAAAAGCAAGAATAAATGCATTAAAGAATATTAGAAAGGAGGAACATTAATGGCAAAAGTTAGAGTTATTCCATCAACCATTAATCCAGTTACACTTTCACCACTAGACCAAATTAGCAGAAGAAAGGTTGCAGCTTATGCTCGTGTATCAACAGATGATGAAGAGCAAGCAACTAGTTACGAAACTCAAGTAAAACATTACACTGAATTCATTCAAAAGAAACCAGAATGGGAGTATGTAAAAGTCTATGCCGATGATGGTATTTCTGGAACAAGCACCAAAAGGAGAGACGGTTTCAACGAGATGATTAAGGATGCACTTGATGGAAAGATTGACCTTATCATAACCAAATCAATATCTCGTTTTGCCAGAAATACGCTAGACACCATTTCTTTTACTAGAAAGCTAAAGGCCAAAGGAATCGAGGTTTATTTTGAAAAGGAAAACCTATGGTCGCTTGATGAAAAGACTGAATTCCTGCTTACAATTATGGCTAGTATGGCACAAGAAGAAAGCAGAAGCATTTCACAAAACGTGACAATGGGTAAACGCTGGGGAATGAAAGAAGGCCGAGTGAGCTGGGCATATAGTAATATGCTTGGTTACAAAAAAGAAAACGGCAAGATTATGGTTGTTGAGAACGAAGCAATCCTAGTGAGAAAGATATACCAGCTATTCTTAAGGGAAGGAAAAACATGCTCTGGAATTGCTGAATACTTAAAAGAAAACGGAATACCAACACCAAGTGGAAATTCCTACAATTGGACTAAAAACACAATCAACTCAATTCTACGAAATGAAAAGTATAAAGGTGATGCCTTACTTCAGAAGACCTATACAGCTGATTACCTAGAACACAAAGTAGAAAGGAATCGTGGCCACTTACCTCAGTATTATGTAGAGAACAGTCACCCTGCAATTATCGATAAAGAAGAATGGGAGATAGTTCAAGCTGAGTTAATGAGAAGAGAACAGATCGGTGCTGCTTATTCTGGAAACAGCATATTCAGTTCAAAACTAATCTGTGGTGATTGTGGTGGGTTTTATGGCAAAAAGAAATGGCACTCCAACAGTAAGTACTCAAGGTTCGTTTATCAATGTAATAACAAGTTCCATAAGCATAAAGAAAAATGCCAAACGCCTAATTTAGCAGAGGAAGACATTAAACTTAAATTTATTAGTGCTTATAATCTTTCAATGGAAGATAAAGAAAGAATCATTGAAGATACATACGAAGTCATTGCACTATTAACTGATACTAAAAAACTCGATGATGCTATCATTGAAATTGAAGAAGATATCATGGTAACTTCAGAAATTGTGAGTAGACTTGTCAATGAAAATTCAAAATCAGACATAGCGTTAGAAGATTACAATAAAAAGTATGAGGAGTTATCCAATCGATATGACAAACTTAAAAACAAACATACAGACTTGTTAAACGAAAGAAATGAAAAAGAAGGACAAGCACTTATAATGAAAGCTTTTATAAAAAACTTATCAGAGTCAGAAGATGAGCTTGATGAATGGAATGAGCGTATTTGGATGTTATTAGTTGAACGAGCAACGGTTCACAGAGATTCGAGCATAACATTTAGGTTTCATAATGGAAATCAGATAAAGACTTATTAAGTTACCTATAAAAAAGGTGGCTTTTTATTTATTATTTTTTGAGAACGAGGTTTATTAAACCTAAATTACATATTTGTTGCAACAGGAAAATCCGGTAAGTCAAAATAGATTAAGTTAGATGAAGTCGATATAACTCAATTGGAGATATACAATCGCGGGGGTGACATGGGAAAGTTGTTATAACTTTTCGAGTATTTTTGACTTCTCCCTTCAGGTCTTTTAGATCATTACCTGTTTGGTGACTGCTCTCTAATTTGCCTTTATGTCTGGGAATGTAGGTCATACAGTGTCATGCTGATATTGTGATGATTGAGAGTGTTCCCAAATTGAGTAGCTTGAGGATGTCCTATATTGACATTTATATTTGTAAATTAAAACTGTAATGCACATTGTTTGTAATCCGAAATTTCGACTCCCATATAATTGTATTTGAGTAATAAAAATACGACTCACTACACTACTTTGATAGAATCATTATCATATAGCGTTTTTGTTTTGAATAAAAATAATATATGTGTTCGCTCTTCCCATGTGCATTTACATAGGTCAACTACATGTTGGCTATATGAGTAAAGGTATAAAAATGAATTGATACACATGTTTAAAATGTTGCATATGTTACATTATTGTGATATTATGTTTATTGAGTTATTTGAAACGATTTCAGAAAAAAGAAATCAGGGGTTTACGATAAGTCATCTTATATCATGAAGGTAAAATACTCTAATGCTGTATTATAGGGAGGATAAACGAATGAATCGACAAATCTACAAAACAAAGAACGTTATTTTCGAAGCACTTCTTAGAAAAATGCAAGTGAAAAACTACCATGAAATTACAATTATTGAAATCACAGAAGATGCTGATGTGGCTAGACTTTCTTTTTATAGACACTTCAAAACAAAAGAGGATATTATTCTTTTTAAGTTTAAAGATATTATTGATAAAATTGTAAGAAAAATTTTTGCCACTGGTATGGATATTCCAAAAGAAATTTTAGAATTGATACTTGGAGTAATCGAAAGTTATAAGTCTACATTCAACGTGATTATCAAACATAATCTATATGGGTTAATCGTTCAATCCTTTAGTTCAGATATTAGAGTAATCACAAAAAAAATAACCAATCTTGAAGATTCTGACGCTTATCTACTAACATTTTATGAGGGAGCACTTATAAATCTTTTAATTGAATGGGTTAGTAATGAAAATGCAGTTTCAAAGAATGAGTACTTGAAAATTATTGATAACATTTTCAATAAACAACGACTGTTGCTAAAAACTAATAATATATAGGTGATACATTTATGAATAAATTAGGAATCTGTTTGTCAGGTGGTGGTGCAAGAGGTGCATATCAAATTGGCGCATTACAGGCACTTAAAGAATTAGGAATCTTAGATAGAACTGTAGCATTTTCCGGTGCTTCAATCGGCGCAGTGAATGCCACGTTTGTTACAACCGATGCAATGGATATTGCGAAAGAACTATGGTTTAATGTTCCAGAAAATCCTTTAGGCGATAGCCCATCAATAGTTAATACGCTAAGAGATCAAAAACTTAAAGTCATTGATAGTGGTTTATTTTCAATTAAGAAACTAAATCAATTGCTAGAAGAAAACATTGATTTTGATTTACTAAAAACCAAGGACATTTTTATTGCGGTCGCTGATACAGGAGATGCTGAAAAAGGGATAATTGATTTGTTAAGATCAACAATCGCTCATTATATTCAAAAGGATTCCAAAATCCAATATATTCCCCTCAAGGGACTCAACAAAGAATTACAGATTGATACAGTGGTAGCATCCTGTTCAATTCCTGTTGTTTTTCCTCCAATTGTAAGCAACAACAGGAAATATCGAGATGGAGGGTATTTTGACAATACGCCAATAAAGCCTTTAATCGACTTTGGTTGTGACGAGATTATCTGCATCACTATTTCCATGTTGTCATCAATACGTTCGACAAGACAGAAATACAAAAACATAAAGATTCACGAAATAAAAGCAACAAGAAAATTAGGGAAAGTACTTGATTTTTCATCTGACCATTCAAAAAAGTCTTATGAATATGGATATCGTGATACGATGAGTTATTTTTCTAAAAATAACATAGTTTATGATTTTTAAAAGATTGGCTTTAACAATTTTTTAAACCGCTTTATTGATGGAGGTGCGATAAGATGAGTAAGCGATTAGCTATTGGTTTTTTTACTGATGTATTTTTTCCGATGATAGACGGTGTAGTCAACGTTGTACATAATTACGCAAAAAAGTTATCGATAGATTCAGATGTATATGTTTTCGCTCCTGACTACGGAGAAATTAAAAACCTTGACCAATTGCCATACAAAGTCATAAGGACTAAATCAATCAAAATACCTAAGTTAGATTATAGGTTTTCAATGCCAACATTTGATATTATCTTCAAGGATGATATCAATAAAATAAGATTGGACATAGTGCACATACATAGCCCATTTGCAATTGGTGTATATGGAATTCATTATGCGCGAACACATCACATACCTGTAGTTGCTACGCTTCACAGTCAATATAAAAAAGATTTCTACGAGAGAATAAAAAACGAATATATAACTAAAATGGCCACAAAAGAACTTATGCGACGATTCAATAAATGTAATAGATTGCTTGCTGTAAATGAAGAGGTTGCAAAAGTATTTTATGAGTATGGTGCAAATGAAATGCCCATGGTTATACATAATGCAACTGATTTAGCACCGTTTATGAACAGCAGTTATATCAATGAACTCAAAGCAAAGTATCATATAGATTTCAGTCAAAAAGTGTTGATCTATGTGGGTAGATTGGATGCAATAAAAAATCTTGGATTTCTAATCGATTCACTGATTACCCTGAGAGATCTTCAGTTTGATTTCAAGATGATTTTTGTTGGATCTGGGCCTTATGAAGAAACGATGAGAAAAAAAATTATTAAGAACGACTTAAACGATCGCGTTGTATTCACCGGAAGGATTGTGGATAGAATAGACTTAAGCGCTCATTATAAACTTGCAAACCTTTTTCTACTACCTTCACTTTATGATTCATCTTCACTGGTTCAAATTGAAGCAGCAAGTCAGTATACACCAACCCTATTTATTGAGAGAGCAGTTACTGCTTGCACGGTAAAAGACGGTATCAATGGATATCTTTCCCAGAATTCACCAAAAAAGTTTGCTGAGAAAATCATTACTATTTTTGACGATGATTTAGAGTATATGAGTATTTCGAACAATGCATTTAGAGACTTGTATGTAACGTGGGATAACATAGTGGATAAACTAAGAGAGATTTATTCAAATCTTTTGAAATATGAAGATTAAAGAAAGGTATGAGTTATATGAATAGACGATTAGTCATTAATACATCAACTGGGGGATTGGATTATTATCCGTATCCGCACAACATTGAAATCCTTCGCATAAAGGTTTCCATCCAGGGACGTGAATATGAAGACGGTACTACGCTTAAAGCAGACGAGTTTTATCGAAAACTAAATGAAGACAGAAATCTGCTTCCCAAGACAAGTCAGCCTTCAGTAGGTGAAATTGTTGATATGTTCCAAGGTTATTTTGACATGGGCGTGAAAGAGATAATAGTCGTAACACTTTCTTCTGAAATGAGCGGAACTTACAATGTTTGTGTTCTAGCTGCCAAAGAATTCGAGAACAAGATGAAAATAATCGTCTTTGATACAAAGACAGTTTGTTTCTCAGAAGGTCTTTTCGCACTTGAAGCTGAAAAACTGCTGAATGAGGAAATACCTTTGGAAGTAATTGAGGAAAAGTTGATAGAAATGCGAAAAGCGAACACGATTTTTTTTGCCGTTGATTCACTAAACTATCTAGTTAAAAATGGTCGTCTTAGTAACGCTGCTGGTTTTGTAGGTAAAATGTTAAAACTTAAACCAATTTTGCAGGTGCAGGAGTCGGGAAAAATTGTATCAATTGAGAAGATTCGGACAACACGTGCTGCACTTCAGTCAATTACAAGTAAGGTTAAAACTTTTACACATGGAAGGCCTTATCATGCTTATATTCTATATACTGGAAATCCCAAACTAAAATCTTATTTTATCCAAATTATTAAGGAAGATCTCGGACTAGTTGATTTGTATGAATCACCATCAACCCCTGTGGTTGGGGCTCATGTTGGACCAGATGTCATTGGTATTGGAATCTTCCTAGATCATGATTCTAGTTTGCCTCACATCGAGAAACTTTAAGCATTAAATGGCAAATAATTATGGTGTCCTACAAGTCTTTGTTGTAAAATGCTTGTCATCATATGAGAAAGTTAATAAAAATTATAAGTGAGATACAATTGCTATGAGGAAGAAAGGATAATAATTATGGAAGTTATTCGTGTGAAGAATTTCACTAAAGATTATGGTTTTAATCGAGGAGTATTTGATGCAAATTTTGATATATACAAGGGAGAAGTATATGGTTTTCTAGGACCAAATGGTGCTGGGAAGACAACTACTATTCGACATCTAATGGGGTTTTCTAAACCAGATAGTGGTTCTACACAGATAATGGGGTTAGATTCATTTGAGCACCGAAGTAAAATTCTTAAATCAGTTGGGTACATTCCAGGTGAGTTAGCACTGCCAAGCGGGCTTACAGGATTTGAGTTCATTTCTATGATGAAAAAAATGAGAAACGTCAATGATGATTCAAGAATTAATCACCTTATTCAACTATTTGAGTTAGATGCTAGTGGCGATACAAAACGAATGAGTTTTGGAAACAAAAGAAAACTTGCAATCATTGTAGCATTTATGCACGATCCGGAGATATTAATACTTGATGAACCTACATCAGGATTAGACCCTGTGATGCAAGAGAAGTTTATCGAATTTATCAAAAATGAGAAGGCGAGGGGAAAAACGATTCTTCTCTCAAGTCATATTTTCAGCGAAGTTGAAGCATTGTGTGATCGTGTTTCTATTATTAAACATGGTCATATTGTGGATGAATTTCCAATGAGTAAGCTGAAACACAATGAGAATAAGACTTATGTGTTCAGATTTGAGAACAAAACAGATGCAAAAGATGCATTCGATAAATTATCAAAGTCAACTCAGTATCAAGTTGAATCTATTGAGGAATGTCAACTGAAAGTAAATGTTCACGACACTAATATAAATAGATTACTCAGTGATTTAGAGGGCTTGAAGGTTATTGATTTTGAGTATAATAGACTCACTCTAGAATCATATTTTATGACATACTATCACGATGAAATAAAGTTCGGAGGTATACAAAAATGAGTGAAATCACCATTAAGGAGTTAACTAAAGACTATGGACACTCACGTGGTGTTTTTAATGTCGAATTTGAAGTGAAAAAAGGTGAGATATTTGGTTTTATTGGAACCAACGGAAGCGGTAAAACTACGACAATTCGTCATATCATGGGTTTTAGTAGACCAGACAATGGGACGATAAAAGTTAGGAATATTGATGCAACAAAGCATTCAACAGAAGTGAAAAAATGGATTGGTTATGTTCCAGGAGAGATTGCATTTCCGGATTTGTCTACAGGAAAATCATTCATTGAATCACAAGCAGAACTTCTTAAACTAAAAGATTTTGACTTAGCAAATCGACTAATCGATATTTTTAAGATTGATTTGCGAGTTAATCCTCGTAAAATGAGTAAAGGTATGAAACAAAAAACTGCAATTATTGCTGGATTTATGAACAACTCAGACATTTTGATTCTTGATGAACCGACAACAGGATTGGATCCTCTAATGAGAGAGGAGTTTATGCATTTACTTGAGTATGAACGAAATAAAGGAAAAACAATCTTTATTAGTAGTCATTTGTTTGATGAACTCGAAAACTTGTGTGATCGTGTGGCTCTTATCAAAGATGGACATATTGTAAGTATCGCCAACATAAAAGAAATCAAACATCCAAATGAAAGAGAGTATAAGATTGAATTTAAGGACAAAGAAAATTATGAAGCATTTATCAAGTTGCCATTCACATTTGATAATTATCGACCTGAGCAAAATCAAGTGTTTGTTATTGTAAAACGTGAGGAAATCCCTATATTTATTGCATCGTTAAGCAAATATAGTCTTAAGTTTGTGATAGAAATCAAATATAATTTAGAAAGATTTTTCAAAGATAAATTTAATTATAAAGAAATGGTTGGTGTTGAATTATGATTAGTATTCCATTACTAAAACAGTCGATTAAAGCAAATAAAAATATTTGGATGATCATTACAATTGCGACATCGTTAATGTTGGCTACAATTATATTTGTAATCGGAAATATTAATGTTGGTGAATTAAGAGATTCGTTTTCCGAGACCTTTGCTAAGTCTGAAATAGAGTCACAAATTAAAGCTAATAGCATTGATGCATTTGTACAAGTTAATGAGACAACAGTTGAAATGTACCCTGAAGTCAAGGATCTTTATGACTTAACAACGTCTGCAATAGATCTCTATAATTCAATTAAAATATCAGGGAGCTTGTCACCAAAAGAGGACACGATTGCAACGATAACAACAGGGATGAGTCTAGAGCAAACTGAAAAGATGACTCCAGTTATTTCAGCTTTAATAGATCAATATGAACTTGCATCTCCAAGTTCGGAGAATCTCATTCCTTTTAAATCTTCATTTATCATTGAGATTATTTTATCAAATCTTGAGGTTGATACCGATGAACAAACATTGCAATTAATCCACACGCTTTCTGAGTCCATGATTGCTATATATTCGGTAAATGGCACATTGAGTAGTGAGGACTTGCAAACCATTTCAAGTAATATTGTCAGATTTTCTTTTGCTTCTCAAATTGATCAAGAAACAATGATTTTATTCGAAGAACACGGATTTTCCCCAGAAAAGATTGACACAATTGTGAATTCTGCTCTTTTGCAATATGTAGCTTTGACAAACAATGGTATTGATAGTGAAACTGCAAAATCCGAAATATCAAACAGCATTCTTTCACAGATGCCTGAAGTAGTTACAAATTCTCTTAATGAAATTGTGGATTTAAATATTGATCATCTTGTAGTTGGTACCATTTTCTTTAAAATTGCTGGATTATTATTGCCTTTAGTTTACGTGATTGTAGTTTCGAATAGTTTGCTTGCTGGACAGATAGATAGTGGATCAATGGCTTATGTCCTTTCAACCCCAACAAAAAGAAAAGTTGTGACTTTAACTCAGATTGCCTTTATGTTGTTATCTTTATTTATGATGTATATGATTATACTCGTTACTGGATTATTAACAATATTAATTATTAATAACCAAGAATTAATGATTACAAATAGCGATTTAGTGAAACTGACGATTGCAGCGTTTATTACGATGTTTTCAATAAGCGGTATCAATTTTTTGACATCTGCATGGTTTAACAAAAGTAAAAATGCAACAGGACTAGGAGGGGGGATTTCGATATTCTTTCTTGTATCCACAATATTGGGTCTTTTAGGATCTCCAGTCATTCCCTCTGCCATTCGTATTGATGCACTCAATATTTTTAATTATTTCTCATTAATCACTTTGTATGATGTTAATGCGATTCTTGAAGGAAATATTGATTATCTTAACTTGTCAATATTATTGGTGGTAGGTGTTGCAACATTTTTATTAGGTCATATAATTTTCACAAAGAAGGATTTACCGTTATAATTTGACACAATAATCTAAACATGAGGCTCAATACCCAACAATAATAAGATAGTTAAATAGTTCATTCTGACACAAAGTAATTGACACTTGAAATTTGTTCCATAAAAAAGTCTAAACAAAAGCATTTTTAAGGGTGCGTGAATTTTACTAAGGGTGCGTAAAAATGGGCTAGGGGTGCGTAAATTCTGCAAAGGGTGCGTAATTGTATTAAAATAGGTCACACAACCCATATTGAATTACAAGTTTTGATAAAATATAT
>Ga0209311_1003676_pt1 | contig 10364 bp, 8 predicted proteins | sample AD_UKC045_MetaG_FD_184417 | JGI IMG/M metagenome (GOLD analysis project Ga0209311, IMG submission 184417) | Active sludge microbial communities of municipal wastewater-treating anaerobic digesters from USA - AD_UKC045_MetaG (SPAdes) (version 2) | ecosystem: Engineered > Bioreactor > Anaerobic >... | reverse complement strand
CCAGATATTGCGATACTGCAGAGAGAAGTAAATGCTTGGACACGTGAAAGAAACAGTAAGAAATGTCAGATAAATTGGCAGTTTACCACTCAGGATTCAAGAACAAAACTGAAGCGTCTCTATCCGATAATCGATGCTTGACGAGACACTAGTACCAGCCTCAGTACAGTGTACAAATAATCAAGATGATTTGTAAATATGCCTGTGATTATTGCATGGTCGAGAAGGTTGAGAAGGCTGAGAAGGTTGAGACGCGCGCCGGATTGGAATCCGACACTACGGGGTTGACAAGGTTGAGAAGCCAGGTGGTCTAAACCCTCTAAACCTTTGCAACCACTTCAAACAATCATCTGTTGCATCTGTCAAATCTGTGAGAACCTTCTCAATATCAGCGAAATCTGCGCTAAAATCCGCGAAATCTGCGGGAAACACACCGCCGATTCGGAAATCGACGGTAGGGGGAATCCTCGCTATTTAACCAGTCAAGCTATGCCTGGTCAAACAAGACCGCTGAGAATCCTCTGAGTAAACCTGTGCCGATTTTTCTACCTATATTTGTATCAAGCAGTTAGGTATGCGTTTGCCTTCCGGGAAAAGGTTGAGAATGGGTGTCGCCCATAGATATATAGAGGATGTGTCGTTGTCATGGTAAAAAGCAAAGCTCCAGGCTGGCTGTGAATAGGTATTTATTTTATGGAATAGCAGGTTACTAATCGGACCTGTTGTTGACAGCGTAACCATTAAGGTGGCTGCTCACAGTGCGGTGGGGAGTGGCGGCTATAGCTATTGTTACTGGATTGCCAGCCTGCTGATATTCTGTTTCAGGGTAGGGATGTGAATGCTGACTATCGACCAGATTTCCTGATCGTCGATACCGAAATAGTCATATGCTATGATGTTGCGCATCCCTCTGATCTTGTGCCATTCAATATCGCTATGATCGCTTTGCAGCTCTTCTGATAGCCGGGTGGTCATTTCACCGATGTTGACCAGGTGCATCAGGCAGGCATCCATGGTTTTCGAGTCTTGCGCGAAATCCTCATAGCTGTGGATTGATTTGATATAATCATCAATTCTGCCTATGGATTCCAATATACCCAGCAGACAGAGCTTGTCCTCACTCCGCATACCTGATGTCTCCCTTTATCTCGTTAAGGACGTATGGTTTAATAGCTTTGAGATTGGCAACATCGACTTGCTTGTTAAACAAGCCGGACAGAAAAAGCCGCAGCTGGTATTTGGTTTCGAAGAGGTCCTGGCAGTCATCGGCAAAGTCCACCACAAAGTCTATATCACTGTCCGGGGTTTGGACGCCACGGGCATAAGATCCAAACACACCGATATTGCGTACTCCAAACTCGCTCACCAGCTTGGCGCGGTATCCAGACAAGGTCTTGATGATTTCTTCCAGGCTCAGCATGGTACCTCACTGATAAATAAGGGGCTGGATACATACCAGCCCAAAATATAGTTCACTTGTTTTACACTGCTCTATTTGACGTGAAAATTATCCAGGAACTGCTGCAAGATCACCGCCCGGCTGGGATGCCGGAGCTTGCGCAGGGCTTTGTCTTCGATCTGGCGGATGCGTTCGCGGGTCACTTGGAAGATGTTGCCCACCTCTTCGAGGGTGCGGTGATAGCCGTCGTCGATGCCGAAGCGGAGACGGATCACGCGTTCTTCACGGGTTGTGAGGGTTTTGAGGACTTCATCCACCTGTTTCTTGAGGAGGCTGCGTTCGGCGATGCGTTCCGGGCTGATGATTGTGCGGTCTTCGATAAAGTCGCCCAGGATGCTGTCTTCGCTGTCGTGGCCGATGGGTTTATCCAGGCTGACGGGCTCCTTGGAGATGGAGAGGATGTTTTTGATCTTGTCCACCGGCATGTCCAGCACCTCGGAGATCTCTTCCGGATAGGGCTCGCGGCCCAGCTTTTGCATGAGGCGACGGCTGGTGCGGTTGATCTTGTTGATGGATTCGATCATGTGGACGGGGATGCGGATGGTGCGGGCCTGGTCCGCGATAGCGCGGGTGATGGCCTGACGGATCCACCAGGTGGCGTAGGTGCTGAATTTATAGCCTTTGCGATAGTCGTATTTTTCCACGGCGCGCATGAGGCCGGTGTTGCCTTCCTGGATGAGATCCAGAAATTCCAGGCCGCGGTTGTTGTAGCGCTTGGCGATAGAGATCACGAGGCGGACGTTGGCCTCGATCATCTCGTTTTGGGCCTTTTCTTTGTTGCGTTCGGCGCGGTCGATCTCGCGCAGGAGGAAGACGAGCTCGGAGCCGGTCATCTTGGTCTCGAGCTCCACGCGGCGGATCTTGCGGCGGGCGTTTTTGATCTTGCGGAGGGTCTCCACAAAGATGTTGGGGTCCATGCTGGTCTCGGAGCGCACTTCGTCGAAGTCTTCATCGCTTTTCTTGGCGCGGCGGCCAAAGGTGCAGATCTCGTCGATGGTATAGCGCTTGATGCGGGTGAGCTCGTTGATGGAGTTATAGCTCTCCTCGATGCGTTCCACCAGGCTGCGGACGCGATAGACCATACGCTTGATGAGCTTGTCATTGTAGTTGAGGGTGGAGAAGGTGTCTATGATGTTGTCACGCAGGGCATCGATTTCTTCCTGACGGTTGGCGGTGCCGGTGTCGTCAAAATCGCAATTGTCCAGGATGATGCCGATCTTGTCCAGGGTGCCTTCGTTGGCCTTGAGGATATCTTTGAAGACGTCGATGATGCGGGCGTCCTGGTTTTTATCGATCCAGGCGCCGATGTCCATCTTGAAGATCTGGTCCAGGCGCACTCTGCGTTCACGGTAGCGATGCAGGAAGTTATACATCTCGCGGAGGGTGCTGCCGGATTTGAAGACGTTTTGGTTGATCATCTTCTGATAGGTCTCGATCTTTTTGGCCACGCGCACTTCGCCTTCGCGGTCCAGGAGCGGGACCCGGCCCATTTCCCTCAGATACATCCTGACGGGATCGTCATAATAGCGCTTGGTCTTAAACTTTTTGGGCGCGGCGGGTTTGCGCAGAGCGGCGCCGCCTTTGGTGAGGCGTTTTTCCGTCTCATCGATGATCTCGATGCCATCCTGCTGAAGATCGAAGATGATGTCATCCACCTTGTCCAGAAAGAAGGGACTGCTGGGGAGGATGTCGTTGATCTGTTTGAAGGTGATATAGCCGGATTCTTTGCCCAGCTCCACCAGCTTTTTCAAACACTCGTTATAGGTAATCATCAATGCTCCTTGATATGAAGGCCAGGCCCTCAAAAACGGATTTTGTGGACGACCTTGCTGGTCATCCGTCGATAGGCGCGGCTGAGCTCCTGTTTTTGTTTGAAGAGCTCCACGTTTTGCGGTTCCGCCAGGATCTTACGATCGATCTCCTCCAGGTCTCGCTGGAGCTTGCGAATTCTCACCTGATTCAAGGTATCCCCGAACCGCAGGTCGTGCAGGTCTTCAAACAGTAGTTCTGCCAAAGCGTCCCTTATCTGTGCGTTATCTATATTATTCAAAATAGAGGAGGGATCCTCCACCGCTTCCGGAGTGATATGGTCCATCAGCCAGCGGAAGATATCCCGGTATAGCCTATTACTAAAATAATCCTCACTCACTTGTGAAGCAAGCTCCTTGTAATTATCACGGTCCTGAAGAGATAGGATAAGCAAAAAACGTTCCTCAGGCCGCTCTTCCAGTCCGCTATGCTGAGGAGCCGGGCTCTGCGGCTCTGGAGTGACGGGCGCTCTGGAGACCTTGCGCAGACGGCTGTTCAGCGCCGCGGCGGAGATCCCAAAGGCCTCGGAGACTTCCTTGACGAGGAGCTCGCGTCTCACGGCATCGGGATTGACGCGGATGGGGTCCAGGAGCAGGTCGATGCGTTCACTGGGTCCTCCAGCAATGCCGGGATGATAGGCCACGAAGCCGATCAGGCTTTTGGCTGTGGCGATTTTCTCTTTGAGAGCATCGCTGCCGTGCTGTAGCAGAAAGCTATCGGGATCTTCCTTGGGAGGAAGCTCCACCACGAAGGGCTCCAGACCTTTGCCCAGACAGATGGAGCCAGCTCTCACGGCGTTGCGGATGCCTGCCGTATCTCCGTCATAGAGCATGTAGATCTTTTTGGTATAGCGGTTTAGCAGATAGATCTGGTCTTCGGTGAGGGCGGTGCCCAGAGAGGCCACGCTGTTCACAAAGCCGCTGCCGTAGAGCCTCAGAAAGTCGAAATAGCCTTCGCAGACCAATACGCTGTCCGCCTTGGATATCTCATATTTGGTCTTGAAGAGGCCATAGAGTTCCTTGCCCTTGGTGTAGAGCTCGGTGCCGGGAGAGTTGACGTATTTTCCGCCCGGGGCGTTGGCGTCCAGGACCCTGCCGCCAAAAGCGATCACGTCTCCGGTGTTGTTGTGGATGGGAAACATGAGGCGGTCGCGAAACATATCCACCAGGTTGCCGCTATAGTTGCCAAAGAGACCGCTTTCCTTGAGCAGCGAGACGGAGTGGCCTTCCTTCATGAGGTGGTTGAGCAGGGCCTTATCGCCGTTGAGGGCATAGCCCAGCTCCAGGTTTTTGGCTGTCTCGGCGCTGATCTGGCGGTTTTCCAGATACTTGAGCACCTGAGCGCCGTGGCGGAAGAGATTTTCGGCAAAGAAATCGCGGGCCGTCTTGTAGATCAGCAGGAGCTGGTCGCGCTTGGTGTCCACCTTGGTGGTGCGTTCATATTCCGGGATGGGGATGCCCACCCGGACCGCCAATTTCTTCACCGCCTCGATAAAGCTAAGCTTTTCATAATCCTGCACAAAGGTGAGCACGTTGCCGGCCTTGCCGCAGGCAAAACACTTGAAGATCTGCTTGGGCTGGGAAACGTAGAGAGAGGGGGTGGTGTCCTGATGGAAGGGACAGATGCCTCGCCAGTTGCTGCCCACGTGTTTGAGGGGCAGATAGGCTTGGATGACCTCCACGATGTCGTTGGCGGACCTGATCTGGTCGATTAGGTGGTTTTCCATCAGATACTTACCACGGTCACCCCGCTTCCACCTTCGGAAGGAGGAGGGGTATCGATGCTGATCACCTGTTTTTTGCGGCGCAGGTAATCGCGCGTTTTGCTTCTGAGGACGCCGGTGCCCTTGCCGTGGACAATGCGGAGCCGATGCAGGCCTGCCACGATGGCGGTGTCGATAAATTCGTCGATCAGCGGCTGAGCTTCGTCGAAGGTGCAGCCCAGGAGCTTGAGTTCCGTGGATACTCTGGCGGGAGCGCTGGCCTTGCCTCTCACGGAAGCGGAGCCGATAAGTTCCTGGTCGGGAAGAGGTTGGGAGCCTTCAAAGACGGTGTCCAGTGGGGTCTTAAAACTGATCCCGTTCATATCCACCAGCACCTGTCCGTCCCGGCGTTCCAGAATGATGGCGTCGGATTCAAAGTTGGCCAGCCAGACCCGGTCTCCCGGTTTGGGATCAAAGGCGGCTTTGCGTCCGGCTTTGGCTGCTTCCATGATCTGGTTGCTGAGGCTTCCGAGCTCGGATTCGGTTTCCTTGAGTTTCTTCTCGGAGAGGGATTTACGCTGGGCCTTGTCCAGGTCCTTGAGCTCGCTGAGCTCTTTTTGATAGAGCTTCTGGCGGGAGATGAGCTCCATCTGCAGTTCCTTGAGAAACTTCTGTTTGCGGGCCTTGAGCTCCTCGTCCAGACTGGCGGAACGGGTGTCCAGTTCACCCAGCCGGGCTTCCAGATTGCGGTTTTTGAGCCGGTATTCATAGCTTTCGCGGGCCAGGGCTTTCTTTTCTTCCTGCATCTTACGCAGGAGCTCGGTGAATTCGCGGTTCTGGGATCCGCTCAAGCTTTTGGCACGCTCAATGAGGGAAGGCTCCAATCCCAGAGAAGCCGCCACCTCGATGGCAAAGCTGTCGCCCGGAAAGCCTGGAGCAAAACGGTAGGTGGGAGTCATGCCAGCCAGATCGAACTGCATGGAAGCGTTCAGGGCGGCCGCTTCGCTTTCGGCAAAGATCTTGAGGGCGGTGTAGTGGGTGGTGACCACACAGCGGCAGCCCAGCTCCACAAAGCGTTCCAGCATCGCCTGGGCCAGTCCTGAACCCTGCTGGGGATCAGTGGCCGCGCCAATCTCGTCGATCAAGACCAGACTGCGTGGCGTGGCACCCTCCAGCATAGCTCTGATCTTAGCCACATGGGATGAAAAGGTGGAAAGAGCGCTCTCGATGGACTGGTCGTCCCCGATATCGGCAAAGACCTTGTCAAACATACCGATCCGGCTCTGAGGGCTGAGGGGAGTGGGCAAACCGGTGAGCGTCATCAGCGTGATCAGCCCCACCGCTTTCATCAGGACGGTTTTGCCACCGGTGTTGGGACCACTGAGCACCAGCACCCGTTTTTCATCTCCGATTGTGAGGTCGAAAGGGATCACCTGATGATGCCCGAGCTTTAGGCTGAGAAGGGGATGACGTGCTCCGCTGAGCTCCAGAACGGGATCCGGGCTCAGGGACGGCAGTTCCGCTTTGATCTGATTGCCCAGGCGGGCCCAGGCAAACAGCAGGTCCAGCCTGGCCAGGGCTTTGGTGTTGGCCACAAAGACGTCTTTGAGGTCCCGGATGTCCTGGCTGAATTCACTGAAAATGCGGTAGATCTCTTTCTTTTCGTCCTGCTTGATGAGCTGCAGCTCGTTGTTGAGCGGTACCACGCTCTGGGGCTCGATAAAGATGGTGGAGCGGCTGCCGGAGTGGCTTTGCACGATGCCGGGCACCCGGTTTACGGAGCTTTCCCGGACGGGCAGCACATAGCGGTCTTCCCGCTGAGTAAAGAATTTATCCTGCAGATGCGCTTGCATGCCCTGGTCTGCCAGGAGCCCGTTCATGGTCTTCATAATGCTGCCGCGCAGGGAGTTGGCACGTTTGCGGATTCGGGTCAGTTCGCTCGAAGCGCTGTCTTTGACCTCGCCTTCGGCATCAAAGATGGCCAGAAAGCGGTCCCGCACCTGCGGCAATGGATGGACGCGTTTGATGAGGCTAATAAGGCTGGGCAGGTCTTCCGCCGCGTCTCTGTAAGCGGATGTCAGGCAGGAGATAACGGCATTCTGGTAAAAGAGAAAGAATTCCTCATAACCAAAGACGAGCTGGGCGCCGTCCTCATACAGAGGAGCGGGATCACTGAGGTCAGCCAGTTGGGGCTCGATTCCACGCTTGAGGGCTTCCTGGGCCTGGGAATTGAGGACCAGTTCCGCTTTGATGGCGCTAAGGTCGTCAAGGGGCTTGAGTTCCGCCGCCAGGGCGGCTCCCAGGCTGCTGTGACAGCGGCTGGCGATCTGGGATGTGAGGACCGCGTATTCCAGGTCCTGATAGCTTTGACGCATAGGCTAAGCGCGCTTTATTCCTTATCTCCAGGCAAATCCGGGAGCTTCAGTGCTTTGGCCTTGAGCTCCAGATATTCGAGATGCTGCTTCAGTTTCAGGCTGCCGATCAGCTCATCCTTGAGGAGGTTGACGCCAGCGTAAACACGGTGCTGGGAGCTGTCCTTGAGCGGGGTGGAGACTTTGGGAAAGTAGTCCAGAACCAGAGTAACGCAGATCAGGATTAGAAGACCGTTGGCAAAGCCCAGCAGCATTCCGGCAAAGCGGTTCAGAGAGCTGAGCTTGAGGGCTTTGAGCACCCGGTTGAGGGCAAAAACCACCAGCCGCACCACCACCGCCAGCAAGATCGTGATCAACAGCACGGCCAGTAAGGTGGACAGACCTGTGGAAAGCTCGTATTTGATCCTCAGGCTGCGCGCCACGAGGGGATAAAAATGACCCACCAAAAAGAATCCGGCGATCACACCCGCCAGATTGATCAGGGCTGCTGCCAGGCCCTTGCGCCAGCCCAAAAACACGCATACTGCCAGCAATGCCAAAATTGCCCAATCTATCGCTCCCATCTGTCACACTCCCGTCAATGCGCTATGGTTATGGATTATTGGCTAAAAACGGCATACAGGGATGGGCTCCCTGTATGCTTTCAACTGATAAACGATTTAAGGTATGAGCGCCCGGCCTTACCTCATGTAGCGTTGCATTCTGCGCTGCACTTTCAGCATCTTGCGGCGCGCGGCGTTAGCTTCGCGTTTTTTCTTCACGCTGGGCTTCTCGTAAGCTTGGTTCTTCTTTATTTCTGAAAGAATAGCGGCTTTCTCGCATTTCTTTTTGAAGCGTTTCAGCAGAAAATCAAAGGACTCGTTTTCTTTAGCTACGACTGTCGGCAAACAAATCACCACCTTTTTTTACAGATTTGAGAGTGCCACTTTTTTGGAGGACGCAATGGTGTCAAGCACAAAGTGTTAGAGGAGTGAGAGCTGGGCTGTGAGAGCCGTTCAGGCTGGTGAATCCTGTTTACCTTCACCCTTCACTTTTTCCCTCAGAAACCTCTGTCCCTCAGCCCCTCTGCTTTAAACAAAACTCTGCTTTTCTCTGTGTTTAATAACGTTACGCGTTACAGGCACGCGCCGAATAGGAATCTGACGCTCCGGCCACGCAAACGAGGACGTTTGCGATTCCATAAACCAGCCTCCCTCAATTCTCAATTCTCAATTCTCAATTAACCCTCCCTCCGTATCTCTCTCCGTTTCCTTTGTAGCTCTGTAGTGAAAAAAGAAAGCTCTGCTTCTCCGAGATAAATCTAAACCACTTGACGTAATTCCCCCCTCCCCTTGAGTGGTATTTTTCCTGTCAGAATATTTGGATAAGGATGCTATCATGGCTGTTACCGTCAAGCCTGTTTCCTCAAAAGCTGAGATGAAGACCTTCATCTACCTGCCCCGCAAGATTCACGTCAACCACGCCAACTGGGTGCCACCTCTCTGGTCGGACGACGCCCGGGTGCTCAATCCCAAACGCAATCCCGCCCACGAATATTGCGACAGCATTTACGCCCTGGCCTGGAAAAACGGCGAAGCCGTGGGCAGAATAGCCGGAATCGTCAATCATCGCTACAACGAGCATGCCAAGTTCCAAAACGCCCGTTTCGGCTTTCTGGAGTCACCGGACGATCCTGAAGTCACCAAAGCGCTGCTCGACTTTGTGGAAAACTGGGCCCGGCAACAGGGCATGAACAAGATCGTGGGGCCGATGGGCTTCACCGAAGAGGATCCCGAAGCCTTTATCATCGACGGTTTTGACCAGATCCCCAATCTGGCCACCTACCAGAACCTGCCCTATCTGCTGCATCACCTCGACGCCTGCGGATATGCCAAAGAGATAGACTATATGGTCTATAAACTCGATATCGCCGGGGCTATGACAGACCTCTACCGCAGGATCTATGAGCGGGTGAGCCGCAACAAGGAATTCACGCTCATCGAGTTTAAAAACAAAGCCCACCTCAAACGCTATATGCACCGCATCTTCGACCTCATGAACGCCAGTTTCCTGCACCTCTACGGCTACAGTCCTCTCTCCCCATCCGAGGTGGAATCGCTGGCCAAACGCTATATGCCGCTGCTGGACCCACGCTTCATCAAAGCGGTCGTCAACCCCAAAGACGATGTGATCGGCTTCATCGTGGCCATTCCCAACCTCGCGGAAGGCATCCGCAAAGCCAAGGGTAACATCTTGCCGTTTGGCATCTTCCACATCATGGCCGCCTCCAAACGCAGCACCAAACTGGACACCTACCTGGGTGCCATCGCGGAAAGCTATCGCGGTAAAGGAGTGGACGCGCTGATGGGCTACAGCCTCTTACGCAGCGCCAGAAACGCAGGCTACAAGTACCTGGACAGCCATCACGAGATGGAAACCAACACCCAGATGCGCAGCGAAATGGAACGCAACGGCGGAGTTATCTACAAGAAATACCGCATCTTCCAAAAAGAGCTGTAAGGCTGGGGGAGGGGATAATTGACAATTGAGAATTGACAATTGAGGGTGGCACTTGGATTATGGAGTCGCAAACGTCCCCGTTTGCGGTGGCCTGAGGAGACGCTCGGAGGCATATTCAGCTCGAAATAAATGATACATAACAGCATGAATTACAAGCAGTTTGACTGCTGCCACGATTCTCCCAGACAATCAGGATGATGTGTCACCCTGATATACAAAGACAATTGAGCATATCTGTATCACTGTCTTTAGTGCTTGTGCGATACTGCCGCAACAACGACAGGCCTAACCCCGTTGGAGTTCAAGCGGCCACGATAAAGCTATGCATGACAACGAGTTTGCGGGCCGCTTGGACTTCAACCAGCACACCCGCGAGATAAATGTCTTCGAAGCACTGCTTGAAGTCCAAAGCCCCCTCAGGTATAGAGATAAACGTATAATCTATTTAGGGGCTTTGAACTCCAAGTGGTCCCGTTGGAGTTCAAGCGGCCACGATAAAGCTATGCATGACAACGAGTTTGCG
>Ga0209311_1003670_pt1 | contig 10374 bp, 14 predicted proteins | sample AD_UKC045_MetaG_FD_184417 | JGI IMG/M metagenome (GOLD analysis project Ga0209311, IMG submission 184417) | Active sludge microbial communities of municipal wastewater-treating anaerobic digesters from USA - AD_UKC045_MetaG (SPAdes) (version 2) | ecosystem: Engineered > Bioreactor > Anaerobic >... | reverse complement strand
GCAGAGAAGATCTGCGAAATCCAGCGTAAGATTGACAACCTAACAATAGCGGAGGCCGAAAGTGACTATCGTCCTTCCCGCCGTTAAGCGTGTACGAGTTCGTGATATAAGCGGCGACCCGCGGGGCTACTTAGTACTGGAAATACCAAAAGCCCTGCAGGACGTAGTAGCAAAGTACGCGGAAACAGTCCATAAAAAGCACGGCGACTATTGCCATGTAATCCTTGGGACGCCGAAGCGCCCGAGGACAATGGCACAAAATAACGCCGCATGGGGCTGGTGCGGAGACCTAGCCCACCAGCTCGCCGACCAGTACCCAGGATACAGCTTGGAGGAGGTGAAAGTCCGGATATACGAGGCAATGAAACGGTTGGCTGTCCAAGAAGCCGGATGGCCGACGGTCTTAAACCCGATTGACGGTTCAATCGAGCCGATAAGCCAAAGTCTTGTATCGGTAGAGCAAGACGCGGCGCTTTTGTCGATTATCCAAAGGTTTGCTGATGAGCATGGGCTATGGCTGACAGAGCGGATAGACGGCAAGCCGGTAAGATGTTTAGGCGGCAAGCCTTTACAGGACGATGATAGCAGGTTATAATAGGAGGCGATTATGAAGTGCAGAATTAGAGAGATACGAGAAAAAAAAGGTATATCGATAGGACAGCTTGCGAGAATAACCGGCCTTACGGGAGGATCGATATCCCTTATCGAAAGGGGATTTCGCAATCCTAATATGAGCACAATCTGTAAAATCCGGGATGCCCTAGGCGTCCCGATAGACCAACTTTATACGGAGGACGAAGAAGAAAATGAAAACGTCTGAAAAAATCGGCGCAATTGCTGCGGCGATCGTGAAGGCCCAGGCTGAAATGCCGAAGCTCTTGGCTGACAGCGACAATCCGTATTATAAGAGCAAGTACATTGCTCTTGCGGATTTGATCAAAGAGGTTAGACCTGTTTTGGCAAAATACGGGCTTGCAGTAATTCAGGGAGTAAGCGGCGACGGTGAGAAAGCCGTCATCATTACCACCCGCATAATCCACGAAAGCGGGGAATGGATAGAGGAGGCCTTTACGATGCCCGTCGTGGCAAAGGGTGCCAAAGAGGCAACCCCGCAAGATTACGGGGCGGCGGTAACCTACGCCCGTAGGTATTCGCTGGCTGGTATTCTCGGAGTGGCCTCTGAGGAGGACGACGACGCCAACTCTATCAGCCATCCGATAGAGCGCGCGGCACCGCCAAAACCCATGCAAGCGCCCGTAAAACAGGACGAGCTGAAATCGCTAAAGGATAAGCTAGTCGAGCTCATGAAGAGCGACCTTATAACGCCCGATGAGCGGGAGACCCAGAAGCAGGCCTTTGCGGGGCGATGGGACAAGCTAACAGCAAGCGACCTGACTGAGGCTGTCAGGAAGTGGGAGGCCGTCGTCAAGGAGCGGCAGGCGGAGATATCAAAGCTTGATATCTTCTAATCTGAGGTTCCGGGGCTTCTGCCCCGGAAAGGAGCCGATACAGGAGGAACTAAGATGAAGAGAAGGACTATTACTATGAATTTTTACGGCCCCACAGATGTTGACGAAGTATCCAGATCCACAGCGATGATGCGTGAAATAGACGGTGAGAGACGTGTATCCGTAATACAGACTCAGAGAAGAACGGTCTACTACGGACATAGCCTATCAATGCTCCAATTATATATGGCAAACAATATAATAGACAATGGGATGTCGATCCATAAAGGTGTACTTGTAGGAATAGATCCCACAAGTGACGACCCCTACGTAATAGAGGCAAACGGAAAGGAGGAATCATTTCCATTTATAGGGATAATGACCGACTAAAAAATGGCCCCGGTGACGAGCCGGGGCAGGAGGACGAAAAGACAGGGAGGAGTTAAACAAGGAAAGTAAACCCTCTTTTTTGTCTATCAATTGCATTATATCATAATGTGTAATACAGTGCAATAGGGGACGATGTAATAGGGATAGGGGCATGGAGACTGAATAAGAACTTAACAAACAAGGAGTTAAACATGGAAAGGAACAGTTTTGTTTTCTACCTCTCGTTTTACGAAGCCCTGGAACATCTTCAGGGCGAATCGTATATCCGTGTCATGAAAGCCGTAATGCGCTATGCCTTCTTTGGCGAAGAACCAACAGGCCTGGAAGGACCTGAAAAGATGGCCTACATACTCATAAAACCACAGCTAGACGCTAATAATCGACGCTTTGAAAACGGCAAAAAAGGCGCAGAGTATGGGAAGCGAGGCGGTAGACCTAGAAAAAACAAAGAAGAAAAGACTAAAAACCCCATAGGGGTTATTGATAAAAACCCCATAGGGGTTATTGATAAAAACCCCATAGGGGTTATTGAGAAAACCCCTAATGATAATGTAAATGTAAATTTAAATGTAAATGATAATGTGAATGATGATGACAATGTGAATGATGATCTAAGCGAAGATGACGAAACAGAACTAAATGACAAATCACCTTCTGGCGAAGGTATGGTTGAGCAAGCTCAACCAATTATAAATACACCTCATTCGCAACAAAAAAAAATGAATAATACTAAAAACTATATGAGTGTATATAAAGACATAGAGAGCTATTATAAAAATATATATACCGGAACCTTCGGACGGGCCCCGATAATAAACTACGGACGAGTGAGAAAACAGATAAAGTCAATCCTCAGCTCCGGGGCGACCGTCGAGCAGATCAAGGACGCCATATCGAAGGCCCTTGCCGATGACTGGGTAATGCAAGGCGGTTTTAACATCGAGACCATCCTCTCCGCAAAGACTTTTAACCGGGTGCTCAATAACCCGTATAAGACCGACGGTCAGAAGTCTTACTCAAAAGAGCCATACGATGAGGACGAGGAATTCCGCCGGATCGAAGCAGATCTGTACACGAATGATCCGGCATACAAAGAATGGCAAGAGCTTAAACGCAAGAAGGAAAGCGGGGAGCTGGACCGTGAATGGGAAGCGGTAAAGAATGAGTGGGAAGCCTTCAAGGAAAAAATGGGAGCTGTCAAATGACCGAATACGAGGAAATTTTTATATCGCAAGTTTTACAACGCCCGGAGATCCTTAATGAGACCATAATACTTCCGGGAATGCTTGAGGACTGGAAATGCAAGCAAGTCTTTACAACCGTCAAAAAGATGCAGGCGAAAAGCCCCGCAGACCTTATGGCGATTTCAAAAGAAAGCGGGATAGCGATACACGAGATTGCAGGTATGGAAGCGATAGCCGGATCGCCTGCAAACTGGCGATACTATGAAAACAAAATCGTCGACCTATGGAAGCGCAAAGTTTTGAAGCTGTCGCTCATAGACAAGATAAAAGACATGGAGCACAAGAACGCTAATGAAGTTATTGCAGAAATAGACGAACTTTTAACAAGCCTGTCGGTATCAACTGGAAACCGGGAAATAATCAACGTCGGCGACAAGATCATGGACTACCTCGGCGCAGTGGAAGAGCGGAGAAAGAATGAGGGGATGCTAGGGCTGAGAACAGGCATAACCGGCTTTGACGATGCGACCTGCGGACTTAGACCGACGCTACTCTATGTCATAGGAGCGAGGCCGTCACAGGGAAAGTCAGCCCTGGCATTAAACATGGTCAGCAACATCGCGAAACAAGGGATCCCTGTCGGGTACTTATCAATCGAGAGCTCGATAACCGAGCTTATAGACCGCCTCTTTGCAATCCGGGGCAGGATAGACGCCCGCAAGATACAGACAGGGATGTTTAGCGGCGCAGACTTCCACCGTGTCATGGAGACCGGGGCGATGTTCAAGACTGAAAAGATCCTTGTCTGGGATAAGCCGAACGCATACCTGGAAGACTGCATATCAACCGCAAGGCAAATGGTCCGGGGCTACGGCGTAAAAGTACTGTTCGTCGACTACGCCCAGATAATCCGTGTGCGAGGTGCACAAGAAAAGCGCGCCGCCGTTGAGGAAGTATCACAAAGCATGAAAGAGCTTGCGCGAGAGTTAAACGTCCCGGTAGTCCTACTTGCCCAGCTAAAACGCGATGCCGATAACCGACGGCCAGAACTAAGCGACTTCCAATGGTCCAGCCAATTTGAGCAGGACGCCGACGTTGCCGCCCTTATACATCACAAGTACGACAAAGAAAAGCGGTACAAGATCGAACGGTCCTATCTACTCTTGGAGAAGGTAAGAGACGGCAAGCGGTGTATCGTGAACATAGTTTTCCAGCCGGAATTTTTGCGGATGATAGACGACGAGGAACACGGGGTGACGGATGATTTATAAAATGCCACCAAACGAACGAGAAGGCCACAAAATTGCGTCGGAAATAAAAAATCGTGTAAAATATCGATTGAGCAGAACCAACGCAATTTTAACCGGTTTAATTGAGGTAATAGCCGCTATTGCAAAAAATGACGAATGGCGTTATAATAACTAAATTAGGAGGATAGAGAATATATGACAGATTTTAATCTGGTCGTGGTCGAAGGTCGGTTAGTCCGCGATGCGGATCTGAAATACTCGAAAGACGGAAAACCGTTCACAACTTTATCAATTGCAAGCAATTATTGGACTGGGAAGGAGGAAGCCGCTAACTTCTTTGACGTGGTAGCCTTTGAGGAACTTAAACTGTCAAAGGGCGATAAGATCCGCGTGCAAGGCGTCCTTCGGCAAGACGTATGGGAGAAGGAAGGCCAGAAGATGACTAAGATAAAAATTATCGCCGGCAAGGTTGATAAACTTTTCCACAAAAAGCCGGAACAAAAGGCAGACGACAGTAAAGAATTCAAAGACGATATCCCATTTTGAGGTGGTCCATGAACTACAAGGATGCAGTCATAAGAATTGAATGCACAGGCTCTGATATTCTACCGCTTGATGCAATGGAAGAATTCCAAGGAGGACTTAAAAATAGAACTCATAAAGATATTGAAAAAATTATTAAATCAATAATAAAATATGGCTTTTCATTTCCTTTCTTTGTATGGCAAAATGAAGGCCATAATTGGGTTCTCGATGGGCACGGAAGAATAGCTGCACTTTCTGAAATGAGACAAAAAGGATGCAACTTACCTTTGTTTCCAGTAATTTATGTTGAGGCAAAGGATGAAGAGGAGGCAAAAAATAAATTATTGCGATTAAATTCACAATATGGCGAAATAACTCTTGAAGGTTTAAAAGAATTTACATTCGGCTTGGACATTGATTTTGATGAATTGCAATTGCCATCGGGAACGTTAAGTATATCGGAAAATACAGAGAACAACGAGAATGAAATTGAGTATAAATCAAAAATTGAAGTGATAATTGAGACTGAGAACGAAGAAGAAGCGGAAGAATTATATAACGAATTTTTAGAAAGGGGGTTAAGATGCCGACTTTCGACATTATAAAGAAAACCGAGATTAAACAGAAGAGTTTTAGAATAGCCCAAGTATGTGATCAATTTGATTTTAATCAAAACACAATTATTGAGCAATTCAAAGGTGATTTTACACTACCAGATGAGTGGAATGTAGGTGTTATTGTCGGACGTTCTGGAACAGGTAAAACAACGATAGTAAAAGAAATTTTCGGCGATGTAATTCAAAGTTTTGAACATAACGCCGATAGTGTGATAGATGATTTTGATAAAAACATAAAATCGGAAGAATTATTTAATGTTTTAACCCAGGTTGGGTTCTCATCGCCGCCATCATGGTTAAAACCATATTCTGTTCTATCTAACGGTGAAAAAATGCGAATAGATCTCGCAATGGCAATTTTACAAAATGAAGATATTATTGTATTTGATGAATATACTTCTGTTGTAGATAGAGAAATAGCAAGAATTGGATCGTTAGCAACACAAAAAATAATTAGAAAATTAAATAAAAAATTTATAGCCGTAACTTGTCATTATGACGTCATAGAATGGCTCCAGCCAGATTTTATATTTTCAACAGATGATTATACCATGAAATATACAAGGGGGTTACTTCAACGACCAGAAATTAGACTTGATATATACCAGGCAAAAGGATATTGGAATGTGTTTAGGAAGTATCATTATCTAAGTCATAATCTCAATAAATCGGCGAGGGAATATATAGCAGTATATAAAGATAAACCGATAGCATTTTGTTCTGTATTAAATCTTCCTAATTCAAAAATAAAACCATGGTGGAAAATTCACCGAATAGTGGTATTGCCGGATTATCAAGGTATAGGAATAGGTAGAAAATTTTTAAATTTTATCGCTGATTTATATGCTCAAAAAAATGAGTGTATTGGAATTACGACATCATTGAATGGTTTTGCAAAATCCTTATTAAATGATAGAGAACATTGGAGGCTTATCCATGCAGGAAGAGGTTCTAGACACATGGGTATTAAAACTTTAAAAAAGACAAACGCAACAAACAGAAATATATATTCGTTTAGATATAGTAAAACAACGGCGAAACAGGAGAGTTAGGGAAATGCCATTTGTTAAAGGTGACCCGCGTATAAACCGTAAAGGCAGACCTCGAACTGGTTTGTCATTAGCCGAACTTGCGAGGGAATTAGCTAATATAAAAGACGTGACACTTCCCGACGGTAAAAAGATCGAACGAAAACGGGCTTTACTTGAAAGAATGTGGCGTGATGCCTTGAGCGGAAATACGGCGGCGCAATCAAATCTCATACGATTGTTAGATGGACACAACCTTAATATAAACACTGCCGGGCAATACAAAATTAACGTTGAGATTGTAGGCGATGAAGATACCGAAGGCGTATAAGGACGCCCTAAAGAGTCAAGCAAGATACCTCATTCTTTACGGCGGGTCCGGAGCCGGTAAAAGCGAATTTATAGCTCGCAAGGTTATCATTCGATGTCTGCAAGCCCCGGAAAAAATTCTAGTAATCCGGAAATACGGAACTACACTAAATCAATCAGTAATAGCAACGATAAAGGCAATCCTAAACGACGAGGAAATACCATATAAAGAGAACAGATCCGAGAGGACGATAAAGATTTTTGGCAGTGAAATAATCTTCACGGGCTTAGATGACCCTGAGAAAATGAAGTCAATCAAAGGCATAACTTCTGTTTGGGTCGAAGAGGCGTCAGAGATAAACAGGGATGAGCTTATTCAAATAGATCTCCGCTTGCGGGGTGATACGCCATCCTACAAACAGATAGCTTTGACTTTTAACCCTGTCGTTGGTGCGTTGTGGATAAAAGACTTTATACAGAGCAAACCGGCGGAAGAGATCTACTCAAGGCGGTACACGATAGCCGATAATCCTTTTATAGATGCAGAGTACAAAAAAGTCCTGCACGAGATAGACGATGATAACTACCGGCGGATCTATCTACACGGCGAATGGGGTTTTATCACAAATGCAATTTATACCAATTGGAGCCCAGGGACATACGACGGAGATTTCGATTATTTTGGCCTTGACTTCGGCTATAACAACCAGACTGCATTAGTCGGCATTAAAGAAACAGAAACCGCAATAGTCGTTAAAGAATTGCTCTATTCTAAGGGCATGACGCAGGACGATCTTCGTGGGTGGTTGCAAAAGACTTTGCCGCAAGGTACGCAGATTTTTGCAGACGCCGCAGAGCCTGCACGAATTGAGGACTTAAAGCGGGTAGGCTATCGAGTAATTCCGGCGGATAAACGGGTAACCGATGGTATCTTGTATTGCAAGAGTAAGCGGCTTATACTTGACGGAGGTAACCTCATAAAAGAGGCAGAGAAGTATTCATGGGAGACCCGCGGCGGCGTAGTGTATGATACACCGGTAAAAGTAGACGACCACTTGATGGACGCAATGCGGTATGCGATTTATACTAAAGCAACGCTGGCGGGAAAGACTGCAAAGACTATTAAAGTGGGGGTAGCGTAATGAATTTCACAGATAGACACAGCGAAGTATCAAAGCGTATCTGGCAGTGGGAGCGGATCCGCCTATTGTCGGAAGGTTCGGACGCGGTGAAGGAGTACGACCTATCAACCGGAGGCAGGTCGCAGACGAATTTCATATTCCGGCTTGCCGGACAGGATGATAAGAGTTATTTGGCTTATGTGCAGCGTGCCCCATTTTATAATGCCGTAGCGAATACCGTTAAGATGTATAAGGGGATGGTGTTCGGAACTCCTCCGCAGATTGTAGTACCTGATGGTGACAATGGGTTTATCGATGACTACGACTATAGGGGGACAACTTTACAATCTTTCGCAGCGCAAGTCTTTGATACGGTCATCAAATATGGCAGGGCCGGTGTACTCATAGACTTGCCGGAGAGCCCGGAAAACCTTACACGGGCTGAAGCTGAAACCTATGGCGTCCGGCCTTATGCTACACTATACCAGCCTTGGCAAATAACAAACTGGGAATACGCAAGAGTAAAAGGACGTGTAGTCCTATCTCGGCTTGTTATCCAAGAGACGGAAACCAGATATAAAGAGCTTGTCCTGTCAGACGGGTACTCAATCATTATCTGGGAAAAGATTAAAAAGACGAACGACTACGAAGTTGTGAAAGTAGTCAGTCCGCTTATGAACGGGGAGCCATTGCGGTTTATACCATTCGTTCCTGTCTCGGTATACGGCGAAGACTGGCAAACCTCACGACCACCATTACTTGACCTTGCGGATATGACAATATCGCATTATCGGACGATGGCAGACCTTGAACACGGACGCTTCTTCCTAGGCGTTCCTACGCCTGTTTTTGCCGGCTTTGATATCCAAGACGACATTATCCGCCTCGGTTCGACCGATGGAATAGTGACCTCAGATCCGAATGCAAAATGGGGCTTCCTAGAGCTTTCAGGGGCCGGGCTCCAATATCTTGAAAACGCCGCAAAGCAAAAAGAACAACTCATGGCAGAGCTAGGGGCGAGCTTACTAAGTGCAGAGTTCGCAGGCGAGAGTGGGGAAGCCTTACAACTCCGGGGCAAGGTGTCAACATCAATCCTTGCAAGTATCGCAAAAGGTGTAGAGGAGGCAATAAGCGGGACCCTCTGGCATTGTCTAACTTGGTATCACGGGAAAGAGCCAAACCGCAGTGATGTATCTTTTGCATTATCCGACGACTATCTAACAACCAAACTTACACCGCAGGAACTGGTTGCCCTCATTCAAGCGGTGCAGTCTGGCCAACTCCCCCGTTACGATTTCTACAGGGCGCTAGTAAGAGGTAAGGTAATCGCACAAGACCGAAGCTTTGAGGAGTACCAAGAAGAGACCACTACACCGCTGGGGGTGATTAAGTAATGGACGTAAACGAACGCCTGCGTGATGACCTTATACGGCACGCTATTTATGCGGACAGGTACGCCGATGCTCAGCTGAAGGAAATAATTAAAGTCTTGCAATCTACAGTAAAGACTATTGAACAACGAATAGTAAGCGAACCGAACGTCGTAACCCTTGCGTGGCTTAACCGGGTTAAGGGATGGATAGAACAGCAGGCGGAGATTTTTACAAGCAAACTTAATGACGGATTAAAGCAGTCGATAAAGGATTTGATAACTCACGAAGGAGAGCTTTTCACAAAAAATATGTATAATTCTATCAGACTAAAAGTAAACTACACAATTCCAGCCCCGGAACTAATAGAGCGAGCTATTCTAACTATGCCAGTCGATAGCGGACATCTTTTTGAAGAGCTTATGAAAAAATATGACCAGCTAACAAAGGATTACTTTATAAGCGAGATACGGGCTGGGATTGTTTCCGGCAAAGGGACAAAGGAGATGGTGCACAGACTAAGCGGGGACACTAGCCTATTGTCTATACAAGCGGCCTCCGCAGAAAGGATGGTTAGGTCGGTAGTCATGCACACAATGAACACAGCGAGGCTTGAGCTGTATAAGGCAAACCGTGATGTGATAAAAGCGGTGCAGTATGTTGCAACCTTAGACACCAAGACCTGCCCTGTTTGCGGGACACTTGACGGTAAGACTTGGGCCCTAGACGAGCAACACCAAACACCGCCAATGCACTATAACTGCCGATGCGTACTTGCGCCGATCACAAAAAGCTGGCGTGAGCTTGGAATAGACAAAGACGAATTACCGCCGTCTGTCAGGTCAAGTATGACAGGATATATCCCGGAAACAATGGACTATAAAGAATGGCTAGCGAAGCAGAGCGAAAAAACGCAGGCTGAAATACTTGGTCCTACACGGTTAAAGCTCTATAAACAAGGCTTGCCAATTGAGAAGATGGTACGGAATGGAAAGCCGTTGACAATTGAAGAATTACGGCAGAAAGAATTATTTGATTAAAACACTTGACAGGTGTTTAGTATGGTACTAAGATTAAAACGGCGGCAAGGTCGCTGAACCTCAAGGAGGGTAAAGATGGAAAAGATTTTGGA
>Ga0209311_1003649_pt1 | contig 10413 bp, 8 predicted proteins | sample AD_UKC045_MetaG_FD_184417 | JGI IMG/M metagenome (GOLD analysis project Ga0209311, IMG submission 184417) | Active sludge microbial communities of municipal wastewater-treating anaerobic digesters from USA - AD_UKC045_MetaG (SPAdes) (version 2) | ecosystem: Engineered > Bioreactor > Anaerobic >... | reverse complement strand
TATGTAGTAAACGGAAAATAAGGTTGAGAGGGTTGAGAAAGTTTTGAAGGTTGAGAAGGTTGAGGAGGTTTAGAGGGTTGAGAAAGTTTTGAAGGTTGAGAGGGTTTAGAAGGTTGAGAGGGTTGAGATGCCCTCCGCCCTCTGCCCTCTGCCCTCTGCCCAAAAGCCCGTCATAATTTTCAAAAAACAATATTTTTCACTTATATTTCTTTTTTACCATTTTCATTCCTTGTCTGAACTTCTCTCTCTGTATATATACAATCAGGAAACTATTTCACCTCTTTTGGCTTGCTTTACCCTCTTACAATTAAGTAACAACCAAGTAACAACTCCCTAACGAGACAAGGGAAGTGTTACGGAAGTGTTACGGAGTCGTTACTTAATCACCTATATAACAAGCAATTACATAAATGAAACACTAAGGGACAATATATATGCTTAACTTCTTTATATTTAATATGATTAAGAAAAATATAGTTTCATGGATAGCCAGTTTTTTTAGCGCTGCATAAAAGAATAAAATTCAGATAAACGGATCAACCAGATTAACCGGATTTAATTAAAAATAATTATGATCCCATTGTCATCCCTGCACAAGCAGGAATCCATTCCCTTTTTCATATCTTCAAATTATAGAATTAATCCAGTAAATTCAGTTATCCAGTCATCTGTGTTCTATCATCCTCAGTTAAAATCAGCTTGACACAAACCCTTGTCAATCCATAAATGTTTTCAATAAAGTTATTCATCCCTATCAGGAGTTTTAATGAAAAAACGGTTATTTCCGGTTCTTCTTTGTGGTGTGCTGATTTTCAGTGCCTGCTCTCAAAATGCCCGCCTTTCCAAAAAGACCCAAAAGAACTTAAATAAAGGTAATTACGAAGAAGCAATTCAGGACATCATAAAAACCCTTAAGAAAAATCCGAATAATGCAACAGCTCAAGACCTTTTGGTGCAATCCTGGCAAAGTTACCGTTCGGCAGAACAGAAAAAGATAGAAAGAATCATCCAAAGCGATGAAATAAATAAATGGGAACAGGTCTATCAGGAATATTCCGCTCTGCAAAAAACCGGAGAAGAAATTCAATCCCTACCTCCTTTGATAAACCCCTATTCCGGCTACAAAGTAACCATAGAAATTCCCGATTACACGGAACAAATAAAACAAAGCAAAGAAAATGCTGCTGAAGCGCATTATCAGGCAGGAATTCGTTATGCCAAAATCAGTAATGATAGATATACACAAAAAAAAGCAGCTTTGGAATTTAAGGCAGCGCTTGCTTTGATTCCCAATTATCAAGATGCCGATTTAAGATATGAACAATGCCGCAAACTGGCAATTAAAAGAATTGCCGTTTCTCCCTTTACTGATAAGAGCAATACTTCCGGAAAATACGGTGCCGTTAGTGATATTTTAACCGACTTTATGGTCTCCCGCCTTATTTCAGCTGCAGTAAATAATGAATTTGTAGAAATTATATCCCGTTCCCAATTGGAAACGGTGATGAAAGAACAACAGCTTTCCGCTTCAGGTTTGGTGAATGATGCCAGTTCCGTTCGTTTAGGTCAAATTTTGGGTGCTAATGAAATCCTCGCTGGCAGCATTTTACAGATTAGCGTTTCCCCGGAACGCACTGTTAGTGTTCAAAGTGAAGATGAAACGGAAGTTGTTCTTCGCACTGAAGAATATACCGATGACGAAGGAAACACTCAGGAACGCGAAATTAAAGGAAAGGTTTATTTCCGTTACCGCAAGTTTACCAAAACAGCAAGTGTTAATATTTCCACCTCCTACAGTATTCTGGATGTGGAAACGGGAAAAATACTACTGCAAGAGACAGTGGAAGTTAAAAATCCCTGGAGCGATACTTGGGCAAGAAAAATTTCTGGAGATGACCGTGCCTTAAGTTCCAGCACCAAAAAATTGCTGGAAAAGCCGGAACCCTTTCCTCCTTCAGTAAACGAAATGGTGCTGGAAACGCTGAAAAATACAGGAAACGAGATAGTTAATAAAGTTAGCGGATATTTATTACAGTGAAGCGTTTTTTATACCTCCTGCTCTTAATCTTTACCGCATGCAGTATGGCAAAACGGCAACCGGAATGGATTGTGGAAAGACCCTATAATAATGAATACTATATCGCTATTGTAAAAGTTCCCCGTAAAGCACCTAATTATGTAGAACTTGCCCGAAATAACGCTATTCTGGAAATATCCACTCAAATAAGCGTGCAGATTGATTCCGATATTGCCTTAAAAGAAACGGAAGAAAATGGCATCCCCTCCTCTGAAATAATCAGCAGAATACGCAGTTCCAGTAAAAATATACTCAAAGACCTGCAACTGGTTGGCACTTATGAAACTAAAAATGACTATTGGGCTTACTATCGCCTTTCCAAAAGCGAATATTCTGCCTGGCGAAAAGCTCAATGTAATCAGGCAATGGCTCAAGCATTGAATTTACTTGCCGATTTTGATTCCTCCGCCTCTAATATCGCTTCCGGCATAGCTTCTCTTTTGCATGGACTGGAACTGATTGTGGATTATACCGATATGGATTTGACAACTCTTTACAAAGGCAATGAGATTAACCTCTATAACGAACTATTCTATCGTCTGAACCGTTTACCGGAAAACCTTAGCTTTAAATTTGCCACCAACGAGATAGACATTGTAGCCAAGCAAAGAGAACGCAAAACGGTTTCTCTTTCTGTCAGTTGCAATAAAAACGGACAAGAATATCCCTGCTCTAACTTTCCTTTATGCTTCAATTTCAGCAGTGGCACGGGAGAAATCATTCCCCAAGCCATAACAGATGAAAACGGTAAAGCGGAATTAATTATCAATCGCATAACCTCTTTCAGCAATCCCCAATTCATTGAAGCCAAACCGAATAAGGATTTTTGGCTGGTAGGAAGGGAAAATACCGTAGTTAAAACAATGTTTAATAATCTGCAATTTATGCCTGCCGTTTTGAAATTAAATGTCCGCCGTCCCAAAGCTTACCTTGAATACAGTTTTGATAACACTCCTGGAACTGACTTCCGCAATATTTTAGTAAAGAAACTGCAGGATTTGGATTTGGAAGTTACCGAAAACCAAAACACCAGCGATTATACTTTCAAAGTTGATATCTATAACCGTAGCACTAATTATCTCCCACTTCTCAATCAATATTCTGCTACAGCCGATGCTTACATTGAACTCCTGCAAACCGGCAATGGCAAAAGTATTTATAACACCAACATAACCGGAATTAAAAGCACTGCTTCCTTACCCGAAATAGCCAGGAAAATGAGTGAACTGAATGCTGTGAATGAGATTTGTGATAAAGTGATGTTTATGCTGGTGGAACAATATATTATGTTTTAGAGTGCTGGGGTGCTGAAGTGCGGGAGTGCTGGAGTGCGGGAGTGCTGGAGTGCTGAAGTTAAATGGTAAGTTGAGATAATAATCTTTTTTCGGTGCTTTCGGTTTTTTTGGTGTTCTCGGTGTAAATATAAAATCTGCGTGAGATAGTTCTCTCTAAAATTCCAGCCAGCAGTCCGCATTGATATCCATCGGTTTTTCACCTGCTTTGATTTTCTGTTTCTCGGCTTTAATCAAGTATAAATAATCCCCCTGCCAGTCCCATTCAAGAGTTCGGGCTATTTTTTCCATATTTTCTATAGCGTCTTCAGCAAGATAAGCAATTGCTCCACACTGGATATAGATAATTCGGGAAAGGTCGTTTTCAAAAGAGATTTTGAGAGCAGAAGAAGATTCCGGCACCAGAAAATATTGTCCCTGGGAATCCATAAATAGAGACGCATCGGCTATTTCACGAGGATAATTCAAACATAACTTCCGAAATTGTTCATCCACAAAGATAAGATCCCCGCTTTCCAAGCTAAAACCTTTTTGCATTAAGTCCTTCATTGCAATTGCTCCGGATTTTAGATCAATGCCGTTTTTCTGCAAACCCTTCTCCCAAAAGTATATTTGTTTGGGTTTGGGCACAGGTATAAAATTCAGCAAACGCAAGCATCTGATATTTCTCATCCAGGCATTTTCCCGGTAGCGGGTAAAAATTAAGCGGATATTATATTCAGAAAGCTCTTCTGCACCCAATTTCAAAGCCAGATAAGCATTATTGTCATCCAATTCTAAACGGTGAAAAGTTAGCATAAAATTGTCATTACTTTCAATTTGCAAATTTTGCCAGGGACTGCTCGTTAAAGAATTGAGCCAGGGAATTAAAGGAATACCTTGCCAGGTTTCTTCTTTTTGTCCTCCATCTTTATCTCTGATAGTAGTGAAAGAAACGAGTTTTTCTTTGCTTAAATCCTCTTTGGTAATTTCCTTTACCCGACCTTCCGGTAAATATACCTGAAATGCTGATAGCTCAATTATTATTAACAGCAGACACAGAATTAAACGGTATTTACGCATAGCATCATCCTTTTTTTCAATTTATACTAATATAAATAATCAGTATAATCCAAAAAACAAATACAGTGCTGGAGTGCCGGAGTGCCGGAGTGCAGGATTGCTGGAGTTAAATATAAGGTACACTATTTAGATATAGTTATACTTCGGCATATCATACTTCATTTGTCCTTTTCTGTTCTTAGTCCTCTCTGCCAAACACAAATACAGTGCTGGAGTGCAGGAGTGCAGGAGTGCTGAAGTGTTGGAGTGCGGGAGTGCTGGAGTGCGGGAGTGCGGGAGTGCAGAAGTTAAATATGAGGTACACTATTTCTATATAGTTATACTTCTGCATATCATACTTCCTTTGTCCTTTTCTGTTCTTAGTCCTCTCTGCCAAACACAAATAAAATCTGCGAAATCTGCGTGATCCTTTTTTTCATTCTCCTCTTACTCGCCGGGTTGAAACCCTTCTATAATAGCTGTCATTCCTACGGAACTGATATTCTAAATCTTATAAATCCCTTTTATCCTGTTCATCCCATACCTATTCTCATTTTTAATCTGCGTCATCTGCGAAATCTGCGTGAACATTAAGTTGGGGTTGACAAATTTTCCTGCTTTGGATTTTTTGAAAAAAGCCGAGCGCATATTCCTAAACCCCTTTGGTATGGAATTGCGCCATTGGGTATAATTGGAAACGATTATGCCTCCCGTATTTGGAAAGGCAACAGTGGAAATATAACTTTTCATCCCTGTCTGCCTCTATATCTTATTATGGAGGAAAAATGAAAAAATTTAGCTTACTTTTACTCGTTTTCCTTACGCTGCTTATGTTTTCCTGCAGTGAAAAGGATGATAACCCAACAAATGTTGATTTCTACGGTTACAAACTGGATCAATTTATTTCCAACACTATTTTACGCGATTTAATTGATCCCAATGCAAGTGATACCTTGAATTTCCGGGAATTATTCGCTTATGAAATTGAAGCGAGCGATGGATTCAGTCCCCGTAATTCATCTTACGCCGGTTACGATTTAACCTGGAACTTCTTTAAAGAGGGCTATATTGTCCCTGCCGACAATAACAGGACCTGGTTTCCCGATGAACTTGGACTTCCTAATGCTTTTAAAGTAAAAAGCACAACCCAATTCAATTTATACCGCAAAGTTGAGGTTACCAGTGGAGAAAGCAGTAAGACCATTGAATTGAAAGGTTTAACAATTTATACTATCCCGAATTGGAATTCCGCAAATGAAGAAGCAATTAAACTCAGCGATCTTTTACAGGGTATCAGTTTATCCGATAGCAGTAATATTCGTTTAATCGCTATAGATGACTATTATAAAGATTATACCCCGGAACAAATTGCTGAGGGTTATTATCTGCTGGATTCTGAAGTTACAACTTTTCCTGAGATAAATGATACATTGCCAGGAGCGCTAAAAAAGTTTAAGAAATTGGCAAGCATAGAAGTGATAAATGGCAGCTCACAAGATCATAATTTTGCCAATGCGCCTCACGATAAAAAAGATATAGCCATTCCTGTTCCTGCCAATTTCAGCGATTATGAAGCTACTCCTTTACCGGACTATTAAAAAAACTATTTCGCCAAAGAAGTGAAGCAGTTGAAAATTGACCTGCTACTAATCTTAGTATTAGTTACCATTACTCTTGGTGGAACAGCAAAACAGGATTCGCTGAAGACCTATACTCTTCCCACCGTTTATGTAATAGTAGAAAAGCCCTCAGAGGCAATTGGTTCTCTGCATATAATTGAAGGTGAAGATGTAAAAAATGCGCTTTCTTTACGCGAAGCAATGCAAAATAGCGTTGGCATCAGCGCTACTATTGGCACAAAAGACGAAAGTAATTTACGCTTACGTGGTTTCCGCAAAAACGAAATCAAGGTGATGGTAGATGGCAAACCCTTAAATAACGGTTATTTCGGCAATGTGGATATCAGTAAACTCTCTTTGCTGGATATTGAAGAAATTCAGATTTTGAAGGGTCCTGCTTCACCTCTTTACGGAACAAATAATATGGGTGGAGTTGTAAATATTATTACCAAAGCCCCGCCAAATAATTACTGGCTGGAATTGAATACACTCTTTAAACGCAACAATACCAATGAAATAACCCTATCTTCCGCTCATAGTTTTGATACCTGGAATTACCGTATAGGAGTTTCCCAGGAAAAAACAGACGGTTTTGTGCTCTCCGAAAAATTTATTCCTACCCCTTATGAAGATGGAGGAGTTCGTAATAACAGCGATAAATGCCTCTATAACATTTCCGGTTCTCTGGAAAAGGAATTCTTAAATTTCCATAATTTAGGTGTGGACTTTGGCTATAATAAAATGGATAAAAAGAATATTCCTTCTTCTATTTATGAACAACGCTATAGGCAATATCAGGACTGGATGCGTTATCATATCGGCTTATGGACTAAAATGCAAGTAAGTGAATCCGGCACTTTAAATCTGCAGTTAATCAATGATGGAAGCACCGATCGCTATTTGGAATATAAAGACCCTGCTTATGAAAATTTAGCTTTGGATTCTAAAATGCACAATACCGGTTTTGGCTTTCATTCCCGTTTTACTAAAACATTTACGGGAAATAAAAAACTGGATATTGGTTATAATTACGATTTCCAGGGCAATAACCGGAAAGATAATGATTCTTACCAACAATGGACGGATTCGGTTGTCCATATTCATCAGGCATTTACTCAATTTGAATGCACCATTATTCCTAAGTTGTTATTAACCAGCGGAATAGGAGTTAATACCAGAATAAATAGAGATAATAACAAAATTCAACCTCAATTGGAACCCGCCGTAGGAATTGTGTATGAAATAATTCCTGATAGTGAAACATCTTTTGCTATGGGTCGAAATACTTCTCATCCAACTATGCGTCAGCTTTATTCAGCCAGTAAGGGAAATCCCGATTTAAAACCGCAAAATTCTCTGAAACTGGAAATTAATCATAATCAGGCACTTTGGCAAAATAAAATTTCTCTGTCTTTCAGCGTTTATTTTAACGATACCAAAGACCTGATTGATTTGTATAACGGACGCTATGAAAATATCTATAAAGTTCAATCACAAGGAACAGAAATCGGAGTAAGCTTTTCTCCGGATAAATTTTTCCAGACCAGCGTTAATTATGCTTATCTCAGCTACCGGAAAATAAGCGATTATTACTTAACTGAAACACCAAAAAATTCCCTTGAATTATGCCAGCAATTCACTTTTCCCTATAAAATCGGATTTAGAATAAACAGTTCTTACAGAGACAGATGTCTTTCTCAAGACGATGACGGAAGATATCATACTTTAGCTCCCTATTGGAAACACGATTTAATATTAACCATACCCTGGAAACGACTTAAACTTTCTATAGCTGTGGAAAATGTCTTGGATGAAGATTACCAAAGCGAATATGGATATCCAGAACCGGGAAGAAACTTTTCTCTTGGTTTGCAAGCGAAAATATAGGTCGGGAGATCAAGAAGGCGAGAAGTCCAGAGGTCTTAAGTTCTGAAGGTTGTAAGGTCTGAAGGGATTGTAGGGTTTATAAAGTTTATTGGGTTTAGAAGGTTTATAGAGTTGAGAAGGTTGAGAAAGTTGAGATGGTTTAGAGGGTTGAGAAGGTTTATAGGGTTGAGAGGGTTGAGAAGGTTTAGAAGGTTGAGAGGGTTGAGATACCTTAAAGCCCGGAGGGCGACACAATGATAGCGATGGTGGCGTAAGCCCCTCGTAAAAAGTAAGCCCCGATTATTTTTCTTTTATTTACCTTTCCCGGTTCCCAAAAGCCCCAAAGGGCGACACAATGATGTAGAAGGGTGTGTAAACCTCTCGTATAAAGGTTTAGAAGGTTTATAGGGTTGAGTGAGTCATCCTGAAAAAGTTAACACGCGAACTAATGTTCCAGGAGAAAGAAAATAAATCAAAATCAAAACCAAAGAGTCACTTATTATCGCTATAATGTTGATTATAAAATTCAGGTTTTTGTATGCGGAGGAACGGTGTCCTCCAGCTACAATTTTTTCGGTGTTCTCAGTGTCTTCGGTGATTTCGGTATAAAATAGAGAAAAACCTTGACAAAACTATGGTATTTTATAAAAAAGAAGAAGTTAAATAGCAGCTTTTGTCAAGCTTGATGAAAAGGGAGTATGCTTTGCTTTTACAGAAGTATTTTGAGACGCGTTTTGAACTTATTGACCAGGAACTTAAAAACGCACTAACATTTGAAGACAAATATGCCACAGAGCTTAAAAAAGCAATTTATGAGGCAGTAATTCCCGGAGGTAAAAGATGGCGTCCTTTACTGCTTCTTTCTATGTTTGAAATGCTTACGGGATTTAAGAAACATCGCGCTTTTCCGGATGCTCTAAAGTCCTCAGTCGCTATTGAATTGTTACATAATGGAGCCATAGTTCACGATGATTTGCCAAGTGTGATGAATAGAACAAAGCGAAGAGGTCAGCCAGCATTGCATATAAAATATGGTAATGCCATAGCTATTTTAGCTGCTGATGCACTTTATTCTCTTGCTTATGAAATTATCAGTGAGCTTAAAAACCCGGAACAATCCCTAGAAGCAATTCGCATTCTATCCAATGCCACAAAAAGTTATGGAATGATTGGAGGACAGGTAGTAGCTCTTTCCAGCCGGCATAAAGTGATGAAAATAAACACCTTGAATTATATTGATATGAAAAAGGTCGGATCGTTATTACAGGCATCTGCCGATATTGCCTGTTTGCTAAGTAGAGCAGATGAAGAAACACATCAGGTTATGAGAGCTTATGCCTTGAATTTAGGAATTGCCTATCAAATGATTGAAGATATTGAAGCGGATTATTCTCGCGGAAGTGAAGGTTTGGATGAAGAATATGTTCCTGTTTCCAAAGCCAGTTATACAGCTCTGCTGGGTTTTGATAAAGCTCGTAAAACAGTAGAAAATATGCTTGCCGATTCAGCTAAAATGCTGAAGCCCTATCCTAATAACTCTGTTTTATTGGAATTCGTAGCTATGATAAAAGAGAGATTACCCTGATCAATGGTTGATATTCATACTCACCTGCTGCCTAATATTGACGATGGTTCAAAATCCCTAAATGATTCTCTCAGTCAGTTATGCCAGATGGCAGAAGGTGGAATTAAAAGAGTTTATTTAACGGCACATTACTTTAAGGGTCATTATCAATACAGTCGTCAGGAATATGATGAGAAATTCAATACTATAGTTAATAAAGTAAAAGATGCAGGTATAGACCTTGATATTCAACCCGGTTTTGAGATTTATTTGCAACCTGATATTTTGGAAGACATAAAAACCCACAATCTGACTATGGGTAAAAGTTCGTATATCCTTTTGGAAAGCGACTTAAATGGTCTGCCCAATGATTTTTATAATAATATCTTTCCCCTATTACGTGCTGGTTACAAACCTATTTTGGCTCATGCGGAACGCTATGTGAGCATTATGCAAAAACCCTCTCGCGCTGAAGACCTGATTTATCGTAATATTTATATGCAAACCAATGCCGGAAGCTTGCTTGGACTTTATGGCGAGAAGGTTAAGTCCACTGCCTGGATTTTAGTAAATAAGGGTTGGACACATTTTATTGCTTCGGACGATCATATTCGGGGTAAATATCTTGCCTATTTTGAAGCGCGCGATAAGGTAGAAGAGATGATTGATAATCATACCGCGCATTTGCTTTTTTATGTTTTCCCTTCCTGCATTGCCAGCGGAGAAAATATCCCTTATGAATATGTTCAGGTTTACCGACCTCATCATTCTCATCATCACCACAGACGCAGTATAATAAAGAGGATTTTTGGCTAAAATTCTAATTACCGGAATTACCGGTTTTATTGGCAGAAATGTTTTGCGGGAAATGTTAAAGTCCTGTCCCGATTTTAATATTACAGCTTTAGTACGTCCTAAGACAGAGCCGAAGCGCTATCAGGAATTTGAAAAGGC
>Ga0209311_1003635_pt1 | contig 10439 bp, 8 predicted proteins | sample AD_UKC045_MetaG_FD_184417 | JGI IMG/M metagenome (GOLD analysis project Ga0209311, IMG submission 184417) | Active sludge microbial communities of municipal wastewater-treating anaerobic digesters from USA - AD_UKC045_MetaG (SPAdes) (version 2) | ecosystem: Engineered > Bioreactor > Anaerobic >... | reverse complement strand
TTTTTATGGTTAATAACAGCTATGCTTTGGGAAGGAATATTGGAAATTGGCTCTCTTAAATAGCCGGCAGGAATCACAAAGCCATTGCCAAGTCCAAGAGAAGCATCAAAACTGATAATATCCAGGTCTCTATGCACATAATAGTGTTGTAAGGCATCATCCAAAATAATTATCTCAAGATCCGGATAGTTTTGCAATAAGAGCTGAATTGCTTCTTTTCGTTTTCTGCCAACCACTACAGGAATTTGGGGCAGGGAAGAAGCTATCATATATGCTTCATCACCTGTGTGTTGAACATCATAAAGAATGCCTGTTTTATCCGCAATTAGATGAGGGTTATATTCAAACTTGCCTTTATAACCGCGATGGGAAACTGCAACTTTTTTCCCTTCCTTTATCAAAAGCTTTGCCAGAGAAATAGTTAGAGGTGTTTTTCCCGAACCGCCGCTAACGATATTACCGATACTAATTATTTTGCAAGGTGGCTTATATTCATTTCTTTGATAATAAGTTCTGCGTATTTTTTGTAGGAAACCGTAAATTACACCTGCGGGATATAGGGTATAGGATAGGGGAGAGCGTTTTAGAAGGTGATTTTGGATTAACTTGTTAGCATCCATTTATTGCAAGTGGGATTCAATTAGTTCCACCAGTTTTTCCGTTTCAAAGGGTTTATAAAGGACATCCTTCAAACCGTCTACTTTAGCGCGAACGAGCACATGATTGGGGTCATAACCAAAACCCGTCATCATAATCACTGGAATTTTTTCGTTATAGTCCTTAATTCTCCAAAACAATTCATAACCATCCATATCGGGCATAGCGATATCTGTAACTACGAGGTCTACATTGCCTTTTACGATTTCCTGGATAGCTTTCATTCCTTCACTGAAAGTAATAATTTTCCAGTTCGGTCTTATAGCTTCCAGTTCAATTTTCAGGTTTTCAACCAGATCTTCTTCGTCATCCACAATGCAGATAATTTTCTTAGTTTTCACAATTCTTTACCGGTGATAATTTTGAGAATATTTAAATATTTTTGTCGGGTTTGCTCAATCACCTCTTCCGGTAAAGGAGGAGGTAGTGATTGTTTATCCCAACCGCTGTTTTCCAAGTAATCCCGAATAAATTGTTTATCGTAACTTTTAGGACTTTTGCCCATTTCATAGTCCTCTAAAGACCAAAGTCGGGAAGAATCGGGGGTAAACAATTCATCAATCAGGAGAACTTCCGAGCCGATAGTGCCAAATTCAAATTTAGTATCAGCCAAAATAATGCCTTTTTTCAGCAGTAAATCGTGAGCGTAAGAATATAGTTCCAGGGATTTATCTTTGATATAAACAGCGAGGGGTTCATCCATTCGGCTCATAAATTCACGGTAGCTGATATTTTCATCGTGACCTTTTTCCGCCTTTGTACTGGGGGTAAAAAGGGGATTTGGAAATTTTTGGCTTTCCTGCATTTCTTCTGCAATCAGCATTCCTCCGATAGTATTGCTTTTTTTATATTCCTTCCAGGCAGAACCGCTGAGGTAGCCACGCACAATACATTCAAAGGGAATTACGCGTGTTTTTTTTACCAGCATACTGCGTTCTTCCAAATATTCGCCAAAGCGCTGTAATTCTACAGGGTATTCAGAAATGTCAGCAGTAATAAAATGGTTGGGAACAATATCTTTAGTGGTGTTAAAAAAATAAACGGAAATAGCATTTAATATTTTCCCTTTATCGGGAATAAGAGTGGGGAAGACCACATCAAATGCGGAAATGCGGTCTGTGCTCACAATCAAAAGTGTTTCTCCCAAATCGTATATATCGCGGACTTTGCCTTGCCGGCTTTGTTGAACAAGAGGTAGTTGACTAATTTCGTTATACATTAAAACTCCTTACATCTTCTGTAAAAAATTGTAGATTACTTTGCTTTCATCTACACTATTCAGATTAAGAGCAAGTGTCTCGTTAATACGAAACTCTATGTTGTCAACTGGAAAATAATAGTCCTTGCCCTGAAATCTGCAATAGGTGATTTTGCCTTTTTGTATTTTCAGCTCGTTACTTTCATACTCCAAATGTTTAGCGGAAATAAGAAATTTCAGCCATTCGCGGTATTTGTTTAAAATTTCTATATCCTCATCCAGCAGCGATGATTTGTCAAATTCCAGTTCATTAAAGTATTTATTTCTTTCCTGTTGGATAAGTTCCAAAATGTTGTTTTCAGGAACCAGAAAAGCTTCTTTTAAAAGGGATTCCAATTTATCCAGGTCATAATCCGTTGGTTTTTCAGAAGTTTCATCAAGAGCCAAGCACCAACCCCTGCATAAATTTTTTTCTCTTTTTTCACAAGGATATTCACCTGTCTCACAGGCAGGTAGTTTTAAAATGCGCGCATAAATATCAAATACATCAATTAAGAAAAAACGACTGCGAAAAGGTCCTAAATAAAACCAGTCATCATTGGTATGTTCCTGAATTGTAATAAACGGAAAACGATGTGAATCCAGCGCTAAATAAACATAGTCCGCCCAAGGACGAATCTGATATTGATAAAGAGGAGAATTTTCTGTTAAATAACATTTATAATGAATTAAGGCGAAAATTGCTTGAGGATATGTTACCCAGCTCAATTTTTCCGCTAAATTCCACAGTTCCTGGTAAATACCACCCTCTTTGGCTTTATTGGAAAAAAATTTTAGCTTTGCCTTCAAATTGGCTGAATAACCTGCGTAAAGGACTTCTCCTGCACCGAAAATATGATAAAAAACCCAGCCCTTGGGCAGTGCATCAAATTCATTTTGTATATTCTTATCTATTTTAATTTCGTTCATATAACAACATTTCTTCAGTTAGGGTTTATGTCAAACGAAATCCTAAATAATAAAGAGGATGCTAAACTTCTGGAAGAACGGCGTCCTTACCTTTCACAAGTATTCATTTTTTTGTTACCGTAATTATATAGATAAAGAAATAAAGCGTAAGAGGAGGTTAACGGGGATGTATATGATAGGACACTATAACCGGTAAAAAAAGTTGTTTAAAATAGTAACATACTAAGAGCTTACTTTATTCTTTCCCATCCTCCACCCATCCTTAAGGCTGGGTTGAGGATAGGTTATAATTAAGGAAGGACAAATTGCAGAAACAACAGTAAAAATACCAGATAAACGATATAATAAATTCTGGCAAAAAAGGTTAAAGATATTGAAGGGGAGATTAATATGGAAAAGTTTTGGGTTCTTGGCAAAGATGTATGAGCGAAGAGTTATTTAGTATTTTTTCCGAGGGGTTTACACACCCATCGCTATCATTGTGTCGCCCTGACGAGCTTTTAAAGAATTTCAACCCTTTAGATATTAAAATCCTTTTTCCGAGCTAAATTCATTTTACATTTTACATTCTGAATTCTTCATTCTTCATCCTTCACTTCTTTATTTGACAAATTATCTTATTTTATACTCCCGAAAATTACCATAATCCTGTTCATCCTCAATCTCTTGTCTATAAAGAAGAAATGACGATTTTCCGAATGCGTTTTGTGGCGATTACTAACATTAAAGTTAAGCCAATCATAATTGTGGAAAGGGAATTGATAGTAGTGATAGTTCCTCTTCTAATTGCACCTTCCACATAAATTGGTAAAGTGTCAAACCCGCGTCCGGAAGTAAAAAAAGTAATAATAAAATCATCTATGGAAAGGGTAAAAGCTAAAAGTGCTGCAGCAATAATTCCCGGCATAATTAGAGGTAGTTTTATTTTCCAGAAGATAGTTGCCGGTTTTGCTCCCAAATCCATTGCTGCTTCCACCAGAGAATAATCAAATCCTTCCAAACGACTTTGAATAACTATAACCGTATAGGAAATGCAAAAAGTAATATGAGCAATCAAAACGGTCAGCATTCCCGTATTAACCCTGGTAAAATTAAATAATAAAGCCAGGGAAACACCCATTAAAATATCCGGAATTACGAGAGGAATATAGATTAAAGCAGAAAATAATTTGCGTCCGCTGAATTTATGATATTCCAGTCCTAAAGCGCCTAACACACCGAAAACGGTAGAAATAAGCGTAGAAAGTCCCGCAATCAGCATTGTATTTCTAAATGCTTCCAGGATGGTTTTATTTTGCCAAAGCAAAACATAATACTTGAAAGTAAACCCCTTCCATCCGGTAATAATTTTGGCATCGTTGAAACTGAAGATAATCAAAATTAAAATGGGAATATAAAGAAAAACCATCACCAAAGTGAAAACGGTCAAATTCATTCCTTTAAAAAACTTGCCTAAAGAAAGGCGTTTCATACCTGTCTCCTGGATTTGCTTTTGCGGTAAAGAAAGTATATTACCAATAAAAACAAAGCTACAATCAATAACAGGGTTAATGACAGAGCTGAAGCCATAGGCCAGTTGCGAGGGATATTTTTTACTTTATAGGTGATTACCTGTCCTAAATAGAGCGATTTTTGATTTCCTACCAACTGAGGAATTAAATATGAACCTAAAGCAGGAATAAAAACAAGCAGTCCACCCGCAAAAATACCCTCTTTGGACAGGGGTAAGGTTATGCGGAAAAATGATTTAACTTCATTAGCTCCTAAATCCATTGAAGCATTCAGCAAAGACCAATCCAGTTTTTCCAAAACACTATATAGTGGCAGGATCATATAGGGTAAATAAACATAGACCATCACTAAAATAACTGCAAGGTCTGTTCTCATAATTTCCAGAGGTTGGGATATTAATCCTAAACTTAAAAGAAGATTATTCAGCACCCCATTGTAAGCAAGAAAAATGCGCCAGGAAAAGATGCGAATAATCAGGTTTGTCCAGAAAGGAATGATAATAAAAATCAGAAGGGTATTTTTTACCTTATCCTTTGCCCGTGCTATGTAATAGGCAACTGGAAATCCAAGGAGCAAACATAATACCGTTGTTAACAAGGCAAGCCGAAAAGAAAGATAAAAAGTATGCAAATAAGCAGGTGTAAAACTCTGACGATACGCATCCAAAGTAAATTCAAACTTTACATCATAAATATCGGCAGTGAGAAAACTATAGATGATAACAATAATATAGGGAACAAGAAAAAAGAAAATTAACCACAACAAAGCCGGCGCAGTTAAAATCCAGGAAGTGAAATTCTTTCTGCGTTCTGCTGCAATTTGTAAAGCGGAATTGGGATAATCGGAAGGAATAATTTTCATTGGACTGCCGGTTTTTTTATAGAACGCTGATAGTGATTAACTCCGCCTTCGGAGATTTCTTCGGGAGTTAATACATTTTCGGGAATTTCATTGATAAGCCAGCTATCGGTATCATGCCAGAAAAGCCAGACCGGCTCTTCCCAATCAAGTGCTGTATCATCAAAATAAACTCGTTTATGCTGACTAAAAACCCTGATTTTTAAAGCTCCAACTCTAACTATGTATTGTGTGTGAGACCCGAGGTATAAAATATCTTCTATTACTCCCCGTAAAATATTTATATCGTCCTGATAGCGTGGTTTATTACGGGAAATGGCGATTTTTTCGGGACGCAGGGAAACGGTTAATTCCTGCCCTATATTTGGTTGAAAATGAAAAGTGCTGTCTATTTCAAAACTGTTTCCCGTACCATCGGGACATCTTATTTGCACATAATCATCTTCAATGCTGATAACCTCTCCGCTGATTAAATTGGTCTCTCCGATAAAATATGCCGAGAAAACGCTATTAGGTCGTTCGTAAATATCATCCGGAGGTCCTTCTTGAATAATATTGCCATAATTCATCACTGCTACACGGTCTGAAATACTCATCGCTTCACTCTGATCATGAGTTACATAAATAAAAGTGATTCCCACAGCATCATGAATATTCATCAGTTCAATCAACATATGTTGACGCAGTTTTAGGTCTAATGCAGCCAACGGTTCATCCAAAAGCAACACCTTGGGCTGGTTGATTAAAGCCCTGGCAATGGCTACACGCTGTTTTTGGCCACCCGAAATCTGTTCCGGAAATTTATTTGCCTGATCTTCCATTTTAACTAGCGAAAGCATTTCGCGAACCCGGTTTTTAATCTCATTTTTGGGACTTTTCCTAATTCTCAAACCGAAAGCAACATTATCAAAAACCGTCATATGCGGAAAAAGAGAATAATTCTGAAAAATAGTATTAACCTGTCTTTTATAAGGAGGTAAATCGGTTATATCGGTATTGCCGATTAAAATTCTACCCGTGCTGGGAATTTCAAAACCGGCAATCATTCGTAAAAGAGTTGTTTTTCCACAACCACTGGGACCCAGGAAAGAGAATAACTCTCCACTTTGAATAGCTAATGATACATTTTCTACGGCAACAAAACCGTCAAAGTCCTTACTTAAGTTCTCCAAACGGATTTCTTCCAACTTTGTTTATACCTCCTTTATAAGCTTTTTTAGATAAGCCGCGGGAAATTAAAACTTTTTTCCTTAACTTCTCCTCCTTGATTATAGGCAAAAAAATACAGTGGGGAATGCCGGGCGGCATCCCCACTGCTCGGAGGGCATTCTATGTAGGGTCTGTAGGCTTGAATCATTTATAAATACCTACAGAATCTTGTCAAGAAAAAAGTGTAGAATTTTTTCATTTTCTAAGTTGAAATATATCAACATAGTTCTATTTTACTATTATTAGCTTGCTTTTGTGGTTTTTAGAGCCCTGTAAAATTTCTATTAAATACATCCCGTTGGGAGATAAATTTCCTTTGTTATCGCGTCCATTCCATTTTATTTCCTGAATAACTTTTCCTTCAGGGAAAAATGTTTGAGTATAAATTAGCTGACCCTTCAGATTGTAAACCTTGAAAGTGAAAGGTATATTTTGCGGTGAAAAGTATTTCAACCGGATAGCATCAATACCTTTGGCTTTAAAGGGATTGGGATAAACTCCCATAATGCCTTCCTGTAGATTTGGAGTTTGTATTTCATCGTTCACAGAAACAATTAAAATTGGCACTTCATACCATAAATTCTGTCCGGGAAGAAAACTTATATTAGGAGGATTGGCTCCATCGTAAGCCATAAAACTGTAATAAAAAGTGTGGTTATTAGTAGTAAATTCAGGATAATACTGAAAAATATAACTATCTTCCGTTAACGGTTCCATCGGATAAGCAAAAACTTCCGAATCATCTATTTTGTAACGGAAAAGCAACTGACTGATGCCACTCTCATCGTTGGCAGAAACAATTATGCTTATTGGCTCGCTTTGATTACTAATAGAAGAAAGAGGATTATGAGATAAAACCGGAGGAGTTAAATCCGGTTGAATCACAAAAAGATGAGGGTCTAAGGCAGCAAATACCGGGTGATCAACGCTTCTTCCTGATTGATCTGCTGCGTGAATAAAATAACGAATAGTATCTCCATAAGCAAATCCATTTAAAGTGACAGTATAATAATTGCGAGTAAGAGGTTGCAGATAATTTCTTTGCCAAGCACCGGAATTTACCTTATAACAAACAAAAAGAGAATCTGTATAAAGTGGTTGACCGCTATGTGCAATTATTTCCGTATTGATAATAATATCCGTTCCAACAGGGACAATACTATGCCAGGGAGTATGAACAATATTCAGCATATTTTTATCGGGAATTTCATGGGTTCTGCAATGTAAGGCATCAGTAGATTCCCAAGGTGCAGAACTGGTTTGAGAAACACCAATAACTTCATAACCAGGCATTGCTTCACGATAAGCTTGCAGGGCAGAATTATCATTACTGCTGCCTACAATAGGCACAAAAACCTTTTTATTCAAAATAAGGGAATTGGTGTAGGGCTCATTGGAAGGAGTATAAACCCGATAAACACGGTAGGGATAACCCCAGGCACAATTATGCGTAGCAAAATAATTGGCTGCATTTTCTATGGCATTATATTGAGAATGGCTTGCAGGAACGCTACGAATCATTACTTTATCGGGTGCCAAAAACTTTGCCCAACAGTCAATATGCTCAATATAAGTGTTATTCGGGTCTGCCATCACCAAATAATTTGTAATACCTAAATACTGTTGCATTTTAGTGTTTACATTTGTCTGATTGTTGCCATTTTCGGTATAAACCAGGGTTGTTTGAGCAGCAGTATTAATTCCATCGCTCATATAATTTCCCCCTGTCTGCTGTAAATTCATTCCATAATAATTCAAAGCAAAATGATTGGCAAAAACCTGGGGAATTAAATTGTCATTAGGACGGGGACGATTATAAATAAAATCCACCATACCATATTCACCATTGCCGTCAAAAATGAACCAGGGTCCGTAATCCCTTGTCCAGTAAGAATCCGTAGCTGCATTGAGAAAACTAACCCTTTCCATATTTACTCCAGCATTGGTAAAAGTAGAAATGGCAGATGATTGTTGCGAACTGCTTACGATACAAATTACATTTGCCGTATTTGCCAATTGCACTACCAGCGAAACAGGTATCCCTAAAGGATAACGAATTAAAACATCAGAGGCGGGTTCAAATTCTGCTATAGGACGAACCGGAGCTACAGGAGGATTGGTTTCCGTAAAACGGATTTCCGCATTTGCTTTATCTGCGGGCAAATTATGATGCGCAAAGGCAGTAGAACTCAAAATACAGAGCACACTGCACAATAATAATATGCGTAAAATACGCTGTTTTTTCATCAGCGTTCACTCCTTATTATATTATACCAAATTATAAATAAAACACTTTTTATACCGAAATTATATATTTTCTCTCCTGCCCTTATCGCAGAATTAATTCACCTTTGTTATGATGTAAGAATTGCAGGTGAACTATAGCATAATCCATTCTTTCTATTTAGCAAATTCCCTTGGCAACGAATAATTCCCAGGGTTTTTTCAAGTTATACGCCATAACTTCCCTTTTTTTGCCACCTAAATTATCAGGAACGATTTTTTCATACTTGTTTAATACCAGATAGGTCTTAAAAGGAAGTCCTGATAATTCTGCCGCTTTTTCCACTATTTTGATTCCCTTTAGCACGATTTCCACCGTTGTTTCATCCATCAGGTTGGTGTTACATATAATTTCTGTAATTTTTAAGCGTGAAGTGGCTTCCAATGCCTCTTTCATTGATATTATCTCTTCCGGAGTTGAAGTAAAAGGACGCATAGTATTTACAATATATAACATACTATAACCCCGTGTTTTTATGGGTTCTTCAAAACGCCCTAAAGTTCTGCAACCGGCAGGGTCACCACCTACATCCAGAATAACTGTTTTCGCTTTATTTTGAATAGCTCCTTTAACACGGGGAGAAATCATCGGCAAATCGCTATGCTTATATTCACCTTCCGGAGCAATAATATCAATTCCTTCCTGTATAAAATCATCCTGCATTTCCCGTGACCTGAAATAAGGATTGACCACATCCAAATCAGCTAAAACAACATCCAAACCTTGTGTCTTAAAACGACGCGCAAGATGAATGGAATATTCACTTTTTCCGCTTCCGTAAGCACCGATGATGATATATAAGTGTGAGGGCATAATTCAAATCCTTACATTTAATTGAAACGGGAGATTAATTCTTGAGAAAGGTCTAAATGCAAAGACATCAAAGTTTATTTCCAGGTGCGGAACAGGTCTTCTGCCAGGGACTTAAAATCCCAATAAAAGCCATCAACTATCTCTTTTATCAGGGAATGCTGATCAGAGCTATCTTCATCATAAATGGCAAAAACGGTCATCCCGGCGGATTTTCCTGCTTGCACACCCGTTAATGTATCTTCAATTACCAGGCAATTTTCCGGTTTTTCCTGCAAGCGTTCCGCAGCCAAAAGATAAATATCCGGATAGGGCTTACCTTTCAAATTTATATCTCCGGTAACAGCACACTGAAAATATTGCCACACAGAATTCCGGATAAGTACTTTTTTAGCCAGTTCAAGAGAATTACTTGTTCCCAGTCCTATTTTTATCCCTTTTTCTTGCAGACAGGAAAGCAGTTCTACAACACCTGGTTTCAGCATAATATCCGTTTCATAATGCTTGCTGACCATTTTTGTCCATTCCTGCATAATACTTTCAGGACTATCGGGCAAACCAAATCTATCCTTAAAGTACTGTGCGGTTTGAATGAAACTGTTTCCCTGAGGAAGCTCTGAAAAAAGATCGGGAGGAACTATAAGACCGCGGGTATGTAAAAATTCCCTGTCCACATTACGCCAGAGCTGCATTGAATCAATTAAAGTTCCATCCATATCAAAGATTACTGCCTGGAAATTGTTCATCTACAGAAACATCCTTTATTGTATAACGGAATAATAAAACTGGAGCGGGAAACGGGATTTGAACCCGCGACATCAACCTTGGCAAGGTTGCGCTCTGCCAACTGAGCTATTCCCGCTTGGTACCAGAGGCCGGACTTGAACCGGCACGAGCTTTGGGCTCGAGGGATTTTAAGTCCCTTGTGTCTACCTATTCCAC
>Ga0209311_1003634_pt1 | contig 10440 bp, 10 predicted proteins | sample AD_UKC045_MetaG_FD_184417 | JGI IMG/M metagenome (GOLD analysis project Ga0209311, IMG submission 184417) | Active sludge microbial communities of municipal wastewater-treating anaerobic digesters from USA - AD_UKC045_MetaG (SPAdes) (version 2) | ecosystem: Engineered > Bioreactor > Anaerobic >... | reverse complement strand
CGATTCTGAATAGATGGCTCAGATTGGATTTTGAATCCTGCGTCCCTCCCTCATTATCTTTTTCCTGCTCATTATCAAGCATTGTGCTATAAAGATAGCGCATCTGCCTTGCGCTATGTCAAGAGAACAGATTTCTTTCATGTCAAAATCTTTTGATTAGCGGCAGAACTTTGTAACACAATCGCTTCATGCATAGATCAACCCCTATTTCGCCTTTAGGCTGCGCAGGCCCCCGCAATATACTTTGTGCCGAAGAGCACGAGCGTGTGTTCATCTTTGTTCTCCACAAGCAGAAGGGCCGTCGGAAATGAGAGGAAGAAACTTCCAAGCGTCAGCACGATGAGCAGTACAATCAGCATCGTGACCCGTAGCGCTGCCTCGTTTTGCGCGTCCATGGATTTTAAGATGAACGGTAACATCGCCGTCGCCAGTATCAGCAGCATGAGCGCAAACCAACACATATACAGGCTCAAGGGGTCGCGCAGAATGGTCTTTAATCAATATTTTAAGAGGTAAAGATATTTTCTCATCGCTTTATCCTTTCACCGCGCGGCTTTTCAATGTGCGATACACCACGAATTTCATCAGTACCGCCGCCAAAATGGGCAAAAAGATTTAGCTGAACCGCGTTTTGCCCCATTCAAACTCGCCGGAGACAACCGAGGAAAAGAGTGCCCTGGCCGCGTGCAACGAAGAAATGATCAACAGCCATTCATACTGGGCATCGATGATATTCAAGGCCAGCAGTGTCGACGGCAGGGCAAAGGCGAGGATGTATGCAATCTCCATGATGAGCGCCCTCCCCTCGTCAACGGTCTGTCGTTGCGGCCCTTGCCCTCTTTCAGAGTTCGTTTGCCAAAAGCAAGGTGGAGGGATTCGCTTTCATCAAAGCGACGGGCATTGTCACGCTGGTCCCGATGCTGCTGGTTCTCGACTCCTTTCGCGACGGGCTGCAATATGCGCTCGGCGTTCTCCTGAATTTCTGGGCGATAAAGGGGATTATGAATGAACTGTTCCCGACGTAAAGCGACGCCAATCTGAGCTTTCCGCTGAACCTCGCTATCGGAGCGCGATACAACATGCTCCTCCTCTTCGTGATGTACCGGACGTTTCTTAGGAAAACAGAATATTAGGTTGTCAGAAGGACTTATTCTCTGTAGACGTTTTCGATCTTTACTTTAAAGAGCGCTATCAATGGACAAGAATTAATGAGGCAATCCTGCACACAGAGCGAGAGCAACATCGCTGTGGCGGAGCAGCAAACATGCTCGCGCATACTCTACAGACAGACTTTGAAAAAACCGTAACATCAGGTATCATAGATGTGCTCATCGGATTTGTCCGTGTTCGGGGAAGAATTATGGTAGATATTGATAAACGAGAAAGCAGCCGTAACCGTTCGCTCGAGAGGGCGCTCAGTCTTCTTAGCATCCTGGAGGAGACGGGGCGGTCGCTCACCCTCACCGAGATAAGCGCCAAGGCCCAGCTGCAGAAACCCACGGCGCAGAGGTTGCTAGCCGTACTCGAGCGCTACGGCTACGCCGAAAAGCTGCATAATCGCTATCTTCTCGGGCCGATCGTTCTTCCGCTCGCATATTCGTATTTGATGAGCAATGAACTTTCTCGCGTTGCCCTGCCCGTTCTGCAGGAGCTGGCCGCGGCTTCCCAGGAGACGGCTTCGCTTTTCGTGCGCATTGGCAACTTCCGCGTGGTTGTTCAGCGCGTCGAAGGCATACATCCTCTCAGGTACGTGCTACCCATAGGCCGAAGGCTGCCGCTCCACATGGGCGTCGGCAAGGTGTTGGCCTCGGCCATGCCGGAGGAAGAGCTCGCATCGCTCGTGGCCAGCCTGGGCGAGGTTCGTTATGCGAACGGCGAGTGCGTATCGGGAGCTGAGTTGATGGAAGAGTTTGCAAGGGTTCGCGCCCAGGGCTATGCCATCTCCCGCAACGAGCGTGAGATGGGGGTGGCTTCAGTGGCGGCTCCCGTGTTCGATGCCTCGCACAATGTGACAGCGGCGATTTCCGTAGCCGGTTCCACGGAACGGTTCGATACGAAGCTTGACAAGCTTATTCTGGAAGTGCGCCGCGCCGCGGCTTCTGTTTCGGAGCGTCTCTCAAGGCTCTAGCCTGATAAATCATTTTCATAGAAGTATTTGTACGCATCTTACTGCAAGGACTCTACAATCTAATAAAAAATCATCATTGACAGATCAGATATTGAGTGTTTTACTGTATGCAACAGAATAATGTACACGGTAATAGCCGATGATTTTTGACCGATAGAAGAGGTAGCAATGCGAAGAGCCAGTCTTGTCGCCGGCATCGTATTCCTTGTCTTTTCGTTGACTGTGATGGTCGCATCATGGTCGATGGAATATTACTCGTCCATAGGCCCCGGGCCTGGGTTTTTCCCCTTCTGGCTCAGTCTGGCGCTCGGTCTTCTCTCCATAGCCTGGATTGTCCAGATTCTGCGAAGCGCACCCAAATCTGGGAACAAATCCGGTAAAGGCGAAGAGGAAGAAAGGTTCCTCCCCCGCGGAACGGCGTTTTTCAGGCTCCTCAGCATCGTAGCAGCGCTCTGCTTCATGATTATCCTTATGGAGCCGCTGGGATTCCAGCTGTCCATGTTCGCCTTCATGATATTTCTTCTCGTCATCCTTGGTCGGGTGAAGATCCTGACGACGCTCATTATCGCGGCCGGCAGCAGTTTTGGTCTTTTTCAAGTTTTCACGATGCTGCTCGATGTGCAGTTACCGCATGCGGCCATTCCTTTTCTTGCCAGCATCGGACTATAGGGGAGGTTGGCCATGGATGCTCTTCAGGATCTTTTGATGGGTTTTTCGGTTGCTCTCGCTCCGGGCAATCTTCTTTATGCATTTCTGGGAAGTGCTTTTGGGACTCTCATCGGCGTGCTCCCCGGTATCGGGCCGGCGGCGGGCACCGCGCTGCTGATTCCGCTTACCGCGCGGCTTGATCCTACCGGGGCTATCATCATGCTCACCGCGATTTTTTACGGCACCCAGTACGGCGGCACGATTACGAGCATACTGCTCAATGTGCCCGGGGAGGCGGCTTCGGCGATAACCTGCATCGACGGCCACAAAATGGCCTTGAAGGGACGGGCTGGCGCTGCTTTGAGCATAGCGGCCATCGGTTCGTTCATCGGTGGTCTTTTCGCCACGATAGCCCTCGTCTTCCTGGCGGGACCCCTCACCAAACTAGCTCTTGAATTCGGCCCCGTGGAATTCTTCGCCCTCATGATCCTCGGCATTTCCCTCATGATGGGTCTAGCGGGCAAATCCATGGTCAAGGCGCTGATGATGGGCATTCTTGGGCTTCTCCTGGCCATGGTGGGGATGGACCCGGTGAGGGGCGCGCCGCGCTTCACGTTCGGTAAAATGGAGCTAATGGACGGTCTCAATTTCGTACCCGTGATCATGGGACTCTTTGGCCTGTCCGATATACTGGAGAATGCAGAGGAGTCTCTCGATTCGACAAAGAGTGCGGAAGTCGGATCGCTCATACCTTCCAGGGAGGAGGTGAAGGATTCCGTCGGGCCGATTGCGCGCGGTTCCATAATGGGTACCATCCTCGGACTGATTCCCGGCATGACGGGCTCCATGGCTTCGTTTCTGTCTTACTCCACGGAAAAGAAGATATCCAAGCATCCCGAGAGATTCGGGGAGGGTGCGGTGGAAGGCGTCGCGGGGCCGGAGACGGCTAACAATGCTCACGCCAACGGTGCCCTCATCCCCCTCTTCACCCTCGGCATTCCGGCTTCGCCGACTGTGGCTGTCCTCATGGGTGCTTTTCTGATGAACGGGCTCATCCCCGGTCCATTCCTGTTCAGAGAAAATCCCCAGCTGGTGTGGGGCGTCATCGCGAGCTTCTTCATCGGCAATGTAATATTGCTGATCCTCAACCTGCCGCTTGTCGGGGTATGGGTGAAGATGCTCAAGATTCCCTATTCCATCCTCTTCGCAGTCATTCTGGCGTTCATGGTCATAGGTGCCTACGGCGTCGAGAATTCTGTGTTTGATGTATTCATCATGCTGCTCTTCGGTGTGCTGGGCTATCTCTTCAAAAAATTCGACTTTCCGATGGCGCCCATGATACTCACCCTCATCCTTGGACCAACGATGGAGCGCTCCCTCAGAAGATCCATGGAAATGTCCCAGGGAGATTTTTCGATTCTGTTCGCGAGCCCGATAGCGGCGGGCTTGCTCATCGCTTCTTTGATCGTATTTGTCACTTCTGCACTCAGGGTCTTTCTGGGTACCCGGAAGAAGGCCACATCGGGCAGCGGAAGCGATAGAAAATAGAAGGAGGATTTTATGGAAATTTTATCGATGCGGAAATGCGCGGCGATTCTCATGGCGGTTTCTCTTGTCTGGGTGGCCACATCGGTCGGTGCACAGACATTCCCGGCCAAGAACAAGGCGATCACTCTGATCGTCGGTTTTTCGGCGGGTGGCAGCTCGGACGCGGGTGCCCGGATTCTCGCGGGTGGGATGGAAAAAGTGCTGGGGACGAAGGTGGAAGTGCTGAATAAGCCGGGCGCTTCGGGCCAACTGGGCTACACTATGGTTGCTCAGGCCAAGCCCGACGGCTACACCATCGGCCTGGCCAGCCTTCCCGGAGTCATGGTTTCCATCATGGATCCAGACCGCAAGGCAGCATATAAGAAAGATGATTTCCAGCCCATCGCTCTCCAGGTTCTGGACGCGGGCGTCATTGCCGTCAAGGCCGACAGCCCCTACAAGACCATCAAAGACCTCCTTGATGATGCCAAGGCAAGGCCCAAAAAGATTACCATGTCCACAACGGGGCTCCAGACGGGCGACCACTTCTCCATACTCCAGCTTCAGCAGCTCACTGGTACGCAGTTTGCGATCGTGCACTTCGATGGAGCCGGTACTGCGATGACTGCCCTTCTCGGCAAGAAGATCAACGCCTATGTCGGAAATGTCGGCGATGTCCTCTCCCAGCTCAAGTCCGGTGATATCCGTGTCCTGGGCGTTATGGACACCGAAGAAAGCCCCTTCTTGCCCGGCGTGAGGACTTTCGAATCGCAGGGGATCAATCTCCTCGGTGGTTCGTGGCGCGGCTACCTAGCCCCCGCAGGCACCCCGAAAGAAATCGTGGACAAGCTCTCCGCCGCCATAAAGACAGCCCTAGAAACCGAGGAAGTGAAAGCGGCCATGGACAAGCTCGGGCTCCAGATCCGCTACATGGATGCGAAAGATTACACCAAGCTGTGGGATAGCTACGGCAGTATGGTGAAGGAACTCATTCCCCTGAGCAAACAATAATAGCCTTTATAACCTCTTTATCACTGGTGCGGGCCTCTCATAGACCGGAAGCGGAGGGGCGACCCGCGCCTGGAATGGAGTTCTTCATGGAGAAAATCGCCCTTGTTGGTTCTTATGGCGCCGATGTGCGCCCCATGCTCGAAATGCGTCTGAAAGGCGCAATGGAAGTGGAAACTGTCGCGAACGAAAGCGAATTCGACAGGCTCGCCGACGTCGAGTATGTGATTCTGCGGGTGCTTGCGATGAAGCGGGCGACCATCGAAGCGATGCCGAGGCTCAAGCTGATACAGCGCTGGGGCGTTGGATTCGACAAGGTGGACATAGCCGCCGCGGGCGAGCGCGGAGTTCCCGTCGCCATAGCGCCCGAAGCCAATGTGACGCCAGTATCCGAACTGGCGCTTCTTCTCATGCTTGCCCTGTACCGGAATCTCGTGAAGTTGCACAATGGAATGGTACAGGGGCGCTGGGAAAAAGAAAAGTTCATCGACAATTCCTTTATGATCAAAGGCAAGACGGTGGGATTGATCGGGTGCGGCGCCATCGGCCGGCAGGTAGCGGAAAAGGTTCGGGCTTTCGGCGCCCAGGTAGTGTATTACGATGTGTTCCGTCTGCCTGAAACTACAGAACAGAAGCTCGGCTTGACATTCCGCGAACTGGACGAAGTATTGGCGAGCGCCGATATCATCAGCCTCCACCTTCCTCTGCTCGACAGCACGCGCGGCATGATAGGCCGAAGGGAAATCGCTTTGATGAAGCCGAGCGCCCTTCTGATCAACACAGCCAGGGGTGAGATCATAAACACTGTGGCGCTCGCCGAGGCCCTTGCGGGAAAGCGCATCGCCGGAGCCGGGTTGGATGTCTTTGATCCCGAACCGCTTGAGGCTGACAGCCCTCTGCGGGCTCTCGACAATGTGGTGCTGACGCCCCACGTGGGCGGGAATACAGCTGACATAAGCATGGACATGGTCGACATATGCCTGGAAAACATTTTCGCGGTGCGCGATGGTCGGCCGCTTTCGCCCAAAGTGCTTGTAAACAGACAATACCTGAAAAATGACGTCTGAAAAGATGAAGAGGAGCGATTATGTCCGTAGGATTTAGAGTGTTTCTGAAGCGGAATCTCCCTGACCCGGCGCTGGTGGAAGCCTTCAGGTCGCTACCGCCGGCCAATGTGGCTGACTGCATGGGGAGGCTCTGTGCGCTTTCCTCGCAGATAAAGCTTCTTTCTTCCCCCGCCGCGCCGATCATGGCCGGCGTCGCCCTAACAGTGAAGGCGAGGCCAGGTGACAACCTCATGATCCACAAGGCACTCAACATGGCCGGCCCGGGTGATGTCATCGTCGTTTCGAATGAAGGCGACCGCAGCCAGTCGCTCGTAGGCGAGATAATCGTCACCTATGCCCGCTACAAAGGCCTCGCCGGGATGGTGTTCGACGGCCCGATTCGGGACATCGACGCGATTTCGAAGATGGATATTCCCGTCTATGGAACGGGTACGACACCGGGCGGGCCTTACAAGGAAGGTCCTGGCGAAATAAACGTTTCCATAGCCTGCGGCGGCATCCACATCGAACCAGGCGACATCATCTTGGCCGACGCCGACGGCATCATCGTCATCCCCAGGCGCGACGCTGCCGAAATACTAGCTGTTGCTAGCAAATTCTCCGCCAACGACGCGGCAAAAGTGGCCGCAGCCGCGAACGGTACAGCCGACCGCTCTTGGGTGGATAAGACTCTCGCAGCCAAAAATTGCGAGATCATCGACGCTGTATACGGCGAGTGAATCGCAAGCTCGATAATGTAGCGAAAGGCCGCCTAGCGACGGGCGGCCTTTTATCACGCGATATGCTCCTATGCGAGCTCGCCAACGCCGGACCGCCGGCATCTTAACCCCCACCTGTGTCACCCCAGAATTCAGCCCCGACGCCTGTCGCACTCAAAAGAGCGATATCTGGCTCAAAATCTGCGACGATGAGATTTATTTGACAATGTTCGACTCAGGCTGGTCAGAGGCCGAAGCGGCCGTCGCGATCAAGAATCTTCAGAATTGAATTTTGGAGTTCAATGCCCGGCTTCCCACTCTCCGAGCTCGATGTAGATCTCTATGAGATATCGTGCTTTTCTGTATAAGCTCCGATTTTGCATCTTATGCCGACAACAATGACAACTGTGGTGGCCAACGTGCGCATACTGCCAATTGTGGTTCCTTTTCTTGCGGTTTTGCACAGTTGATAATATTGTGTAGCTCCTTGGGTCCTCAATTATCGCCACCACCGAATTTGTCTCCTTGCATTTTGGTCAGACAAACGGATCCACTTCGTAGACCTTCTTCAAAAGTCGTGGCCAACTTTGCCTGCGAAGCTTCGCCCAAATATCTGCGACTTCTGCAGATTCTGCATCCATCATTGGCATTTCCCTAGTTATTTGAGACTTAGAGAGATGGCCTTGCTGCCAGGGATAAAAACTCTGAAAGCAAGGAAAATAGCAACTTGGACACTTCTCCGAACAGGCGCTTGTTGTATTTTAAACAGGACCTTAGAATCTTTGGTTTGGTAAACACAGACTGCCTGTGCGGTAGATCGAAAAGCAAATCTTCAGCCAAATATTCATTATAGAGTAAGGTTCTTTTTTGGTCGCAGGATGAGCAAAAATGGAATACCTTACAAACGGTTCGAGCGGACTAGCGGGACGAGTCAGTTCGCAGCTCAACCGAATGTTAGGTTGACCCTTCGGGCGGAGGAAAAATATTGAGATGGTAAATCCTGAAGAGATTGTATCAAATAAAGGAATATCAACTGAATTCTCTAGATACAATTAAGCAAAGAAACTAGCTTATTAGACGGTACAGGATTTATACAAAAGATTAAGGTAGTGAATATTAACCTGATTCATACGATCTCTATTCTCCTGCACTTATAACTTCTTAGGTAAACTTTTGAAAATGTCAGTTTTGCAGGTGCAGCTTTTCCAAGTTCCCTATAGAATCGTGTGGAGAATTTTTGCCTTTCTATCGCTTTGGTGTTAGTTAAAATTTAAAAGTGCACTGTTTAAAACTTAAAAGTGCACTAAATCCGAAGACAGAACTCTATATTCATCACAGAGAATATCCTTGTACCAAATACGAAGTAAAGTATAGTTCTCGGATTTGTCTGGGACGGCGTGAATATCGACCTCCTCTCTTAGAGGGGCCTTATGAACTTGGAACTGAAGGTTATTTAAGGAGATTCTGTGATAAGCATCTACGCGTCGAGTAAAGTGCAGGCAAAAGATATCATCGAGTGTCTTCTGTGGTGGTAGATGGAAGGATCGGAAGAGGGATTTATGTTCTTCATGAGCTTTCTCAAAGGCTGCTGAAGGAGTACAGCCAATAGTGCTATGGACTTGGTGGTAGTTATAGTGCTGTACCTCTTCGCGGAGGATTTCTCGAGCATCCTCGATAGTGGTAATAGAGTCTTGTGAACATCGACGGACAAGATGATCCTGAAGCCATTGATAAGGTCTTTCTATTTTCCCCTTTGCCTGAGGAGAGAGTGCATAGGTGACCCTAATCTTAAGATCCCTGGTGACCTGTTTCCATTGAGGATCGACATCATCAGTAAATATGGAGTGTTTGTAATGTAGACTATCTCTGCCTTGTACGAATCGAAAGATAGAATGGCAATCGACATAATAGGCATAGGGAATACCAAAGTTCTGGATTACCTCTTTCAAAGCAAGGATATGAGTCCAGGTAGTTTCTCGAGGAACAAGATCGGCATAAAGCATGAATCTGCTATGATCGTCGAGGCTTGTAATCAAATACCATTTTTCTTGTGAATGAGGAGCAAACTTATGATGGGAAGAATCATGTTGGATGAGTTCTCCAGAATAGCGGGTGAGGACTTCTCGGTCATGATGTTTTTGCTTTTTATGTTCTTGATAATAGCCTAATTTCTTTGCTCTATCGATGATTGTAGGAACTGAGACTGATTGGTCATACTTTCTTAATAATTCACTCCGAATATAACTATAATTGTAGTTCCTAATAGGAATCTCAGGGTCATCTATAAGCCTTTTCTCCTCGATAAGCTCTTTCGTTATGTGCTGCTCGGTCTCAGTATCTATTCTTCGCCTACGCTCTCTATTCTTTGGTAGAAGAGTGAAAGTATCAGGATCATCACGGAAAACTTTCAGAAGTTCAAAGAATCTTCTTCGTTTTATATCCAATAAAGTCTGGATGTAGCATGCAGGTATTTCCTTGTTGATATAGCGAACAAAAAGTTCTCTTACCTCTTCATCTGTAAAACGATGGTGAAGCTGTTCCTTCATAGCATTTTCTCCCCTACGAATGCTTAGATTTCCTTCTAGAAACAGCTTCAGAGTAGTGCACTTTTAAACTTTAAACCCTCAAAAAACAGTGCACTTTTGATTCTTAAATGACATGAAGCCAGGGATGCACGACAATTTTGTGCAAAGATGGCTAGGCAGCATTTCTTCGAGCCCAGTAATCTTCATTGCGATGACTAAGTCTATTGCAGCGGAGCGCAATAATGGCATTGGCACCTTCGACAGTCCAATGCATTCCTGATCGTTTAAGCCTGGTGCCTATGGCGACTTTACAGCCAGCTTCCTCTACGCCGCTCGAGACACAGAGGCCAAGACTACGAAAAAAGGGGTAGCGCATTCTCTCTCGATTCGTCTCAAGATAGCGTATGCACGTGGTAGCCTCAGGATGCTGATCCTCAAAGACAGTAAGTTCTCCGATGATCTCATCAATGGCTCCCTTTTCTAAGAGTTCTCGCCAGTCCTGGGCTTTTTGCTCAGTTTCCTTACTTTCTACTCCAAATAGCTTCTTTGCGACCGTAGAAACCGTTTCTAGGGCATGATAGAGATCGACAATCTGTATTCCATGAGGAAAGAGTTCATAGGCAAGTGCCCATATCCATTTCGCGCCATCGCCAATGATCACTTGCCTATGGGCATTCTCAAAGCCAGTCCGACGCGCTTCCCGTGCAACTCTGAGGGCAAAGTCAGAAGGACTTTCATCCTTTTCTACATAAGCAGCACTCTCAATGGCTGCACTATAGCTCACCGAGCCCTTATCCCGTACTGGATTGCCTTCCTTGTCATTACTCTCTGCGGTCCAT
>Ga0209311_1003633_pt1 | contig 10440 bp, 7 predicted proteins | sample AD_UKC045_MetaG_FD_184417 | JGI IMG/M metagenome (GOLD analysis project Ga0209311, IMG submission 184417) | Active sludge microbial communities of municipal wastewater-treating anaerobic digesters from USA - AD_UKC045_MetaG (SPAdes) (version 2) | ecosystem: Engineered > Bioreactor > Anaerobic >... | reverse complement strand
GACAGTGGTCACAACACTAATCTTGAGTTTCGTCTTCGGACCACGCTGAGTCCGGCGTTGTGATGATGCCCTCCAACCTGCGCCTAACTCGCGCTATTTCCGGGTCGCCAATCCTGTCCTCAGCGCCTTTAAGTTGCTCAACCGCATACTCAACGGGATCATAAGCTCCACCAAAGCGGAAGCAGGCTTTCGCCGCATCTGCCAGAACAAAGAAAATGTACTTGTTGTTTGGATATCGGTTTGCGGCGTCTTTGCTCGCCTCAAATGCCGATCGACTTATAGCCAAACGATCTGACGTCATAAGGCCAGGCGTGTGCTGAGCACGATGCACATCAAGAACAATCCTGTATCGCAGGATCGCACCGTCGCCACGGAAGTCCTTTTCGTAAATTCGTATCTCAGCGCTAGCGGCGTCGTACTCACCAGCACGGATCAGGTTCTGAATTAGCCGATGCCGCGGCACTTTCTCGCTTGGCAACTCGGTTATGATTTTTCGATAAAGGCGGTTCTGCATTTCTTGACTGGCGATGGACCGTATACCTCCCGGCCCTTGGCAAATTTCCCGGATTGACCACATCTCCATGGGAATTGATGGCACGACATTTTCAATGAACAGCGTCAGCAAGCGAACGATCGCGTTGGGATCATTGTACTTGTGACGTCGGATGATACCAGAAATCTCCACATGCCGTCCGCGCCAACCGTATACCCCTTTACGAGGCTCCACATCATATTCCGAAACGATGTCATCAAGGCTTGCCAAAACTGCTGCCACCGACATATCGGAGATGCTAGTGAGGCGGATAGCAAGCTGTCGATGCACACGAACGCCGAACGACTCAAGCGCACTGACAATCCGATAAACGTCCTGCAGCTCAGATGTAAGGCCAGCGTACTCACGCAGAATGATTTCGTCGAATTTCGTTGAAGCGAAAATATTACGAAGGCATACAAACATATCCGCGTCGCAACGCTGAGCTAGACGTCGTCTACGCTCGTTACGCGAAAACCCTCCAAATGCGGGCTCGACGAGTCGCCTGACTTCTTCTCGAGCCTCCACCAAATTCAGTAGCGCCTCAATCTCACTGTCTGAGAGACGAGATAGAGCATATTCCCTACCCCGCTTGTACATGTGTGGTGACTTAACCCGTGGCGACCACATGTTTTTGGTACAGGCCAGCAGCACTTTGAGTTTTGGGGTCGGAAGATCGACGCATCGATCGACGAGTTCGTTTAGATCATTCAGATGCAAATTCGCTTCATCAACAAACAGAATCGCAAACTGACCGTCTGGAAGACCTTTGGCGTATCGAAACCAAGCGTCCACATCGAGTTCGTGGTCAACGATATGCTCCCACGCAAAAATCCCTTGGCGCGATAGCTTCTGCATAACCTGTCTGCAGAGAGTAGACTTGCCCACACCGCTTGCGCCAATCACCGCAGCAACAAGTTGGTTGGAGTTCGTCAGATCTTCCGCAATCCGCCGTTCTGCATCTCTGCCAAAAGTAAAGTCTGCTGAAATGTCGGAGTACGTAGCTGGCCGACCGTTGAACATTTTCTCAAAGCCACTCCGGCCATGGATCAGCTCATGCGAAACATCGATGGTCGAAGGACCAAGGCGAGCACCTAAACCGCCAGACGAATCCAGTGCGAAAAGCTCTCCATCCTTACGCTTGTTCTGCTGCCCCAGAGCGGCCATGAAGTCATCAATGCCACCGAAAACTACATTGAAGTTTCTTTTTTGAAGCAACTCGGCGCGCGTCTCATCTCTGCTGTAGAGTAGGAGATAAATGTTGAACGAGCTGGCCGTCGTGTTGTGCATCTTGGCAACGCGATCGATGATCTGCTTGATGTGCGGATCGGTGAGCGAGTGCCCCACAATTACCAGATCGGATTGCGCAAGGTCGGCCTCGAATATGCGGTATAACTTCTCGCGATACACAGAGGTTTGATCATAATCGACTTCCGAAATTACAAGTCGCGCTCGATGCCCCAGAACAATATCTTGATCGATGCTGCCATGGATTTTGTATAGAGGGATTTGGCTACGTTCAGCATTCGCCCCCAAATCAAAATCGGATACGATGACGCGTAAGGCCTTTCCGGCCTTTGAGAAAGCTACCTCGACTAGCTCGTCGTAATTTGTCGAATAAATTGCCTTCCAGTCATACGCAGGTAACGCAAGCACACCTCTGGTGGGCTGATCAGTTACGATGCGTGCTCGTATTGTTTCGATTAACGTCTTTCTACGACCTCGCCCTTCGATCAGCGACGCAAGTTCCATCAAATTGAGGCCAGCTCCCGCTAGCTCAAACTTGCTTTCCAGAATTTGCACTAGCTCTTCGCTCGAAGGCGCGCCGGATGGAATTGAAGATCCGGCGCCGAAGAACAAAACGGTCCGACTCGGTTCTATGCGCCGCGCCAACTCTTCGATCGTTAGAAAATCCATCACCCATCCCTTCGTTACAAGGGAAGCGTAAGTATCAAGCATGTGCGCGCAAGACTGGGCCCACGCGTCACATCCAAAGAGCTTTGGATATTTCTAAAGTCCGGGGATATCCCTCACTTCAACCCCAACTGCGGCAGCCACACCATTTCCTGCGCTGTAAACGGCGCCTTCTTGAAGCCCGTCCGCACGCCGCTGGCTTCGTTGAATTCCATCAGCTGGTCGGACTGCGCCGTGTAGGCGGGCCAGGCGGGGGAGCCGCAGGCGGGTGCGCCCGTCTTGATGAAGCCGGCCCAGCACGCGTGCATGAGATCAGCCAGCGGCTTGTCCGGCGCGATGATGTCGCCCACATCCTTGCCCCATGACTTGAACACATAGGGCAGCTCGGTTGCGTGCCCTGCCCGCGTGCGCTTGCCGCGCAGCGCCTCGGGTATGTACGAGAAGTGGTAGAGATAGCTGGGCGCGCCCGCCGCCATCTGCGCCGCCACCCAGCGGGCCGAGGCGCCGAACAGGCTGTCGGTGAAGATCACGCGCGCCAGCGCTTCATCGCTCGTCGCCGCCTCCTTCGGATAGACCATGCGCGCGACCGGCGGGATCTGCTTGAGCGTCGCCTCCGGCAGCGGGCTCGGCCCCATCAGCGTATCCTCGCCCGAATTCCAGCCGATCATGATCGGCACGTCGGGGAAACGCTCATGCGCGATCGCCTGCGTCGGCGTTTCCGGCATCAGCACACCGTCCGGGTACGGACCATATTCGCCGGCGAGCGTGGCCAGCTTCTCGACCGGCAACGCCCGCAGCTCCGCCAGCGTCGATTGCGCCGTCGCCCCCGCAGGCGCCATCAGCTTGACGCCCTTCTCTTCCTGCTGCGCCACAGTCTGCACCGGATACCACCCGCCGCCCGACTGCACGATCGCCTGGGCATAAAGCCCGCGCGCAGATGGCGTCGCCAGCACCGCCATGGTCGACAGCCCGCCCGCGCTCTCCCCCGCCAGCGTCACCTTGCCCGGATCGCCGCCGAACGCCGCGATGTTGGCCTTCACCCACTGCAGCGCCGCGATCTGGTCCATCAGCCCGTAATTGCCCGACTTCTCCCCCAGCCCCGGATGCGAGAGATACCCCAGCGCGCCCAGCCGGTAGTTCGCCGTCACCACGACGATGCCGTCCTGCGCGAAGCTCGCGCCGTCATAGATCCAGCCATTGCCCACGCGATGCGAGCCGCCATGCAGCCACACCATCACCGGCGCTGCCTTCGCGCCCACCGGCGCCGTCACATTCAGCTGCAGGCAATCCTCGGATATCGGCCCATACGCCCCGCCCGTATTCGGCGCATCATTCGCCAGCATCGTCTGCGGGCACGATGGCCCCGCCTTCACCGCCTCGCGCACCCCGCTCCAGCTCTTCGCAGCCGCAGGCGGAGCCCACCGCAGCGTGCCCACCGGCGCCGCCGCAAACGGAATGTTGCGGAACACATTGACCCCGCCCTCCACCCCGCCCTGCAATTCCCCCTGCGCCACCTTCACCCGCGGCGCCTGCTCCTCCGCGCCACCCACGCCAGCGCATCCCGCCAGCGCCAGCACAGCCACAGCTCCCAGCATCATCCGCATCGCGCAAACTCCCTGATGTTCGTCTTCCAGCGTTTCCCGTCACCCACGATCAGACCCCAATCCCGCCCCGCACTCAATCCGCCACTACCCCATCCCAGCCATCATCCGCATCATCCCCACAAGCTTCTCCAGCCTCCGCCTCCCCAATCTCCGCCCCGCAAGCCTCCGCCCCCCAGGCCTCCTCATCCACCACGCCCGCCCCACTCACCGGCGCATCGCCCAGGCTGCGCATCCCCTCCACGCCCTCATCCACAACAGCGATCACGCCCAGCGCCGGCCGCGCCTGCATCCCCGTCTCCGGCGCCCCCGCCATCAGCCGCGCCAGAGCCTCCCCCTCGCCCGCCGCAATCAGCCCGATCGCCGCCCGCGCCAGCTCCCGCTGCTGCGCCAGAAACGCGCGCCGCTCCCGGTCCCACGCATGCCCGGCCGCCACATTGGCCACCACCCGCCGCGTGATCTTCCCCGACAGCTCCAGCTCGAGATCCTTCTTCCGCCATCCCCCGCGCAGCGCCCACCCCGCCAGCGTCTGCACCGACACGCCCAGCAGCCGCGACACCTCCGCCCGGCTCTCGCCCGACCGCACCAGCCGCTCCGCCTCGTACTGCAACCCCATCGCCTCAACGCTCGATCGCGCCATCCATCGCCTCCTTTTGCGAGGCCGATGATTCACCCAGGTCGGGCAGGTGTAGGATAACTTTTTCCGCAGCCGCTCCCGGCGAGGCCTATGGGCCTGACGCGCAACGCCTTTCGCGAAACAGGGTACAGGACAGCGCCCGCGACGCCGCCGCCCCGACGCGCTTCACGCCAACAGCCTACTTCAGCTTAACCGCGCCCATGCGCACCAGATACTCGCCCATCTTCTGGTGCAGGATGTTGATCGCCTTCAGCGGCCGCACCATCACCTTGAAGTGCGTGATCAGCCCCTCATCATTCCACGAGATGATATCGACGCCATTGATCCTGATCCCGTCGATCTCCGAGTAGAACTCCAATACCGCGCTCTTCTCAGCGTACCATTCCCCGCCATAGCGGAAGTGCTCCGTGTTCAGCACCTCCAGAGCCCCGCGCAGGTAAGCCTCCACAATGGCCCGCCCCTGCTGAGGCGTATGCACGACAGGGCTCTCGAACACAGCATCCGCCGCCAATATCCCCGCCAACTCATCGCTACGCCGCTCCAGCGCAATCCGATGCCACCGCTCAATCACCGCCGGAATGGACATGTGTGTCTCCCTGCTCTTCAACAGCTCTTCAATTTACGAAATTTGGAAACGCCTGCGTACGGACAATCCAAAGAGAAAGAGCAACACAATCCCAGAAAACGATTGAAAGGTCGACACCAGCCGGAGAAGCAGCAAGCTTCCCTCTTCTCCTTCAGCGCCGAATGTCGAAATTATAGCATCTCGGGTGATAAGCGCCGAACCATCCACAAAGGACTTTTCGCCCCAGACCCATAGCGGTTTGAAGAAATTAGTCGCTGCAAACGTTATCGCATCGAGTAAGTCTCGATCTAATTTGCAACCATCGCCTGTAAAGCAGAGGTTCAACCGCCTAGGCGAAATTACCTTTGTCCATATCCAAAACACGACACCCATAACGAAGGTGCTGGATAGAAGTATGATCAGGGGACGCCATATACTGGCACCGTAGTCGGAGAAGGTCGCGTATATCAGCGAGCTCATCTTTTCCGCTTTAGGTGTAGCTGCCTGTTGCACTCTGGCCATAAGTTGGAAGCGATAAAATCGCTGTTCCAAAAGTTCATTTCTATCGCGTCCCATTGCGAGCTTTACAGCTCGACAACCGCCCTCCAGCTCTCGCAAGCCGCGATCCAAGCCTGCTTGGTCTAACGATTTTCGTCCCTCGCTATCGATGATCTTATGATCTCGACGTCTATTCAGCTCTGCAATCGCCTCCTCGTGCGTTTTTCCGGCGAGGGCCTTAGCTCGAGGAAGTATGACCCTTTTGAAGTCATCAACGGCGTCGACTTCGTCGACATCATCCAGAAGAATTTTCGACTGAAGTATTGCCTTGTCGAAAGCCGCGATATGGCGGACGCCCACACCTGTAAAATCTACTATCGAGGCAAATATCGTTCCTCGAAACGCTGAGGAAAACCCACTTGGTAGAGGTGGGAGTTGAACATTCTGAAAGCGTGCAAAATCGAATACACTGGCGTCGCGCATGCTAAATTCGCCTGTGATAGTCGAGCCAAACATGTCCAACCCGCCCTTCATCTGGACATCATCGCAGCTCAGTTTTTCAAACATCACGTGGCGGAAACTTGCCAATCCGGAGAACACGGCCCCATCGAAAGTCGCAATGCCAGAAAAGTTTGCGTGAAAGAGATTTGCGCCTGAATGAAAGACACAGCCAAAAAACTGCGCGTTCTTGAGAAACTCTGAGCCTAAGCTCGCATCTCCGAAGAAATGCGAGTTCTGAAAATCCACCAGCTCCGAAAACCGCGATCGGCCAGCGTGCATTGAGGCCCTAAACACACAACCTCGAAATGAAGTTGAACCGGAGAATTTGCTCCCGTCGAGGTTGACCCATCCCTCAAAAAGAGAATCGTCAAAGGTTACGGGTCCCTCGTACGTGGCGCGCGAACCTAAATAAGCTCCGCGGAAATTTGCCTCGATGAAGCGTGAATGGCGGCCGATCGCTGATTTTTCGATGTCGACATTCTGCAAAAACACAGACTGATGCGCCACTAGGTGCAGCGTTGGCAATTCGTCCGTGGACTTAGGTAGATTTCGTAAAACCCCGCCGGTGAGTTGCGCGCAGGTGTCTACCCAGTCTTCCCAATAATCTCGTATTTCGGGTTCTCGAGCCGCTAACAATCTCGCATGAACGAGCTTCTCGAGGAAATTCCATCTTGGGTGGGAAAGGTCGAGCTTCCAGCTGTGCTGATTATTCTCAACGATCTGTGGGATATGAATCACGTGCCAGAGCGTTTGAGTTTCTGGACAGTGCTCTAACTCGTCGGATGCGAGCATCTCGTCATCGCTGCGCAGCCTCATGCCGGACGGGTCGCAGGCCCAGTAGTCCTTCAAAGTCGCAAGCCTAGCGCTAGCCGGAGCACGAGGTGTTTCAACCAGTTGGCCATCTTTCGTGACGGACCAGCCCCTCCATGGAAAGTTGGGCTTTTGCTGGTGATCGAAAGCCCCTAACGAATGCCAAGAGTAGTCTGCTCTGCGCCAATTCTCCCACCAGCGCTCGTTGGTCATTACGTTGTCCACCGACGGCAATCTAATCATCCCCCGAGATCCCCTCGACTTGGTTGTAGCGTGCCGGCACCAATCACGCTGACGCGCGTAGCTTCGTTTGTTCGGGTAACTGATAACGACCAGCTATCGTTTCTACAAACCCAACACCGGCTTCACCTCCGCCGCATCGCACGGGAAGTGTGTGATGTGCGGGTGGTCTTTCACCAGTTCGGCGGCGGCCTGTAAGGAGGCTGCGCGGACCACCATGAAGACGGTGAGTTCGTTGACGACGGTGGTGACGCCTTCGGGCGTGGCGCGGCGGGTGGGGTCGAGCGGGCCGCCGGCATAGACGATGTCGTCGGCGTGGTCCGCGTCCCACTTGCCGAGCAAAGGCAGGCCCACCGCATCGCGCACCCCCTCCGTCTCGCCTGGCTCACGCCAGGCGATCCACCTCCCCCAGTCTTCGACTGGTGGAGGCAAACAGCGCGACGTCGCGACGAAGGGGAATTGCCTCCACCTGTGCGAAGCACTGGGGGAGGTGGATTGCGCGCTCTCGCGCGCAAGACGGAGGGGGCGCCTGCTTCGTCCGCACAGTGAGTATCCGGCCAGCCCCCTCCGTCTCGGCGCTCCGCGCTGATCCACCTCCCCCGCGCTTTGCGCAGTGGAGAACCTGGGCGCGGTGGAGGACCTGGCAAACTAATCCGCAGGCGGCAGCACGGCCTCGATGCCGACGCCGATCTCGGTGTCGCGCAGCTTCTTCACCTCGTCGCGCAGGCGCGCGGCCAGCTCGAACTCCAGGTTGGCGGCGGCCTCGCGCATCTCCTTCTCCAGCGTGTCGATGACGCGCGTGAGGTTGTGGCCTTTGCCGATGTATTCGGCGCCCGCCTCCTCCATGCCCGGCAGCGTGCTGGAGCGCCCGCGCTTGTTCGGGTCCCTGCCCTTCGGCAGCAGGCCCTGCGCCGCTTTCGAGGTGACGCCCTCCAGCACATCCTTCACGCCGGAGAACACCGTCGTCGGCGTGAAGCCATGCTCGGCATTGTGCGCTTCCTGCCGCGCGCGGCGGCGCGCCGTCTCCGCCATCGCGCGCTCCATCGAGCCGGTGATGCGATCCGCATAGAGCACGACGCGCGCCTCACTGTTGCGCGCCGCGCGCCCGATCGTCTGGATCAGCGACGTCTCGGAGCGCAGGAAGCCCTCCTTGTCGGCGTCGAGAATACCCACGAAGGCGCACTCGGGAATATCGAGGCCTTCGCGCAGCAGGTTGATGCCGATCAGGCAGTCGAACTTGCCGAGCCGCAGGTCGCGGATGATCTCGATGCGCTCGATCGTGTCGATGTCGGAGTGCATGTAGCGAACCTTCACGCCCATTTCGGTCATGTGTTCGGTCAATTGCTCTGCCATTTTTTTGGTAAGCGTGGTCACGAGCGAACGATAGCCCTTCGCCGCGGTCTGCTTGACCTCGTAGATGCAGTCGTCGACCTGGTTTGCGTTGTCCTTGTAGACCGGGCGGATCTCGACCGGCGGATCGATCAGGTGCGTGGGGCGGATGATCTGTTCGGTGAACACGCCGCCCGTCTGGTTCAGTTCCCACGGGCCGGGCGTTGCCGAAACGTGCACCGTCTGCGGCCGCATCTTCTCCCATTCGTCGAATTTGAGGGGGCGGTTGTCGAGGCAGCTCGGCAGGCGGAATCCGAATTCGGACAGCGTGAATTTGCGATTGAAGTCGCCCCGGAACATCGCGCCGATCTGCGGAATGGTCTGGTGGCTTTCGTCGACGAACACCATCGCGTTGTCGGGCAGGTATTCGAACAGCGTCGGCGGCGGCTCGCCCGCGCGGCGGCCGGTGAGATAGCGGCTGTAGTTCTCGATGCCGGCGCAGCTGCCCGTCGCCATCATCATCTCGATGTCGAATTGCGTGCGCTGTTCGAGTCTTTGTGCTTCTAGCAATTTTCCTTTTTGGTTCATGCTGGCAAGCGTCTGCCGCAGCTCCTCCTTGATGCTCTCCACCGCCTGGTTCAGCGTCGGCCGCGGCGTCACATAGTGGCTGTTGGCGTAGACCTTGATCTTCTCCATTGGCCGAGTCTGTTTTCCCGTAAGCGGGTCAAACTCGGTGATCGCTTCCACTTCATCGCCGAAAAATGAAATCTTCCACGCGCGATCTTCCTGGTGAACCGGCCAGACATCCATCGTGTCGCCCTTCATCCTGAAGGTCCCACGCCCAAACGCCTGGTCATTTCGTTTGTACTGCAACGCCACCAGATCCGCCGCCACCTGCCGCGGGTCCCGCGCCTCGCCCTGCGCGAGTTCGAACGTCATCGCGGAATACGTTTCCACCGATCCGATGCCGTAAATGCACGACACCGAAGCAACGATGATCACATCATCCCGCTCCAAAATCGCCCGCGTCGCCGAGTGCCGCATGCGATCGATCGCTTCGTTGATGGACGACTCTTTCTCGATGTACGTGTCGGTGCGCGGCACGTAGGCCTCGGGCATGTAATAGTCGTAATATGAGACGAAATACTCGACTGCGTTGTCGGGGAAGAAGGCCTTGAACTCTCCGTAGAGCTGGGCCGCGAGTGTCTTGTTGTGGGCGAGGATCAGCGCGGGCCGCTGCACCGCTTCGATCACCTTCGCCATCGTGAAGGTCTTGCCCGAACCGGTGACGCCGAGCAGCACCTGGTCGATCTCGTTGTCGTTGATGCCGTTCACCAGATCGCTGATCGCCTGCGGCTGGTCGCCGGCAGGTTCATAGTTCGACGCGACCCGGAATTTCCGCCCGCCTTCAAACTTCTCCCAGTTCCGCTCCGGCCTGTGCGGCATCCACAGCGGCTGACCTTCAGCCACCGCCACGGCGTCCTTGATCTGAGCCGCGAACGCCGCGCCCGGACCTTCGCTCACGCCCTTGCGCCCCGACTTCGCCGGTGACTTCGCGGGAGCTTTCGACGCGCTCGGTTTAGCGGATTTGGAGGGAGGTTTCGACATCCCGGCAATATGGGCCGTTCGTCATGCGTTCGCCAGTGGCCGCGACGGCGTCCACCACAACCTGCTGACAGTTGGCTGGCTACAGGCCGCTAGTTCTTCTTTTCAGCGGTATCGACGACCGCGCCGACCGTGGCGCCAACCGCCGCGCCCACCGGACCAGCGATGATCAGGCCGGTCGCAGCGCCGGTGGCGGCGCTGCGACCGG
>Ga0209311_1003624_pt1 | contig 10458 bp, 9 predicted proteins | sample AD_UKC045_MetaG_FD_184417 | JGI IMG/M metagenome (GOLD analysis project Ga0209311, IMG submission 184417) | Active sludge microbial communities of municipal wastewater-treating anaerobic digesters from USA - AD_UKC045_MetaG (SPAdes) (version 2) | ecosystem: Engineered > Bioreactor > Anaerobic >... | reverse complement strand
TGTCTGGGCAGCTGGAAGTGATAATGTTGTCAGATTTGAGCAATAAGCGAAAGTATAAGTCCCAATTATTGCCTTCAAATTGGACATACTTACAGCTGTAAGGTCTTTCATACCATAAAAAGCATACGAGCGGGATATTGTTTCAATTACATTATCATCTATTTGGAGAGGAACACCAGTAAAATCCCCACTCGTTAATATCTCCATACATGATTTTCCAATTGTTAACAAACCTTTATTCATAAGCCCTGACGATATGTTATATGAATAATCAATCTCTATCGTTAACTTGTCATCTTCTGCCAAGGCAGGCAATGTTTCTGCGTATGTAATTACACCGTCAATTATTGAGACGATTAGGTCTTTCTGCATAGACGAGCAAATGCCAACCTTTTGTGTTTCGTTTACAATTAAACGGATATTTTCAATGTCAAACGAATTGCAGTTAGAACAATCAATGCTTCTTGTTCCTGCCGTAAATGTATATCCCTTTATTAATGTTCTCATATTATAATCCTGCGTATATTAATGGAAGTAACTTGTTAAGCTCTTCGTTCGTTTTACTACTGCTCCAAACTTCCGTTAGGCTTACTGTATTGTCGTCAATCATTGTTCTGGCGTCCTCGCCTTTGTCGCCTTTGTCGCCTTTGTCGCCTTTGTCGCCTTTGTCTCCCTTATCTCCTTTGTCGCCTTTGTCGCCTTTATCGCCTTTATCGCCTTTGTCGCCTTTATCGCCCGCATCGCCTTTGCCAAAGCCTGACATGTTAACTACTGTAGTAAAAGCCTTGTCATCGTCTAACAAAGATAAAAGCATTTCGCGGTTTTGCAAAACAATATCAGACGAAAAAACATCACTATCATTTGTTAATGACATTATGACATTTTCAGGAATAATATGTATAAGAGTCGTTAGCATGTTAAATTTTCCTGTGAATCAAATTATCGTTTACCTTGAAATATGACACATGACGTGTACTGCCGATTCTTAACCCCTCATCGATAGTTATAGCTATCTCGATATAATTGTCTCCTACTAGTTTAGCTGACTGCAAGTTATTTATCACGAACGAGTAATATTCGTTGTCTATCTCAATTGACCCATCTGCTTGCAAGCCTTCTTTGTTTGTAAAAAGTAGTTGAACATTATTCTTTTCATTTCTTATTAAAGCACTTATTTCAACACCCTCCAAATCGGTTATAGGAGTAACGACACTGTCAACAACCTCTGATAGTGTTCCAACGATAGCGATATTAGTTCCTGCTTGATATTCCGTTGCCATTTTAAAGTCCTCCTATGATTTTTATTCGTCCATTCCTATCACTTTTATTCAAACAACAGGGTAATAGCTTGATATATTTAAGATATTCCAAGCAGTCATCAAGATAACGTATACCAATAGCCAGAGCATCATTACTTATACGCAACAATGTCTTTTCGTTTGAATGTTCACTATATTCGCTATTTTTAAACATTGTGCCAAAAGCAGTAACGTTAAAATCTTGATTCAGAATCATTTTTGAATATGCAATATAAGCAACCGATTTGCGTAAGCCTTCAAAATAATGATTATCATTATCGTAATAGCCACCGTCAAGCAAAGTTGTATAATTCTCCTTATTATCCGAAATGTTTTTAAAAAGAGATGCGCCAAAAGCAGGTAAAACATACAAGCTCTCTGCTTCTTCTATATATACAGTAATCCGACTGAGCGGAATATTGTCAGCAATTGGTCGTATATCTTTTATGTCGTTAATTGATGCTATCATTGTGTTAATGGTATTAATCTATTTATGTCATCTTCGCTTATATCCCACAGTACTGCTGCAATTGACCTTTTTTGTGTGTCAGTCATATTTGAGTTAATTATATCAAGGAGCTGCGATAACCCTGCATCGCCCAGCCTTTCAGCTAATGATAAATTTGAATTAAACGAAAGAGGCTGAATTTCCGTGCTAATATCCGTTTGCTCTTTAAAATTATTTAATAATTCAGAGAATACACGTTCAAGAACTAACCTCTCATTGCTTGTCGTGCTGTTATAGTAATCGTATGCCTGCTCCATAAGCTCTGAACCAAAACCAGCTCCTACATTCTCGCATCTAAGTATCGGAGGTTGAGTAAAAGCCCTACCGATGGCATCCTTTACTGCTTCCCTTGAAACTGTAAATTCTTTGTCATAGGAATTACCAGAGATTTTTAAAAATTCTGGAATCTCTTCCTTGCTATTCACACTCATATATCCAACCTTATTTGCATTCCTGCTGCCCTGCATCTGCTTAATGACCTTCTCTGCATCCGTTTCGCCTTCGTCATTATCTGTCTCTTTGTTTAATATATCTATAAAGAACCCAGACGGCAGAAATCCGCGCGTTGCGTTCCTGTTCGTTATATCAGAGATAGCCTCCTCAGTGTTCATATCTGTTAGCACTTCATCAAAGATAGGTGTAGGATAAACGCCGAAACCTTCGTTTGAATAGTAGAAAATCTGTCCTTTGTAGTTCTCCCAACCGCCAGCGGCTGTTACTTGTTGTTCAATAACATCTGGGTCCGGATTATAAAGGTCTATAAAGTCAATGTCCTCACGTCTCCAACGTCTCGATAATAAGTTTCTACGCCCCCAGTCAGGGTGTAACGCTATTTTCGTAAAATTACCCTCTTCATCAAGTGCCTGAAATCGGGCATTTTCGAGCGGAACATGTGATATTGTTGTTTTTTGAAAATTTGCATTATAATTGACGTGCATACAAAAGCCTCCAAATAACGCAAAATCACGAGATATATCATGTAAAAGGCTGTCAAGTGTCTGCGAATTATTAATAAATAGCTGATATGCTTTTTCATCTGCAAACCCATTGCCATTGATAAATTTCGAGTAGTTAATGAAACAAGACTTGCCGGTAACGGAAGAAAAGACAATATCAACGACTTTTTGCGGATAGTCATTGTCATTTCCGTACAGTTGAATGTTAAGCGATTTGCTGTTTACTGAATCAAATCGATTCTTCTCAGCGCATAAAATTGAAGCTTTCATGTTGTTTGTATTTGTTCTTTGTGCTTAAACCAATAAGCACAAAGAGGTAAGGAATATTATATTAATTCCTTTGTTTGTTTTTGTTTTTGCTTTTTTTAACAATTGGAGATGGTTTCTCCTCCTCCTCTGTCTCTACTACAACCTTTGCTGCTGCAACAGGTGCCGGATACAATCGCTTTTCAATATCTTCCGGTAATTTGTCAAATAATTTTATGCAGTCGGGATTTGTACGTAAATGGTACAATGCCCCTTCTTCTGTCAAATTAAAATTAGACATGGTCAATGAAGCATCGCTGTTTACAACGTCACGAAGTAATGCGCCTGCTCTTAACCGGTATTCCAATGTTTTCATATCTGTAATATTTTTAAGATTTATCAACTCTATGTACGCATCGCATACACAATTATTGCAACCGCCTACATTCCTTTTTAAAAAGAAGAGCGAAAGCTCTTTAATCTCTTTTTTTAAAGTTAAGTTAGTTGCAAGCTCTTTCATCAACATATCTATGCTTGCATAAATGGACTTTGTAGCCTGCAACTTTCTTAGTCGTTCAATCATCTATATTTATAATTATTCTCCTCCTTCAGGAGCTGTATACAAACCTGCTAAAGCTGTCTCAGTTGCGGCTAAAGTGGAGGCAAAATAAGACAAAGGTAATTGACCCTCTTTGCTGTTCTCATCACTTGCTAACTTCGCTGTAAACACTACGTTGTCAGCAAAATCAGTTGTAAACGCATTCTCGCTTAATTTCAAACCACTATCCCAGCCATATACCTCGTACTTTGTGTTACCACTTGCACCCGTCGCACGATTTTCAACAATCGCAACTACTCGAGCATTGGTCAGCGAATTGATAAAATCTTTGCTCGTTTGGTTTTTAACAAATATTCTCAAAGTCACGGCATGGTCGTATGAATCGATATACGTTCCTTTCGCGAATGTTGCTTCTCCCGTCGTTGCTTTGTCTATTGATTCAAACAAATATGCAAGTTTATCTGTTTTTAAAACGAGAGATGTACATACACCTGACGAAACAGTACTTGCGGCTTTGTCAATATCGTCGTAATTAGCAAGCACTACCTTTGTGCCTGTTCCTGATGTTGCCATCTTACCACATTCTGCTGCGGTTAATCCTGCTGCTATTTTTGCACAATCCATTTTTTTTGTCCTTTCTTTTTTTTAAAAATCCGTGTGCAGAATTTTAAGTTCCGCACACGAATTATTTTGTTATTATATTGCTACTACAAACATTCTTGGGTTTAACAATTTAGCATCAGCCTTGCCCATTAACTCAATCTTAACACGTCTGGAGTCAGGGTCTTGGCGTACACTTGCATCAGCAAATGATGCGATGCTGTCCAGTCCTACTGCCAAAAAGTCCTTATGTGTATATACTGCTCTATGAGGGTTAACCAATTTTTCACCATTGTTATAGTAAGAAAGTATTATCTTATCCCATATAGGTAGTGCTATTAAAGGTATGCCGTTGAAGGTTAATGTTTTTTGACCGTTTACCAAATTTGTGTATAAACCGTCTAAAGATAATCCTTGCAAAGATTTTGAATAACCATCATAGAATGATTGTGTGCAAAGGATGAAGGAATCAGCTTTTGAACGCAAAGTGATATCAGCTCCATAAACCATTGATTCCAAATAACCCTGCACGTTTGTTTTCACAAGTGCTTGTGCTGAATAACTAGCTCCTGCATTTTCAGTAACAGTTACCCTTTGTGCAGAATTTACAGTATATTGAGTTTCAATTTGTTTGAAGAAACCGTTTAAGATAGTGAAATAATCAGCATCAACACCCGGAGTGATTGTGCCACCTGAATAAATAGTGATTTTATTTTCTTCGTCTTTGCTGTAGTAAACAGTATCTGGTGCTGCGTTACCTTCTGCTGCCGTTGCTGCTAAATAAACAATCGTTTTATTTGCAAGAGAACATTTAACTGCTCCTGTAGTCGCTGCTGTTACACCTGCATAAACTGTACCCTCAATAGGGCTACCTGTTGTTTGTTCTGTTGCTGCTGCTGTTGGTAATTCTTCAACTACGGTGTTTGTTGCTGCCGTGTCGCTAAACCAAAATAGACGAATGATAAAATCCTTAACGCTATTTGCTAAGACTTCCAATATAAGATTAACGTAATCAGAGCTGCTAAAATCTTGTATTGCGATGCCTGTTCTAAGTGAATAAACACCTGCTGTAGCTTCAATGTCTTTGAAACATTCTGCGATATATATCTCCCAGCCTTTAGGCTCCCAAACGATTTTACGTGTTCCGATATTATACGCTTGAGGTGTAGGGTCGCAACCTTGATTAGCTACTCCAACAAGTCCACCTGCTCCTACAAAGCCAATTTCTTTGTCGTAAACAATGCCTTCATAAACAGTATGAAGTGCTTCGAGTTCTGGGCTCTTTACTATCTCGTCATATAGTAACTCTTTAACCGAACGTATTTGCTCGTCGGTAAACGAAAAATTTGAAAAATTTAAAATTGATGCCATTAGTTTTGTTCCTTTCCGCCCAACATTTGAGCTCTTTTGTTTTTAATTTCTGTCTTTAAATCGTCATAGCTGTTTGCTGCAGGGCTTTTCCTGTTTACCTGTCTAACGGAAGGCTTGTAGTTTGATTCTACATTCTTTTTTAGCTCATTAATAATCGCAACTGCTTCATTTAGTGATTCTCTCAATTTAGCATTAGTAGCGATTAAATTAGCCACTTCTTCTGTTTGTGATTCAGCCTCTTTGATTTCAGTAATCACACCTTCAGCGATTGTAATTGTACGCCCGTCAGGTAACTCAAATGTTCCATCTGGTTGTGCACTCATGCCTACTTCTAGTGTCTCATCTTCTGCTTCTGTAGAAAATAACACCTTTCCTTCTGCATCGGTGAAGTCGAAATTGACGGCTCCACCTGTTAACAAATTCTTTACCTTTGCAAGTAAATCATTTGTTGCTTTTAAAACTTCTTCTTTGTTCATCTTTTCTTTTTTTGCGTTAATAAATAAATCCTTTTTTAAATTAGTATTATAACCGTTTATTTTTGAAATAAATCCATAATTAAGCAGCTCATCGGCTGTCCTCATCTTCTCCTCCTTCATGAGATTTTCAAGCGTTTCAAAATCAACCCCTGTTCTATCGGCATAGATATTCAAAATCGCTGTTTGTTCTCTTTCTAATTCTTCCATCATTCTTTTTAAATCGTCCACATTTGCATTTTGAACAATAGGCATCATTACTTTATGTATGAGTGCTCTACAATTTTTGTTTGCCGTTCGATTTTCTTTAGGTGCAGCGAGAAGTATACATATAGCCATTGAATGACAACCACCCTCGATATTACAAAAAATGTTTTTCCCACTCGTGCGGATAGCATCATATATAGCAAGCCCTTCACTCACACTTCCACCGTCGCAATGAATGTTAAATTTAAAATCGTTCTCATCTGGATTTTCGTCGAGAATCCTTTGAAAAGTATCTAACGAAAATACAACATCTTGGTCAGCACCCCACATCGCCATCCATCTGTTGTCTTCTTCACTTGAAATCGGTAAATGTAATTTTATTTCGACCATAAAATATATCTTTTATTTATCTACAAATATGTTAATATTTTTATTTAAAAAAAAGTAAAAAGCGTTAAATTTTAACACCTCCTAATTTTTATAAGGAATTACAAACGGATAAGCTCGACTTGTGTCGTTTTCCCTGCTATGTAGTTCTTAATCTTATTTACATAGAAAAACGCTCCGAACTTCCTTATAAATACCGGTATAACCTGCTTAAAATTTACAATATCTTCTTCGTTCAAATTAAAATAAGCCGTGATTTTAAGATAATTTTTAAAGATAAATTCATCTGAATAGATTCCAAACAGATAATCATAAAACTCCAAACATTCAGAGGCTGTAACGGGCTGAACTCTATAATTATAATAAGCGAAACCACTACTAGGAAGGACATATACAGTTGAATAGTGAAAAAATTGTGGGAACTTCATGTCCTCCCATTCGGTTGCCAGCCCTTCTGTTCTCTTAAACCATGTTACGGAATGTGGGTCGGCACTTTCAACGCTCAACTCCTCTCCGCATATTGTTTTTTCGTTTGATAATGTTTCGTTATTTATAGAAGCATAAGCCTCATCTGTTTTCCCCGTCTTTTCATTTTTAGTAAAGCGCAACATATTCTTTTTCGCATAAGTACCATCTGGTTTATAAACTTCTTCAATCGTTTGCGAAATATCTAGTTTGTCGCTCCAATCAATAGCTAAATATCTATTTTGATACACTTCCGACAAAGTGTTTAATTTTACAACCTTGTTAACTTCGTCAACTTCGACCATTAAACCAAACAGTCTTATGAAGGTCTTGAAAAAATCTTCTGCGGTAGCCCAACCAATGTTCGGGGCAATATACATTTGAGTTCCGGGAACAGCATAATCAGAAGTAATCACTTCATGTGTTATTGACAAGTAACATGGGATTCGCACGTACGTATCAGTGGCTTTAATAGTATTTTGCCACACACCGATATAGTCATTCTTATATGCACCTGACTCCGGTGCATCTGTTACATCGTTTATTACTACATCGTTAACTTCTGTTCTGCCATTATAATGAAGAACAACACTACAAACATGATAGCCGGGATATTCTGCTTTTACAATAAAATCACTTCCTAGCAAATTGACACTTGATAAGGCGTTATCCAAATAACTCCCCGACTCCTGAGCAGTCTTGTGCATCGTGAACGATGTTTCGAAATCGGCAGGCATCGTTGCAAAATCGCTGTCAGGGAATTTTAAAAACAAAGAGACCTTCGGGAATATCCCTTCACCCCCTATCCCTATTTGATAGCCACTGTAATAATTACCGTTAAAAAAGAATTGTTCACATATTGAATGACCGTTTCCGCCGGTGTTGCCGTTATGAAAGTAACACCGTGAGGCTGCTGGTTCTCCCCCCTCCTGCAATTGGGAAGGATAACTGGTGTAATTCACATCTGCAAGACGTATGTTTGCGTTGCGCATAGGTACAGCAAAGCAATAATAAATAAAAGAGCTAATATTTGATTCTAGTGTATAGCCGAGATGGTCAAATAAGAACGTTAAAATGCCCCAAGCATGCCTGTAGCCCCTATCCAATCGAGGCTCTCCAAGCATTACACACGGGTATGCGTTTGGAAGTATACCGCTACTAACAAAATCGGATTCCCTTGACCGCATATAAGTTCCTCTTAACAGCTCTTCTATTATCGGATTTAATGTAGGGTCATCTCTCCACTTTGCGACTTTTGTTTTAGGGTAAATAATGCCTGACTGCACGGGGGTGTACTGCTCATCTTGAAAATCACTCAAAGTAAGGGGTCTAACGGTAGAACCTAATAATGACCGATATTCCTCAGACGTGAAGTCTATATCCCGTAATTTCTTGAAAAAGTCGGAAACACCTGATGATATGCATATCTCGATGCTTTTATTGCTAACCTTTAAGATTGTTAAATAACAACCTTTGCCAAATATCTCTCTATTCCTATAATGCAATCGGCATTCATAATTTTGATAGGGGGCTTGACTCCTTGCAAAATTATTTGTAATCCCTGCGAAAATATACTCATTTTTATAAGTAAACGGGAGGATTATTCTTTGCGTGTAATCATTCGTTGTTATTCCGAAGTCGCCAATTTGTGAAGCTCCTAAATTTATTGCAATATCTTTATCGTCAATATCTGCTACGTCCCAGTAATTAGAAGCTAAACGCTTAACTCTTAATATATAATTGTTCATGGCTTATCTATTTTTATTTATTGATTCAACTTCTGTATAATTAATATCTGCCCTTCTTATATCTTCAACGGTAACATACGTCTTTCTTTTATTAATCGAATCGGAAATAATCTCGCCCATTTCACGAAAAGACTGCCTACCGATAGCCTCGCTGCTATTTCGTCTATAATATCCACCGTCTGATGTTGGGGTTATTCGCCCTTTAACAAACGGCACACCTCCGCCAGCTTCATTTATCAAGCTTGCGAGCTCACGTAATCGCGGGTTACCCATGCTTTTGGCGTTTATTATTGCTTCTCCTTGTTCAGCCTCTATAAATGTTCCGCCTTGAGAATGCTTTTTACCTCCAATCATTCCGCCTCGCGCGGCTGTTGGTAATGGTTGTGCTGCAATGGTGGCAATCTGTGAAGCACCTATCGCTGCTGCTACTGCTGTTAGTGCAATCGTGGATATGGCAAAATCTCCCTTTGGAACTTCCGCCCATATCTTCAAAATGGCTAATGCGGTATTTAATGTCGCATTCATTATGCCAAGTGCCTTATCCCGTTTAGCCTGCTTAATCGCTAGGTCTTTCTTCTTCTTGTCTAGTTCCGCATCTGCCTTTGCAACACCTTTGTCGTATTGCTCCTGCGAAATTAAACCTGATTTTAGTCTACTCTCTAATGATTGCTTCTTCTTTTCGTTGTCCTCCTCATATTGCTGCATCTGAACATTTTCAGCAGCTTTCATTATGTCGTTAATAGCATTAAGAGAATCCATGACCATCCCGCCATACTGGTCCACATAATCACGTGTTATTTTTATTGTCTCTTGTTGATGACGAGACAGCTCATCTGTTAATGCTTGATTAATTTCAGCAATTTTCTCTGCATTATCTTTTGACAACGCTAACTGCTCGTTTAAAAAGGCTACCTTTATTTTATGCTTTTCATTTTCGCTTTTGTAAGTGTTAGCCTCTTCCCGATTCATCGCCGCCAAGTTCTCATCGCTATTCGCCTTTCTTAATGCAGCCTCTGCCTTGTATATCTCCTCCTGAATTTTCGATTTTGACCCCTCATCTGTTTCTGATTCCGAAAGGCTGCGCAATTCTTCAAGCCTTTTAATCGCCATCTCTTTTTGTATCTTCAATTTAGCTTTTTCATTGTCGCTAAACTTCGCCAGCTCCAGAGCAAATTCATCAGTCAAAGAGGTGTCTATGTCTTTTATTCTCTCACTTAGCGATTCCTTCCTTTTTTGTTGTAGCTCTTGGATCCAAGCCTCTTGCAACCGTTGCTCATACGTGCCATTCTCCAAAATGTTTTTCTTCAATTCTTCAAACCGCTTCTTTTCTGATTCAGAAAGTCCGCCGTCGGCGCGCTTAATATCCAAGCTCATATATTCTTGCTCCAGCAAATCGTTGTGCTTTCGCAAAGAAGTAATCTCGTTAGAATACTTTTTGTTAGTTTCGGAAATAACCTCCTCATCATTCTTTTTGATGATTGATTTAATATTCTTCAACTCTTCTTCATAACTATTTTGTAAGTTAATCGCTCGCTGCTTGTCGTACGTTTCCCTCTTTTCTTGCAAAATAATCAAACTATCTTCGTAATCTTTTGCGCTTATTTCCCCGAACCGCTTTTGCAAAAATAGTTTTTCCTTTT
>Ga0209311_1003614_pt1 | contig 10470 bp, 7 predicted proteins | sample AD_UKC045_MetaG_FD_184417 | JGI IMG/M metagenome (GOLD analysis project Ga0209311, IMG submission 184417) | Active sludge microbial communities of municipal wastewater-treating anaerobic digesters from USA - AD_UKC045_MetaG (SPAdes) (version 2) | ecosystem: Engineered > Bioreactor > Anaerobic >... | reverse complement strand
GATGACGCTCCCGGCATCGTCACTTTTGCTGCCGCGCGCCCGCCGTCATCGTAGTATTCGAACTCCGCCCCAAGCACCGCCGCCAGATCGTCCGTCAACGGCACGAACAACTCTCCACCACGCGTCGCGGGCGCGACATCCAGTATTATCTCCGTGTTGTCAACGATTATTGCGGAGGAACTTCCCGATTCAACATAAATTTGGGCGCGCGCGGTCGAAAAATAGAACAACCCCACAGCCACAAACAAACATACGCAATTCTTGGGGGTTCGTGTCATCATCATTCCATCATTCCATAAACGAATATTCAACTGCACATAAAATATATCATATTTGTATTACTTGTATATATAATTCATTGTGATTTTTGTCTTTTTGTGAATCTCGAAGTTTGCTATTTGTTATTCAAATCAAAACAACCGCGCTTGCAGTCTGATTCTCCACTCCGCAACGGAAAACCGGATTCTTTTGCTGCCAAATTTTTCTATCATTTTTTTCTGGTTCGGGGTTCAGGACGCAACATCGGCAGAACAATTAAAGCCAATAAAGAAGCGGCCGCCGCAGCGGTGGAAACGACGCTCCCAATGGCAACCGACGCGGGCTTGTATGTGAACACGATATGGTTTTCGCCCGCCTCCAGAGGAACGGCGCGGAACACATAATTGGCGGTGTATAGCGGGGCCGGACGCCCGTTGACTGCGACCTTCCAACCGGGCGCGTTCGCCTCTGACGCGACCAGCATCCCCGCCTTGCCCGCCACCGCCATGAACGACACTAAATCTGGGCTGTAATAAAAGTATTTTATCAGCAACGGAACCCTTCCGATGCGGTCTGGAGTCGCCGCAGACGGCGGTGGCGCCGGGAGCGCTCCGCCGCTAAATTCCCGCGAGTCCAGAAGGACAGCCGCGCCGGGGTCGAAGTCCCTCGACATCATGACTTCAAACACGTCTTCCGGGCCGTCCAGCGCGCGCCAGTCGTCCACCATGAAAAACCTCGGCAGCGCATTCTCATTTATCGTCAACCTTGCGTCCCTTGCTATCATCCTCCTGAACTGCGGGTCGTCGTAGTCAGCGGGCCATTCCTCGGACATCGCGTACTTCACGTTCATCAGGTTGAGTATCGGAGCGCGAAATCGCATCACATCCATCGGAACGGGCGCGGCTCCTTCAGCCGGGCCGCGAAAATCTTCCGATATTGCGTCCAATATTTTTGCGTACCGTCCGGTGGACGCGTCGAGCCTGCCCCTGATGTCGAACAAGCCGTAAACCGACGCGGCGTCCGGCTTGAACACATCCGGATCGCCTACGCCGTGTATCCGGAAAAGGCTTCGGTCAGCCTGAAGAAGGTCCGTAGCGGCGGTCGGCGGAAACAACTCCCTCGGCTTGGTGGTCGGGTTCAGGGCAGACGCCCAAAGGCCGGTGTCGAGGATAATAAGCGCCACAGCCAGAATCCATCTGAAGGGAGCGCGGAAGAAGCCGGCGGACAAAATTGCCATTCCCGCCACCGCTATGACGATCCACCTTGCAGCCCCCGCCGCAAGCGCTGACGCGTCCGTCCCCCCACCGTCGCCCCCCGCCCGAAAGACTGCGACGACGGTCAGCAGCGCCGCAAGCGCCGCCGCGCACACAAACGCCGGCAACGCGAGGGCCGACGCCCGTTCCCTGAAGTTTCCATCCTTGTCCACCGCCGCCCACCCGAATCCCGCCAGCGCGGAAACGCAGAACGAGAATATGAACAGCGCCTCGCGGGGCTGCGGCATGTGCCGCCACGGGATAATCAGGGAGATGGCGCTGAGCGGCGAGCCGAGGGCCACGATCACCGCCACGACGGCGGCCCCGACGAAATACCACCTCGTCCGCCCCGCCCCTCGGAAAACCGCCACGGCGGCGAGCAACAGCGGCAGCGAGCCCGCATACGCGCACATCGTCATATAATCCATTTCCCCGCGGTAGCCGCCCGCCGCCGGGTTGCCGAACACATCCGGCGCGAACACCATCGCAAGATGCTTTATGTCAAACGGAGACATCACCACGTCTGCCAGCGCGCCCGGCTGCGACGCCGACCTCATCATCGCGTCCGCAGACGGCATAGTCTGAACCGAAGCCAACCCCGCCGCCACAATCACGGACACAATCCACGCCGCCGCCGCGAACCCCTTGCTTTTCACGGGCGAAATGAAAAACCTGAACGCGGCGTACAACGCGACGAACAGTTGAGACATCATGCCGACCTGCGGACTGGCGGCCAGAAACGGCATCGCCCCGGCCACTCCGCTCAACACGGCGAACGCCGCTTTCTTCTTCTTGAGAGACAACTCGTAAAGGCACACCATCAGCGGCAGCCACACCCCGGCGCGCAACAGGTGCGGCGACATCATCCTTGTGACGAGCCAGCCGTTGAACATGAAGACGATGCCCGTCACGGCGGCGGCCCGGAACCCCATCCCGAGCGCGCGACCCATGCAGAAAGCGAACAGGCCCGCGAGCGCCACATGCGCCACCGCCCCCCAGTTCACCGCCTCTATCGCCTTGCCCGCCAGATAGAACGGCGCGTTCAGCGGATAGAACATCCCCGCCTCTCCGGATGTCGCGAACGGCGCGCCGCACATCGCGTGCGGGTTCCACATCGGTACTGTCCCTTCGCCTATCCACCTTGCCGCGTGAAGATGCGCTGGGAAGAACGCTGTGGCGGATTCCTCAAGTTCAGGGTTGCCGACTTTCGCGCGAGCGCCATCCCCGCCGGGAGCGCTCCACGGCGCATGCCGCGCCAAAGCGTCCGCGGCGACGAAGTTCTCGCCCCGGAACGCCACGCCACGGAAAAACCAAAGCGAGACCACTAGGAAAAAGAATAAGACAGGACCCCGCGTTCTTTGCGCCGTCACGAAAACAACCTCAATGCCGCGAATTCGTAAATATGCCGCGAGAGCGGCCCCGCGTCAGTTCCCCGCCCGGTCTATCTGCGGCGGCTTTCTGTCCACGGTTTTTCTGTATTTGAGCGCCGGGTATCCCAGCGTGAACACTGTCTGGATTTTTTGTCCCCTCGGAATTTTCAAAGCCTTCGACACTATGGACGGCGCGCCTATGGCGTACCCGCTCACGCACGTCCCAAGCCCCATCGCGTGCGCCAAAAACCTTATCGTTTCCTGCGCCGTCAGAGCCGTGTCTTTTCCCAACATGTTGGCTTTTTTCGAGGTTATCACAATGAGGCACGGCGCGCTGTGAAATATCGGGTCAGTTTCCTGCCCGAACTCCACAGCCTTCCGCTTCATATCGGGGAGAGACCCTTCGAGGTAGTCCTTCATTCCGGGCGCAAACACGCCTATAGCGCTCATGACCGGAGGCCGCAGCGTTTTCGCCAGCATCCCGTAGTGCGCCGTCAGTTTGCCCGACAGTTCGTGTATCTTCGCGGCGTCCGTCAACACGAAGAACCTTCTGTCCTGAGAGTTGTGCTCGCTCGCCGCCTTCGCCCCCGCCGCCAGCAGCCTGTCGATGTCTTCCCTTGACACCGCCTTCTTCTTATACTGCCGCACCGAGCGCATCGAGAACAAAAAATTCTCCGCCGCCTCAGGAGTCGGGAACGCGGAAAGATCCACCGGCTTAAACTCTGCCATGTTCATGCCGGAATGAGTAATCGCGTCGCCCGGACATACCGCCACGCAGTGGCCGCACAACGAACAATCGCCCTGATTCTCCGGCCTCGGAATCTCTCCGGGCGCGTCCTGAACGAACACATGGTTCTCGCAACACGCTTTAAGGCACAACCCGTCCCGCTTGCATTTGTCGCCGTCTATCTTTATCATCGAGCCGCTCTTTCAGGCGTTTCCGTCGCCGTATGTCAAATGTTTTCGTTTTTTAATCGCAGCACGCCGAATCGTCCGGCGCGGCTTCAGGGTTGTATCTGGCGGCTTTCCCGCCCAGAGCTATCAGCCTGTCGTTGTACTGCCTGAGCGCGCGGCCGGCGCTCGCCGCCGCAAAATAGTTTTCCGACAGTATCTCCGGGGTAAGCTTCTCCACCGACTTGATAAGAGCCTTCGCCGCTTTCCTCGGCATCTCGTCCCTCAGTTCGTCGTCGTACATCGCCCAACCCATGAAATCCAGCGCCAGCGCGGTGTACAGCACGGCGTCCATCTCGTTGTCCGCCCGCTGCTTGCCCGAATGCCATGTCGCGGAGAAAGTTCCGTCCGGGTTCTGGTTCTGCCGCATGGTTTCTAGCACGCCGTTGACATGTTTGCGCGCGCCGTCCCATGTACCCTTAAGTTCAAGTCCGCGCATATCCGGAGCCGGGCCGCGCTTCTTGGATTCGTCCTTTTTGCGCTCCGCATCGCTCAGCGATTTCTCCTCGTCAAGCATGTTGACCATATATGTCCTGAGCGCCGTCGCAATCCCCGCCTGCTCTATAAGCCCCTCGTATGAACCCCAGTTGACCGGCCTCGATATCGCCACGCTCAGCAGCGTTTCCATCCCCATGTCCCGGTTCTTGTAGTTGCGCCAGATGGTTTTGTGAAGGTTCGAGTGAGAGAACGCGGCGAGCGTCCAGCCCAGTTCGTTTCCGTACTGTCCAGTCACAAGCTCGTCCGAAGCTGACATCGAGTAAGGGTCGATGTACGTCATCGCGCGGCGCACGAACAGGTCGAGTTGTACCGGCTCTCCGACCTTGGTGATGAAAGAGAACGTGAGGTCCGTCGGGGCGCCCGTCAGACGCGCTATGAACTGGTCCCTGTGCTCTTCGGGCGCGGGGAATCCGTCCACCGCCGCGAAATACGCTCCCATCGGGTCTTTTTCAACTTTCAGCCCTTTCGCAATTCCGCCCGCCACAAGCGCTATCGCCTGTTTCCGCTCGGCGGTTATCGTGTCCGGAACGGAGAACCGGGGGCTGAACGCCCGTATCCCCTCGACCAGCTTCCACGGCTCGTCCTGAGTGGACAGCGGCGTGTTGAAAAGGGCCATCCACGCCTTGTTGTTACCCTTCACCAGCCTGTCCCCGCAAGACGACACAACGAGCGGCGCGAGCGCGAGAACGACAGCCAGCGCGGCAATTTTCGATTTGTTCATGCGACCTCCCGGCGCGGCCGTCCCGCGCCTCTACTTCAACCCGTATTCGTCCAGTTTGTAGTAAAGCGCCCGCTCGCTCAGACCCAGCTTCTTTGCGGTGTCCTTGCGGTTGCCGCCTGTATGCTCCAGCGCGCGCGCTATGATTTCCTTCTCTATCTTTCCCATCGCCGTCTTGAGGGTCTCGCCTTCCACTATCTGCGCGCTCAACGCGGAGCATCTCTCCTCGCTCAGGAACGACAGCCGCTCCGCCGTTATCTCGTCGCCCTCCGTCATCAGCGCCGCCTGCTCTATCGCGTTCGCAAGCTCCCTGACGTTCCCCACCCACGGATGCGCCAGCATCGCCTTCACCGCGTCCTGCGAAAAACCCGACGCCCTCAACCCGTGCTCCTCGCACACCTCCCTCAGAAAATGCTCCGCCAGCGGCATTATGTCTTCTTTCCTGTCCCTCAGCGGCGCTATGTGTATCTCCACTACTTTTATCCTGTGATACAGGTCAAGCCTGAAAATCTTCTTTTCGACATCCTCCGCGAGGTTCCTGTTCGTCGAGCAGATAAGCCGCACATCCACCGGGATGTTCGCGTTTCCGCCCACCCTCCGGATGAAATTATCGTCCAACGTCCTCAGCAGCTTCGCCTGAAGCGACGGATGCAGCTCCGCAATCTCGTCCAGCAGCAGAGTGCCCCCGTTCGCCTCCTCGAACATCCCTTTCCTTTCGGCGAACGCCCCCGTGAACGCCCCCTTCGCGTGACCGAAAAGCTCGCTTTCCAGCAGGTTTTCGGGAATCGCCGCGCAGTTGAGCGCCACGAACTTTTCGGCGGCCCTCGGACTGTTCTGATGAATCGCCCTCGCCACCAGTTCCTTGCCCACCCCCGAATCCCCTGTTATCAACACCGTCGCCGTCGAAGGAGCCACCCGCCGCACCTTCTCAAGAACTTCCATCATCTGTTTGCTCTTGCCGATGATGCCCGGAAAATCATACCGCCTGCCGAGCTGTTCCTTCAGGCTGACGTTCTCCCGTTTCAGCCGGACCCGCTCCAAGCTCTTCTTTACAACCTGCCGGATTTCGTCCAAGTTGAACGGCTTGGTCACATAGTCGTCCGCGCCCAGTTTCATGCTCTCGATGGCGTTCTGGATGGAGCCGTAAGCCGTCATCATCACAAACGACGGCGGATTCGGCCCCGCCATCGCCTTCTCCAGAATCATCATCCCGTCAATATCCGGCAGCCGCACGTCGCACAGCGCCAAATCATAGCCGTTGCCCGACAGCTTGCTGAGAGCTTCCTCGCCCGACATCGCAGTGTCCGTAACATACCCCGCGTCAGAAAGAGCCGTCTCCAGAATCTCAACAATTGATTGTTTGTCATCTACAATAAGAATTTTTTCAGCCATCGCTCGCCCATCTGCAAAAAGTTTCATGTATTATATCACACCATTTCCAGCATTGAAACAATACTTATTTTCGCCATATTTATTTACTCCATCATCCCTTTGCTTTCTTTTGCTTTCCCGCCGAAGCCCCTTTTTCCTTTAATCTGCCGTAATCAGCCCTCCAAATGCGTCAACAGTCTCGTCCTTAATCAGATTTTCGTTTTCGTGAAATAACTAAAACGGCGAATATTTAACAACGTATTAATCTTGACAGAAATCTACAAATGTTTATAATTTATTTCAATTGAAATAGATCCCGAATGGTGGAATCCATAGGGGGAGGTGATGTAAATGAATGGAACCTAATTGCCATACAGGAGACTGTGTGGCATTTTTGCGTTGTAAAGCCCCGGATGGGGGAAGCTTTCAAAATTTGGCCATAGGGCCGGAAAATGGAGAAAACAAAATGAGCGATAGTTCACATGGCATAAAGAAAGTTATTCTAAAATCGGATTACACGAGAAAATTTCCTGATCCTCTTAACGAACAGCTCTATGGAGGTAAGTATAACATAGAGCACTTAATTCTTATGAGTAAGGCAATTGATATTCCCGCTGACATTCCCATGGATGCAAATGTGCGAGTTCAGAATATTAATAAGGTTGTTTACAGGGAAGTTAGGAAGAGCTTGGACGATGATAACGATCTAACATTTCATCTAAAGAACAAAGGCATTACAATTCTTGCTCAAAAAGTAGAGTTCATCCATGACAAAAAAGTTGCCGAAGTGACATTTATTGAGGGCGACGGCATTGTAGATGGAGGCCATACCCACAGAGTAATCACAGAAGCTATCAAAGCTGGAACTTGTCCACAGAATCAATATGTAAAGATAGAAATCATTACAGGTGTGCCGAATGGTTTGCGGGTCGAAATTGCAAGCGGGCTAAATACAACCGTAAAGGTTGAGCAAAAAAGCCTAGCAAACCATGAGGGCAAGTTCAATTGGATCAAAGAAACCCTTCCCCTAATATCATATGCAAGCAGAATAGCGTACAGGGAGAATGAAGATGGTGATTGTGATATTAGGGATATCATCGCTTTATTAAATATTTTTAATGTCGATGTTTATAAGGATGCTGAACATCCTGTGAAAGCATATACTTCAAAAGCAGAATGTTTGAAGACTTATTTGTCAGATTATGAATCTGAGAGTCGAACATTTGAAAAACTAAAGCCTTTGTTGAGAGACATCCTTGAGCTTCATGACTACATTCATGTTAAGGCAAGGGAACGTTATAATGAAGTTTATGGCGGAAGAGCGGGAGCAATGGTGGGTCTGTATACGGAACCGAGAAGGAATAGATACCACTTGCTATTCATGAACAAAGACGTTGATAGGATCATGTACGATGGAGTTCTTTACCCGATATTAGGCGCTATGAGGTATTTGGTGCATCAAAAGCCTGATGAAAATGTTTTTTCATGGAAGTTAGGTTCGTTTGATAGAGTCAAAATATTCTTTGATGAAATTGCTCCAGAAATGGTTGCTTTAACATATAACCTCAGCAAGAATTATGGTTTGAAACCTAATCCAGTTGGGAAGGATATAGGCCATTGGAACGGTCTATATAGAACAGTAGGTATGCACTTCTTGGAAAAGCATCATGGTTCTTGAGTTTTACAATTAGTCGGTTTTAATTAATCTATTTTTAGTCTTAAGGGAGCAGGCTGAAGTTAGCCTCCTCCCTTTTTTTATCTCAGAAAGAAACGTCACTCCTCGTTTTCTTCTTTATCATGGATTTCGACAATTAGGCGGGAATCGGCGTTCCCGCCCTACACCAATAAACATGGCGAAAAAATCTTGCTAGGGTTCAATCTTTCATGGGGTCGGGGAAGGCGCATTGGTCGAGCATGGCGTAGTGGGTAAAATCGAGGAGCAGAGGGGTGACGGAGATGTATCCTTGGGAGACGGCGGCGTTGTCTGTGTCTCCTTCTGCTTCGGCGCGGGTGAGGCGGCCTGTTATCCAGAAGTATGTCTGACCGCGCGGGTCGGAGCGTTTCTGCAGCACGTCTTCGTATTTGCGGGTTCCGAGCCTGACGACGCGGAAGCCTTTGTAGTCCGCGACATCCGCATAAGGAACGTTGACGTTCAGGACGGTTCTTTTGGGGAGGCTGGAGGTGGCGAGCCTGTGCGCCAGCCCGACGGCGAACTTGGCGGCGAGCGCGTACCCGTCGATGTCGTATTCGGCCATAGAGACGGAAATGGAGCGGACGCCGATGAGCGCGCCTTCCATCGCCCCCGCCACTGTGCCGGAGTACAGCACGTCTTCGCCGAGGTTCGGCCCGTTGTTGATTCCGGAAACGAGTATGTCCGCGTCCGGCATGATTTCCAGCAGACCCATCATCGCGCTGTCCGACGGGGTTCCGCTGGTGTGATACACCTCGATGTTTTCTTTTTCCAGTTCGGGGACACGCTTGACTCGCAGAGGTTTGTGGAGTGTGACGGCGTGACTGGCGGCAGAGCGCTGGCGCTCCGGGGCGACGATGGCCACTTTGTCTCCGCGCGACGCGAATTCGTCAGCCAGAGCCTGAATGCCCGGAGCGGCGTATCCGTCGTCGTTCGTCAAAACCACCTTCATGTCAGGAGCCGGCCTTTCTCAACACGGAGCGAGCCGCGGCGATTCCCGACACGGACGCCTGCACCAGCCCGCGCGTTATCCCGGCTCCGTCGCCGATGGCATACAGGTTCTCGATGGGCGTCTGGAGGTTTTCGTCCAACTCGACGCGGGAGGAATAGAACTTGACCTCTACGCCGTACAGGAGGGTGGATTTCGAGTTGACGCCGGGGGCTATCTGGTCGAGGGCTTCGAGCATTTCGAGTATGCCCTGAAGGTGGCGGTACGGCAACACGAAGCTGAGGTCTCCGGGGGTGGCCTGTTTGAGAGTGGGACGCACCGCGCCTTTTTCGATCCTGCGCTGGGTGGAGCGTCTGCCGTTCCTGAGGTCTCCGAGCCTCTGCACGATAACGCCTTCTCCCAGAAGGTTGGCGAGGCTGGCGACGTGTTTGCCGTAGGCTATCGGCTCGTTGAACGGGCGGGTGAAGTTGGTGCTTACCAGCACGGCGAAGTTGGTGTTGTCTGTCTTGCGGCCCGAATAGCTGTGGCCGTTGACGGTGACGACTTCCCGATATTTTTCTAGGGCGACCTCGCCGTTCGGGCACATGCAGAACGTGCGTATCATGTCGTCGAATTTTTTCGTATTGTAGAAAAATTTGGATTCGTATAGGACGTCTGTGAGAGACTGCATGACGGCGGAGCTGGTCTCGACGCGCACGCCGATATCGACGGGGTTGTTCTCTCGCGGAAGGCCGAGCCGGACGACCTCGGAGGCGAGCCATTCGGCCCCTTCCCTGCCGGGAGCGACGATGACGTATTTCGCCATGATGAGCGCGCCATCCGCCGTCTCGACGCCCGTCGCGCGCCCGTCCTCCACCAATATCCGCGCCACCATCGTGTCCGGCTTGAAGTCTATGGCGTCAAGAAGCTCGCCCCGGATAGCCGAGAGGACATCGAAGCAGACTTCGGTGCCGATGTGGCGGATGCGGGAGACGGCGAGGGAAAGCCCGGCGAGCGCGGATTTCCTGCGAATCTCGGACACCGCGTCCGTCTCGTCGCCGTAGATTGTGGACGACGCGCCGAAGCGCAGGTATGTGCCGTCCACCTCGTCGATAAGCTCGATGAGGGCTGGTTCTGAGATGTAGTTAAGGAGTTGCCCGCCCACGTGTGTGGAAAGGTTGAGTTTGCCGTCGCTATAGGCTCCGGCGCCGCCCCATCCGCAGAGGATCTGGGAAGGGTCGCGGTGGTCGCGTTGAGGCAGGTCGCGCCCTTTTTCGATGAGAAGGATTTTCAGGCCGTTGTGTTCAACGAGTTCGAGGGCGGCGAAAAGTCCCGCCGGCCCCGCGCCCACGATTATCACGTCGTATGTTCCGCCTGCCGGCATTGCCTTGAAAGTCCTTTCAATTGGAAACGAGACGGCTTTTTTCGCCGCC
>Ga0209311_1003605_pt1 | contig 10487 bp, 10 predicted proteins | sample AD_UKC045_MetaG_FD_184417 | JGI IMG/M metagenome (GOLD analysis project Ga0209311, IMG submission 184417) | Active sludge microbial communities of municipal wastewater-treating anaerobic digesters from USA - AD_UKC045_MetaG (SPAdes) (version 2) | ecosystem: Engineered > Bioreactor > Anaerobic >... | reverse complement strand
CAATTGTCATAGGTAAAGCCCACCACTGACCGGTTACAATAGCTAAAAGCGTAAAAATAAACTCCCCAGATGGATCGGTGTAAATTAGTGGATTATTGAGGCAGTATGTATACCTGTAAACCCTCTTTTCACACTCACGGCCGGACTTTTCAATGACCAGGTTCCGGATCTTTTTCAAAGAACGTGATTAACCTTAAAGATATGCATTTTTATTTTTCAACTGAAAACGGCGTTTCAATTGAAAGAAAAAATCACTTCGATTTCCAGTCACGGATTATGATCCTGTCCTGGTAAAGCTTTACCTCCAGTTTTTGTTTTCCTCTCCATTTTAATTCCCGGATGTACTCGATCGGGATAGTTACTGCGTAGCTTGAGCCTCCTGCTATCTTGGTCAGGCTCCGTACTTTGCTGTCATTTGTTTTAGTAAGTGCCATAGCTTTAATTTTTTATCTACGTAGTAAGTTACGTAGTTTCCTACATAGATACAAGGCCTCCCCGCAGCCATCCCTGCTGGCCCGTTTTCCTGTCATGCTTTTTGCGGCCTTCCTGCTGCAGCACATGCCGGCTTTTGTTTTTATGTGGTAAGATCTTCAGCGGTAAAAACAAAACCGGCAAGAGCTGCCCCGGTGCTCAGGCAAAAAGACACGCCAGGAAAAACGGTCCCCAAAGCTATATTTACATAATGCAAGTTATACGCAGCCTGTTTTTCAGCGGAACTGAGACGATTGTGTTTCGGCTGCCTATAACTGGCATTATGTACTCCGGGCTTCGCCAAATAGCCGCACTCCCCACACGCCTGTACCCGGAACCATTCCGATAGCTATCGGAACCTCAAAAAAAGCAAGCAAAGGTATGCAAGCTCCACGCTGGTCGACCCGCAATAAAAAAGCAAGGCCAAGACAAGCGCCGATAATCTCTATTTGATTTTAAAGGTATCGGCGGCCTTGCTTTTTTCCCTCGCTTGCATGTCGGGTGGCTTTCTTTTTTTCCGGTTTTTTCTTTGTGGAAATGGTTTCAGATAAAACTTTATATGATGGCTTAACTTTGGCTTAGATACAGACCCAGCGAGCGCGAGTGGAAGTGTCAAGGTTTTTGGGATATTTTTTTGATTCAATTAAAAATAAAAAACAGCTATCAAAAAAATATTCCAAAATTCATTTTAACCTTGACTGTGGGAGGGCGGAAGCTACCTTGTCTAAGCCAAAGTTTAAGATAGTCTACTACCGGAGGGTTCCCGGTTGTCCGGGAGTTATCTTTCAGGTGAGCGCGTCAGGCCGCGGGGCTATTTAACATAGTGTCGCATTATAGGCCTGGCCACTAAGTTACTTTCTTGGAATGACCATCTTCCAGCGCCTATAATGCCGCATTATGTTAATATAGCTTTGGAGGATTATTTTTTGGCCGTGTCTTTTTGTTTGCAGCGCCGGAGCGGCTCTTTGACCCGACGAAGGAGTGGGCAATGTGCCGCATGAGCGTAGGGACAAAAAGCATGACAAAAAATAAGCCGGCAGGGCACGGCCATCGGGGAGCAGCTCCCAAAAATGCGGGAGCTAATGGAAGATTTTTGGGAGCTGCGTGGATTATTGCTTATTCTTAAATCCTTTTACCTGAACAGGTTTCTTTGTGTCATGCTTCTCGATCAGCTCATCGAGATAACTGAAGACAAGTTCTATATTTTTGTCCTGGTTGGTAATTTTCTTCTTGATCTCTTCAATTTCAAGACGTATACTTAAATTGTCCATCAGGATCTCCCGAACCTTGGTAAATACCCGCATGATCTGGATATTCACCTTAATGGCTCTCTCACTGTTAAGCACTCCTGACAACATTGCAACACCCTGCTCTGTAAACGCATATGGAGGTGTTCGACGGCCACCCCAACTTGATCTTCCAATTTGGAATAGCAAGATATTGAACTCCTCCTTTGTAAGCTGGAACATAAAGTCCTCGGGGAATCGGGCTTTGTTTCGGTTAACTGCCTTATTAAGGTTGCCGGTGGTGACCCCGTAAAGTTCTGCCAGATCTTCATCCAGCATTACTTTTTTATCTCTCACTAAGTAGATCTTGCCTGTTATTATCTCGTCCGGTATCGCCAGTTGATCAGTTCCTTTTGCCATGTGGTTAGGTGTTTGCGTTTTGTAAATTTACTTATTTAATCTTGAGGTCACAATCTGTGATATCAAGTTTGAGGACGCAATTTGCGACCTCCATTTTCACCTGAGTGGATGGAACAACTCCAACTGCTTTGTCAGGTCCGTCAGATCCTCTCTCCGGTATGCTTCTGTGCTCCTGATGCTCTTATGTCCTGCCATATATTGAACCTGACGTATATTGTTTGTCTTGAGCCAGTTCATAAGAACACTTGACCGCATCTGCCGACTGTCTTTTAACTCCGGGTGTATCTTTTTTACCGCTTCTACTATCTTACAGACCATGTCGCTGGATTTCTTCGCCGGAAAGAGATATGGCGATTGCAAGTTCCGTTTCTCAAGCAGTTCCCGGCGTGTTTCTTCCAGGTAAGTTTTCAGTGACAGGATCTGCATTGCCTGAAGCCTGAGCGATCTGCTGTTACTTTTCCTGCCTGATGGGATATATATTTTGCTTTCGCTTAAGGTAATATGGCCGGTTTCAAGCCTGGCTATCTCTCCGCTATCAAGTCCCTGGTAAATCATTAACCCAAGGATCACAATGTTTCTTTGATGCAGAAGCTTTGCAGCTGCTGTTCCATGGTTCCAGGCAGGAAGGTTTAAAAAGTCGTGGTAGATCTTCTCAAGCTGCGCAGGTGACAAAATCTCCGGCAGGACCTTCTTTCCGCTTTGTCTTATCCTGATGCGCTTGATTACGTTCTGTTTGATGGTGCCGGATTCAAGAAGGTAATCAAAATAGATCCGGATCGAGTTGATTTCTCTTATGATGCTCTGCCTGCTTATGCCTCTATCTCTTTCGCTATCGATAAATTTCAGGGCCTGATTATAGGTGATATCACTAAAGTTTACATTCTCCCTTATGCACCAGGATTTAAATGAGTTCACGTGACTATCCTGCACACGGATGCTCTTTTCTGAGTACCCTGACTTCTGCCTGTATTCCTTAAAATTCATTGGCAAGGTGAGTATAGATCTGTGTGCTCTCGAGACTGGCATGGCCCAGGAACTTCTGGATCATCTCTATCTCCATCCCTGACTGCAGCAGGTGAGTTGCTATGGAGTGTCTGAGCGTATGAAGGGTTGGTTTCTTGCTCTGCAGCCCGGGACTGCCGCTGTTCTTTACCAGCCTGTCGAGCCTTGCTGATAATGCCTGGTCGGAGCAGCTTCCCCCATACTGGTTAATAAAAAAAGCATCTGTACCAGCCTGGCTCCTGGCAAGTAAAAAGTTCCTTCCATCATGCAGGTATTCCGTTATATGCTGCAGGTTGCCATCCGTTACCGGGACATATCTTTCTTTGCACCCTTTGCCTTTTCTTACATAGACTAATTTCCTTTCAGTCAATATATCGCTTATAGTGATATTTGTTCCTTCACTTTTTCTCAGGCCACAGCCGTAATAGATCCCGAGCATCGCCCGGTCCCGCTGCTGGATCGCTCCCTGGTATTCTTTAGTCTCTGCCCTTGCAAACCATTTGTTAATATAGGTGGCTTCATAAAGCGAGCTGATATCCTCAGGCGATAGAACGATCCTGGGTCTGTAAAGCTCCTGCACATACTGGAGGTTATCCGGGACCATAGTTACACTTGCGGACTGTCTTAAATACTCAAAGAACTTGTTTACTGAGCTTATCCCGACATTTATGCTGGCATTCATCAGGCCGCTCCCATAGAGCTTATTTTCCCGCCTTTTAAGATACCTGACGAAGAGATTTACCTTTTCTCCTGCAGCCTGATCCATGTCACTGATCCCGCAACGTTCCAGATAGAGTAAAAACTCTCTCAGGTTTCGCTTTCGGGTGGAGATCGTTGCTTCACTGTAGCCAAGAGTTCGGAGCCAGTTTAAAAAACTAATATCCAGATATATAAACTCCCTGCTAATAAGCTCTTTAGGATTCATTTAAAAGGATTTTTCAGCTGAAAGAAAAAAGGTGTGCTGCTTGTCCCCCCTGTGAAGGTTGTGAAGGTTCCTTAAAAAACGGCTGTAATTCTTACCTGGTCTCAGTTTCCTCCTTCACAACAGGGATTGTGAAGGTCGTGTGAAGGTCATGTGAAGGTTCTCCATCAACAGACTCAGGACTGGCTCCTTCTTTCCTGAGATCATCGAGGATCGTTCCCATGATATCGATCCCGGATCTTAACTGCTCGTAATCATCCCAGATCATTATCTCGTACTCGTTGCCTGGCTTGTTGCTCCGGCTAACGCATCTGGTCAGCCCTCTTGCCTCTAGCTCGCCAAGTCTTCTCTGCAGCTCCATCGGGTGCATCCGAAAGTGTCTCCGGATATCCTTTGCATAGAAAGTCTTTGTCCTTTGCTCTCTTATAAACTCTTTCAGGCTCTCGAAGAACTGGCGTGTCTTGCCGCTTAGCTCATCGGATTTCCTAAGCAGTACATCCCGGCATAGATAATTTGCCCATTCTACATCTTCCAGGGTGGAGAGTAAAAAGGTGTTGCCATCCCGGTCCGTTATCCTTTTTCTCTGGCGCTGGTTCCAGAGCGTTACCGATTTAATGAGGGTTAAATAATGATTCTTAGTTCTCATCTTTTTAAAGACATGCGGGGGAAGCTCGAGCTTTGGTGCAAAGGGTATTATCACTTCTACTGGCTCGATCTGCAACTGGCAGGCCTTTAAAAGATCGATATTATCCTGGTACCGCTTAAAGTTTACAAGTCCTGCTGCCATTCTTCCCTGGTACTCGAGCACCTGGCGCTCATGCGAGGGGTTTTCTTCTACCTGGATCAGGAATGACCGGTTAGCGTTATCCTCGTAGATCTTATCCCTGGTTGTTGCACCGGCAACACATACCGGTCCTTCCACATGAAGATAAACCTGCTTGCTGTCCCCGGTTCTCGAGTTGGTTTTTGTCGAGAAGCGGCTTATCTCCTGGTTGCTCATCAGTTCACGGAGTGGAAGCAGGGCGTTATATGCCCCGTCAAGATCTTCCTGCAGCAGGATCTTGTGTTTTAAAAAGTCTCTTGGTGTATAATAAAGTGTATTCTCACTTAGTGATGTTGTTACATGGATATGCTGCCTGGGAACTGTCCCGGCCACTCCCTGCAGAAGGTATGTCTTGCCGCTGCCGGTGCTTCCCATGACGATGGCATGAAGCGGGTTTTTAAAGAAGCGGGTCAGAAAGATAAAAAACAGGAGTGTTGCGCTGTCCTGCTCGCCGATCAGGCCAAGACAGCCAAAAAGTTTATGAGTATTCTCTGTCAGATCCTGACGATTAAGAAACTCCTTTGCAGCCTGCATTTGATTCTGAGTAAAGAGATCCTTTCCCTGCTTCTCTTTCACTTCCTCGCTTTTACGTTTCTCCTCACGTTTCAGGGAGCGGTATATCTCAAGCTCCCTGGTAAGCCCTGTAATTGCTTCGCTTACAACCGTGCTACTTGTCTCAAGCTTTTCGGCTGCCTGCTTAATAAGCCGGTCGCTCTGGCCATTTGAGTATAGATCGGCCGTATCCCGGAAGCTGGCATATTCGTTTGTCTTGAGCTTAATATGCAGCGTTACCCTGAGTCGGTTGACTGTGTGTATCTCTATTCCTCCCCAGAGAGTTATCTGAAGAGTCTCCGTTTCGTAAATAAGGCGGTCTGGATTTATCTTTAATGACCCGGGCTTTTGATGTTCAGGTAAATTAATAGAAGTGGATCCCGGGACTTTTTTATTTTCAACTGAAGGATTCTCAATTGAAAAAAGAAAGAGTTTTCGATTCTCGATCAGGTGAGTAAAAATTTCACTGTCATGACCCTGGGCAAGGCTGTTAATGTCTTCTCCTTCGGGTGTATCAACTACTGTGATAATGAGTTTTTCATTTATTTGCTTTAATTCTCCTGCAATCTGCTTTGTGGCTGCTATCCCGGCTTCGTCTCCATCAAAGAACAGGATCACCTCTTTGAGATCCTTCAGCTCGGATATCACTCTTCTGTGTTCGTATGTAAAGCCATTGGTGCCATAAAGAGCCAGGATAGAAAACTCTTTTGTGATCTCCGGCTTGTCTGCCGAAGCTTTAGCGAAGGCAGGGAGTTGCTGCAAAGTGGCTGCATCAATCACGGCCTCTGTCAGGATCAGGCGGGTGGTTTCCGGATCAGGATAGCCCGGATAAAGTCCCCTGTGATCTCCTTCCAGGTAATGATGCTCCTGCTTCTCCGTATGTCTGCCATACATGCTTACAATGTTCCTGGCACTATCAAGTAGTGGGAACACTATGCAGCTGTTAAAGCGTGTATAATAACTATTTCCTCTTCCGAACTTGTCGGGTTTAAGAAGTCCGGCCTGAAGATAAAGCTGCTTTTGCTCCGGGGTGGTTTCTTTTATCTTATGAAGTGTTCCGGCATCAAATCCGATGGAGAGTCTTTTATAATCAAGCTTGCGTGATTCCAGGTATTTGATAGCTTTCTCGGGTTTTACGTTAAGACTCCTGACAAAGTGAGTGAACGCTTCGGTTAAGATTCCCGTCCGTTCTTCAGGGGCAAGATCGGGGATCGGTTTCATCTCCTCTGTAGATTTTTTTTTCACTGGTCCCATAGTTCCCGTTTCTCCCATTAACTCCTGAGCCTTCAGGATAGCCTCATGTTTCGTGATCCCTTCCTTGCGCATAATAAAATCCACCTGGTCGCCGCTTCCTGCTGAGCAGTTACTGCTAAAGCATGTCCAGGTACCGGTCTCCGGGTAGACCTGGAAGCTAGGAGTCTTATCTGGATGGAATGGGCAGCATAGGCGGTTGTTACGGTCGGGTTTCAGATTGTAGTGGCTCAGCACTTTTAAGATCGATAACCGCTTTTTGATTTCATGTATCTCCATGTTGAAAACTTTTTGATTTGCCTTATAAGAACAAAATAAGTCCTAAAAGACAAAATAGTAATTATGGATCTTTCTGAAGTTTTCAACTATACGGCTAATAGTTATTCACATTTATTGTCTTATTTGGTAATTTTAACCCATCAATTACACACTAAAGACGATAAATCATGTCGGAACTAGGCAAAAGAATACAGGAGCTCAGAAAGCAATCAGGCCTTACCCAGGCTCAGCTTGCTTCCAAAATAGAGATATCTCATACCCAGCTTACCAGGTATGAAAGCAAGAACATCCAACCTCCGGCAGATGTCCTGCAGAGAATGGCAAATATTTTTGATGTCTCGATCGATTACATCGTAAACGGCAACAAATCCGACAAGGTGGAACAGACCCTGAAAGATGCCGAGCTGATAAAACAATTCAAAAAGCTCGACAAGCTCCCTGAAGAGGAGAAGAACACCATCCTTAAAGTCATTAATGCCCTGATAAGGGATTTTAACGCAAGACAGGCTTATGTGCTATAAAACAAAAGCCGGATTTATCCGGCTCTCATGCGGTCGAACTCATATTATTTTACAAAGCTATCTAACATTTTTAAGCGTTCCTTATTTGACACATTCAAAAAATCAGAAGATATCATTTTATAAATATCATCAGAAATAAGTTTGTTTCTGCAAGTAAAATTTTCACTGGTATAACATAATAAACTACCAATATAAATATTACCATTTTCTTTCTTGGAATATTTGCGTGTATTTGACTTTATTCTTTCTGCTTTGGTTACATCCTTAATTTTTCCATCTGAGAAGTTAATCGTGAAGCAAATATCTTGCACAATTAAACTATTGTCAAGAGTAATAAAGCCGACATAAGCCTGACCTGGTTTTTTGATTGCATATTCATAAATGTATGTTTTCCCTTCAACGACTTGGATGTTATTATCCTTGTTACAGTACGAACCAGCCATAAACAAAATTAAAATTAATGTTTTCATTATCTGCCATATTGAGTAAAGTAATAAGAAAATAAGTCGGGTCGTATACCCATGGTATATGCCCATGTTGTACCATATAAGATCCAAGGGGATAATCCAATGTTTGGAATTCCATTTAACCAAAGGGATAAAGAGGCCATATTTACACAATTTGTTGTTATACCTTGAAATGGCAATACTCGTCCTAATCCTCTGACCGCATCAATGGCATATTTATTTACAGTAATATCAACAGGAAGGGTCGATTTATAATGAAAATCTGAAGTGCTTTTTCTAAAGTATGTGGCATACCCTAATTTCGAGCTTGGCGTTTTTAAATCATTTGGTCCAAAAGACATCAATGGATCCCCAGAATTTTTATCAACTATGGCACTATGGGAAATAAAATCGCTGTTGTCAGTATAAAGAGTAGCTTGAGTGCTATTTATTATTTCATTTATATCTCTCAAATTTGAAAGAGCGCCTAAACCATACCCGATATTTTCTAATGTACTATTGCCCTTTTTCCCTAAATATCCCCACTCTCCTTTATCAAAATTATAAGAAGCAAATCCAAAACTAATACTAACATCTGTTTGTCCGCCAGTTAACGCACTCATGCCTACAGAATTCATGTATGAAGCACCTGCTATGCCCATTGTATTAGCCATAAAACCTCCTGACGATGCAATGGAACCACCAAAACCTCCTGAAAGTCCTCCAACTAGTGCACCTCCTGCCATATATCCCCAAGTCTTACCCGAACTATAATCCCATTTAAACGGATTCATTGTTCCATTAGCCATTGAACCTCCTTGCCACATTCCAACATCGGCTCCAATTGTCATAGGTAAAGCCCACCACTGACCGGTTACAATAGCTAAAAGCGTAAAAATAAACTCCCCAGATGGATCGGTGTAAATTAGTGGATTATTGAGGCAATAACTATACCATTAAAGCGTTCTCAGCTAACGCTATATCAAAGAACATTTGTTTTGTTACTATAAGATGTTTCATTTATCCGATGCATTTTCTTCGCTGAAATCCTATGGTACTTATTAAAATATAAACTGTTATCATGATTGATTTTTTTAAGTTTATTCTTTTTAACAAATAGAACGATATTTCCAATCTTATCATCAGCAAGATCAATTCTCAAGGTATCCCCATTTAATATGTACTTAAAATCAGATTGCCCATACCAATCATGATCTTTAAATAAATTAATTCTTATTCCTTTGTTATCATCGGAATATAAGATAATAAATTCCTCAATGTATCTATCTTTTGCATAAAAGATCTTTTCATCATTTTTTAAGTCAAAAGAATTTAAGAAAAACATAATAAGAAGAGTACACAATTTTGCAACCATAAATTTTCTAATAATATTATTGATTAAACCAATGTTTAATTCGGGCTACATTATAGTTCCTGAAAAAACCTAGATTAAGCACATTCATATGAGCCCGGATTTCTAAGTTCGGGATTAATGCGCTTGCCCCATATTCATTGAAGATCTTATTAGCATTTCCAGTGAAGTAATCTAGCATATGTTGTTTTTCGTGCAAAACATTTGATTCGATGCGACTTAATGAACTCATTCTTTTTAAATTGAAATGATATCTTGAAATGACTCCTTTATCAAAGTTGTTGGCTGCGTCATAAACGGAACGAATATCTTCTCCTGTAATTGGATTAATAAATTCCGTGCTACCCCTAACACTAGATGACGCAGCAAAATCAAACTCCGACATTCCTGCACTCCATAAATCATATTCTATGATATAGTCTGTAAAAGCAGCTTGTCTTCCATTACGCGTTAAATTTCCAAAAAGTAAACTCCTCTCATACTTTGAATTTGCAGCATTTTTATATCCTTCAACTCCTCCAGATATTCCGCCTAAAATAAATCCAGTAGTAAATCCCTGGGCTGCTCCTGACCAGAAATTTTTGCCATTTTCTCCCCAACCACCATTCATAATGACATTTGTGAAACCTCCAGAAATTGCACCGGCAGTACCTTGAATACCGCCTTCAACCAACGCTCCAGGTATTGCCCCATATACATTAAGTCCTTGTGTTAGCATCCCTGCTCCTGCTCCAACTCCTCCGGATATAGCACCAACTGCCAAAGATTTACCAAACTGGCCCCAGTCCCATTTTTGGCCTGTAATAGCAGTTGAAGCTGCATAGACACCTCCGTTAATTACAGCACCCCAACAAGCAGCATCCAAAATAGGCCCAATTATAGGCAAGAATAATGAGAAGAAGAACTCACCGTCAGGGTCGGTATAGATTAATGGGTTATTGAGGCAGTATGTATACCTGTTATAGTTCTGAGTAAATGTCGGGTCCTGAACATAGTTATCCGGACTCAAAAATTGTCCGATTAAAGGATCATAAACTCTGCCATTCATATTTATTGAATTGAACCATGGCAAGTGCTCGTGCCCTGTAAAGCCTCTTCCGGCTATAAACAAGGCAGGTTCTGTTCCGGGAGTATAATTTGTCCAGTTCGTTGGGTTTCTCATCCTGCCCCAGGCATCATAACTGTACTCTGCTACTAAAGTT
>Ga0209311_1003600_pt1 | contig 10493 bp, 7 predicted proteins | sample AD_UKC045_MetaG_FD_184417 | JGI IMG/M metagenome (GOLD analysis project Ga0209311, IMG submission 184417) | Active sludge microbial communities of municipal wastewater-treating anaerobic digesters from USA - AD_UKC045_MetaG (SPAdes) (version 2) | ecosystem: Engineered > Bioreactor > Anaerobic >... | reverse complement strand
ATCATCATGGCATCGGGGAACAGCTCCCTGGTCTGGGGCTTCGTGGTCTGCTACGGCCTTGCCCTGGGGTCCTTCGTCACCCTGCTGCCGCTGTTCGTGGCAGAGCGGTTCGGGGTCGAGCACTTCACCCAAGTTCGACAGTCGTAGGCATATTTCGGGGTAGTTTTGAGGGGAGGATTGAGGAAACAAGCGGGTCTGTCTTTCTGGAAAATGAAATAGCTGTAGGCATGCGCGAGAGCATTTATTGCTTGCAATAGTGTGTAGTACATGCTACTCAGAGAGGCATGTACGTCAGAACCATCTCCCGGAAGAACAAGGACGGAACAACCACCACCTATGTCCAGCTCGCCCACAACGTCAGGGATACCAGGGGAGGCAACCCCCGTGCCGATGTCCTTTTCACCTTCGGCAGGGCGGACAGCCTGGATGTCCAGGCCATCAGAAGACTTGTCCGAAGCCTCTGCCGATTTCTCTCCCCGGAGGATGCCCTGCAGGCACAGGCTTCCGGCGAGGGGGAGCACCCCCTGCAGTTCGTCAGGAGCATGCCCATGGGAGGCTCCTACCTGCTCAGATCGCTGTGGGAACAGCTGGGCATCCACAAGACCCTGGAGGAATGCCTGAAGAGGAGATCCTTCACGTCTCCGGTGGAGTGGGCTATCTTCGCCATGGTTGCCAACCGGGCGCTCGCCCCTGAGTCCAAGCGAGGTGTTGAGGAATGGGCACGAGAGGACGTTGCCCTCGGCAATCCCGAGCCCATCGAGCTGCAGCACCTCTACCGGGCCATGGATATCCTGCTGGAATACTCGGAGCACATCCACAAGGAGGTCTTCTTCTCCACCGCCGACCTGTTGAACCTGGAGGTGGACCTGCTCTTCTTCGATACCACGAGCACGTACATCGAGCGGGACGAGGAGGACGAAGGCGGCCTGAGGCGGTATGGCCATTCCAAGGACCACCGTCCTGACCTGCCCCAGGTGGTCATCGGCCTTGCCGTGACCAAGGAGGGCATCCCGGTGAAGTGCTGGACCCTGCCGGGCAATACCTCTGACATGACCACCATCGAGAAGATCAAGAACGACCTGCTGGGCTGGAGACTCGCCCGGTGCATCTGGGTCACAGACCGGGGCATGAACAGTGAAGAGAACCGGGTCACCATCCAGAAGGCCGGAGGACACTACATTCTGGGGGAGAAGCTCAGGGATGCCCAGGAGGTCCACCAGGAGGTCCTTGCCCGTCGTGGACGGTACCAGAAGGTTCGGGACAACATGCTGGTCAAGGAGGTCATTGTCGGCGATGGTGAACGCCGCAGGCGGTTCGTCCTGGTCTACAATCCCGAAGAGGCCGCCCGTGACAAGGCTTCTCGAGAGAGGGTTCTCAGGAGGATAGAGGAATTCCTGGCCGCCATAGGGGACCAGAAGGGGAAGCTTCACAAGAAATCTGTCTGCGCCCTGGTGTCCCATCGAACCATGGGCAGGTATATTAGGCAGCTCAAGAGCGGTGCCATCACCATAGACAAGGGCAGGATCCGGGATGACTCCCACCTCGACGGCAAGTACATCATCTCCACCAGCGATGACACGCTCAGTGCCGAGGATGTTGCCCTGGGCTACAAGCAGCTTCTGGAGGTGGAGCGGGCATTCAGGACGCTCAAGACGACCCTGGAGCTCCGGCCCGTCTACCACCGGAAAGACGAACGCATTCGAGCCCATGTCTTTATCTGCTTTCTTGCCCTGCTCCTGGTGCGGATCGCGGAGAGGAAGACCGGTCGCACCTGGGATCAGATCCGATCCATCATGGAGCGTATTCATCTGGGAGAATTCTTTTCAAAAAATGGGCGTGTGTTCCAGCGCACCGAGCTGACGCACGATCAGGTCAGTATACTGAAATCACTGAAGATACCTGCTCCACCGAAGATAAAAAACATCCAGTTGAACCCCTGAAAACGTAGGCACACGCAAAAACTTGTACCACTCCTATGCCCACAATATTGCTCGTTTTATCATTTCCGTGTAACTACCACTGTCGAACCCGGGCGAGATGTTTGGAAGCATGAGGCTTTAGATTTTACAAAATGGCTTCAAGATAATATTGACGTTCTAAACGAAGTAATTGATCTGAATCTTTCCAATCCTGAAAGAGAGCAAACCGCAGGCGCTTTTAGTGTTGATCTTGTTGCGGAGGATGAGTCTGGAAATCCTGTAATTATCGAAAACCAGCTTGAGAAAAGTAATCATGACCACCTAGGAAAGATCTTAACATACTTGGTTGCGATGTCGGCAAAGACAGCCATTTGGATTGTGGCTGATCCCCGTCCAGAACATGTCAGTGCAATCACGTGGCTAAATGAATCGTCATCTGCAAACTTCTACCTACTAAAACTTGAGGCCATAAGGATTGGTGATTCACCCCCGGCTCCTTTACTAACTGTCATAGTAGGCCCAAGTGAAGAGGGAAAAGAGATTGGAAAGACTAAACAAGAAATTGCAGAACGTTATTTCATCAGGGAACACTTTTGGTCTCAGTTATTGGATCTGGCAAAGAAAAGAACCAAGCTGCATGCAAATATCTCCCCAGCTCAGCACGAGTGGCTAGGAACTAGTGCAGGGAAACCAGGGCTTTATTTCAATTATGTATTGAGGAAAAACGAAGCTCAAGTTGAGCTATATATCGATCGTGGTAAAGAGGGAGAAAAAGAGAATAAAGAGATATTCGATACGCTTTCTAACCATAAGGATGAGATTGAGAAAGCTTTTGGAGAACCACTTGAATGGCAAAGACTTGAGGGAAAACGTGCATGCAGGATAAGAAAAATCATTTTAATTGGCGGATATCGCGATAAGGAAGAAACCTGGCCCAAGATTCATGAGGCGATGGTTGATGCGATGGTACGACTAGAGAAATCTTTGATGCCGTATATCAACAAGCTGGGCAATTAGGTGAGAGAGTCAGCCGGGGGAGTCACACCCCAGCTGCTCGCAGAACCGGACGCGACCATCTCAGCTCATCCGGCTCCTATTGTTCGACCCTGAAGGGAGGCTCCGGCAAGTAGCCAGTGACAGAATAGTTACCTCATCTGATGATTCCACCAAAGATCGCAAAGAGAATGCCGCCGATACCAACGAAGAAATACGTTCCCACAAATAACCAATAACTGTTTGGGAAATCTTCCTTATGGATTTGGTGACCACCCTTGACACGGACAACCCTGTCTTCCAGGGCGCTCTTGCCGAAACACAAAAGGGCGATACTGACCAGAACGATCAAGAATCTCAAGGGAAGACTGCACATAGGACTTATTGTTTCCCCCTTTACCCGCGATAGAAAACCGACGGGCCGGAACGTCTCCCCCAGCGCTACTTCGATAGGGCTGGGTTCTTGAAGAACAAAATACTGGTCCCGCACTCCGTGCATTCACGGAAAAAACATGGTCCCTCTTTTCGGATGCGCTCCTTGTGGCCATTCCTGCAGAGGCTGACATCGATCGACGTGTTCTTTCCGCACGCATTACATTTGAAGTAATACCCGTACCTGCCATACTGCACGACCATGTCCGTACTGTCACAGTGCCTGCATCTGGGTTCCGGCCTTGACATCCGTGGCCTCAACACCCTGACCTTCGAGGGTTTCACGTTTTCACCGATGTAGGCCTTACTCGTGGATTCAGAGAGTCCAAACCTGGCCGCATAGTCGAACGTCGCGGGTCTGTGCAGCGAGATCAATCTGCGACCGATGTCCCTGACCGTCTCGGTCGACACGAACCGGGACAGGTTTATGACATCGACAAGGAAATTGTTTGCCTCGAACCGATCATCTATGGTCTTTTTCAGCACGTCAGCCTTGATGATGGTGCTTGTGTCGAGCCTGCCCGGTCTCACGATTACTGCCTCGGGAGACATGAGAACCATGGAGTGAAAGACCGGCGCGAGCTTCACGCCCATCCGGGAGGGCATGTCGATCTTCTTGAAGGCGTCTGTGAGGACAGCTATGTGCCTCTCGTTCTGTGCAAAAGGGGATTCCAGTCCTACATAACTTTTTGTGCGGTCGACCCATCTCAGGAAATCTCCATTTTCAGTGATTTTTATCTTCGAATGAAACCACTTCGTTTCCAAGACAAAGATATTGAGAGTCCGGTGGATAAGGAGATGATCGATCTGGGCAACACGATTGTTCACCTTCAACCTGAGATCGTGAATGACCATGGTGTTGTTGGAGGTCATGAAATCAAAGTCGATGAGGTAAGCTGCTTCTTTTTCGCCCTTGATTCCAGAACGGAGCAAGCCCAGCTCCTTCTTTATCCCGGGCTTCTTGTCTGGAGGCGCTGTGGCCAGGAGATGCTCGAGTTCAGAAATCTGTTTATCCTTGCTGTCCATTTTCTTGAGAATCATGATGAACCTCATTCTGTCAATTTTGGTTCTGCAAGATTACCTATCGTAAAAATATTTTGTTATGATTACCCCTCTGATCGACGAGATGGGGGGTCTTCCCATAATTCCCTGCAAGAATCTCCTCGTTCATCAGGACCGCGGATGGTCCTGATTCTCCCGCCTAGAATGTAATTTATATACTTACCGAACGGTCGCTCATCATATTGATTTCAATTAAATCAACCACTTAAAAAAATCATGCATTTTTCTTCGTAAAATATCGGGCCTTAAAACCGTAGAGGGGCAACCCACTCTATGGAGGAATGATATGCATCGAAAAAAGAGAAAGAAGTCGAACCAGAGACCAGTCGTCACCATCTGCGCAACCGACAGGGACGAGCAGTTCGTCATAAGAAAGTGTGCCTGGTATATCAAGGGGTTCCTGGATACCAGGAGAGATCTCGACAAGGAAACGCTGGAGCTGCTCCTGTATGTCCTCGGGGACACCATGGACCTGTTCGCTGTCTATCTTGGGGGCATGATGAACAGCGATGAACGCTCCGATTTCATCAACAGCCTGATGTTGACCAGGTCCGATGCGGATGATCACATAAAGGTCTATTATGATGCCATCGTCCAGTTCGACTCCCATGCCCAGCAGGAGATTCTCTCCCACCTGCAGCACGTTCTCGACGTGAAGATCGAGCAGTGCACGTGCCGGGGCATGTCTCAACTCAAAAAGAAGATCGGCCTGCTCAAGAGGCTTTTTTCACTGAACGAGCTGGAGGTTGAACTCTGCACGTTTATCCTGATCGTGACGTTCTGGGAAAAGATGGACGACTTTTTTGTTCACAGACTTGAATGCAACAGATTCTCGAACAGGAACATGCTGTCCCGCATCCTCAATGTGGAGCGGCACGAGCTCAACAGGGCCCTCCATGGGACCCTGTCCAGGATCAGCCTGTATTCCCTGGACGAGCACAATCTCTCTTTGAGCGACAGCTTCATGGAGTTCTTCAGCGACCAGAATTCCCGCAGCCTGAAGAGCTTTTTCTATGAGCGGATAAGGCCGAAAGCGATCCCCCTGGAATATCACCAGGTCGATGCACGCACCACGGAACACCTGGTAAAGCTCCTGAAAAAGAAATCGAAGACGCCGACGAACATCCTCATCTACGGGGACCCGGGAACCGGCAAGACCAGCTATGCCGTGGGGGTTGCACAGAAACTTGGCATTCCCACCTACCGGATCATGCCGAACATCGAGAGCCATGCAGAGAGCTGCCGGCTTGGTATCGCCGCCTGTCTGAACATGACCCATGGCGGGAAGGGTTCTCTCATCATCGTGGACGATGCGGACAGCACCCTCAACACCATCGGCTCCTTTTCCCACATGAAGGGGGCAAAGGACAAGGGGTGGCTCAACGAGCTCCTGGAGACCAAGGGGTCCCGGATCATCTGGATTGCCAATGCCATAGACCAGGTCGAGGAATCAGTGCTTCGCCGCTTCGCATACAGCATGGAGTTCAAGCCGTTCAACCAGAGGCAGCGCATTATGGTGTGGAAGACGGTGCTGGAGGCAAACAGGATCCCGGGCATCCTCCGGGCGGATCAGATCAATGACCTGGCAAAATCCCACAAGGTGAATCCCGGGGTCATCGATATGGCCGTGAAGAAGGCCCTGGATGTCTCAGGAAGAACAGAGAAATGTTTTCATGAGGCACTGGCAATGAATCTGAAGGCATCGAGCGCCCTCATCAATGGCGGAAGGTCCACCGTAAAAGGTGCCATTGAGAAAAACTACTCCCTGGACGGACTGAACATGGCAGGCGACATACAGGGTATGCTCCGTCAGATCAGATCGTTCGACAGACACCTGAGATCCTCCCGTGAACATGCCGGCTGCATGAACATACTGTTCTATGGCCCTCCAGGTACAGGCAAGAGCGAGCTTGCGCGGTACCTGGGCGAGCTCCTGCAGCGGGAGATCATATGCAGGAGACCCAGCGACATTCTGGATCCGTTTGTCGGCATGTCTGAGCGGAATATATGCCACATGTTTGAAGAGGCACAGAAGGATGAGGCTATCCTGATTGTGGATGAGGTTGACACTCTTCTCTTCAACCGTACAGGAGCACAGCAGTCATGGGAGATAAGCATGACCAACGAGTTCCTCACCAGCCTGGAGCGCTTCCAGGGGATCTTCATCGGCACCACGAACATGCTGACAAACCTCGACCATGCATCGATACGGAGGTTCCATCACAAAATCGGTTTTGACTACCTCACCCCGGACGGCAACGTAACATTCTATGAAAGGCTCCTGAGTCCGATCCTTGCCGAAGGACTGTCTGATGAGGACAGAACGACCCTGCGCCATATTCCCAACCTGGCTCCTGGAGATTTCAGGGTGGTGAGGGACCGGTACTGCTTCTGCCCTGCGGACGAGGTGCGAAACGGGACGCTCATCACTGAGCTAGAAAGGGAGGCTCAGCTAAAAGATTTGCATGCCAACAGGAGGAGGATCGGGTTCAATTAATTCTCAGATATGCTTACTCAATTTCCGATTAAGAATATGTGTGTCATAGAATATAAGGAGAAAATATGTTCGATCAAGTGAATGACGGCTACTGTCCGCAGTGTCTGCTCGACAGCAGGAGGGTTGCGCTGATGATCAATGCCGACGATATCTGGGAATGCCCAGACTGCAATCTTCAGCTCCACAACTGCAACTTTTTCTTCATGGCGGTGATGCGCAGGCGGGGTCATGGCGATCTGAAAAATATCAGTGCTGTTGGTCGGGTCAGGGGCAAGATCCTCACAAAGGCATCGGCTGAGGATGAATTCAAAGCGGATACTTCAGGATTCATGAGTGAAGATGATTTCAGGGTTTTTCTGAAAGATACCTTGGAGACGATATGAGTTCAATTTTTAATCTTGGTATTTCTAAGTCAGAAAAAGAGACATATCTTACAAGAGTCTTTGCATATATGCTCAACAAAGACCCCCAATTTACTAAATATGTTTTCAAGGAACTTTTCCACAGATCTATTGATCAGATTATCTCTGTTATCCCCGAATACACCATCCCATCTGGCAGAAGACCTGATATTGTTGTTCATTGTATTGAGGATTCTAAGAAAAAAATGATTGCTATTGAGAATAAGATTGCAGCTGGCTTCACAGACAATCAGATAGATGAATATAAAAGTGAGTTTGGAGAAAACAATGTTTATCTAATTTATAAGTATATATCTGACATTAGCCAAGCAACGGGAGCTGCCGGACAATGTTCATGGTATAATATTTATCACTTAAGTAAACTATATTCATCTTCAGTAAGTGTTGAGCCAAAGAAATTTCTAGCATTAGAATTCAAAAATTACCTGGAGGACATTGGTATGGGTATTGATGTGGTAAAGAAAGATCTATTATCAGGGTTGGAGTCTTATAATAACTTATGTCGACAGATTGATTTATGTATGAATGAATTGTGTACAGAAAAAGCAATAGACTCATATAAACTAACTGGTAGCATTTATTATAGAAACTGGGTTATGAGAAAATCGAATATGCAGCTAACAGTAACCACTGTTCCATTTCGTGTTCTTACAAATATTTTCAGTAGAGGCGACTTGACAACATCAAACCTCAAAAGAGTACCTGATGTGATACCTGATTTGAGTTCAGGTTGGTATTATAATTGGTTCATTGATGATTTTAAAAATATTAATGAATTCTTAGAAATGAGCCTCGAAGATCAGTTATCCACACTTAAGAATTTCATCAAAGGATCAATAATGAAATATAATTCTATTGGGTTAGGGGACCAACCAGAACCTCCTGAATCTTTAATAGATGAATCAAGTCCTGGTCAGGATGGTCTACAGAAATAAATTAATTCATTCTAAATCCTTAACATAGAATGTTTCAATATTGGAGGTTCAATGAATAAATCTCGATACCTCACAAAAACCAGGTACAAGCTTGGCATCGACTGTCCGACCAAGCTCTTCTACGCCGGCAAGCAAGAATACCCCGATCAGCGTGACGAGGACACATTCCTCGCTGCCCTTGCCGAAGGAGGATTCCAGGTAGGGGAGCTCGCGCGGCAATACTACAAGGGCGGCATCACCATCGACTCTCTTGATTATGATGAAGCCTTAACAATGACAAAAGACCTGATGAAGCGGGACAAGATCATCATGTACGAACCCGCGTTCAGGTACGAGGACCTCTTCATCCGCATCGACATCCTGGTGAAGGACGGCAACGACCTCCGCCTCATCGAGGTCAAGTCAAAGTCGTATGACAGCACTGAAGACAATTCCTTCCTGAAGAAGAATGGGGAAATATCCTCGGGATGGGAGCCATACCTGCATGATGTGGCCTTTCAGAAATATGTGCTGGAGAAGGCATGTCCCAGTTACACGGTACGCTCATACCTCATGATGGCGGACAAGAACGCCCCTTGCCCCACGGATGGACTCAACCAGAAGTTCCGCATCACGAAAGACTCGACCAACAGGAAAGGCGTCATGGTCTCCTCGACGCTCACCGACGAAGACCTGGGCAGGAGAATCCTCATCGAGGTCCCGGTGGATTACTATGTCCATATTATCCACCAGGGAACCTACGATGCCGGTGGCAGCGAGGTGAGCTTTGCCGGTCTCATCAACTATCTTTCCTCTCATTATGAAAAGGACATGAAAATCCAGCCCGAGATCGGGGCAAGGTGCGGAGGATGCGAGTTCAGGTGTACTCCGGACCAGGAGGCTGCCGGGTTGAAGAGCGGCTTCAAGGAATGCTGGAAAGAGGTCCTGAAATGGAAAGACAGCGACTTCGATGAGCCGAGCGTACTCGAACTGTGGAGATCCCGGAGGAAGGATGCATACATCAGCTCGGGCAGGATCAAGCTGAAGGATCTCGAACAACACGATGTCGACCCGGTGCCAGGAAGCACCATGGGGCTGTCTGCTTCGGAGAGACAGTGGCTCCAGGTGGAAAAGGTGAAAAACAATGATGCCTCATCCTACTTCGATAAAGTCGGCATGAAGGCGGAAATGGACACATGGACCTATCCCCTGCATCACATCGATTTCGAGACGTCCATGGTGGCAATCCCTTTCAACAAGGGCAGAAAGCCGTACGAGGGCATCATCTTCCAGTTCTCCCATCACCTGATCAAAGAGGACGGCACGATCGAACATGCCGGCCAGTATCTCATCGCCGTTCCCGGTGTTTTCCCCAACTATGACACCGTGCGGGAGCTGAAGAGGCAGCTGGAACAGGATAACGGGACGATCTTCAGGTATGCCACCCATGAGAACACGTATCTTGTGTTTGTGTATAACCAGCTCCTCGATGACCCGAACCCGCCAGCTGACAGGGATGAGCTGTGTGAGTTCATTAGGACCATCACAACATCCAGGCAATGGCATGGAACGCGTTCCATGGTGGATCTCTGCGAGCTGGTGAAAAAATATTACTACGACCCCGCTACCCACGGCTCGAACTCGATAAAGAAAGTCCTCCCGGCGATCCTGAATTCTTCATCCCATCTGCAGGGGAAATACTCCAAGCCTGTCTATGGCACAGAAAGCAGGATAAAGAGTCTCAACTTCACTGACTGGACCTGGGTGAGGTTCAACGAGGATGGCACGGTCAAGGATCCCTACGACCTTCTCCCGCCTGTGTTTGACAAGGCAACCGATGCATCCATTGAGCTTATCTCTGATGATGGTGAGCTCAAGGAAGGTGGGGCCGCAATGATCGCTTATTGTAGGATGCAGTTCTCAGAGATGAGTGACCTTGAGAGGGACAGGCTGAAAGCCGCTTTGTTGAAATACTGTGAACTGGATACCTTTGCCATGGTGATGATCTATGAGGCGTGGAGGGAGATGCTTAAATAGAGATAACTACCTGTTAGTAATGCCAATAGAAATAAACCGATGATTTGTTATTGTAATCAACGCATTGAGAGGCCTCTTCCCAACCGTGAGGTATGGAACATTCAAGTAAGCCGCTGACGCGGCGGAAAACCCTGAGAACATCTTAAGAATACCAAGGCCTTATCACGATACCTCTCCTCAAACTCACCAGAGAAAGGAGAGATATCATGAATAAGGT
>Ga0209311_1003592_pt1 | contig 10517 bp, 8 predicted proteins | sample AD_UKC045_MetaG_FD_184417 | JGI IMG/M metagenome (GOLD analysis project Ga0209311, IMG submission 184417) | Active sludge microbial communities of municipal wastewater-treating anaerobic digesters from USA - AD_UKC045_MetaG (SPAdes) (version 2) | ecosystem: Engineered > Bioreactor > Anaerobic >... | reverse complement strand
TGGCGTACGGCGAGCCCATCTTTTTGTTTTAAGTTGGAACAAAAAGCGCTTTTCTCACGCCCACATGAGTGAAGAGCCCAAGCTTCCGTCGCTGAAACTCAAACCCCGAGCCTCTTTGCCCACCGAGCCTGCGGAGTTGCCCACGCCAGCCCCCGAGCCCACCCCGCCACCTCCGCCGCCGGCAGGCGCGTCCAAGTGGAAGTTGCGCGTCGGCGATTCTTTGCCGCCGCCGCCCGAGCCCGGGGTTCAATCCTCGATCCCCGAGCCGACCGAACCACCGCGACTACGCGTCAAACCGAGGTTTCCGATGCCTTCGGAGCCACCCGCTCTGGAAGAACCGGTTGCACCCAGCGAGCTATCGGCGGCTGAAGCCCCTGCGGTCTCCGAGTCTTTCCCCGAGCCAAGTGCCGTGGCCGAGCCGCCGGTGTTGGAAGACGCCGAGCCGTCGCCCCTGGAGGACGCGCCTTCGCCAGTGGAGCCGGTTGTGACCGCCGAAGAGGTGCCGCCTCCGCCTCCTCCGTTGCCGGATACCATCCCGTTCCCTCCAGAACCGGCGGCCACAGTGCCGCCTGTGCCCCGACTCACGATCAGCCCCAAGGTGGTGCCGCACATTCGGGCTGTGCCCACGGAGCCGCCGCCAGGCGAGGCCGAGGTGCCTCCGATGCACCGGCGCAGTTTCAAGATCGGCGTGTTGATCGCGGTCGCCGGAGTGGCCCTCCTGTTGATCGTCGGCGCCCTGGTCGTTTGGAAAATGCTCGGGTCGGATAGCTCCGCACCTGTCGTGGCGGATAATCCGCCTGCGCCCGTCGAAAAGCCCGCCGCGTCTGCGAAGACGCCGGAGGGCCCCACGCCTTCGGCCACGTTGAACGAGGTGGCAGCCATGCCGAAAAAGACGATCGACCATGCCAAGTCGGTGATCGACCAGCGGACCGCGCAGGAAGAGTCGCGCGCGGAAGAGGCCTTTGCGTTGGAAAACCCCACCGTGCCGCAGCCTTCTGCGCCTGCACCCTCAACCGCAGCGCAGCCTGCCAAACCCGAGACGGTCCAGCCTGCTCCCGCGCCGGCACCGAGTGCCCCGCCGCCGCCTGCGCCCGTCGTGGTGCCCAAGGCGAGCAATGCCTTCAAGGCCTTCGTCTCGGAGGCGAAGATCAGCGGCGTCTTTCAGGGCACGCCTCCGCGGGCCCTGATCAATGGTCGTACGGTGCGCGCCGGCGAACTCGTCAACAAGGAGCTCGGTGTTTCCTTTGAGAGCATCGACGTCTCCACCAAGACGATCACCTTCGTGGACGAAGCGGGTGCGCGCGTCTCGCGCCGCTATTGAGCCAGTCGGTTTTCTTCGGCCCGCTCCGCTTCATGCGGCGCGGGCTTTTTACTGGTTCCACGTCTCGCGCAGAGCGCGGAGCAGCTCCGGATCCGTGGCGGCGTCGCTCACGCCGTTGACGATGAACTGTGTGCCGATGCACAGCAGGAGGAAGCCCATGATCTTGGTGAGTGCGTGCATGCCATTGGCGCCGATGAGTCCGACGATGCGCCCCGATAGGCTGAGCACCACGTGACTGATGGCCGCCACGATGACGATGCCCACGACGATGGCGGCGTAGTCGCGCCATTCCTTGGCGAGCGAGGCCAGCCCGATGGTCACGGCGATCGAGCCGGGGCCGCTCAGCATCGGCATGGCGAGCGGCGAAAACGAAATATCGGGTTTGGCGCGCGCCTCGGCGCGGCGTTGCTGTTCCTCGGGGTGGTCCTTTTTCGGTCCGGCAAACATCGAAAGGGCAATGCCGGAGACGAGCAGCCCGCCCGCGATGCGCATCCCGGGGACGGAGATGCCGAAGAAATTCATGATAAAGGTGCCTCCGAAGAGAAACGCCACGAGGATGCCCACCATGTAGAAACAGCCGCGGGTAACCTGCGCACGGCGCCGCTCCTCCGAATCACCTTCCGTGATGGCGAGTAGTACGGGAGTGGCCGCGAGCGGATTGATGATCGGCAACAGTGCGATGACCGTGGCGAGGATCAGTTCCCAAAAGTGGGAGAGCGTGTGCATGCCTGCACTGTGCGCGGCCTCGCGGCGGGCGCACGCCGATAATCCTTTTTTTGCCGATCACCAGCGGTCCACCGGGCCCTTGGGCACGGGGATGGCGGCGAGTTCGTCGGCGTTGGCCGGATCGAAGGCGTTGAGCAGCGGCGCCGGCTGGAAACGTGGCAACAGTTCCCCGCGCTCGTCGCAGAACTGCGCCCGCCACGTCTGGTACTCCGCGAGCACCGACTCGAAATCGGCGCGTGAGGCGATCGTGATGATGCGCTGTTTGAAGAGCTTTGCCGGACCGAAACGCCGCGAGTACCATGGCGCCACTTTGCGGAAAAACTTCGCGCCGCGCTCCTCGCCGTAGAACTCCACGTAGCGCTCAAAATGCCGCCGCATCACCTGCACGCGCTCGGCAAACGTGGCGTCGGGCAGCATCTCGCCGGTGCGCAGGAAATGGTCGGTGCGTTTAAAAATCCATGGATCGTAAAATGCGCCGCGGCCGATGGCGACGCCGGTGCAGCCGGTCTCGTCGATCATGGTCTTGGCGGCCTCCGGCGTGGTCACGTCGCCGTTGCCGAATACCGGAATGGACTTCACCGCCTGCACGACGGAGCGGATGCCGGCGAGATTGACCTGGCCGCCGAAGCCTTGGGCGCGTGTGCGGCCGTGTACGCAAAGTGCGGCGACGCCCTCGGCCTCCAGCACACGGGCGAGCTCGGGCGCGGTGAGGTTGTCGGCATCCCAGCCAAGGCGCATTTTCGCCGTTACGGGGATTTTCACGGCGGCGATCATGCCGCGCACGAGCGCAGCGGTCTTGCCGAGCTCGGTCATCATGGCGGAGCCGCCGCCGATCTGCACGACCTTGCGCACCGGGCAGCCCATGTTGATGTCGACGGCCTCGGCGCCGAGCTCCTGGCAGATGACGGCGGCGTCGCGCATCTCCTCGGCTACCGAGCCGAAAAGCTGGATGGCCATTGGGCGGTCGTCGGGGTGGCGCGCGGCGAGCTTGAGCGCGGTCGGGTTGCGCTCGATGAGCGAGCGGGCGTTGATGAGATCGGTGACGCCCCAGCCGAGCCCGCCGAGTTCGCGCACGGTGAGGCGCATGGGCAGGTTGGTGTAGCCGGCCAGCGGCGCGAGGCTGAGGTTGGACGAGAGCGTGTAGGGACCGAGGCGCATGGCGATCAGCGCGGGAGTGCGGCGACGGCGTGTTTCATGCGGCGCAACGCCTCGGTGAGCGTGCTGCGCGCGCAGCCGAAATTGAGCCGCACGTACTGGCCGCGCGGCGCGCCGAAGTAGGCGCACTCGGAGAGGCCGACGCCGTGCGCCTCGAAGTGGGTGATGGGGTCGTCGAGGCCGAGTTGCGAGACGTTGATCCAGGCGAGGTAGGTGGCTTCTATGGGCGCCTCGATGGTCAGTTGCGGCAGCTCGCTGGCGAGCGTGGCGACGAGCAGGTCGCGATTGCCGCGCAGGTAGGCGAGCAGCGCCTGCCGCCACGGTTCGCCGTGGCGAAACGCGGCCTCGCACATCGCGTAGCCGAGGCAGTTGACCTCCGCGACGATGCCCGCTGTGGCGCGGACGAAGCGCGCGCGCAACTGCGGGTCAGGGATGATCGCGAGCGAGGTGCCGAGGCCGGGGACGTTGTAGGTCTTGCTCGGGGCCATGAGCGTGACGGTGCGACGCGCGATGTCGTCGCCGAGTGTGCCCGTGGGGATGTGCGGCAGCGTGTCGTCGAGGATCAGGTCGCAGTGGATCTCGTCGCTGCACAGCACGAGCTGGTGGCGCAGGCAAAAGTCGGCGATGCGCGCGAGCTCGTCGCGCCGGAAGACGCGGGCGACGGGGTTGTGTGGGTTGCAGAGGAAAAAGAGTTTCGTGCGCGGGGTGACGGCGGCTTCGAGCGCAGGCCAGTCGATCTCCCAGCGGCGGGCGGCGCGGTCGAGCGTGAGCGGTACGGTGCGCGCGATGCGTCCGCTGTTGCGCGGCGCGGTCATGAACGGCGGATAGACGGGCGTCAGGCAGAGCACTTCGTCGCCCGGCTCGGCAAAGGCCTGCGCGGTGACGTTGAGGCCGACGACGAGGCCCGGCAGCCAGACCAGCCAGGACGGATCGATCTGCCAGCCGTAGTGGCGCGCGCAGTAGTCGACCACCGCCTCGGTCGTGGAGGCGACGGGGCGCGCGTAGCCGAAAATCCCGTGTGCGGCGCGCTGCTGGATCGCCTCGACGATGGCGGGTGCGGAGACGAAATCCATGTCGGCCACCCAGAGCGGCAGGATGTCGCGGCCGGCGTACTTCTGCCATTTCTGCGAGTCGGTGCCGACGCGCGAGGGCGCCGTGTCGAAATTAAAGTCGGACATGAAGGTGCGGATGGGCGGCGGGAGTTTTTCGGAGCGCCCGGTGTCGGGAGGCCGGTCGGATCGGTTGCGAGGCGGTGTGAAAACTAGCCTGGAGGCCAGGCGAGTTTGCGGCCGGAGAGTAGGTGGACGTGCAGGTGCGGCACGGTTTCGCCGGCGTCGGCGCCGTTGTTGACGACGAGGCGGAAGCCTGCGCCGAGCCCGAGTTTCTTCGCGAGCAGGCCGGCGGTGACGATCAGGTGGCCGAGCGTGGCTTCATCGGCAGTGGTGGCCTCCTCGGCGCGCGCGATGAGGCGCTTGGGGATGATGAGCAGGTGTACGGGGGCCTGCGGGTTGATGTCGTGGATGACGATGCAGCGGTCGTCCTCGTGCTCGATCTTCGCGGGGATTTCCCGGTCGATGATGCGTTGAAAAAGGGTTTTCGACATGACGTGCGATAGATGGCGCGGCGTGGTGCGCGTTTCGAGGCCTTTTTCTTGGGACGTGCGAAGGCGGCTTGCCTGCGCCGAGATTTGAGCTGATGACTTGGCCCCGCATGCCTACCCCGGAAAACCAGATGATGGCGGCTGCCTTGAAGGTGCCGCTGTACGCGAGCGATTTGCTGATGCCCGAGTATCGGGCCGGAGAGTTTGGCGAGTGGCGCCTGATGGTGGGCGGCGGCGGGCTCGACCGCGGGTTTCACAGCGGCATGTGGTTTGTGCCGAAGATGCCGATCCTGATGCGGCGAAAGGAAGGGCGGGATTGGGAGACGTGGATGTCGCTTTCCGTGCACGAAATCGAGAGCCAGGAGCTCGGCTGCCGCCACGCATTTGGCACGACGGTGGTGATGGGGCTGGGCATGGGCTGGATCGCGCTCAACGCTGCGCTCCGGCGGTGATCGGGTTGTTTCACGAGAGCGGGGCGGTGGAGTCGTTGCCCGAAGCGTTGCGCGGCAAGATCGAGATCGTCGAGGCCGACGCGCTTCTCTGGCAGCCGTCGGCGCCGGTGGATTTCCTGTATGCCGACATCTGGCTGACGCTGGCCGAGCCGGAAACGCTCGATCAGGTGCGGCGCATGCAGGCTAATGTGCGAGCGCGTCAGGTTTATTTCTGGGGGCAGGAGATCACGTTGTTCGCCCGGGCGGCCGCCTGGCGAGAGGCCGGCGAGGCGTGGACGATGGACTTGGTGCGCCGGTGTGCGGCGGAGCAACTCGGATTGCCGCTGCTATTGCCGGAGGGTATCGGTTATCCGGAGATGATCGACCGCGTGGTGGCCAGCCGTCGCCTGCGTGGGCTGCCGGTGCGCTAACTTGCCGCACGCCATTCGAGCAGGCGCCAGATGGCCTTCCGCAGTGTTAGCGGGCGCCTTCGCCGGGCGTGATTTGCTCGACCTCGATGTGGAGAGCCTGGCCGGGGGCGCAGTCGGCACGCAGGGCGACGAAGCGGTCGCGGTACTGGTCCCAGATCGGCCAGAGCGCGGTGCGGTCTGTTTCAGGAATGGGCAGGGTCTCAATCGCGCTTCTCGAAAAGAAGCCGAAACGGCCCTCGTCGATAGTCGGCGGGAGGGTGTCGATCGGGTTGCGGCAGCGGAATAAAAACATGAGCCAGTGACCGGCGCCCTCGTAGGCTTTTTCCGCGATCATGCAGAACAAGTGCAGGTCGGCGGGCGAAATCGCGTGGCCGGTTTCCTCCATGGTCTCGCGGGCGGCGCATTCGAAGGGCGATTCGCCGAGGCCCATTTCGAGTTTGCCCCCGATGGGGCTCCAAGAGCCGAGGTTCGGGGCCTTGTTGCGCAAGATCAGCAACAGCTCACCGGCTGAGTTTTCCAGGAAGACGAGGACGGCGATTTTATAGGAAAGGGAGGTCGCGGGCAGTTGAGCAGCCATGGGAGCAGCACACGCGAGTGCGGAGGCGGCGCAAGGGCGAAGCAGCGTGTAACTAGGGGATGAAAACTTGGCTAAATTCCGTGGGGTGGATGGTTGCGCTTGCGACGAGGCAGGTGCCGTTGTTCTTCAAGGACGAACAATGGTGGCAGCCAGCTCCACTAACGTCGTTTTGGGCCCCAGCCGTGCCGTGTGCGGACGCTTTGCGTCTGGGCGGCTGCGTCTGGTGTTGCGCAATTATCGCGTGGTGTCTCTGGAGACATTGGCGGGGGCAGAATGGGCGGATCGGGCGGGGCATGCGCTGGGAGAGCTTGGAAACGCTAGAGGTTGGCGCGGGCGTGTGGCGGTGGCGTTGCCGCTGACGGCGGTATTTCACATGCGGGTCGGGCAACTGCCGGCGGCTGCAGGGGCCCGGCGCGTGCGGCTGGCACAGCAGGCACAGGATGCGTCTGGGCTGCCTCTGTCGGAACTCACGTGGGCGGCTCAGCCGGTGGGCGATCCGGCCAGTCGGGAGGCAATCATGGCCGTGGCGCGTAGCTCGGAGGTAGCGCTGCTTCACACGCGTGGAGTGGCCGCAGGTGCCCGCGGCGTGTGCTTCATGAGTGCCGGATTCGCATTGTGGCGGGCGTTTGTGCACAACTATCCCGAGCAGGTGGCGCCGGCTGTTTTTGCAGCGGTGGAACCGGAGGGCCTGCACTTGCTTTTCGTTGACGGCCCCAGGTGGCAATTGCGTGCCCTTCGTTGGAGTACTGCGGGAGACGACGTACTCGCGCTGGCAGAGCTGGAGCTCAAGCGCGCGCTGGCACTTCATCGACACCAGGGAGAGTTGCGCGTACCTGAGGTTTTGTTTTGGGCTGCGCACCAGCGGACGGATGACGAGGCATTGAACCGGCTGGCCCAGGTGTTGGCTTTGCGCGTCGATCGATTCGATCCCTTTCGCCGGGTTGGCCGGAGCCCGGACTTGGTTCTCGACGATGACCTCGTCGCTCAGGGCAAACTGGTTGGTCTGGCGCTTCTGCGCCATGCTCGAGAGGTGCAGAAGCTCGATCTGTGCCCAGCTCACTTGAAACGTGAGGAGCGCCAGCGTGTGCTGCGACGCGTGGGCGTGGCGTTGTTTGTGGCGGTTGTCGCCGGACTGTGTTTCGGGGCAGGGGTTTTACGGCATCAGGCTGCTGTAGAAGCGAACGCGGCACGGGCGGCTCATGAGCGGTTGGCGATGGCCCGAGCCAAGGCAAGGCAGGCCGATCTGGACCGGGCAAGGCTCGCTGATTTGCGGTCGGAGTTGGCCGTCCTCTCGCATGTCGTCTCGGCGCGGCGAGGCTGGGCTGAGCTTCTGGCTGACTTGGAACGACGCCTCGCGGTGGTGGGCGATGTCTGGCTGGATGAACTCCACTATCAATCTGGGACGGCGGATTTGCAGGAGGGCAAAGGGGCTCGGCTTGTCATCAAAGGGGTTTTCCTCGGGGCGCAGGGGGCGCGTTCTTCATCGGATACGTCCACCCGGGCCCGGGCGTTGGTTGGCCAGTTGGCACAATCAGCGGGAGTGGTCTCCGTCTGCGAGGAGCATTTCGACGAGGATGAGCCTGGGCTGGTGCGTTTCGGCTGCACGCTAGTGTTGAAAGGTGCTCCATGAGGGCGGGCCTTCAACTTCCACGTTTGGGACTGCGAGGTGCGGGGTTGCTGGTGCTCGGCTTGCTCGGTGTGTGTGCCGTCTGGGATATCCGACATCGTTGCGCGGAGGTTTCTCGGAGCCGCCGACAGCAGAGCGCCTGTGCCGCGGAGTTAAGGCCACTTGTCAGTGCAGCTGTCGAGGACGTGGCAGCGGCGATCACGCAGAGTGAGCAGGCACTCGATGGCGCAAGGAGGGACTGCGGGTTGCTCGCGGTGGAGCGTGCGGCGTCTGCGCCGGAGTATTTCGAGTTGTCCGAGCGGCTGGCGCGGTGGCGGGAGCAGGCGCGTGTGGCGGGACTTCGCATCAAAGAGGGCGAGCGTTTTGGCTTCGCCGTGCGGGGAGCCGATTTGGGCGAAGCAGAGTCGCCCGGCCGATTGCGGCGCCGGTTGCGGGCGATGGATCGGATGGTGGAGTCGGTTTTGATCGCTCGACCGGAGGAGGTTCTTTCGTGGCAGTGCGTGGAGCCTGCAGACGGGGCTCTGGCGCCATGTCTTGCCGGGGGAATGGTTGCTGGGACGACGGTGCGGGTCGTGTTTTCTGGGGATACGGATACGCTTCGGGGCTTGCTCAATACATTGTCAGGGGCCGAACCCGCGTGGATTATCCATTCGGTCGACGCAAGACGCCGGCATGTCGCGCAGGGCTCTCCGGTCGTTTCAATGGCCCGTGAGGACGACGCTGCGTCGTCATTGGTGATGCGGGCCGAGGCTGTCTCCCCCAGGGAGATGCTGAATGGGCCAAATCGGCGGGTGTTTCCGGTGGGTGTGATGCACTTCGAGGTGACTGCGTCGTTCCTGGAGTGGACAGGCCAGGCGAGGCCGAGGCCATCCATCGGCGCTGAGTGGAAGTCCCCGTGGCCTGCGGCGGAGGCGAGCGCGGGCGCGTTGTTTACGCCACCAACACTCTGGTTTGATGATGATGTGCAGCGCTGGGCCAGGGCTCAGCTGGAGAAACAAGATCCCAGGCCGGTTATTTTGCCTGTGAAGGTTCTCGGTGTGATGCCCGAATTCTTCCGTCTCCAACTGAGCGGCTACATCGGGGACGAGCATGGCGGCTGCGGCGTGTTTACCAATCAAGAGACTCGGGAGTCGTTCCTGGCTGGCGTGGAGGCGGATGTGCCCGGGCTCGGCGTTCGCATCCTGAAAATCTCACGCGACCGTGCCCACGCTAAGACGACTGCGAGCGTGCTCGATGCCCGTTGCGGCGAGGAGCTCGAGTTGTCCGACCAGCATTGGAAAGAGACGGGCACCCTGATCGCAGCACTTGAGGTGGCCGGCGTGTACCGTCGGGTGCGTGTGGATGATGACTTTTCAGTGGGTGGAGTCCGCTACCATGTTGAGTCGATTCGTGATGCACCGGCGTGCGTTGAGATCACGGCGGAATCGCCCGCGTGGCCCGGTCGCGTGGTGCGCACGCTCAAGCCCCCCGAACCCTTTACCCCATGAGTACGCATACCCTGTTCCGATGTCTTGTTGTGATGGCTTCCCTCTCGGGCCCCTTATCTGGGGCAGTCGCGGAGCCTCCGCCGCCGAGCCCTCGCACGGCGGCGCGCGCCGAGATGATGCGCTCGGTGGAGCAAAGTTGGGGGCACGTGCCCGGCAGGGATGTCGTGGCGCTCGGATCGGCGAATTCGGAAGTGAGGAGTCCACTGGATAGGAAACTCGACGAGATCGTGTTGCCGGAGGTGAGTTTCAATCGGGTGGAGCTGGCGAGTGCGGCAGGGTTGCTCGGCGCGGCGTCGGTGGCGCACGATCAGTCAGAAACTGGTCGGAAGGGCGTGAATATCGTGCTGCTCGACCCGCAGCGGAAAGGAGCGGCGGTCACGCTGTCCGTCAACGGGCTGACGTTGCGTCGCGTGATCGAGCTGGTGGCGGCCGCCGGTGGGTGTCGCTACGAGGTGCAGGCCGACGCGGTGGTGCTGCGCCCGCTCGGAGATGTGGGCGAGGTCGAGATGGAGTTTTTCCCGGTCGCACGCGCGACGGTGTTGCGGATGACCGGGCAGTCGGGATTGGCGAATTCCTCCAAGGGCGCGCCGGCGCAGCAGGGCGAGGCGGAGGCGATCCGGGCGTTTCTCCAGCAGGCGGGCATCGTGTTCGACGCGACGCCGGGGGCGAGTCTGGCCTACGATGGGGCGTCGATCATCGTCTCGCAGACGCCGCGCAATCTGGAGCGCATCCGAGGGCTGCTCGCGCGGTACCGGGAGGTGCGGCAGGTGGAGATCGAGGCGAAGTTTATGGAGGTGCAGGAAGGGGCGCTGGAAGAGTTGGGTGTCAACTGGCGCGTGACGCGGCGCGGGGTGGCGCAGTTCGATCCGGCGACGGGCGCGCCGGTGATCGATGGCAGCGGGCGGCAGGTGTACAAGCCGCAGGAGGTGTACGACACCTCGGGATCGAACCGCAGCCTGCCGGGCGCATTTTCCGGGTCTCAGACGACGAGCGACATCCTGGTCGATGGCGAGGCGGTGGCGAACATGGCCGCGCCGACGCTGCCGGGGGCGGCGCAGCTCGCGGACAAGGCGGCGCCGCTGGCCACGATCTCGGGCTTCGTGGGCGAGTTTGACGTCGCGGCGGTGGTGCGGGCGCTGTCGCAGCAGCAGGGTTCGGATCT
>Ga0209311_1003589_pt1 | contig 10522 bp, 5 predicted proteins | sample AD_UKC045_MetaG_FD_184417 | JGI IMG/M metagenome (GOLD analysis project Ga0209311, IMG submission 184417) | Active sludge microbial communities of municipal wastewater-treating anaerobic digesters from USA - AD_UKC045_MetaG (SPAdes) (version 2) | ecosystem: Engineered > Bioreactor > Anaerobic >... | reverse complement strand
GTCTTGGTCTTTGCGACCGCGCGAAGCCGATGTCAAGTAATGCTTTCATAAAAAGGGAGCATCCGTTGTTTAAGCGCCCGACTTTAGTCTATTGTCATAAAAATAAGAGAAATGCGGGAAACCCCGGCTTCGGAGCGCGAACCATGAGGTTCGTTTCATGGGCTTCTTACAGAGCATCATGTCGAATAAGCGGGTGTTTAACACCGTTCGTAAAATAACCCGGCAAACTAAGCCGACAAAAATGTCGGCGCTCCGTATAACTCGCTTATAACGGGGTATATAAGTGTATTTTACGAGGTGACCAGCATCGATATCAAAAAAATCGTTCCTTATTTTTACCGTATAAGACTTTAGTCAGGCAGACATCCCTTGCATTTTCGAGAATCTCAGGGTCTCTAAAGCGTAAGGGTGAAGAAGAAACGATTATTCAGGGATCGCGTCGCCCCTCCGATTACGGCGGGATACCCATCTCGGAACGCGAGAAGCACATCATCGCGTCGTAAGCTCATTTCGCAAAATCGGGGCAATTCTATAAGGAGGTCAGATTCATCGCCTACGAAGAACGCATGTATCGCAGCCGTATGATCGCCGAAGGGCTCACGGCTTTTCGTGTGGTCATCGAAGAGACGGATTTAATGGTTTTTGCAAACGACGATTATGGTCAGTACGTCACCGAACGCGTTCGCTTTTACCGTGACCAGTTAAAGGCCATTCGCAACCCGCTCTTTTTTTCTTCTCTTGTACCGATCGAAGATGACCCCGCTTTCCCCCCGATGGTTCACCATATGATTCACGCGGCTCAAGCCTGCGGCGTCGGCCCGATGGCGGCAGTCGCAGGCGCAATCAGCGAATACGTCGGCCGCGATCTGTTGAAACTTTCGCGAGAAGTCATTATCGAAAACGGGGGAGACATCTTCTTGCGGACTCATAAGGCTCGAACGATCGGAATCTATGCCGGCGATTCCCCGCTTTCCAATCGCCTCTCTTTGTTCGTTCTTCCGGAAGAGACCCCGCTGGGCATCTGCACCTCTTCCGGCACGGTGGGGCATTCGCTCAGTTTTGGCAAAGCCGATGCCGTGGTCGCGCTATCGGAAGACACTCTCCTCGCCGATGCCGCCGCGACCGCAATCGCAAACCGCGTCCGTTCGAAGGACGATATCGAATCCGAGATCGAAACCGCCCAAAAGATCCGCGGAATCCTCGGCCTCGCCATCATCATCGGAAAACATCTCGGCTTATGGGGGCAAATCCGTTTGTCCCGCGATCCAAACGATAAGGTTTGATAAAAACCTGTTCGCGTTTAAAAACCGAATGCATTATCGCGTCTGCGCTCCGTTATCCATAAACTTGCGGAACCTTAATGCCCTTCCGCTTTCTTTAGCGCGTTTTCGAGCGCTTTCAAATGCGCTTTCGAAGTAAGCGTCGCGCCGCTGATAACATCCACTTGAAGGGATTTGGCGTTAAGCGCGTTTTGGAACAGGTCTTTGACGCTCTTCCCGTGAGTCAGCTCCAAAGCCTTCCCATCCTTGTCCACCGCGCCTTTGACGATCTTTATTCCCGATACCTCTCCGCTCTTGATCGTCACTTCAACGGTGGCATTCCTCAGACGTCCTTGCTTCCCGACAAATTCTCCGGTATAGGTTCCATCTTGCAGTTTTGCGAAGTCGACATTTTCGATCACCAGTTCCTTTACCTCTCGCCTACTCCGAGCGTCAAACACCATACCTCCGATCAACACAGCCGCGATTCCGCCGACGATAACCAACAAAATAATCCACATCTTGACGATCCCCTTCCTCTTTTTAATTTTTCGCATATTTTCACACCTCTCAGATTGCGTTCATCGTAATGCCATCAAACCGGATAAAGCTCTTTTCGATCCCTTTGGTGACCGTTACTTCAAGCCTTTCATCCACCATTATGGCCTCTGTTCCGGGAAATAACGACAGGAGGCGCATACCGTTTTTCTTTCCTAAGATAAAGAGGGAGGTGGCGAGCCCATCGGCAGCCATCCCGTTTTCTGATATAACGGTGACGCTGATCAAACCCGATTCGGTGGGGTAACCCGTCACGGGATTAAGGATATGATGCCTCCGAATCCCTTCTTTGTCGTAAAAAAACCGTTCATAATCGCCAGAGGTGACCACGTGCCGATTCTGTGCCTCAACATAGCCGATAAGTTCGTTTTCTTTCCTCGGGTGTCGAATTCCCACTTTCCAAGCCGTTTCATCCGGTTTTTTCCCACGAACGCAGACATTCCCGCCTAGATTGATAACAGCCGATTCGATTCCCGACCGTTTCAGCATTTCCAGACACCGATCGCCCGCGTAGCCTTTTCCGATCGCCCCCAGATCGATGGACTGCCCGGGATTTCGCAGCCAAGCCGACTGTTCCGTCGGATTTAAAACCAAATCGTCGCCGTCGATTAAGTCCATTTTATTCCGGATGCTCAACTCATCCGGTTTTTCTTCGGCATGGAGATAGCCCCATTCGTCAACGAGTGGTCCCATCAAAATATTGAAGGCTCCCCGTGTCATCTCATAAAGCCTTTTCGAGAACTCAAGAATTTGAAAGGTTTCCCGACTCACTTTCACGGGACCTCTTCCGGAATGCCGGTTAATCCGATCGATCTCGCTGCCGTTCACGAACCGGCTGAGTTTCTTCTCGATACGGGATACCTCGCCTTTAAGCCTCTTAATCGTCCGCCGGGCTGATCGGCCGTATATGCGGAAAGTGATGTCGGTATTCATTGCGTCGTATTCTTGTTCGATCATTTTGGCTTCGTTTCGCTTCATCTTCTACCTCTTTTGGATCATCGTTCTTTTAATTGAGCCGTCTTTGGCTTTTTATGATTTTAGAAATCGGTTTTTCGAGATATTCATTTCCTCTGCGGACTCAATATGAATGAATATATTTATATTCATTCATATTCTATCACACGAAATGGCGTTTGTCAAGATGGAGGTTCGGTGTGCCTGATAAGTTGACCGTTTTCATTCACTCATTGGCCGCCCGAAAGTTGGCGCGCCCTACGATTGGATCACTCGGCGGTTGTAGCGCCCCAGCTACAGTTTTCAAGTAGGTGCAACTTCAGTCGGGCATGTTTCTATCTTAGGGCATGCCCAACTAAAGTTGGGCGCTCCATCTACGTTGCTCTACATAGAGCGCTCCAAATACGCAAGTTTCGCAAATCTCTTCTTTTTACGCCACAAACAAAATTCAGACGCTCCAAGACGATCGTCGGTGCCTGTCTTTCGCCCAAACTCTCCATAATGGATTAAATTATTCCCAACCGCACGGCTTTCATTAAAACGTACCGCAAAACAAAGCAGGTAGATACGGTCCGAAATCTCACCTGGTATGATACAATCATTTAATGATCATCGCCTTAGATTTACAGAATTGTTAACTCACGCGAGGTGTAAAGATGGCCGTTTCCGAACCGGTGGAGATCGGGCGAATCGCAAGAGCGAGAGAACGCATTTGGATGATTACGGACGTGGACGTTGCCGAAGGTCCGGCGACATGGGTGACGTTGGAATCATTGCAGGACGATAGTCTTGGTCAGACCCTTGAAGTTTTAAAAGAGCGGGAAGCGGATTTCGAGGTTTTACCTGAAGAATGGCTGCATGATTTCGAACAGCTCGATACGCCAGAGGTTTTCGACAGTTTTCTCTACGCCCTTCGCTGGCAAACGCAATCGCTACTCCCTCAGGAAACGATCCGCGCGCCATACTTCGGTTCTGTCTCGATTCGCGAGTATCAGTTGGAACCGGTGATCAAAGCGTTGGCAAAACCGCGTATACACCTTCTGTTAGCCGACGATGTCGGGCTCGGTAAAACGATCGAATCCGGTATGATCCTTCAGGAACTCCTGTTATCCGGTAAAATTCGGAGAATCCTCATCCTTTGTCCCGCCTCCTTGAGATGGCAATGGAAATGGGAGATGGAAGAGAAATTCGGTGTGGAGTTTCGGATCATTGATCGGAAAGCGGTGGCCGACCTGAAAAAAGAGTATGGGGTTAACGTCAATCCCTGGCTTTCCTTCCCGCGGCTGATCGCTTCGTTCGATTACTTGAAAATGGAGACGCCGCTTCAACTCTTCAAGACCACCCAGCCGGTTCCTTCCGGAGCCGGGGAAGCCGGATTCCAGTCACCTTTCAAAAAATGGGACCTTTTACTCTTAGATGAAGCTCATAATTGCATCCCCCAACCGACGAAAAACTATTTTTGCGATTCTGACCGAACGCGTTTGATCCGAGATATCGCTCCCCTTTTCGAGCATCGGATCTTTCTGACCGCTACACCACATAATGGAAAGCGGGAAGCCTTTATCGCATTTCTCGAACTACTGGATCCCTATCGTTTCAACCGTTATGAACAGCACACGGATTCGGAACGTTTCAAAAAAACGCTTGAAGAAGTAATGATCCGGCGGATGAAACGCGGACCGAACGGGGTAAAGGATCCTCTCGGAAAACCCTTATTCCCGGAACGCGCGATCCGAGCCCTGGAAATAACTTCCGAAGCGGAAGAAGAACGGATGTTTAACCTATTGGATCGTTATATTCAAACACGACTGCGCCTATCGCGCGATGCGTCACAGGAAACGAAGAGCGATCAAACCCGTTCTCTCGAATTCGCTTTAACGATCTTGAAGAAACGGGCGTTATCGTCCCCTTTGGCGTTTCACCGATCCGTCGAGGTGCATCAGAACAGTGTTCGAAAGGAAAGCCAATCGTTTTCCGCTTCCTATCTGAAGCAACTCAACCGGCATTACTCGGAAGAGCAGGATGACGATCTGGAGAAACGAGAGGTTGAGGACGCCTTGATCGAAACGCTGTCGACAGACCATTGGAGCGAAGACTTGGACTTGCTCTATTCTCTATCTGAAAGCCGAAAGAACAAACCCGATTCGAAGTGCGCCGCGCTTCTCGAATGGATCGACGCGTATCTGAAACCGGATTCGCGCTGGAACGCCGAACGCGTCGTCATCTTCACCGAATTCTTAGACACGCTCGATTACACGCGAGAACAACTGCTTACCCACGGAATCAACGAAGAGCAGATCCTTTGCCTTTACGGCGGAATGGAAGACCGCGAACGAGAAACGATCAAAAGCGCCTTCGAGAGCAATCCTGAACGGTCCCCCGTCCGGATTCTCCTCGCTACCGACGCCGCATCCGAAGGAATAAACCTGCAGAAACACTGTCGCTATATGATCCATTTGGAAATTCCGTGGAATCCGACCCGGCTTGAACAACGTATGGGTCGCGTGGATCGTTACGGACAACAACGCGACATCACGATTTTTCATTTCGTATATACAAACCGCGAGGACTCGCGTTTCCTGCAAACCATCGTGAATAAAGTCAATCAGATCCAAGAAGACCTACAAAGCCTCAATCCCGTTATCGCCGAAGAAATCTCACGGCGGATGCTGGGCTACCGAAGTCAGGAAGATCTCCCGCTGTTCGTCAACGAAAGCCTGGTGAAAGAGCGGATAAAGGCAAAAACGGAAGTCTCCAGGTTTCGGCAAAGACTCGAAGAAACGCGGAATAAGCTCTCTCTTTCCCCGGAAAATGTCAGGATGGTACTGAACTCCGCGCTCCGCTTATTACGCTCCAGTGAACTGCAGCCGACGGATAACCCCGCATACGAACAATTGACGCAACTGCCTAAAGGCTGGCAAGATCTGATTCGCGCGCTGCCCGACGGAAGGTTGCCGGCTACGGTCACTTTCGACGAGTCCGTCCGCGAAAACCCGCTCGAAGGTTCCCTGTTTCTGCATCCCAATCATCCGATCCTGAAACGGGCGATGGCTTTCTTTCGAAGCAACCAATGGTCGAAAAAGATAGACCAAAAAACCCACTCGCACCAGTCACTGAACCGCGTCACCGTCAAGTCCGTACCGGCCTCGGTAACCGCCCACCCCGTTTTCCTCCTATACTTGAAAGGGCTCATCTTGAACGAATTCGGACAAGTATTAACAGAAGAAATCCTCGCGATGGGTTTCACCTTTTCCGAAGGGCTGTTGATTCCAATTGAACCGGGGTTTCTATCCGAGATCGAGCGCGCGCTGATTCGGAAGGAACGGCCGCTTGACGAACTATCATCAGTCCGGTCACTGGTGATGAGTAACCTCAAAATGATCCATCTCGCGGTCGATGAACAAGCGAAATCATGGGCCGCGGAACAGATAGCGCGATTTGAAAAGTCCACCCAAAGCGAGATCAATGGACTCGAAACGCTTATACAAGATCGGATCCGCGAAATCGGCGCGTCGATCAAGCCGCTGCGCAAGTTTTTGCAAACCCGTCTTTTCGAGACGGAGCGCTCACAAGCGGAAGAAGACGCGCGACGTCTTTTATTGCGCCAAAAACAACTCGAAGAGGAGTTTCGGGAGATTCCGAATATAGTCAGGAAAAAATACGCGATCAGAGGACAACCCCGATTGCATCCGATCGCCTATTGTTTCGCCATTCCGGAGTAATGGGTAACGCCTTTTTTCGAGCGGATACCGACCGTAACAAGATCCCGCCCCATGGCGGGAGTTTTCTCATAATCTTCTAAGAAACGGGGGAACCAGGTGGAACATATAAAACCCAATTGGCGGTGGTTCGACGCAGTCTCTCTTTCCGGACTGCTGATCTCGGAAGTGGTGTATCGAAATGCTTTCGAACGCGTAACGCCGCTCTCTTCTTTCGAAAAACGGGAGCTTGGCCGGTTGAAAACGGCTTATATAAACGGCCGGCTTTCGCTGCGGCAAACCCTCTTCTCACTTTTCTTCGAGCTTCTCGGTCACGACAGTCAGTCTCCGAATTGGGTTTGGGGCGCCTCGGCCAAAGAATTCAAAACAGCCGTCCCCGAATATGAGATCACACTCACTCCGGACATGGTATTGCGAGATGAACGAAATCATAAACCGCTCTTTGTCGTGTGGTCGGTTGATTCAGAAAAAGGGTTGGATGCCCTCCCAGACAAAAACAAAGGGTGGCGCGCCTCCGCGCAGCGTCAGTTCGAAACTCTCCTCGCCCAACTCCGTTGCCCGCTCGGTTTGCTCACCGACGGCCGTTCCTTTCGGCTGTTCTTTCGGCAGGAAGGCGCCTCGCCGTCTTCAATCACATGGGACAGCGAAGCGTTTTTCGAAGATACCGTCGCTTTCGAAGCCTTTCGGAATCTTTTAGGGACCCAGACGTTGCTTCCCTCCAAAGAAACCGGTTTGTTCAAACTCATCAGGGAGAGCCAGGAATCCCAGGCGGAACTGACTTCCGAATTGGGCGCCCAAGTGTACGAAGTGGTTCAGATGCTCCTGGATGCCGTAAACGAGAACCCGTCTCCGATCGTGAGCGACCGATTATATGAAATCCTCGTGAAAATCGCCATGCGTATCGTCTTTATCCTATTCGCCGAAGAGAATCAGTTGCTCCCGCATGGCATACCGGAATATGATGAAGCCTACGGCATTATTCATCTCGCCAACGCCTTGGAACACACGATCTATGAAGTGGGAGAAGAGCAGTTTAAGAACGATTACGCCTATCGTTGCGACGCCTGGTCGCAATTGCGCAGCCTGTTCCGGCTCATATATGAAGGCAGCGGCCATCCTCGGTTACCATTGGTTGCTCACGGAGGGGATCTATTCGATCCGAAAAGCACCTCCGAGGTAGAAGCGGTGTTAAAGATAGATACGGTAAGGCTCCGGCAGATTCTTCGCCAGTTGTTGTATATTCAAAGCCCTCAAGGGGCGTATCGGCTGAGCTATGCCTCGATCCGGGTGCAGCAAATCGGATACGTCTATGAAGGGTTGCTGGAGCACTCTTTGATCTATCAGGACGGCGCCTATCGCTTCAGCGCTTCGAAACTGCGGAAGTCTTCGGGAACCTTCTATACACCAAAGGCTCTCACTTCCTGGCTTGTGGAGAAGACCCTATACCCCTTGTGTTACCAGGGTGAGGCGGAGGGAACCCCGATTCCGAAACCCGCCGAAGAGATCCTATCTTTGAAAGTTGTCGACCCGGCGATGGGATCGGGCGCTTTTCTCGTCGAGGCGATGGACTACATCGGGACCGCGCTATTAAAGAGCTGGGAACGTCTCGGCGCGCATCGGGAACTTGACGAACCCGCGCGGTTGAACCTCGCCCACCGGATGGTCGCCGAGCATTGTCTGTACGGTGTGGACATCAACCCGATGGCAGTGGAGCTCGCCAAAATGGCCTTATGGTTGGCGACTTTCTCGCGGGATCGCCCCTTTTCCTTTCTCGACCACCGCCTGAAATGCGGAAACTCGCTTTTGGGGGTCGGATTGCCGGAAGTCGACATTACGACGATCCCCAATGAGGTGTGGGCGCCAATCCCGGAAGACTCCGGCGAATGGAAACGCGCCAAAAAGGCGGCGAAAGACCGGAACGCCAGATTTTTCAAAAAGACGCAAAACGGGATTCAGAGCGATATGTTCTCATTCGCCGGGCTTTTACGGCAAGAAAGTAGACGAACGCGCTCCCTTCTGGCGAAAAACCTTGAAAAGCTCTCCTTCAGCGGCGAAGAAAAAGCGGACTACTTTTCGAAAGAACGGGAGTACGAGCGAACTTACCTGTCCAACGAAGACTATCGCCGGGAAAAAGCGCGGTTGGATCTTTGGCTCTCCCAATGGTTCCTGTCGGAGGAAGACGGACTCCCTCCTTTGGACAACAGCGGGTTACAGGAGCTTTATAAAACGATAGCGCAAACGCCGATGGCGGAGGTTCCGCAGACAGACGAGCAAAAGGGGGCGTATCTGTTGCAAGCCAGGCAGACCGCGCGGGAGAACCGGTTTTTCCATTGGGAGCTGGAGTTCCCGGAAGTCTTCGAAAAAGGCGGTTTTGACGCCGTGATCGGCAATCCGCCGTGGGAAACGATGATCCTGAACGAACGCGAGTTCTTCGCCGATAAGTCGGAAGAGATCCATACGACGAAAAAAACCGATGAACGGGAACGTAAAATACAAGAACTGAAGACGACGAATCCCGATCTTTGGGGCGCCTATCGCCTCCGCTTGGGATCGATCGCCCAATCCAACCGCTACCTTTCGGAACGGGAGGTGTTTCAATCCGTTTCCGGCGGCACGCCCAACACCTACGCGTATTTTTCCGCTCTCTTTTTAGGTTTGAAAACAACTAAAGGCAGAGCGGGGCTTCTGTGTCCCACGGGTATCGCAACCGATGCGAGTTATGCCCGCTTTTTCCGAAGCGTCACCGAAAACGGGAACTTGGAATCCCTCTCCGACTTCGTGAACGGGAATATCTTTCAACAAGTACACGCTTCATATAGATTCAGCCTGGTAGTTTTTGGTTCTTCCGATAAGGTCCACGCGCGTTTCGCGTTGCGTGACCCGAAAGAACTGTGCCAGAAGGAACCGGTCGTCTTTTCGATACGGGATCTGGCGCTCTTCAACCCGAACACGGGGACGATCCCCACCTTCACCGATGCGCGGGATGCCGAAATCCTTTTGAAGGTCTATCGCCGTCACCCGATCCTTCTGCGCGAGAAAGAGGGAAAGCCGATCGACAATCCGTATGGCATAACGGTATTCACGCAATTCCATATGTCCAACGACTCAAAACACTTCGTGCGCGGGGAAGCGTTGGAACGGGCGGGGTATCGGTGGGAAGGCGGGAGATATCTGGGTGAAGAGGACGGCATCCCCAAACGTTTTATCCCGCTGTTTGAAGGCAAGAGCTTTTCCATCCTCGACGCGCGGTATAACGCGATCACGCCGGAAGGAAAAGGCATCGCATGTACGGAAGACGAAAAGCAATCGCCTGATTTCTTCCCCCGCGTCCGATACTATGTGGCGGAAGAGACCGTCCGCGAGGACTATCGCAAACGCGGGATCACGAGCCCGGTGGTTTTGGGGTTTAGGAATATTACGAATATAACAAATATGAGAACTATGATAGTATCTCCATTTTCGATAGTCGCTTTTGGAAATTCAGTACAATTAATTTTTTCAGTCGGTTCCCATTATGATAGATTACTTCCATTAAGCTCTTCTCACTTTTTCGACTATTTCCTAAGGTCGAAAATGCAGGGTGTAAATCTTAGTTATTTTATTCTCTACCAACTGCCCGTGATCTCACCGGAACGGTTTGAAGAGAAAGGGCCGGATGGATACGTCACGATTCGGGAGTATCTCGTGTCGCGGCTGATCCCGTGCCTGAAGGATAACGGCGCTTTCGAACCCTATCTGCGGGAGCTGGGCTACGCCGGTCCGATGGGCGGGTGGAACGAACGCGAACGGTTGCGCGCGATGGCGGAGATCGACGCCGTGATCGCCAAACTGTATGGGCTCGACAGGGACGACATCACCTATATCTTCACGACCTTCCCGATCGAACGGCAACAGCAGGAAAAGCGGTACGGCGCCTATCTGAGCCGTGATCTGGCGCTGGAAGCCTTTGAAAAGTTGTAGTCGCGCTAATCGGCTTCGAGGATCGCGCCGTCCCTTCGGTTACGGCGCGATAACCGGCTCGGGGAGAGCGTA
>Ga0209311_1003574_pt1 | contig 10546 bp, 6 predicted proteins | sample AD_UKC045_MetaG_FD_184417 | JGI IMG/M metagenome (GOLD analysis project Ga0209311, IMG submission 184417) | Active sludge microbial communities of municipal wastewater-treating anaerobic digesters from USA - AD_UKC045_MetaG (SPAdes) (version 2) | ecosystem: Engineered > Bioreactor > Anaerobic >... | reverse complement strand
GTTAAAGGGGTTGGGATAGTTGCTCAGTCCAAACGTCTCCGGTCCCGGCAAAGGTTCATCAGGTATCGCGCTGGGAGGCATCTGGATATCCAGGGCCATAAACATTATATCTCCCCGATTGGGAGGAAGGGGAGTAGGTGTGATGGCAGTCGTTCCCCAGTCATAGTCATCCATAAACATCAGCCACAGCCGTTTAGCCGGATTCCCACCGGAGTTCACAGACTGCATGCGGTCGGAGGGATAGACCCACATAGGGATCATGCCAGCCAGCTCGGGAGTGTCAACTGATGAAAGGACAATGGGATCGCTCCAGGATAGGCCGTGGTCCGGGCTCACGGAAATCATCACTTCAGGGGCCTGGGCCCAGGGTTGGTATTGCGGATAATCGGCAGGGTAGAGGTTGTAGCAGCGTGCCTTATAGCTGTCTTCCCAGAGGCAGACCATGGCCCCGTTTCCGTCGTCTTCGCTGATATGCAGATTGCCGTAGTGGAAGATCATAGCGTCAAAGTGCAGCGTCTCGTCCCAGTGGCAATAGGGGAAGTTGTAAGTAAACTCAGGTTGGAGCTGGTCCAGCGGCCAGTTGTCGGCCTGATGGTCTCCATCCCCGTCCCAGGGCATCCACCAGATGTCATCGATGCTGTTTCCGGCTTTGGGATAGATCTCCCTGATCTCAAAAGTGTGGGTGGCGGTATCGAACACCGCTTCCTTGATGGTGGAAAAGAGCCGGTATTGGAGATTGGGATCACCGATCCGCAGAGACCAGATATTGGGGATGTGCAGCTTGCCGTCGGAATCCAGACTGATGTTGAAGTGCCTCACAAAGCTGGCCTGGTAGTAGATCTGCTCGTCCGGGATGGGCTCTTCCGCGTCGTCATAAAAGGCGTGACGCATCAGGAAGGGATTCCAGGGATTGTAGGACGGCACCTTGCTGGAAGCGCTGTAGTATTGCCAGGTGCCGGCTCCATAGTTATCGCACACAAAGACATCTATATCCGGTTCGTCGATCAGCTCAGAGTCTGCATCCCGGGCGTAATGCAAGCCCGCGTAATAGATTCTGCCGTCGTCCCCAACAGCCAGACTGCCAGCGGGCCTGCGGTACACAGGTTCCGTGGTTTGATGCCAGTCGTCCAATTGCGGAATGCTGGTATAGCTCCATGTGAAACTCTGGTCCGCCATCAGCATCGCTTCGTTGTAGTCGGCATAAGCGATCAGGACGTTTTCGCTGGGATGATCGTCGTAAGCGTAGTTTCTGACCATCACATAAACCCTTCGCATCCCGGGGTTTGGAGACGGACCGGTCTGCAGCGTAGCCCAGAGGAACTCATCGTTTTCATGCCCGGGAGGGGTATTGGGAGGGTCGAAAGGATACTGGAGGCTGGAATAGATGCCGGGCGTCTGCTGTGGGTACATATCATACATGAAGGCGATCTCATACTCTGTATCCACGTCATTGCTCATGTGCCAGGCATAGAAAGGTTTACCCAGCTCGCGGTCCACGCTCAGGGCCGGATAGCCCATATAAACTGATGTGGCTATCCAGGGATCGTCCATGGGGGCCAGCAATCCGGCATCGTTGATGTAGCCAAACCAGACTTTGCGCAGGCCGGTCTGAGTGAGGCGCGCGTGATAGGTGAAAAACCTGCCTCCCCCAAACTGGGAAGGCAGTTCCTGCATAGGCAGATTGTTGTAGGAACCCATCATGAAGTCGTACCAGGATTCCCGAATCAAGGTAGGCTGGATGGACACATCATATTCCGGTGGCAAGGCTGCCAGACAGGCTACCGCGGTCAAAACCGCGCAAAGCAGAGCGAGCTTCTTCATTGATTCCTCCCATGATCCAGATGATCAAGTACAAGTTTGCGCAACTTAGCCAGGGTGTCAAGTAAAATAATCCCGCATATAACTGCCTTTGTGGAATGTCAGTTGCATATAAGCGCCAACACCCAATTCAGAGCTTATCCTGGAGAATAAAACATGCGCAAAACCGCAGTCACAATTACGCTTATCATCATGCTCAGCCTCTTGCTGGCTGATCTGATCAACCCCGCCGGGTCCGTCATCTTTGGAGACCTGCGTGATACCGACGGCAGCCTCTCTTTCAGCGTGAGGACGGCCACCTACAACGGAGCCTACGCGCCCCGCAACGCTGGCGTGATCTGGATCACCAACTCTCAAAACCAGTTCATCAAGACCATCAAGATCTGGGCCAACAGCTATCGCTATACCCTCATCCGCTGGATTGCCAGTTCGGGCCAAAACACCACCGGGGCCGTCACCAGCGCTTCCTACAACAACCACCAGCTTCACAACGTGACCTGGAACGGTAAAAACTATCAGAATCAGGACGTTCCGGACGGCGAGTACAAGATCAACGTGGAATTCACGGAGCACAATGCCAATGCCAACAACCTGGGCAAATTCAAGCAGGTGACCTTTGTAAAAGGACCGGACCCGATCGATATCAACATCCCCAACGAGAGCTATTTCAGGGATATGCACCTGGTCTGGCAGCCGGTGATCCAAAACGGCATTATCTCCGGCTACGTGAGGGACGAGAGCAATCAGCCCATTCTGGGGGCCATCATCCAGGCGGGAGCTTTCAGCACCAGCAGTCAGTCCGACGGTCACTACAGCCTCACCGTTCCGCCTGGCACCTACACGGTGATGTGTCTCAACACAGGATATCAGGAAATCATCGCCACAGACGTGGTGGTAACCTCCAATCAGACTACCACACAGGACTTTATCATGATGACGGTGGCCAACGACGATCCACTCTCCCCAGCCGCGTCTTTGAGCCTTAAAGCTCCTTATCCCAATCCTTTCCATCAGGAGACTACAATCCGGATATCACTTCCCAAAGCAGTTCCCTATACCATGGAGATTTTCAACCTTAGAGGCCAGAAGCTCATCTCCCACCAGCTGATCCCTCAAAGCAAAGGAGAACAGCAGCTTAGCTGGGATGGGCGGGATATGTTTGGCAAGCTCTGTCCGCCTGGAATTTATCAGATCAGCATCAATCAGGGAACTCAGAAAATCCGCACCAGAGTGACTTTACGCTGAGGATGGTTTAGTTTCCCGCAGATTTCGCAGATTGGCACGCTGATTTCGCAGATTGGGGGAAGGTTTGAGGGGTTCACACAGATTTGACAGACTCAACAGATTAAAGACGGTTGTATAACTGTATCACTGGCTTCAGAGCTTATGCGAAAAGCCGTCATGGAGTTCAAAGCCCCTAAATCGATTATACGTGTAACTCTATACCTGAGGGGGCTTTGGACTTACGTGCAGCATACGGAAGACATTTATCTCGCGGGTGTGCTGGTTGAAGTCCAAGCGGCCCGCAAACTCGCAGCCATATATACTCTTATCGTGGCATTATTCCTTACGAGTCCCGGCGGGACGACAGTTTAGATAGATCCGGTGTCCTAAACTAAGATGAGTCCTGTGGGGACGGCAGTTTAGATAGATAAATGCATATATTTATAACTCATTATCATCGTATTGGTATAATCTAAACTACCGTCCCGATGGGACTCCAATTATTGATAGGAGCACGCGGATCTATCTAAACTACCGTCCCGATGGGGCTCAAAATGCCAGTTTATGCACAAGCTCTGAAGCCAGTGATCCGGTACGTGCAACAGTCTCGATTATTGTAGAGAGGGTAGTGACATGCGCCGGGACGCTAAGAGCTACTCATCAATCTTGTTTAAATCTGCGAAATCAGCGTGCCAATCTGCGAAATCTGCGGGAAATACACGCGCTGATTTGGAATCCGACGCTACGGTGCTTTCTCAAAATCTGCGAAATCAGCGTGCCAATCTGCGAAATCTGCGGGAAATACACGCGCTGATTTGGAATTCGACGCTACGGTGCTTTCTCAAAATCTGCGAAATCAGCGTGCCAATCTGCGTAATCTGCGGGAAATACGCGCACAAATCAGCGTAATCTGTGGGAAACAAGAGCCTTCAGATTACCAGTACAGCCGGGTTTCCACTCCCCAATAATCAGTTTTACCGGGATAAATGATGAATTCCCGGTGCAGATAGCGGATACCCAACTCGCTGGAGGAGAACCTGTAGAGCAGCGCGGAGCTGTACTGCTCCAGGCGCTCCGGGATCAAGCCCGCGCCCAGGCTGGCATAGAGGCCTTTCCAGAGCCTGGTTTCGCCATCTCCAAACACCGCGCTGGCTTCGTTTTCGGGGCTGTATTTGCCACCCAGCCTCAGATAGGACATCCCGCTGGGGTCGTAATCCAGGGTGTAAACCAGTTGTGGCCTCAGATAGTTTGAGATCAGGTAGAGGGCGCTGAGGCTGTCGTCAAAACAGGTGTTGTTTTCCCAGGTGATAAAACCGCTGAGGCCAGGCATGAAGGTATGTTGATAACGCAGCCGGGCCCTTACGAGATTAGCTTTGGGAGCGTCGATGGCGTCGCCATCCCGGTGGCTGATTTGCACGCTTCCTTCCAGACGTCCCTGCGGTAGAGGTTTGTAAAGTCCCTCACAGCCAAGCATCACGGTGCTGTAATCGTAGGGATCCTCTTCGGCGTGGAAGCCGGCCTTGATCTCCATGGCGGTATAGACCTTGACGGCGTTCGAAGCATCCCAGCTAAGTTTAGCTCCGCCAAAGGCATCGCTGTAGCCTTCAGGGTCCTGGGGATGAAACTGGAAATCGCCAAAGTCGAAGCTGTAGGGCTCCACCCTGAGGTGGCGATAGATTCCATAGGCATCCAAACTCCAGTCGTCATAGGCGTTGTGGCTGGAAAAGCTGGCCTGATGGGCCATGAGGCGTTTATAGTTCAGGGCTGGCATCCAGGCTGGGTAGAGGCCCAGCAGGGAGGATTCACCAAAGACGCTGTGGGTGTACCCCAGCCGATAAGTCCCCAGGCCTGATTGGTAGCCCAGTTCGGCTTTCCCGGCGTGAGTAAGCTCCTCCAGTTGGGCAGCGCTTTGGCCTCTGGAGCGGTGGAGATCGGATTGCAACTCCCAATTCCAGGCTTGGCCAAAGGAGCCGGTGGCGGAGATCCTGTTTCTGGCCTTAAGTTCCAGTTCATCATCCAGATAGAGCCCCGCGTCCATGCTCAGACGAGGCTGGGCAAGCAGCCCGCCCATGCTGCCAAGCAGCAGCAGGATCAATAGATAGCGCTTTGAGGACATAATACCACGCAGTCACCGCAGCGGGTGCATTTGCTTTGATCGATGTGGGCTTTGCCGTCCGTACCCAAATAGATGGCATCGGCAGGACAGCCACGCAGGCATTCTCCACAGCCGTTGCAGGAGGCGGAATCGATGGAGTATTCCGTGATAGTGAGCCGTTTGCAGGAAGCCAGGCCCAGGATCAGGATTGCCAATAACAGAAAAGATATCAATGCGTTGCGTTTCATTGCCGGGGACCTCTGATAGCCCGATAGGAGCAGGTTTTGATGCAAATCTTGCAGTCTATGCATTTCTCCGGATCGATCAGGGCCCGTCCGTCCACGATGGTAATCGCGCCAGTGGGGCAGACGCTCACGCAGTCCTGACAGGTTACGCATTTGTCGCGGTCCACAAATGGTTTGCCCTGAGTAGCGGCGATCAGGACCAGGCCCAGGATCAAGGCCAGCGTGATCAGTAAGTGTTTCTTGTTCATCGTTCTCCCAACACTCATATGACAGGCGGGTTCTCTTTGGGAAGCTCCACCCAATCTCAGATCGCACTTTTCCCCGCCCCCAGAATTCTGTCCAGCAATTCTTTCCGCTTAGCCACCCATGCTTATCCCGTGCTTATCGCACGCTTATCCCGTGCTTTGGCATGGGTGGAGCACGCGTGGGGCACAGGTGACGCGCAGGAGATTAAGAACCGGAATTTGAGCTTGACAGGGGAATGCCTTCAGAATAGTAGAGAACATCTTGATTCTAAGCGCCACAGGCAAAGGAGCAAGGCAATGGAATTTTTCAAAGGGAGGCGTGTTCAAAGCTGGTTTGGATCTGACCTCTGGGTGCGGGTGGGCTGGTTGAAGTCCAAGCGGCCCGCAAACTCGCTGTCATGCATGGCTTTATCGTGGCCGCTTGAGATCCAAATGGGTTACGCCAGCCTCAACGGAGCAGAACGGTGAAAAGGAATTTGGGGCTCATTGTTATGCTGGTCTCATTGGTGGGGCTCGCAGCGCTGAGGGTGGATTTGAATGAGGGTGATAGTTTTGTAAAGGTGCAGCAGACTGCTGATAACGAGATCGAGCTGCGGATCAGGATCGCGGCGGTGGATATCGACAGTGATGGCAAGATCAAGCTCCCGGATGAGTTTAGGTCCCACTCCCGTGGATCGGCTATTCCCATCTGGTACTTTCATTTAGCGCTTCCCAGCAACGGAGAGATTGAGACCACAATAGAGGAGCATCGGACTCGTCTGAACATTCCGTCCATCATGGTCTCCAAGCCTGGCACGAAATGTGTTACCATAGGTAAACCATACTGGTTTAGGGATATACGTGGCGTGGATGTGATGATTTCACCGCTCGGGATGTCGGATGAAGAAGTGCAGATCTCAGACCGGATCAGCGTAAAAATCAAGCTACTCAAGGAAGGCGCGGATCCTGGAGAAGCAAGATCATCACAGCGGATCAATCCCTATTTCCTGGATATCTACAAGCATCATTTCCTCAATTTCAGCTACCGTTATGAGGACCTGGCCGAGTTTGGTTCTATGGCGGTGATCTGCCCAGTCACCAGCTATAATACACAGGTGCAACGCTTTAGGGGTTTGATCCAGCCATGGGTGGATTGGAAAAACCAGATGGGCATCCCCAGCACCGTCTATAATGTGACCCAGATAGGAACTACTTATGATGACATCCGCGCTTTCATTCAGGACCTCTATGACAACGATCCCCATCTTACCTTCGTGCAACTGGTGGGAGATTATACCCAGGTACCCTGCAATGTGACTACCATCATGGGCAACACGGGCGGCATGGACGCTTTCTACTCCTTGCTGCATGGCGACGATGGCTACCCGGATGTCTTTGTGGGCAGGTTTTCCGCCGAAACCGCCGCGGAGCTCTATACCCAGATCAAGCGCAGCCTCGAATACGCAAACGCAACTACATCAGGCAATTGGCTAAGCAGAGCGGCGGGAGTCTGTTCTTCCAATCCCCCCATTCCCGGAGACGATGATGAGCATAATTGGGAGCATCTGGACAGCCTTCGGGTCCAGTTGCTGGACTTTGGCTACAGCCAAGTGGAACGGATTTATGGCAATGAAGGGGCCGATACCCAGGACCTCGTGGATTGCCTCAACTCCGGGATTTCGCTCTTAAACTATTGCGGAGAGGGCTATCCCGATCACTGGGTGGAGCCGGAGTTTGGGATTTTGGAAGCGGAAGCCCTCAGCAATACAGACATGCTGCCCTTTATCCACGCGGTTTCCTGTTGGACGGGCCAGTTTTATGACGGTACCTGCCTGGCCGAAGCTTTGATGCGAAGCCGGGACGCCTCTGCCGAAGAAGCCAGGGGAGCGATTGCCATCTATACCGCGGCTCCCGAACAGGGCGTTGCTCCACCCATGGAAGCTCAGGACCACACAGTGGAACTGCTGGTGAATGGAACCAAACAGACGATCGGAGGTCTCTGCTACAATGGGGCCGCCAGCATGATCGATCTCTATGGCGAGGGAGGAGTGTATAACTTCCTGGCCTGGAATCTGTTTGGGGACGCCAGCCTTAGCCTGAGGACCAAGCCCGCCCAAACGATAGCTGCCATCCTGCCGGTGGAATTGCCTCCCTATTATGCCAATCTCGATATCGACGCCGGTGCGCCTGATATCCTGGTTTCCCTCTCCAAAGACAAGCTATGCGTGGTGAGCGGTTTCTCCGGTCCGGACGGCATGGCTCATCTGGTCATGCAGCCTTATCCCGTTCCGGGAGATAGATATACGCTCACACTGAGCGGAGTGGACCGCATCCCGGTGCAGAGGGTGTTAAACTGCTATCAGTATGGAACCCACGCGGTTTTGGACCTGGAACTGCTGCCGGGTGAGCAGTTTCTGGAGCCGGAGATTGAGATTCTGAAAACGCTCAAAATCACCAATAGAGGCGATATTGCCAGTGGCAACCTGAGCGTTCGCCTGCAGCCCGATCCTCTGGAAAATCATATTTACCAGTATGATGGAGTGAGCCAAATCGCGTCTTTTCAGCCCGGCGAATCCGTCCAAACCCAATTATCCTACAAGGTTCACAAAGGCACCCCTGATCTGACCACGGTCAATTACTCTTTCCGGATTGATCAGACGGGAGTCAGTTTGCCCTGCTCGGATGTCATTCACGCTCCCACGATAGCGCTGGAGGACGTTTACAGGTCTCCTCAGATCAATTGGACCAATCCGGGAGACGCGCTTGACTTTGTCTATAAGCTCCGCAATGAGGGCAGCGCTGGCTTGCGGGATTTACAAGCGCAGCTTAGCACTGATGATAGTGAATTGATTGTCACTCAACAGGATGAGCGCACTCTGAACATAGCTCCGGGCTGCAGCGATTCTCTGGTGGTAAGCGCGATGGTTTCATGCGCTTGCCCCATCTATCAGACCCTGAGCGCGACGCTCAATCTCGAGGCTGACAACGCCATTGGGGAGTTTTGGCACCAGTGGAAAGTGACCGATCCCGCTCATACGGTGGAGAGCTTTGAATCTGGCGATCTGCAGACCTTCCCCTGGGTCTATCAATCGGAGCATTGGGACATGAGCAATCACAGCCTGGATGGCACAAAAAGTCTGGTGTCTGAGGCCAGCGCGGCTGATTCCATCTGGCTGGCCCTGGATTTCCACAGCAACCAGACGGGAGAACTCAGCTTCCGTTATGATCTTTACCGGCCCGCGGCATGTCTGGACGGCTGGACTTTCTGGATAGATGATAATCAAGTGAACGAGCTGGAAAACAGCAACTGGTGGAATATCAAGCGCTTTACTCTTTCAGAGGGGGATCACACTCTCCAGTGGGTGGGCAGGAAAGACCCTTCCATGGATGTATTTGCCAGCTCTTTCTGCCTGGACCTGATCGAGTTTCCGGAGGGGACTCTGTTTGACAACTCCAGGCTGGAAACAGATGTTCTCCAGGTGCACATAACTCTGTCTCCCGGTGAGATACGTGACATTCCAGTGATCCTGAGCTCCCTGGATGGCAAGGATATCGCTTACGCGGCGGTACTGAGAAGAGCGGAAGTCTCAAAACGGGCTGGAATACCTTATCTGCAGTGCAACCAGACGTTTTTCCAGGCCGGGAGCGAGGAACTTTGCTTGTTTAGTCTCTATAACTCCGATCCTGTCATGCAGATCAAAGCTTTGAGCATCACCCTGCCGGAGAGGGTATTGGCTTTGCAGGCCAGTAGCTTCATCATGTCCGGGCAGACCTCTTTGCCCTTCACTGGCAGCCTGGGCAGCTACTCGAGCCTTGATTGGTCCAGTGAAATCGGCAGCCTGGCAGACAGCCTCAGAACGGCTGTCAGATTGGCTCTGGATGCCAGTCTGGAGGATCTGGCGCTGCCCTATCGGATCGAGATTGTGGACGGGCGGACCTTTGAAGACTGCATATATCTGGAGCGCTCTGATGACCAGGACGAGTGCCTGGTCCTGAGCTCTGATGAGGGAATGGTGAGTGATCTGGAGACCCGGGCAATTATCCTGAGGGCCAATCAAAACCTGCTGGGGGCAGAGCCGGCCTCTTATTATCTGGATATCTACTACAACGGGTCGCATCTCAATCGAATGCCCATAGGGATAAGCTATGACAGCGATCCCCCCGGATTCTATGATGAGCCGCGGTTGAGCCTCTATCCCAATCCCTGTCGCCACGGCAGCACCTTTGCCTATGGCATCCCGGCCTCCGGAAAAGTGCAATTGGTGATCTACAACCTCCGGGGCCAGAGAGTGCGGACTGTGGTGAATGGCAATCTGGAGAAGGGTTACTACCGCAGCTTTTGGGATGCCAAAGATGATCAGGGCCAGCGTGTTGGCAGTGGAGTCTATTATTGCCGCCTCAGCACTCCCGCTGGCGGACAGAAGCTAATCCGCTGTGTGGTGATAAGATAGTCTGGGGTGATGGTGATCGGGCTACCCTAGCCGGATTTTGTGCTTGACATTCCTGAGAGCATGGATCGCATAGCAAAAAACATATTCGATGCCTGCCAACAGGCCAGGAGCATAACCATGGAAGCCATCAAAGGGATCCGCACCCTGAACCTCAAAGAGCCGGACCCAGCCCTCCTCCGAGAGCGGGTAAGGCAATACTTTAACCAGACTTACACGATCGAAGAGCGGCTCTACGAACAGCTGATCGGGGATGATACTTTTTATCTGAGGGCAGATCCCCTGCGTCATCCGCTGGTCTTTTATCTGGGCCACACGGCGGTCTTTTACGTCAACAAACTCAACATCGGCAAGGTGATCAGCCAGAGGATCAATCCCCGCTTTGAATCGATGTTTGCCGTGGGCGTGGATGAAATGAGCTGGGACGACCTCAACGAGTCCCACTACGACTGGCCTCCCATTCCAGAGGTGAGGGCCTATAGAGACGAGGTG
>Ga0209311_1003556_pt1 | contig 10573 bp, 10 predicted proteins | sample AD_UKC045_MetaG_FD_184417 | JGI IMG/M metagenome (GOLD analysis project Ga0209311, IMG submission 184417) | Active sludge microbial communities of municipal wastewater-treating anaerobic digesters from USA - AD_UKC045_MetaG (SPAdes) (version 2) | ecosystem: Engineered > Bioreactor > Anaerobic >... | reverse complement strand
CAGCATGGCCTGCACATTCCCCTGACGCGCCCCACGCTCCATCATGCGCAGGCCCGAGCTCGGTTTCAGCGGATAGCCATCCTGGCCATACGCCATCTTCACGCCGACCCACATCTCCGCATCGGCGACGCCCTTTTCAGCTGCCGCTTCCATGTCCTGGAAAGCCGCCTGCTGCTGCGAAAAATCCTGCGATGAAAGCCGGTTTGTCGCGCGATGATAAAGCGCCCAGCCATTTCCGGTGTCAGCAAGATCATCGATCTTCGCTTCGTCCTTCGCCGCCAGCGCCGCATCGAACTCCGGCTTCTGCTCTGCCAGCTTGTCCGCGCGCAGCTTGGCAGCAGCAGCTTCTGCTGCTTCCTTCGGATCAATCGGCTTGGGTTTTTCCGTCGTTACTTCAGCGCCCGGCTTGGGCGCATCGCCCTGACCGCCACATGCGGCAAGCGCCATCGCAAGCGACAGCAGCAGGGCAGGCCGCATCATGCCAGCCCCCATCAAGCCAGCCACGGCTGAGACAGCTTGCGCTGCTCCTCGAACGACTTGATGTCGCCGGCATGCTGTAGCGACTCGCCGATCTCATCGAGCCCTGCGAGCAGGCTCGCCTTGCGGCCTTCGTCGATGTCGAAGGTGTGCACCTTGCCATCCGGGGCCGTCACCGTCTGCGCGGCGAGGTCGATGTTGAACATGTGGTTCGGTCCGCCGGCCTGTTCCATCAGCTGCTCAACCACGTCGCGCGGTAGCACGATCGGCAACAGCCCGTTCTTGAAGCAGTTGTTGTAGAAGATGTCCGCAAAGCTCGGCGCGATCACGCAGCTCAAGCCCTGATCCAGCAGAGCCCACGGCGCATGCTCGCGCGAGGAGCCGCAGCCGAAATTCTCTTTCGCGACGAGGATCGACGCCTTCGCATAGGCTGGCTTGTTCAGCACGAAGTCCGGGTTGGGCGAACCATCCGGCTTGGTCTTCAGCTCGTAGAACAGACCCTTTGCCAGACCTTCCCGCGAAACGGTTTTGAGGAACTGTTTCGGGATGATCATGTCCGTGTCGACGTTTGCCAACGGCAACGGCGCAGCGGTTCCGGTAAGTGTCGTGAACGGTTTCATGCGTGTGCTATCGCACGGGGAGCAGGGAGTAGGGAATAGGCAGTAGCCGCCGGTTCCATACCACTCCCTATTCCCTATTCCCTACTGGCCCCGCGTCAGCGGACAGCACCAGCGTCGGCACGCCAATCGTCCCGTCGCGCACCGTGAACACTTTCGTACCCGCGCGCCGTCCGGCCCGTATCGACGTCACCGCAAAGTTCGCATCCGCCAGGCGGTTATGCGCCGCCTCGATGTCCGGCACGCGCCATGACAGGCCCCACAGCTTGTCCGGCTGGTTGCCGACGCCGCCCGACAGCTTGTGCGCCAACTCGACAGTCAGCGCGCCCACGCGGAAGAACATCAGCCGCATGTCCCAGTCCGGGTTGGACCTGTCCAGCGCCAGCCGCAGGCCCAGCCGCGCGCCATAGAGTGCCGCCGCCCGATCGGGGTTCGCCGTATTGATCACCACGTGATCGAGGCCCGAAACCGCGTCCGGCGCGCCCGGCTTGTAGACCAGTGGATCGTTGGCCCGCCGCTGCAGTGCGAAGATGCGTACGCCGTGTGTCGCCGCCTCATCTATCCGCATGCGCGACCAGCTGCGCGTTTTGCCGGAATAGGGATTTGCGCTCTCGCCGCCCACGATCTCATCCGGCTTTAGCCCGCGGCGATCGAGGACCAGGCGAGCCTCGTCGAGGTCGTCGGTCGAGAAGATCAGCGACTTCAGCCCCGCGCCGTCCTGATCGATCATCGCGTGCAGGCGCCGCGCCAGCGGCCCGCCACCTTGCGGCGCCATGATCTCAAGCGCCGTGTTCTCGAGCTGGTAGATCACCGTCGCTGAACCACCGGCGTCTGTTGCGCGCCAGTCTGGCTCGCGGCCCAGCAGGGCAGAGTAGGCATTCTCGGCGTCGTCGACAGATGTGCAAACGATAAGAACGTGGTCGAGACCGTTGATCATGTAGCCTGCCGAAAGGACTCAAGTGTCCTGATTTGCGCACCATCTGCCGCAAAGTTGCTAGGCGCAAGCCAGTCGCCCAGCGCCGCTTTGACGCTTGGCCACTCGGTATCAGTGATGGAAAACCACTCAGTGTCTCGGGATTTACCCTTGGTCACCATGTCGTTTCTGAACTGGCCCTCATGGGTAAATCCGAACCGCTCAGCTGCACGTTTCGAGGCAAAGTTGAGGCTGTTGCACTTCCACTCATAGCGCCGATAGCCGAGGTCGAAGACGTGGGCAGCCAGCATCGCCAGCGCCTCGGTCGCTTCGCTCGACCGCTTCAGCTTCGGCCCGAACGCAACGCAGCCGATCTCGGCCGAGCCATGCGCCTCGCGGATATTCATGTAGGTCGCCATGCCCAGGATTTCTTCTGACCGGACATTCCGGATCACCAGCGTCCGCCAACGTAGCTTCTCGTGCTGGGTTACGAGGAAATCGCGCAGCGCGTCCGGCATCGCCCACGGCCCCACCGGCATCCACTCCCAGATCTCCGCATTGGCTTCGCCGCCTACCGCCGCAAACACGCCCGCGCCGTGGACGCTCCAGTCCATCGGCTCCAGCCGCACCCGCGCGCCCGTGAGAACGGCGCCGCCCGGTTCAGGCCTCGGTGTCCAGTGTGAAAGATCGCCCATCCGCAGGGAGTAGGGTGCGCCTCAGTCACACGCAACAACCACTGCGTCCGCATACAGAACAGGTTTCGCGCCCGTCGCCATCGCAGCTCGTGCAGCATCTCCCCGCGAGTGAGTTCTGTGCCGATCCGGCAAATTTCATCGATCTTCGCCAGCGGGCGGAAACCATCCTGCGCTATCGTACACATCGAGCCTCAGAGTGCAGACGCGCTGCACCGGGCGGGCAGATGGAATCCTGTCGGGAAGTTCAGGAACCGCTGCGCAAAAGCCACACTGCGCCATCGATCCGCATCGGGTGTGAACGCGGGTTCATGCTGATGGCGAAAGGCGTTCCTACATCCACGAAACCGATCGCGGTTCGCCGCAATCGGGACGAACTACCGCCTGCGTTGAATGGCCTGATGATCGCATCGGAACTCAAACGTGGTCCGGACATTCAGCTTCAAGCCCCAACCAAGAAGGGCAGATTGATATGAGCGACATGAAAGCCCCCCTCGCGGCCCCGGCCTCGCTCTCGAAGGCCGAAGCGATCAGCGCCTACTGGTACCCCCAGGCGCGCCGCGAAGAATGGCTTGCCGACGTCATCGTCCACGCCGTGGGCATCGTCCTCGCCATCGCCGGCTGCATCCTGCTCGTCATGACCGCAGCAAACTCGGGTTCGGTAAAGCTCACCGCAGCGCTGGTGGTCTATTCGGCCGGCCTGCTCGCCATGCTCGGCTGCTCGGCGCTCTACAATTCCAACACCAACGAGAAGCTGTCCAAGCTGCTCGAACGCTTCGACCTCTCCGGCATCTTCGTGATGATCGCGGCGTCTTACACGCCGTTCATGTTGGCCAAGCTCGACGGCCCGATGGCCTGGGCGATGCTGGCGATGGTCTGGGTCGTCGCCCTGTCAGGCGTCGCCATGAACCTGCTGGCCCGCTGGAATGCCCCGCGCGTCTATATCGGCATGTACCTGATGCTGGGCTGGGCCGCGCTCTCGATCATCGACCAGCTGATGCATTCGCTCTCGCCGCTGGGCATGGGCCTGCTGGCGGCTGGCGGCATCCTCTACACGATCGGCGTCATCTTCCACGTCAACAAGAAGCTGCCCTTCAACTCGGCGATCTGGCACGGCTTCGTCGTCGCCGCCGCCTCGTGCCACTTCGCGGCGATCTACCTCGACATCGCCAACGTACCGCTGGCCTGACAGTCGGGGCCTGACGGCTGAAAAGCTTTGAAACATAAGGCCCGGCGCTCACCCGACGGGCCTTATCCATTGTCCTCACGGCAGGTCACGATCCCTCGCACAATCTGGTGAGCCAATAGCCATTGGCCCCGCCGCAAGCGCACTCTCCCGCCAACAACCGGGCAAAGACCCGGATGCCCCCGCAGCGGGGATTTGGGAGAGACGTCCATGAAAAAGCACCTGCTCGTCTGCGCAGCGTTCGCCGCGCTAGTCTCCGGCACAGCCGCCGCACAGGCTGCTCCCCCGTCCGGTGCGCCCGACCCGAACTTCAAGCCGCCGCGCACCGCCTGGGGCAAGCCCGAACTCTCCGGCGTCTGGACCAACTCCTCGCTCACCACCCTGCAGCGCCCGCCCAACGCCGCCACCGTGGTCATCACGGAAGATCAGCACGCCAGGGTGCTCGCCCACAACCAGTACGCCATGATGGCCAAGGACGAGGCCGGGCCTTCCAAAGTCGACAAGGAATCCTCCGACAAGCTGCTCGGCGACAAGAACTCCAACCGCGGCTACAACCATTTCTGGATCGACGCTGGCAATGACTACGCCCGCGTCGGCAACGACATCCGCACCGCCTGGATCACCACCCCGTCCGACGGCATGATCCCCTACATCCCCGGCAAGCAGCCCAAGACCACCATCACCTATGACGGCCCCGAAGGCCGCCCGCCCGGCGAGCGCTGCCTCACCTGGGCCAATCTCGGCCCGGTCCTGCGCAACGGCATGTACAACAACAACTTCCAGTTCGTGCAGACGCCGACGCACCTGATGATCAATGCAGAGATGATCCACGAATTCCGCGTCATCCCGATCGTCGCCTCCGCCGCAGACGTGAAGCACGGCCCCACCGCGATGAAGAATTTCGGCGGCGACTCGGTCGCGTACTATGATGGCGACACGCTGGTCGTCGAAACCGTCAACGTCCGCCAGGACCAGCGCCCCTACATCACCGCAACCGGCAAGGTCACCGAGCGCTTCACGCGCTGGAAGGACAACGAGCTCTACTACCAGTTCAAGGTCGAAGACCCCTCGCTCTACGCCTCGGCGTGGAGCGGCGACATGGTTCTGCGTTCCTCCAAAGAGCAGGTCTACGAATTCGCCTGTCACGAAGGAAACTACGGCATGCACGGCATCCTCGCCGGCGCCCGCGAACTCGAACGCCAGGGCCGCGAACACCCGCCGGAAGTTTCGATCTTCGCAGGTTTGGCTGCGGACGAGTAACAACGGCGGAAGCCCTCTACGCCGTCATTCCGGACACGCGAAGCGTGAGCCGGAACCCAGGGGCCGCACGCGCAGCCCTTGGGTTCCTGCTTTCGCAGGAATGACGATTGAAAAGGGGGAGGACAGGAGGGGGTCGCGCTCAACGCGCGCCAACCTCACTCCGTCGACAGAATCACCGAACGCACAGTCGGATAAATCTGGTTTTCCCACTTGCGGCCCGAGAACACGCCGTAATGGCCCACGCCCGGTTGCAAGTGATGGCTGCGCAGGTGCGGGCGCAGCTTCGGCACCAGCTCGTGCGCCGCAGAGGTCTGGCCCACGGCGCAGATATCGTCGCGCTCGCCCTCAACCGTCAGCAAGGCCGTGCGCGTGATCTTCGAGCAATCCACCGGCACGCCATGATGCTTCAACCGGCCCAGCGGCAGGCGCATCTCCTGGAACACCCACGCCACCGTCTCGAGATAGAATTCCTCGGTCAGGTCGAGCACCGCGAAATACTCGTCGTAGAAAGTCTTGATCTTCTCCGCCTCATCATCCTCGCCCTCGACGAGGTGACGGAACAGGTTCTTGTGCGCGTCCAGATGGCGCTCGGGGTTCATCGAAACGAACGCCGCCAGCTGCATGAAGCCCGGATACACACGACGGCCCCACGCAGGCAGAGGGAAGGGCACGGTCGAAATCAGATTGTTGCGGAACCACTCGATCGGATGGTCCGTCGCCAGCTTGTTCACCGCGGTCGGATTGATCCGGCAGTCGATCGGCCCAGCCATCAGGGTGAGTGAACGCGGCTCGCACGGGTTCTTGTCAGCGGCCATCACCGCCGTCGCCACCATCGCCTGCACGCAGGGCTGGCACACCGCCACCACGTGCGCGCCCGGCCCAAGGTGCTCAAGCATCTTGATCAGGTAGTCGACATATTCCTCGAAGCCGAACCGGCCCTGCGCCAGCGGAACTTCGCGCGCGTTCTTCCAGTCCGTGATGTAGACATCATGGTCCTGCAGCATCGTCTTCACGGTATTGCGGAGCAGGGTGGCAAAGTGCCCGGACAGGGGGGCAACCAGCAGCACTTTCGGCTGCGGAGCGTCGATGTCCTTGCGGAAATGCAGCATACGGCCGAACGGCAGGTCCAGCGCGGTCTCTTCGACAACCAGCGCTTCACGGTTCTCGACCTGTACGGTCTTGATACCGAAAGGCTGGGAGACATGCGTCAGCTTGGCGCGGGTCGCCATCTCCAAGGCTGCCATAAGCTGCCGCGTGGCGGGCGAATCCGTCGCCCCCGTAAGGCCCGAACGCATCTGCATCGCTGCTAGCGCTGCGGCGCGGAACGGCGCCGAAGCTTGCATCTGAGCCTCGTAAATGTGGTACCACATATCCCGGCGCGCTCTATTCTTAGGCAGATGCGTGACCCATCCCGCTTCCTTAACGAAGCCTAGTTCACGCCTTACTGCACTGCGACATACGATTGCATAATACAATTAAGGGCAAGGAAAGTGCCGTCATGGCGGGCGCAAAACTAACGATTTCGAGCAGGAACTATTCGTCGTGGTCCCTCCGGGCCTGGTTGTTCTGCCAGTTGGCGGAGCTGGATGTGGCCGTGGAAAGCGTTTCAATTGATGATCCGAACGCCCGCGCCGAGCTTTTGCTACTAAGTCCGACCGTGCTGACGCCGCGACTAGACCACAAGGGCGCAAGCATCTGGGACACAATCGCCATTGCCGAGTATCTTGAGGAAGAATTCCCCAAAAAGGGATTGTTGCCTCTCGAAAAGGGACCGCGCAGCCACGCCCGGTCGATCATCGGCGAGATGCACGGCGGCTTCTACAACATGCGCTCGGCGCTCCCGATGAACCTCCGCGCCCGCTATCCCGGCTTCCGCGTCTTCACCGGGGCAAGGGGCGATATCCGCCGTGTCCTGACGATCTGGAACGAGTGCTTCGAGCAATACGGCGGCCCCTTCCTCTTCGGCAAAACCCCGACGCTGGCCGACGCGATGTACGCCCCGGTCTGCACACGCTTCGTCACCTACGACGTCGCCCTCGAAGGCAAAGCCGCCGCCTACCGCGACCACATCATGGCCTGGGCCCCGATGAAGGAATGGATCGAGGAATCGAAGGCCGAGCCGATCGAAATCGAAGAACTCGACATCGAGTTCTAGAAACGAGGTGAGCGTAAGGTGCATCAACGATGCACCACGCCACGCGCACTCCCCCATCGTCATTCCTGCGAAAGCAGGAACCCATGGGCCCCCTCACCAAACCCAACTCCTTGCCCCGCTCCTCCCGACGTAAGTCGGGACCCAGGGGCGGCTCGTCCCGATGTATCAACCCCGGGGTCCCGGCTTACGCCGGGAGGAGCGGATGATGGTGCGAGATTGAGGGATAGAGCTGCACCGAAACTGTAGGACAGTTTCCGCACACCCCAAACAAACTCAGCGCGTTAGCGCGAAAGTTTGGAGGACGGAGCTGCGCAGAATCTACGGCGCCCCGTGCCGGGGTATTCTACCCCGCATGACACGACACAAACACGCGCACATTGGGCTGCTAACCCCGCCGCTTCCTCAGCTCTTGCTGACAGCTGTGCTGCACGTCTTTGCGATGCTCGTGCTCCACGTCGCCTCAACGCTGGAGATGATCCGCCGCCGTACCCGCGTGAATGCCACACGCGCTACGCCTACAGATCTGCCCCAAGCGAAGACCGACACCCAACCCAAGGAAACCCATCCCGTCGCCGCAAGCGACCCAGCCCACCCGTGCGCTCACCTCACAGCTTGTCATCCCGGAAACGCGAAGCGTTATCCGGGACCCATTGTGAGAGCACGACACACCATCAATGGTTCCCGGCGCTCGCTACGCTCGGCCGGGATGACAACCATTGGTGAAACCAAGCGCGCGCAACACGCTCGCTCTCTCCATCTCGTACCACCCTCACTCCGCGTCCGACGCTTCGCGTCGAACCCCAGACGAAAGTCGGGACCCAGAGCATCAAGGGTGATGTGCGTTCAGGACCTGCACCCGCAGCCCTGTACCCCGGCCTTTGCCGGGACAAGCGGAACAAGGTCCGCTTTCACAGCGCTGAACTAACCCAGCGCACCAAACCCAATCTCCCACACCCCGCCTCACAGCGGGAACGCGAACCCGCGCCTAAAGCCCCGCGTCGTACAGCGCCGGCAGCAGGTGTACGATCTTGTCGGCAAGGTTGTGCCGGCTCAGCGGTTTGGCCGTCCAGTCCGTCATCCCCAGCGACATCAGCTTGCCCGCCTGATGGCGGTGCTTCTCGCTCAGCAGCCCCAGAATCGGAATGTCCGACCATGGCGTCGCACTCCGGCGAACCCAGCGGATCACCTCCGCGCCGTTCATCAGCGGCAGGTCCATGTCGAGCAGCACCAGATCAAACGATCGCAACGCCAGCAGATCAATTGCCGACTGCCCGTCCTCGACCTCGATCGACGAGATCCGCTGGCTCGCCAGCAGAACGCGCAACACCCGGCGATGATAAGGGTCCGCCTCCGCCACAAGGATGCGCGTGAAGTCGAGCGGTCCCTGTGTGCCGTGATGATGCGCAGGACGATCAAGCGCGCTGCGTATGTCGCTCATCGGTCCGAACGTATCGAATGGTTCGTCTGCGGTTTCCCCCGCACAAAGGTGCTCGTCATGGCCAAAAAGCCAATCATCAAGCTTCGCTTGTTGTTTTCGCATTTGATTTCCGGTGCGTCCCACCGCCCCTACCTAAGCCTCCACTATCGGAGCCCTGCGCTAAGGCGGCATGAGCGGGAGCGGTGGAATTGGACCGCCCGGAATAACCAAACTTCCCCCGGAATCGTTGCGGCCCGGACATATATCGACCGGGCCGCCTGACAGCGTTCAGTTTTTCGCTACGGATGCGTCTTCTTCCGGGGTGCGGTCTGTTTACCGAGACGATCGACGAGATCGCTATTGCGAAACAGGATCGCAGCTCGATGATTGGCTGGCCTTGATCGCGCCCGCCATCGGATCGTCCGTTGCCACGACATGCGCCGCGAAGGTCCGCTTGTCGGTGGACGCAAACAGGTCTTCGAGCGGGGCGTAGTGATCGTCGACGAGGAACACGTCGATATGCTTGCCCTTGATTGCGCCGCCACGGTCGCCCGCGAACAGGTAGCCGTCATGGACATACGACGCGCCGTTCAGCTCGAACTTGCGGCCACGCAGTTCCGGCACGAACACCACGCTCTCGAGTGGGATCACATCGGGATCAACCGCAATCGTACGGAACGGCATGAGCGGCAGGTTGCGCACGCCACAGCCGAGCGGATGGTTCACTGCTTTGAAGCGCGCACGCCGCGTCGCGTTCTTCACGCCGTCCGACAGCGAACCGAGAAACTCATCGCAGTTCGTTTGCTCGGGCCCGTTCGAGTCGACATAGACGAAGGCCTTCGACGTTCCATCAGACTTGATCGCAACCGATCCCTGCAGCGCCGCTTCGCACCAGTCGCGTTGCGACAGCGGAGCCGAGATCGCATCGCCCTTGCGGCCGACCAACGGGAACGCGGCTGAGTCTGTTGCCGGAGCGGCAGACACCAGCGGCGTATGATAGTGCGTCGCCCACAGTTTGAGATCCGGGCCCAGTCCGGTCGGCGCAGGCTCTCCAAGCGTGAAGTCCACCGCTCGCTGCAGCGGCGTCAGCGGCAGCGATGTGGGCTCAGCAGTCGATGTGGGCTCAGGCGCAACCGGCATCCCCGGAACGGCAGCCGTCGCGCACGCGGCCAGCACGAACAGGAAGGTGAAAGTCAGTTGCTTCATCGGCGGCGCATCTTCCGGAACAGGCGGTCCCGGCGGGCGCAGCTTGAGCGCGGGCAGGGGACCCTCTCTCCCTGAGGAGATAGGCTCCGATTTCAACCCGAGTATGGCGGATACGTTTTCCACGACACTAGCGAAAGCGCCAAAGGCGTTACCGAAGCCTTACGGTGCGTCAGATCGCACTCGTTGCTTTCTTGCGTTTACGGCCTGGACGGTCGGAGTCTTTACAGACTTCCTCGCCGGCATCTCGCAGCGCGATCGCTGCAGGGTCATTCTTATCAACGACATAGGCGTCGAAAGTTCCACGCGCGTTCGAGCGGACGATATCTGGGAAGGGCTTAACGTTCGCGTCGGCAACGAACATGTCGATGTGGTTACCTTCGATCGCGCCGCCGGTGTCGCTCGCAATGACATATCCGTCATGTACGAAGATCTCGCCCTTGTTCCAGAAGGTCTGCCCGCGCAGCTTCGGAATATAGAACACAGTGCCCATCTTGAAGCGCTGACGATCGACCGCGATCGTGCGGAATGCCATCAGCGGAATGACGCGCACATCGCAAGCGGCCGGATGATGGAATTGCTGGAAGCGCGCGCGGCGGGTCGCTGATTTGATGCCGGTCGAGAGATCGCCGAAATGCTTGTCGCAAACGACC
>Ga0209311_1003548_pt1 | contig 10590 bp, 6 predicted proteins | sample AD_UKC045_MetaG_FD_184417 | JGI IMG/M metagenome (GOLD analysis project Ga0209311, IMG submission 184417) | Active sludge microbial communities of municipal wastewater-treating anaerobic digesters from USA - AD_UKC045_MetaG (SPAdes) (version 2) | ecosystem: Engineered > Bioreactor > Anaerobic >... | reverse complement strand
TCACGCTGTTGTGCGCGTTTACTACCGGCTTGCTGGCGTGGTTCGCTATGCTGTAGTGTCCGGTCGCGGCGGAAGCGTTGGCGTGCGAGCCTGCGTTGGTGTGAAGATTAGCCGAAGCCACGCTAGAGTGAGTGTTCACTCCGCCTTGGTTTGTGTGCGTTCCGAAATTGGCGTGAAAACTGGTGTGGAGGGCAGGAGTCGGAGTCGCCACAAGGCCCAACGCCACCACGGTCAACGCGCCTGTCACCACCCCTTTGCTCGATATCTTAGCTTCTTCCCGCGAGAAATATGACAGAGTGTCGTTTACTGCGGAAGGAAGCGCGCCCCTCTTATTCATAGGCGCGACGGCGGTCGGCGTTTTTTTCGTTGGTTTGTCCATGTCCCACCTTCGTTTTCCGGAACATTCGCCGGCATCCGGTCGAACTAGTTCCGTGTTGTCGGCTCAGACGCGGCTCCGCGATTCTCCCGCGCGGCGCCTTCAACAAAGCCTATTCTTTCCCGGCTTTGTCCTCCTCCGTCTCCTTGACGCCTTCTATTTCTCTGCTGCTCGATTCCATATAGTTTTTTGTCCACTGGACGAATATGTCTCCAATTTCGGGAATCATCAGCCTTTTGAAGATTATATCAATTATTCCTTCGTTGACAGTGTGCCTTCGCGTGGTAAAAACATTCGGGGATAACTCGCCGGTCTCATGATAGTTAAGGACGGGGCATATCCCGCAATACGGCCTGTATGCGCACTCTGAACACCCCGGAGTTGTGTCCAGCGTGGAAGCGATCGCGCAAGCCTTCGTCGCCCTGTGCATTATTAAGTCCGCAAAACTCGACTCGCCGCATTTGCCCACCCTGAAAGTATGGTCTCCCTGATGTCCCAACATACGGCCCTCGTCGCATGTGTACACATCTCCATTGTAATTGTAGGCTAGTTGTCCTATGGAAGCCCCGCACGGCGACTTCATATCCACATATCCCGGTTCGAAGCCCGCGACGATTTTACACAGCGCGTATATAGCGTATGTTTCGGTAAAATTCTCTCCCTTTATATTCAACTCGATTATGTAATCCAACATCCTCTCATAAAAATCGAGAAACTCTTCCGGGGTAAGACCTATCTTCTCCCAATTCCTGCCGGCATAGCCCAGAGTCGTGGCGGGACGCACAAAAATCGACCCGGCATTTAGAGAACGATATTCATCCACGATTTCTTTGTGATACGGCATGGAGTGTTTAGAAAGGGTGCCGATTAGAGAAGGCAGCCTCTCCGTTCCGGCTTCCTTGTATCTGCGATAAACTTTCTTATACATCTCAACCGCGCGGTCGTGAGTGATTCCCCGGTTCTTGTCATGCACGAAAGCCGGGCCGTCCAGAGACATGCACATAACCACATTGTGCTCCAGCAGGAAATCCAGCTTCTCGTCGTCCATCAGAAGATGGTTGGAAACAATGTTGAATCTCAGTTCTCTCTTTTTCGTTTTGTTAAGCTCGACGGCGTATTCGATAATAAACTTTACCGTGTCCCAGTTTAGAAGAGGCTCGCCGCCTTGAAACTCGATGCTCAACAGTTTCGTAGGGGCGTCGAATATGGTTTCGACCACCGCGCGCGCGGTGTCCGTGTTCATGTCCGTTTCGTAATTATCGCCGCTCATTGCCGCAGCCTGACAGTAAACGCAACGCAGGTTGCATCTGAGGGTGGGCACTATTATATGAAGGTTCGTCGCTCGCGCCGCATCCGCGAACCTCGCCCTGAGCCTCTCGGCGGCTCTGGCCGCCGTTTCTTTTGTGAACAGCATGTTCTGCGCCGTAAGCTCTTTTATCACCGGCCTGCTCAACGCCGAAGGCCCGTTTTCAACAAGGCTGACGAATTCTTCTTTCGTTAAAAAAACGTAATTTCCATACTCGTTTACAACAATATACGTGTCGCCCATTTTTCTGAAACTGAACGGCATCATTCCGCTAAAGTTCGAAGTTTTGACTTTTTTTATATCTATCGCGCTCATTGTCTCACGCTCATTTTGTGGATCACGTAGTTTCCGAATTCACCCAGAAAAACTTCCTTCGGCTCGTAGTCAATATTGTCAATCTTCACGACGATTCGGTCTTTTCTCTCAGTCACGTCGAAATTCGCAAAATCCTTGTAGTCTTTCACGGCGGATTTCACGGCCTTCATTGCAAATATCTTTTTGTCAAATTCAACAGTCGACAATTTCTTTCACCGTTTCTATGTTTATGAGATTGTTTTCGGCCTGCCTCTTTAACTGATCCACGGGGTGCAACAGATCGCCGGGCATTCCATGTTTCTCCTCCCACGGAACAGCTATTCCGAGCGGGTCCTCCTCATAGCCCATCGACTCCTCGCTTTCAATCTCCTCAAGGAGCTTTTCAAGCCGCGCGCTGAGTTTGACCGAATCCGGGTCCGCCTTGGTTTCAAGCTCCGTCTGAAGCTGTCCGCCGAGCGCGTTCAATCTTTCCGGGTTGAACACTATGTGAAATATCTGGTCTCTTATTTTAGCCGACCCTTTGTTGATTTTTTGCTTCACTGCATAATTCAGCGTTTCGGCCCGAAACTCGTCTTCAAGCCCCTCTGCGGATACGCCCTCTCTCGCTGTAAGACTAGCGATTATTCTCTTGCCGTCCTCGCTGTGTTCTAATGTGATAAAACATTTTGCCAGAAATTTATGACAAGCCCCAAGAATGGCGTCAGCAGAAAAAATCTTCGAGTCAAAAACAATTTCAATCGGCATTTTAGGCATAGTTATATCCCATTCAATAATAACATATCTTATCTATAGTATATTTAAGTCTGTATATATGTCAATGTGGATTATTGAAGCAACAATAAAGGAACTTCGAATTCAATCGGCACGCCCTCTGACAACACTTCGGTTTTCCCATCCCCTCTGTCAATAATAATTCTTGCGTTCAAAAACGCCGTTTTATTCAAGCCTTTTATTTCTTTCTTTGATAATGTTCCCTCGGCAAAAGACGCCCCCACGTGAAAATTGTCAGGCAAGTATCTCATTTTTTCATTAAAACCATCCGGGGCAGTCATTGATGTTTCATTCATCGAATACTCCTTGCCTGCGTTTACGCCCGTCCAGCTATGCACTCCCTCTTCAGTTTTGCCGCTAACTTCGTTTAATAACGAAACCACGTACATAACATGAGTCGTTTCGTCAATCAGAGCAGCGGAAGCGTCGCCGAAACTCTCTTCAAATAAATTATTTGTGTTTTCCAATCTCCAGAAAATGCCGTGGTCATCGAACGCCATATATATCGAGCTAAGTTCAGCCTTTTCCCCTTTTAATCCGCTCTTTGATGTGAATTTCGAAACACAAGGTCTTATGCCCGTCCAATCCGCCGACGAGCCGTCCGCAAAAATCAACGCGCTTGCCGGCTCGCATTTCTTCATTCGTCTTTCCTGAAGTTTCCATTGATTTTCATTTTTTACAAAGATATTAACAAAGCCCATTCTGATGTTTTTTGTTATCGAGCCTTCAGTTTTGTCTGACAGAATGATTCTTTCCAATGTTTCAACTTCCGCGCGATTCTCGTTGACGATTATTCTTTCGCATGAAGCGTCCCATTTCAAAACTTCGTATTTATTCCTTAATGACCGAAGAGAATCAATTATCTGATCCCCAGTCACCGTTTGACCATCAATTTCGATTTTAGCGTCGACAGTCAGCATCATTTTTAATGCTTCTACGTCGCCCTTGCCGAATAAACTAATCCCTTGACTCATGGTCTCATTGAGCTTTACATATTCTTCCAATGTGTTTCCGGGAGTCGAAAAAGAGATAGCCATATCGCCGAGCATAAGCCTATACTCCTCGTCCGAAAAAAGCATTCGTATCGCGTCCGAGTCGTTTTTTGCTTTGGATAATTCATCTGCATCAGCCGCTTTATGAAGCTCATACAAAATATGCTTCATTTCCTCAAATGTAATGTTCTCCATTCGCGTTTTCATTTTCAGCATTGCTTCCATAATCGTGGATGTTACATAGTCCACAACCACGCCTTCTTCAATGTTAAATATGCCGTATATATGACTCTCTTGTTCGCCGATTTCCACGTATAACCATTCATAGTCGTCCAATCCGGGAACTTCAATGGAAAACGTTTTGCTTTGCTCCATCTTTCCTTCCGCCAAAAGAACCAACGAAGGGCTGTAAACCTTCACAATCACATCGTCTAAAAACTCTAAATCAGTATTTGCTAGCGACTCTCTGGTAATCTCCAAAGCTGAAACTGCTTTCATATCTACTGCTGCCGCCGAGTTGGATATATCGCAAAAGACCATAAAAAAAGCAAGCCAGACTGAAAGGCCATGAGAAAATGAAAAAAACATCAGCGTTTTAGATTTGTCCTTAATTCCGATTAAACAGAGCGGGATATCCAATCGTATTTTAGTTGAAAGAATCTCCATAATCTTCTCCTGACATCAATGGTTCGCGCTCTATGCGGCGTCTCTCTCATACGCTCAGAATTAATGTTATTATACCATGCTTCTCTAACGAAACAACCTCGTGATTTCATTGCTTTTTGCGTAATATATTTTATGTTCTTTATAAATTGGGACATGTGAAAGCATTTTCGCATAATGCTTCTTCAAATGCCTCTTATAATGTCCAGAAAAGCCGAATTATTAATAGCTGTCATTTGTTCTATGCTATATTGAGCAAGTCAGTTAGTTTTACGTGCGAGAATAGAATTTCTGTCTCTGTCCAAGAATGCTGACGAAACACACAAGCAATTTCTAATAATCAAATACGTTGCCGCGATTCAAGATTGTAAACAAGGCTAAGCTCGTTTTTAAAGCGACCTTCAAGTGAAATAGTTGCTGTATATTGCGCGAGCCGCGCAACTATGCGAGAATGTCTTTACGTGATTTATCAGAATCCTTCATTAGGATTCGGGAGCGATTGTTCGGAGCGGATGAAACGTGGAACGCAAGGCGTATTTTTGCAGTGAATAGAACATAGGGTTCATGGACAAAAAATACGGCGGCAACTAAGCAGTTCGCCGCTATGAAAATCGCCCGGTTCATCAGCTATATCGACGAATCCGGATTTATTGAAAAGCTTGTCGGGTCAAGCGTTTTGACAATAGCAGCCGGCTCAGCTTTGCCGGTCGCGAACCATTATGGAAAGGTTGCGTTGCGACAGCGGATTCGCAGCCGGACGGGGATTGCCCCGGAGAGCTGCCGGTCTTGGCCGCTCTCGCTCATTCTGCCCCGATGAAAGTCGCTCTGGTCTTTCCAAGAGAAACGAACATGGCTACGGTTCCCAACTTGGGCTTGGGATATCTGTCCGCGGTCATTTCGAGGGAAGGCTTCGAAAACAGAATATACCATTGCGCAAAGGAAAAGCTTGACCCCGCCGGCTTGGCCGCTTCGCTACTCGAATTCGGACCCGATGTCGTCGGATTGCAGTCTTATTCCTTCTTCCACAACAAAGCAAGGCGCGCGGCGGCGGTCGTTAAATCCAGTTTGCCCTATACGAAAATAATCATCGGAGGCCCTCACGCCTCCGGGCTTCCCCATTCAGTTCTTTTGGAGGAGCCCGCCTTCGATTTCGGGTTTTCCGGAGAATCGGAAATTGGTTTTTCCGCGCTGTTGCGGCTGCTAGCCGGAGACGGAACAGACGAGCGGACTATCCCCGGATTGATATGGCGCGACGATGGGAGAATTAATGCAAACCCACAACAGTCGGTAAAAGACCTCGACTCGCTGCCTTTCCCTGCTTGGGACAAAATGGATGTCAAAGGATATCCTCACCATGCTCATGGTGTTTTTGCTCCCGGTTTCCCCGTTGTTCCGATGACTTATTCAAGAGGATGCAATTACAACTGCTCCTATTGCGCGGCGAGAACAATATCCGGACCCGGCGTCAGATATCGCTCCCCCGAAAACATGATCAAGGAAATCGAATACGTCTATTGCGAGCTGGGCGTCAAAGTCGCGGCGTTCGTCGATCAGAACCTGACCGCGAACAGGGAAGCCGCAATGCGCTTGTGCGATGGCCTGATAAAGTCGGGCTTCAATCTCAAGTGGTACTGTCCGAACGGCGTCTATCTGGACTCTTTGGACGATGATTTGCTGGAAAAAATGAGCGCGGCCGGATGCGAGTCCATTGCGGTGGGAATCGAATCTGCCTCTTCCGTCTCCCTGAAATCCCTAGGCAGAAAAGCGCTCGACTTGAAAGATGTTCGTGAAAAGCTACTTATGATAAAGAAACGCGGCATCGGCGTGACCGGAAATTTCATGTTCGGTTTGCCGGGAGAAGGCGAGAATGATTTCAGAAACACATTCTCTGCCGCCCTGAAGCTGCCGCTAGACAGGGCTCAATTCGCCTTCTTTGCGCCTTTCCCCGGCACTCGCTTTTTTTTAGAGCTTTTTCCGGATTCAACCGCCGACTGGGACGATTTCAATGTGATCGCGCCGAATTTCATTGCTGCTCCCCTGCGAAACAAAGCGCGGCTGCTGATGATTGCGGCCTTTTTGTTTTTCTACGCCCGGCCCGCCGTCTTCTGGAGAAACCTAAGAGAAATCAGGTCAGCCCGACACGCGGCCTTCGTTCTTTCAAAAATAATCAACATCGCCAAGATATTAAAGAAATGATTGGTTGCCGTTTTTTTCTTGGCATGGATATGTGTTTTTGCATATCGCATGTTTTGAACAAACGGCAAATTGTTCGGACTAAATCCAAATGACATACTATTATAATTAAATCAAACATATAATATGCGCAGGCGAGGCAATGCGCCTTATAATCGGCGTCTCAAGAGGTGTTCTGCGTTGATGAACTACAAATTCAGAGTTTGTCTGATGTCTCATTCAAGCGGCGAAAAACTTTCGGCTTACGGATACGGCCCCGCTAAACTTTTAGCCGCAGCCAAAGAAAAGTTGCTGGAACCCGACGTAAGAATTTCTTTTTTTGATTTGAAAGAGAACTTCGGGGACGCGCAACAAGACGTTGAGATTGTCAGAAATGAAAACCCTGATATTCTTGGATTGTCTGTTTTTCTCTGGAATTTCGATAGGGTTGAAAATATTCTTTGCAATATAAGAGAAACCCTTCCTGACACTATTATCGTATTAGGCGGTCCAAACGCGCCGGGGTACGAATTATTATCGAAACAACCATGGCTTCCCGATTTTATCGTGACCGGTGAAGGAGAAGAAGCGTTCGTGTCCATTGTGAAAAAACTTGTCGACGGAAGTCTTAGGTCCTTGGACAGTATCTCCACAAAAACGGATATGCGAAAAAAGGGTCTCTTCAAACCGCAAATATTGTCGGGCTGCGCGCAGTCTCTTGAATCATCGCCTTCTCCGTATTTAACCAATGTTTATGTCCCCCCGGGTGAATTAGTTTACATGGAGACTAGCAGAGGCTGCCCCAACCAATGCTCATTTTGTGTCAGCGGAAACGAACAGGCGAAAATCAGGTTCTTTAGCCTAGACATAATTCGAAGAGAAATCGCATGGGCATTTGAGAATTGTAAAAAAAACATCAATTTCTGCGACGCTGCGCTTAACTACAACAACAAGCGCCTTGAAGAAATCGCGCAAGCCGCGTTAGATGTCGATCCTTCCGGAAAACTGTCTTTCACTTTTGCTCTTCACGCGGATCATCTTTCCAAGGCGCAGATAGAAATTCTATCGAGACTCAATATCGCATGCGCCACAATGGGGCTTAACTCGACGAACCCTGCCACATTCGACACGGTCAAACGATCGATCGATCCGGAAAAGTTCAAAGAAAAAGTCTCACTGCTGAAAAAACTGCCTAACTCCAATATCACAATCATGATGGGCCTTCCCGGCGACACTGTGGATGGATTCAAAAGAACTTTGGAGTATTGCGCGTCTCTGGGCGTTCAAATCAATTGCTTCGAACTGAGAGTTTTCCCCGGCACATTGTTTTTCGACAAAGCTTCGCAATTCGACCTCAAATATGATTTATCTGACGGCCTTAAAGCGCTTTCATGCTTCAGTTACAGCAATGACGATTTGAGCGCGATGCGGGAATTGTTCAAACAATATGCCGCGTCATCGGAGAAATTTGTCCGCGGAGACCAAGTACTATCATAGAAAAACCAACGCGCAGGAAAAGCTGTCATGCAAAGCAATAATCGGTAGATTTGAAACCATCCGGACGCGCCTGCCGTGTCTGCCTCTCAAAAAAATTATTACTGGCACGGACAGCACAACACTCTAAGCGTGGCAATCTGCGCGACGCCTCCGTTGAAATACAGCGACGCGCTGTCATGTTTCGCCGACGCGCTGGTTGTGTAGGCGGCGCCGTCCACAGCGGCAATGGCGCAGAAACCTGCCGCGCATGATGTGTCTTGAGCCGCTACGTTCAAAGTCGTGGCCGCAGTAAACGCGCAATTTGTGTGCGACTTGTCCAGCGAAACCGACCTCGCGGTTGAGCCGTCGTAGGCAGTCAACAAAATTCCTGTGCCGGCTGTCAACTGCGCGTGTGTGTGGCCTGATGTCGCGAATGCGGAAGCGTGATTGCCATCCAACAAGTCCGCGTTCAGGTTTGTCACGAGATCGGTCGACGCCACCGTCAGAGGCGCTGTTCCCGTAGCAACCGTGGATATCAGTCTTGTTCCCTGAATTGTGCTCGACCCCGTTATCGCTCCTGTCACTCCAAGCGTTCCGCCTATCGTCGTGTTGCCTGATATGTTCGCCGTGCCGGACACGTTAAGCGCATATGTGCCGGGGGCGACCGCAACGCCCAACCTGCTGTTCGTGTTGTCCCAGTAGAGGCCCCCTGATGCTATCGTGCTTGCAGAGTTCCAGTACGCCACTCTGTCCGCCGTGCCTGTTCCTGTCACCATATTCGTATGCGTGTGGTTGCCGGCCGCCACTGTCGTCGCCGTCGTGCCGAAATCTACCGCCCATGTCTGCGCCGCTGAGCCGTCATAGTTCGAACCGGTCAATCCTGTGCCACGCGTCAACGTGGAAAGCGTTGTGGTATATGTCACCCTTTTGCTGGCAGGCGTGAATGACACCGTCGTTCTTCCGCCCGCTGCGAATTGGATCGTGTCGTTATTTGTTGTCGCTGAAAACTGCGTTGTCGGCGTGGTGTCTGCGATGTTTTTGAATATGAATTGAGAAGACCCTGCGTCATTGTTATTAAGAGTCACCGTGCCACCAGAGCCAAGCGTGATGCTTCCGCCTCCGCTCATCCCGGTTCCTGCGGTTATAGTTATTGACGTGTCGCCTTGCACCGCCGTGCCGGCAGCCGAGCCGTATGAAACCGCCCATGTTGTTGCGGTCGAGCCGTCATAGTTCGAGCCGGTAAGTCCTGTGCCACGCGTCAATGTCGCGTGTGAGTGCGCAGAAGCCGCAAAATCAGTCGCGTGATATCCGTCCAACAAGTCCGCGTTCAGGTTGGTCACCACCGTTGTGGATGCCACCGTCAGGGGAGCCGTGCCTGTCGCTATCGTGGATATCAGACTTGTGCCCTGCACCGTGCTGGAACCCGTTATCGCTCCCGTTACTCCCAGCGTTCCGCCTATCGAAGTATTGCTGGATATTCGCCCTGTTCCGTTTATGTGAAGATTGTATGTCGGGGAGACATTCACTCCGAGTCTATTGTTGGCATTGTCCCAATAAAGCCCACCAGACGTGATCGTGCTTGCCGTGTTCCAGTACGCCACCCTGTCCGCCGTGCCCGTGCCCGTCACCATATTCGTATGCGTGTGGTTGCCGGCCGCAACCGTCGTCGCCGTCGTTCCGAAATCTATCGCCCACGTCGTCGCCGCCGAGCCGTCATAGTTCGAGCCGGTAAGCCCAGTGCCGCGCGTCAACGTCGCGTGCGCATGCGCCGCCGCCGCAAAGTCAGCCGCGTGATATCCGTCCAACAAGTCCGCGTTCAGATTGGTCACCACCGTTGTGGATGCCACCGTCAGGGGAGCCGTGCCTGTCGCTATCGTGGATATCAACCTTGTGCCCTGTATTGTGCTTGATCCTACTATTGTTCCGCCTATCGTCGTGTTGCCTGACACATTCGCCGTGCCTGACACGTTCAACGCGTACGTGCCGGGGGCTACCGCAACGCCCAGCCTGCTGTTCGTGTTGTCCCAATAGAGATTTCCGGACGATATCGTGCTCGCGGAGTTCCAGTATGTCACCCTGTCCGCCGTGCCTGTTCCTGTCACCATGTTCGTATGCGTGTGGTTGCCGGCCGCAACCGTCGTCGCCGTCGTTCCGAAATCTATCGCCCACGTCGTCGCCGCCGAGCCGTCATAGTTCGAGCCGGTAAGTCCCGTGCCGCGCGTCAATGTAGCGTGCGCATGCGCCGCCGCCGCAAAGTCAGCCGCGTGATATCCGTCCAACAAGTCAGCGTTCAGGTTGGTCACCACCGTTGTGGATGCCACCGTCAGGGGAGCCGTGCCTGTCGCTATCGTGGATATCAGCCTTGTTCCCTGCACCGTGCTAGACCCGGTTATCGCTCCCGTCACCCCAAGCGTTCCGCCTATCGTCGTGTTGCCTGACACATTCGCCGTGCCGGACACGTTCAACGCGTACGTGCCGGGGGCTACCGCAACGCCCAGCCTGCTGTTCGTGTTGTCCCA
>Ga0209311_1003546_pt1 | contig 10595 bp, 12 predicted proteins | sample AD_UKC045_MetaG_FD_184417 | JGI IMG/M metagenome (GOLD analysis project Ga0209311, IMG submission 184417) | Active sludge microbial communities of municipal wastewater-treating anaerobic digesters from USA - AD_UKC045_MetaG (SPAdes) (version 2) | ecosystem: Engineered > Bioreactor > Anaerobic >... | reverse complement strand
GCCGGGCGTGTATTGCGGCGGCATCAAGATAATGGGCGCCTCCAACGTTACGCTTTCCAAGGGCGCCTACATCCTGAAAGATGGACCGCTCATGGTGGACGGAACATCCAAACTTGTCGGGACCAATGTAGGCTTCTACCTCACGGGACAGGGTGCGGTCTTCTCCTTCACCGGCAGCTCCTCCATCAGCCTTTCCGCGCCGAATTCAGGACCGTTGGCCGGACTTCTGTTCTTCGAGGATCACGCCTCGCCGAAGAACCAGATGCACCAGATTACGACGAGCTTCGCAAACTACCTCGTGGGGACGGTCTACCTGCCGCGCAACATGCTCCGGATCGACACGGGTCAGGGCGTGGCCGATGCCTCGGAATTCACAGTTCTCGTGGTCAACAAGCTCCACCTCCAGAACGGCCCCCAACTCGTGCTCAATACGCGCTATAACGACATTGATATTCCTGTTCCCGATGGCGTCGGACCGAATACGGGAGCCGGAAGGGTTCGGTTGACGCAGTGAGGTTGTTTCACACGCCAGCCCAGGCTCCGACGCGGTAGCCGGATTGACAAACTCCGCCGATAGAGGCGGAACCATGCGCATGGCTCGATCAAGCACTGCCTATGTCTGCCAGTCCTGCGGGGCCGCCCATGCCAAATGGTCTGGCCGCTGCGAAGCGTGCGGCGCGTGGAATTCGCTGGTCGAAGAATCGGTCACCGCGCCGCCGGGCGGACTTGAAGCGCCGAAGTCCGGCACGAAGACGCGCACGGGCTCGGTTGAGTTCTCGCCGCTTGATAGCGCGGAGCCGCCGCCTGCCCGCATCTCCACCGGTATCGACGAGCTGAACCGCGTCTTCGGCGGCGGCATTGCGCGCTCCTCCGCGGTGCTGGTGGGCGGCGATCCGGGCATCGGCAAATCGACGTTGCTTCTGCAGGCCGCCGCTTCGATGGCGCGTGCGGGGACCAAGTGCGTTTACATCTCCGGCGAGGAAGCCGTCTCGCAGATCCAGGGCCGCGCGCGACGCCTTGGCGTTGAAGCAGCCCCGGTACAGCTCGCAGCCGAGACCGATCTTCGTTCGATCCTCAAAGCACTGAAGGCATCCGCGCCAGAGATCATCGTCATCGACTCCGTGCAGACGCTCTGGTCCGACAGCCTTGAAGCGGCGCCCGGCTCCGTGGCGCAGGTCCGCGCATGCGCGCAGGAACTGACGCGCTTTGCGAAGAAGACCGGCGCCGCTGTGATCCTCGTTGGCCACGTCACAAAGGACGGGCAGATCGCAGGTCCCCGCGTGCTTGAGCACATGGTGGATGCTGTCTTCTATTTCGAGGGCGAACGCGGTCACCAGTTCCGCATTCTTCGCTCGGTGAAGAACCGCTTCGGACCGACCGACGAGATCGGCGTCTTCGAAATGGGTGAGCTGGGTCTGTCGCCCGCGCGCGACCCGTCTGCGCTCTTCCTCGCCGGCAGCGAAGCGGAAGCTTCCGGCCGCGCGGTGTTTGCGGCAATGGAGGGGTCGCGTCCTGTCCTCTCCGAAGTGCAGGCGCTGGCCGGTCCTGAATCCGCCGGCAACCCGCGCCGCTCGATCGTCGGCTGGGATAGCCCGCGCCTTGCGATGCTGCTCGCCGTGTTCGACGCGCGCTGCGGTCTGCGCTTCGGCATGCGCGACGTCTATTTGAGTGTTACCGGCGGCTATCGCATTGCCGAGCCCGCTGGCGACCTTGCGGCCGCTGCTGCGCTCGCCTCTGCACTTCTTGATCGTCCGTTCCCGGCGGGTTCGGTCTTCTTCGGCGAGGTTGCCCTTTCGGGTGCGATTCGACCGGTCGGCCGGATCGAACCCCGGCTGCGCGAAGCAGCGCGCCTTGGTTTTACGCAGGCTTTCGTGCCGGCGGGGGCGCCAGATACTGTCGACGGGATGCAGGTCCATGGGCTATCCAGACTGCAGGACCTCGTGGACGTACTGGGCGGGGATACTGAGTAGAAGGTTCTGACGTGGCGCCTCCCTGGGTCTTCGATATCGTTGTGCTGGGCCTGACGGTCATGTCGGCCGTCATGTCCGTGGGTCGCGGCCTGATTCGCGAAGCATTCTCGGTTATCTCGTTCATCATTGGCGGTCTGGCGGCCTGGCTGTGCCTCAAATTCTTCGAGCCGCCGCTGAAACAGATCATTTCTCCCAATGCAGAGTCTGTTGTTCCCTCTGCCATTCTGGTCGTGGCCGGCTTCCTGGTCGCCTATCTGCTGGCCGCCTTCCTGGGCGGACGGTTGTCCAAGCTGATCCATTCCTCGCCCGAAATCGGCGCGCTGGACCGGATTGCGGGCGCCGGATTTGGTCTCGCCCGCGGCATATTGGCCGCAATTCTGTTTGTTCTGCTCATGCAGCAGGTCCTTCCCGCAGGTGGGGAGCCTGACTGGGTTGCGAAGAGCTATACCTACCCGTATCTGAACGCCGCAGCCGGTGGCGTTGGCGGCGCCTTGACGACTGTGGTCGAATTGTTCACCGGCGGGGCGCAAGCGGCCACGGCGGCAGTGAGCACCCAGTAAGCATCTGCCCGGAGACAAGCTTTGGCCAATCTTGATGCTTTGGACTGGCCTGAAGTCTTCAACGAGCCGGGACTGGACGATGATGATTTCCGTCCCGACTTCGAAGACGGCCCCGACTCCAAAGATGGAATGCGCCACAAGTGCGGCGTGTTCGGTGTCTTCGGACGAGACGACGCAGCTGTCCTGACCGCCCTTGGTCTTCACGCCCTGCAGCATCGCGGACAGGAAGCCTGCGGGATCGTCACCTTCGATGATAAAGGCGGCACCTTCCGCTCCGAGCGGCATATGGGCCTCGTCGGCGACAACTTCGCCCATGACAGCGGCGCCATCAACCGTCTGCCCGGCCGCATGGCGATCGGCCATAACCGCTATTCGACGTCGGGCCGGGTTGTTCACCGTAACATCCAGCCAATCTATGCCGACCTTGCCCATGGCGGCCTGGCCGTGGCTCACAACGGCAACCTGACCAACGCCCGCGCGATCCATCGCGAGCTGGTGATGAACGGCGCGATCTTCCAGTCGACCATGGATACGGAAGTCGTTCTGCAGCTTACCGCTCGCTCCAAACGCAACCGGATCGAGGACCGGTTCGTTGATGCGCTTCGTCAGCTTGAGGGCGGGTATGCGTTCATCGCTCTCACCAATGACAAGCTGATCGGTGCGCGCGACCCGTGGGGCCTGCGTCCGCTGGTGCTCGGCGCACTTGAGGACGGCTCGCCTGTTCTCTGTTCGGAAACCTGCGCGCTCGACGCGATCGGCGCGAGCTTCGTTCGCAACATCGAGGCGGGCGAAGTCGTGGTCATCGACAAGGATGGCGTCGAGAGCCTCACGCCCTTCCCCACGGTTCACTCGAGCCCGTGCGTTTTCGAATACGTGTACTTCGCGCGACCTGACTCGATCATGCATGGCCAGAGCGTTTACGAGACCCGCCGCCGCTTTGGCCGTATCCTCGCGGCTGAGAGCCATGTCGATGCGGACATCGTCTGCCCCGTGCCGGATGGCGGCAACCCCGCGGCGCTGGGCTATGCGGAGGCTTCGAGCGTCCCGTTCGGGTTCGGCATCATTCGCAACCACTATGTGGGCCGCACTTTCATTCAGCCGACGCAGACGGGCCGTCAGCGCTCGATCTCGCGCAAGCATGCGCCGAACCGGCCGCTGCTCGAGGGCAAGCGCGTGGTGCTGGTGGACGACTCGATCGTGCGTGGGAACACATCGCAGCGGATCGTGCAGATGATCCGTGACGCGGGCGCGAGCGAGATCCACTTCCGCGTCGCGAGCCCGCCGATCAAACATCCGGACTTCTACGGCATCGACATGCCTTCGAAGGAAGAGCTGATCGCATCCTCGATGAGCATCGAGCAGATGAAGCGTTATCTGAAGGTGGACTCGCTGTCGTTCATCTCGCTGCCGGGCTTCTATGAGGCCCTGGGCGTGGGCAAGCGGAACGATGGGGCGCCGCAATTCGCGGACCATTGCTTCACCGGCGATTATCCGACGCGTCTGGTCGATCGTGACCACGACATGGCGTCGAAGGAACAGCAGCTCTCGCTGCTCGACGACTAGGGGCTTCTCATGGACCGCCGCATTGTTCTCGTTACCGGCGCCTCCAAGGGCATTGGCCGCGCCGCCGCGCTTGAGCTGGCGAAGGCGGGCAATCATGTGATCGCGACGGCGCGATCGGAAAAAGCGCTGACCAAGCTGGACGACGAAATTCTTGCCGCCACCGGACATAGCGCGACGCTGATCCCGCTGGACCTGCGCGATACGGCGGCGATTGATCGACTGGCTTCGGCGCTGCTGGAACGTTTCGGCAGGCTGGATGGTCTGCTCGGAAATGCTGGCGTTCTGGGAACGCTGGGGCCGCTCGAGAACATTTCGCCGGCGGCTTTCCAGGAAACGCTGGACGTGAACTTCACCGCGAACTGGCGGCTGATCCGGGCGGTGCATCCGTTGCTGCGGATGAGCGAGGCGGGCCGCGCGCTGTTCGTGACCACCGGGATCGTGCCGCGGCCGCGGGCGTTCTGGGGCGTCTATGGCGCGACCAAGGCTGCACTGGAGACGATGATCGCGTGCTATGCCGACGAGATCGAGAACACGCCGATCCGCGTGAACCTCTTCGATCCTGGCGCGGTGCGGACCGATATGCGTTTCAAGGCGATGCCGGGGGAAGATCCGCTGACACTGCCGACGCCGGCGGAGGTTGCAACCGTGATCCCGCAATACCTGGCGGCGGAGTGCAAGGTGCACGGCGAACGCATCGTGTTTGCGAAACGCGCGAAGGCGTAGGCGAACTGGCTACGGGTCGCGACCTCGCAGGTGGCTGCGAGGCAGTCGGCAATCGGCAATTGAGAGATCCAAGCGGAGGTCCGCGCGTGCGCAGGCATCCGCGCGAAGGCGCGCAGCCCCCTCCGTCTTGCGCGCAAGAGCGCGCAATCCACCTCCCCCGCCTTTGGCGGTGGAGGACTTCGAGGGCGGTGTGCGTTGCTGGTCCTCCACCGGCGAAGCCGGGGGAGGTGGATCGATGCGCAGCATCGAGACGGAGGGGGCTGTCGGCGCGTTCGCGCTTGATGCGCTCGGCACGCCGCGCGGCGAGCTTATCGAGATTGTCGAAATTGCGCGCTGACTGCGCGAGACGCTTGAAGAGCTGGTGCATGCTCTTCGGGTGGCGGATGTGCGGGTTGCGCTGGCGGGGGAAGAAGATGAACGGGAAGCCCAGCATCTCGCGGGCGCGTTCGTGGATGAGGACCTGCATGGCGTATTCGAGGGCGCAGATGTGGCCTTCGAGTTTCGCGCGGTCGTCTGTCCAGTAAGCGAAGCCTTCGATGTCTTCCGGGTCGGTGACCCAGCTCACGATCTTCTGGAGCCAGGCACGCATGAATTCGCGGGACCGCGCGACCTTGTCGAGCGGGAAGAGGATGCGCAGCAGGATGATGAACATCTGACCCATGGGTGGGAGTATAACCCCGGGCCATGGGGGTGCGGGATTTGGGAGGGAGTATCCCCCAATCCGCGCGGGCAGAGCGTTGAATGCAGACGGAGTTGGATTTTTCTGTCCTACAGTTTCGATCCACCTCTATCCCCCAATTCCGGCTTCGTAGGGTGCATCAACGATGCACCGCGCCGCCGTCGCCTGCCACGGTGCATCGTTGATGCACCCTACGGGTTTGGGGTTGGCCTCGCGCACCGGGACGAGCCGCCCCTGGGTCCCGACTTTCGTCGGGAGGAGCGGGGCGAGGAACTTGTATTGGTGGATGGGGTGGTACCGGCCTTCGCGGGGAGTGCTTGAACTAGGTTCAGGCTTTCGGAGGTGCATCGTTGATGCACCTCACGAGGGCGGTGACTGTGGTCCCACAAAGCGAAAGGCCCGCTCTTGTGAGCGGGCCTTTCTTTGTTCGGTCAGAAACTGCGGAGTGATCGTTAGATCGACTCTTTGAGTTCTTTCGCGGCGCGGAAGGCGACTTTTTTCGAGGCCTTGATTTGCACCGGCTCGCCCGTGGCGGGGTTGCGGCCCATGCGGGCGGCGCGCTTGCGGACGACGAGGACGCCGAGGCCGACAATGCGGATACGGTCACCTTTTTTGAGGTGCTTGGTGATCATCGTCACCAGGTCGTTGAGGACGGCTTCGCCCTGCTTTTTCGGCATCTCGTGGTTTTCAGCGAGAGCAGCAGCCAGGTGCTTGAGGCTGACGGTGTTCTGCTTGGCTTTAGCGGCAGTTTTTGCGGTGGCCATTGTCTTTCGACTCCCTTGGATAAACCGGCACTCTGAATACACGTATTTTGGGGCGTCCCAACCCCGAAAAGCCCGATTTACAAGGCGAATCGAGACTTTTCACAGCAAAAAGCCCCTAAAAACGTGGTTTTTTGGTCAATGTTGCGTTGCGAAAGCCCGGAAAGGCCCGTTTTACCGGGGAATCAGGAGGGGGTGAGTCCCGGCGCGGAAGCTCGGCCCAGCAGTTTCCCGAGCCCCGGATTTGCGCCGAAGCGACGCCATGCGGCGAGCAGGAGTTGCGCGCTGAAGACGAGATAGATCGGCTCGATCGTATAGCGCATGCGGGCCTGCTCTCCCCCGTTCAGGAAGTGCGAGGCGAAGGTGAAGTAGGCGATCAGCCCGAGCAGCGAGAGATAGAGCGGCGGGTTCGAACGGATGGCTTTCACGCCGGCATAGATCAGCACGAGATACCAGAGGATGGTGAGCGAGCGCGCGAACGAGCCGGTGGCTTCGACGGCGCTTTCCATCGGCGCGAAGATGGCGTTCCAGCCAAGCGGGTCTGCGTTGTAGTTCGACGGCGCGAGCTGGTGTGTGCCGATCAGCGTTTCGATACGGAAGGACAGCCAGCCGATCGGGTCGTGCAGGATGACGGCTTTCGTCATGTCCATGCAGCGCTGGCTCGTGGCGATCATGCCGGCGTGGTTGAAGTTGGCGGCGTTGGGGTTCTTCCAGGCTTGCGTGAGCAGCGGGTGATCGGTGGGCAGGCCGGGATGAGCCGCGACGCCTTCGCGCTGGGCGGTGTCGAAGTCGCAGTGGACGAACTCGCCGGACTGGCCGCCGGGGATGGTCTGCGCGAGGTTCATGCCGATCCAGGTCGAGGCGGACGGGATACCGTAGGTGATGGCGTTCTTGATCGTGGGCAGGCTGGCAATGACGATGGCGGCGATCGCTATGGCGATGGTCGGGCGCGTGGCGGGCCTGAGGCTGAACGACTTCAGCGAGAGGCCGTGGCGCCAGGCGATGAGGGTTGCACCCGCGAGCACGACGAAGGCCGGGTGGAAGATGGCCCAGGTGAGCGACAGGGCCGTCAGGACGCCGAGCGAGGCAGCGACCGGCCAGAGGGGTCCGTCGCGGCGGACACGCACCAGCAGCCACAGGAGAAGCGTCACGAGGAAGGCGGTGAAGTGCGGGTAGAAAATGTAGTTTTCGAAATAGAGGATGTTGGGCGAGCAAATGGCGAGGCTCGTGAAGATGGTTGCGGCCAGTACAGGCATGCCGATATGGCGCAGGAGCGAGAACAGCATCAGCGCCCCGCCCGCCGTGAGCAGCAGATGGAAGCCGAACATCAGGTTGGTGACGGCTTCGCCATCCGGGCCAACCATGGCGACGGCAAGCGCGAGGATGCCATTCCAGAGCGGCGGCTGGGTGTGGAGCGCCCAGAGGGAGCCGAAGGGATCAGAGGCGAGGAAGCGGAGATCGATGTGCTGCCAGTGGTCGACCACGATGGCGGGATCGGGGTGGAGGCCGAGGGCGGACACGAGCAGACGCGAGACGATGAGGACCGCCAGAATGGCCAGTTGCGGCGAGTATTTCGAAATGGACATAGGCCTGCCAATCCCCGCCCCCGCGATGGGGTTGGGGCAAATCTAGCCAGCCAGCGTTAATTATCCCTGCTTTTGCGGGATTTCGGCGCGGCGGCGATCCCAGGGCGGCCCTTGTGAATCAGGTCGGTAAGGCCGACATTCGGGGCATGGCCCCTGTTCACGCTCACCTCGCCTGCGCCCCCCACTCCCTGGCTGAGAGCCTGAAGGAGGCGGAGACCTTGTGCGAGGCCCGTGGTGGGCGGCTGACGCCACTGCGGAAGAAGGTTCTGACGCTGCTGCTGGAATCCGATGGGCCGGCGAAGGCTTATGATCTGCTCGGCCTGATGGGTGATGATGGCGAGGCGGCCAAGCCGCCGTCTGTCTATCGCTCGCTGGACTTCCTGCTGGAGATGGGTCTGGCGCACCGGATCGAGAGCCTGAATGCGTTCGTGGCGTGTGGTCACTGGAAGCATGGGCACGCGGCCGTGTTCCTGATCTGCGATAAATGCGGGATGGCTGGCGAGCTGCATGCGGGCGACAGCGTCAAGAAGCTGACGCAGGAAGTCGAGAGCGTGAAGTTCAAGATGCGCAATGCGGTGATCGAGGTGCACGGTCTGTGCAAGGACTGCGCAGCCTGACATGGCTGCGGCTGGGGCCAGCGGCGTTTTGCTGAAACTGAGCGTGGAGACGCCGCCCAAGGGCGTGGCGCATGCGCTGCGGGGCAAGAATGGCGAGATTGTCGACGCGAAGGTGTCGACAGGGCGAACGCTGGTGTTCAACATTCCGGTGCGGCTGGAGGAAGGCAAGAGCGGCTGGCGGTGGCTGGGCGACTTTGTGCGGACGGAAGGCCGGACGGGAGGCAAGCCTCGGCGGTTCGTCTATGTCGGGATCGGCAAGCATGCCGGGCAACCGGATACGCAGTGGGATCGCCGCGCGAAGGTGGACCTGCCGGAGGTGACAGCTGCTATGATCGCGAAGGCGAAAGCAGGCAAGCTGATGCTGGCGGGATCTTATGCGGGGACGGACGCCAAGGGCGAGCCTGCGTGCGCTACGGTAAAAGTTGAGTGGGTCGTGACATGATCGAAGTCTATCGGGGCAGCATCAACACCTGGGAATGCGACGAGATGGGGCACATGAATGTGCGCTTCTACGTCGCCAAGATGATGGAGGGGCTGGCCGAGTTCGCGCATACACTGGGGCTCGATCATGCATTCCGGGCGGATGGTCCCTCGACGCTGCGGCCACGCGACCAGCACATTCGGTTCATGCGCGAGGTGAAGGCGGGCGAGCCGTTCACGATGTCTGCGTGCGTGCTCGAAGTCGCCGAGAGCTCGGTGCTGATCTACCAGCAAAGCAACCATCTGAGCGGAGAGCCAAGCGCAGCGTATCGCACCTGGGTGGATCATATCGATGTGTCGACCGGACTCGCCTTTCCCTGGTCGAAGGTGACGCGCGAGCGGCTGGAGAGATTGAAAGACGTGGCGCCTGCTGCATGTGCGCCGCGATCGCTGGACATGAGCGTAGCGCCGCGGGCGAGCGCGACGGTGCAGGATGCGGATGCGATCAAGGCGCCGGTGATCGGGCGCGGCGTTGTGCTGCCGGGGCAGGTGGATGTCACGGGCACGATGATGCCGGAGTATTTCATCGGGCGGTTGTCGGACTCGGTGGGGCATCTGCTGCGCCCTTGGCGTGCGGAGATGGCGGCGCAGGCCGAGGCGCGTGGCGAAGTCGTGCGCATGGGCGGGGCTGTGCTGGAGTACCGGCTGGTCTATCGCCGCTGGCCGCGCAGCGGCGACCGGTTCGTCATCCGTTCTGGCAAGGGCTTCCAGAAGGAGAAGGTGCACTCGTTCGTGCACTGGATCATGGACCCGGATACGGGCGCGGCCTGGTGCACGGCGGAAGGCGTCGCGGTCGCGCTCAATCTGGAAACGCGGAAGATCATGCCGGCAACCACGGAGATGATGGGCGTGCTGGCCGGGCTCGCGCCCGATGGACTGACGGTCTAGCTCAGCCCGGAGGTTTTGCGCTGGCTTCCGACGGGGCGACGCAGCGGGGTTCTTCAACGCCAGCTTTTGCGACCGTCTGCAGCACGTAGGGCGGGATGCACTTCACCTTGTCGGCGGAGACGGCGGGGATATCTTCCGGCACGGGCTCCGGCATCGGGGATGCCGCGGTGGCGACGGGCGCAGGCGTCATCGGCGGCGGGATCGCGGCGGGCGCGCGCGAAGCGGGCGATCCGGGCGCGGGGCCTTCATTGCCACCCATCGTTCCGCAGGCCGAAAGAGCAAGTGCAGAGGCGGCCGTGGCAAGCGCCAGCAAGAGTTTCATGTAACGCCCTTTGACCTGTGCCCCGCGCCCTACCCTTAGCGGCGCGGCAGCGCATGGCAAGCGGGGCAAGCTGGACCTCACTTCATGCAGACATAGCTGCTCGTTCCATTACGGGTGAGCCATGTGAGGACTTCAGGCGAGACGCATTTCAGGTTGGCCGGCGGGGCCATGGGCGGCGTGGCGCATTTGATTTCAACGCCGCCATCAGACTCGGTGCGGATTGATACGTTGGACGATGAGCATCCGACTGCACGCGGCGCGACGGGCGGCGTTGCCTGAGGCGGCTTTGGCGTTTGTGACGGGCCGCCGGTTGTCATCGGCGGCGGGGCGGCGACTGGCTTCTGCATCTGCGATGGTCCGCCGGTCTGGGCAGGCGGGACGGGCTTGGCTGGCGCGGAGGGTGGCTGCATCACTGGCGTCTGCATCACTGGCGGCTGGGGCATGGA
>Ga0209311_1003525_pt1 | contig 10620 bp, 15 predicted proteins | sample AD_UKC045_MetaG_FD_184417 | JGI IMG/M metagenome (GOLD analysis project Ga0209311, IMG submission 184417) | Active sludge microbial communities of municipal wastewater-treating anaerobic digesters from USA - AD_UKC045_MetaG (SPAdes) (version 2) | ecosystem: Engineered > Bioreactor > Anaerobic >... | reverse complement strand
ATATAATTTCACAGATATTCGTAATGACCTATTTCGTAAAGGTATAGAATATGAGGAAGTATGATAATAATTTGTGAAGGCAGACAAAGAGGGGTGCTTTATCATTTTACTAATGAAAGTGGTTTTAATGGCATTATTGATAACAATGGAATAAAATCTTATTTGCATGATTTTATTTCTTTTACAAGAAGTTTTAAACCACCAAAAGGTTCTCACGTTGAATATTCTAATATAAGATTCGCTTTCGATGGAGATAAACTTTCTAATAAATTTAAAATAGAACCATATTCAGATTATGGTTATGATGAGTTTGAAGAAAGAATAAAATGGCCATCGCAAAAAATTTTACCATGTATGTTTGCTTTAAAAAGAATAGATATATTAAACATAGCTTTTGAAAAAGAAGAAATGGACGAAATTTTAAAAATTAAACTTCCAATTTTCTTTGTAGATAAATTTAAAAAGGTGTAACTATTAAATCATGTTTATAATTAAAGAAGGTTTTCAAGCCGGATCGGCTAATAAAGCAATACAAAAAATAGTCAACGTAGTTGAAAGGAAAATTGGAAAGTCTATTTCTATCTCAACAATTCCCTATAAATATCAAAATCAATATGGAACGTTTATTGGTTTTTATTGCTCAGCAGGGGCTCAACTTTTTAGAATAAATTTTCTTCAAGGCAAATCAGATTTTATCTATTCAATGGATTTGTTTGATGGCGGATCGTCACCCAAAATAACTGTTGATCTATATCAGCTTAATGTTGTTCAATGTATAGAAGCAATGTCTGAAGAACTAATAAATGGATTATCTATGCCACTAAAAGAATCTGCTGATAGAAAACAATATGTATCTTCTGATAGAAAGAAAATGCTTTTCGACGAATGGTTAAAAGAAGAGTCGAACGCACTTGAATATCTTCAAAATAAAAAATTACCAGAAGTTTACGTTCTATTTTTAAAGAAAGATCAAGAATATAATAAGGAAGTTAATCTAGCTTCATTTACTCAAATGGCTAAAGAACATCTTTTTAGTCTTGGGCTTACTAATCCAACTTTCAGACCGCGTAAAAAGGGTTCTGTTGAAAAAGAAGTTGTCGATAAAGCTCTTGAAGATAAATTTCTTGATATTGTAGATTCTATGGGATGGGAAGATAAATTTGAGTTCCTAAAAGGTTCTATTAAACAAATGCATCTTGGTAGGATTAACTCAATATTCGTGTATGGAAATCCTGGAACTGGAAAATCTTACGACATTATAAATACACTTAATGAGCTTGGTTCTGATTATAAACTCTATAAAGGAAACGTAATAAAAGGCACTGACGATTTATTTAGAATAATCTATAATAATCGTGAAGATCGAATTCTCGTTTTTGATGACGCCGACAAAGTCATTCAAAATACTGATATTAATATTTGGAAAACAATATTAGAAAACGTCAAAGAGCGCGAAATAACTTACGTCGATGTTAAGCGAGCCAAAAATAAAAACATGTCCGACATTCCTCCGGTTTTTACGTTTACCAGCGGTGTAATATTTGTGTCAAATAGTCCAAAACTCAATTCTGCCATTGCGTCAAGGTCTGTAGTGCTTAATGTTAAACTTTCTAACGATCAGGCTCTTGAAAAAATTGAAGCAACACTTAAAGAATTTCTTCCCGATATTGACATGAAAATTAAAAAAGAAGCTCTTGAGTATGCTCGTGAAATCAGTAATGGTATTAAAAACGTAGATTATCGATCCGTTGAAAAAATTATCATAGCCCGTCAAATCAACCCTAAAGATTGGAAAAAATATGCTCTTTGGATGCTAGCTTCCTAAACTTATAATCTCCATTAACTATATACTTGGAGAACTTATTATGAAAAAAACTGTTTTAGGTAAAGCTGTAAATATAGAGGATGATATAACTGTTGACACAGTATATGAATTAGCATACCCAATTTCAACGTGGTCTGTTCAAATAACACCAACAGGTGGAAATACAAACGTTGCAATGTCCAATGATAATATCAATTTTATTAATTACCATACAACGGCACCAACAGCGTCCGCTTTTGCATTTATTGGTCCTGTAAGATATATAAAAGTTTTAAAGGGAACATCCTCAACCGTAAAGGTTTCGATTAGAGGATGCTGATATGTTTGATTTTATAAATTCTCCTTGGGTATTTGGATCAATTACTATTATCAGTCTTGCCTTATGTTTTATTATATGGAAAGCAGGATCAATAACGGTAGCAAAGTTAGGCCTAACAATAGGCAATAAAAAGCAAGATAGAAAAACATCACCGCACGCAAACTGTCCTCACTCAAGAGATATCATGGACTTAATACATAGAACAGCTGAGCACTACGAAAAAATACAAGTATTGAAAAATTCAATAATTCGCGAACAAATGAGATACTATGAAGAAATTGAAGAAGAAGTTACAGGCGATTTAAAAAGAATTTTTATTAAATTGTTATCTCAAAAGCTTGGAGATAATGAACCATTTGTAGAAAGTGATGATTATAAGACGTATGTTTTAATACTTAAAGTAATTGGTACAGATTTAAAATCTTATATTAGAAACTGTTTTTCAACAAATCATTATATTACATATACAATTGAGGGACAAAATGACTATGTTAATAAAAAGAAAACAGTCGTTGTTCAAAAAGTAACCGAAGTGCTTAATATATATTGGCGGGGAAGTGCAATAAGCCGATCAGAAATTTACAAAGCAAATAAAGAACATATGCGCGATTTTGAAGATAGAATAGAAGAGCTTTTCAACAGAGCATTTTTAATAACAAGAAGTACATATTCAAGAATAGAAGAAATGGAAAAAGAATATCAAAAATATATAAAATCAGTTGTAGGGGAAAAAGAATGATTAATCATTATAATGTTAATTCATCCGCGTGGGTACAAATAACTCAAGCTGTAGAAAGTGGTATTAGTTAAATATATTGATCTTCATTATCAAATTGATTCAGATGGATCAAGGGGTGAATATTTAAAATGAGTTTACGTCAAATTTATTTGACAGATAATGAAATTGAGTGTATTATTAAATTAGCTTGCGAAGCAGGTGAAAAAGAAATTGTGCGGGTTTTAAAAGAACAGATGTTTAAGAGAGATTTAAATGACTATGAATTGTGCAGTGATAGGTGATACTCACGGAAGAAATACGTGGAAGAAATTTGTAGATAAATTTGATCAATTTTATTTTGTTGGTGACTATTTTGATTCTAGGGACAATATATCATCCGTTTCTCAAATACGTAATTTTCGAGAAATTTGTGATATTGCTAGAAAAGATTCGCGTATTCATCTGTGTATAGGTAACCACGACTTCCACTACTTGAGAAGTATTAACGATCAATATTCAGGATATCAATACTTTTCGTTTATAGATATTCGCGAAGCAATTGAAGGAAATATTGATTTACAAAATTCCAGCAAGAAAGATGCTCGGTCTTTAGCCGAGCCATATGAATTGCTGTTAAAATAAATATACAACATTATTACTAGTTTGTTAAATCAAATAGTAAAAATAAATTAACTATATAATTAATAATGACAAAAAACGAACAAATTCGTCAAACATTGATAGAAACTCAAAAACGTAGACAAAATCAGATTTTAAAAGTCTATGAAGTTAAAGTTGATTGTCATCACGTTTCTAAAGAAGATTTTAAAAAATTAAATCATCTTTTTGTGGAAACAAAATGGATTCAAAACGATGTAATTGCTTCAAATGATATATTTAAGTATGATTACAAACAACATCGAAAAATTATTAATTTTGATAGAGATAAAAACGAAGTTGAAAGAAACATAACCGTTCAAACTGGTGTTCATCAAGCAATTATAAAGCAAATTCAACAAGATATTTATAATTTATCAAAATCAAAGAAAAAAGGTAAAAAAGTTGGAAGATTGAAATTTAGGAGAAACTGTTCAAATATTCCATTAAAAACAGGAATGTTAAAGATTAAGTCATCTAAACAAATATCAATTCCATCTTTTAGAAAATTAAATGTGTATGGTTTAGAACAATTTATTAATTTTCCAGAATATGAAATAGCAAACGCAAATATTGTTAAAAAAGCTTCTGGAATATACATTAAAATTTCAGTTTTGATTCCAAAGCAGTCTATACAAAGAAAATCAACTGGAAAAACCGTTGGTTTAGATTTTGGAATTAAAGATAATATTACAACCTCTGATGGAGAAAAATTTAACTGTAGTGTGCAAGAATCTGATTACTTAAAATTCTTACAAAGAAAACTTTCTAAGAAACAAAAAGGATCAAAGCGATACTACAAATGTTTAAACCAACTTCAAAAAGAGTATGAACATCTCACAAACAAAAGAAACGATGATTCAAATAAGCTAATATCGTATTTGAAAAAAGAATATGATATAATTTATTATCAAGATGAGCAAATAGCAAAGTGGCGAAAATTTAATCGAGGTTTTGCTAAAAACATTCAACATAGTTATCTTGGTAGAGTAAAAGCAAAATTAAGAGAATTATCAAAAAATGAAAGAGCGTTTGAAATTTCTAAATGGACTCCATCAACAAAATATTGTCCGCAATGTGGTTCTTTGAATGATGGAATACAACTTTCAGATAGAGTTTTCAAATGTGACTGCGGTTATCAATTTGATAGGGATGTTCACGCTGCTAAAAACGTAAAATTGTTTGGCTCAACAAAAAGAGCTGAGTGTTTGGAACAAACCTCCGTGGATAAACTTGCCTCTATTGCTTTATCGATGTAAATTGATATTGTAACAAGCAGTTTAGATGAAGCGAAAATAAAGAAGATGCTAAGTCTTTAGCTTAGCATCAGTTCACGTATGACAGTTTATCGGATGATGAATTTGTAAACATAATCATTTAATATCTTCACGTGGAGCTCCTTCATTAGTTTCAGGATTATTTAACTGTAGCCAAAAAAAATTAACATCGCTTGAATACTGTCCAAAAGCAAGAAATATTTTTCATCAAGATAACAAAGTTAAGTTTTCTAGAAAAGAAATAGCAGCATATTTAATAAGTTGACTTTTAGTCTTATAAGCATTATTATATTTTTATAAGGAGTACATAATGGTTTTAGATAACGCAAAGAAAGAACAAATTTTAGAAACTTTTAAGAAAATTTCAGAGTATAAAGAACTCGCACGTGGTCATAACGCGGCAGCTTCAGATCAGATGAAAGGTCTTGTAGAATCTTTATCTGCTGATAAGCAAGAAAGAAAAACTATTAAAAAAATTCTCTCAAAAGCCATGAGAGAATGGGAAGAAAAGCAAAAAGGCGAAGAAGATATTATCGTTGAAGCTCTTGAGGTTCTTGAACAGATCGAACAGTAGGTGGTGATACCTGAGAGAGTATATTATTCTCTTTGGCTTCAGCATTAGATTGCCATGCTTTACTAGCTAAAGCACCTGTGATCATAGCTGCTCCAGAAGTAGTTAGTAAACTATAAAAACTGATTAGTTCAAAACCTCTATTTTTGAATAGAGAATAAGCAGCCATTACAATACCAGACACAATCATAAAGGTTCCAACTTGTATTGTAAACTTTACTGATTTTCTCATAAGAGATACTACACCAGGAGATACTTCAATATCTTTTGTAATTTGTTCCATAAGATAATAGTTATGGATTTATTTAAATGATGATATGAATGAGGTTAAAATGAAGAAACCATTAATTGTAATAATGCTATTTTTTTTCTATGTTTTTGTATGCGGAAAATGTTGAATTTTTTGGAACAGAAGTTCCTGTAAAGTATTACGATACTTTAGTTCAATATTGTACAGAATTTCGTGTTCCTATTGTCTATGTAGCTAGACTTATACAATGGGAATCTGGATGGGATCCTTATGCTTCGAATAAAAATTCAAATGGAACTATAGATAAAGGATTAATGATGCATAATTCATCTAGTTTAGATGACTTCGCTCTTCGCTATAACCACAATATAAAATATGATCCTTTTAACTGGAAGGATAACTTACGGATTGGAATTAATCATCTATCAGTATTACGAAAAAAAACAGGATCTTGGTTTGGTGCAATCTGTGCATATAATATGGGTCTTACAGCTTATAATAAGTGGTTAGAAACCAAAAGACCTTTGCCTGATGCCACATTGAAGATAGTACAATTTGTTTTTGGTTAAGGAGAAACAATGGAAGAGTATAAAAATATGGGTAATGAGGAATTAGCAGATTTTTTTATGAATATTTTAAAAGATAAATCTCTTAGAGACCAAGAAGATATTATTACAATTCTAATTGAAAAGATACGCGGATGAGTAAAATACTTTTAACCCACGTAGATTTGGATGGTGTTGGCTGCAGATTAGTTTTGGAATACTTTCAAATTCATTTTGATAAAGTATTACATTGTGATTATAATCAGTTTGATTTAGAAGAAAATTTTAATGTACTTCTTGACTATGATATTATCATATGTACTGATTATTCTTTATCAGTGTCTGTTGTAATGAAACTTTTAAATTTAGGAAAAACTGTTGAAGTATATGATCATCATGAGTCATCTGAGTCTTTAAAAGAAATTATTCATTCTAATTTTAAATTAGTTCATTCTAAGACTATGTCTGGAACAAAAATAGTTTTTAATTCATTTAAGAAAAATGTACGATATAAGAAATCAGTAATTCAGTTTGTTGAATTAGTGAACTGTTATGATATGTTTGATGAAACTTCTCTACTTTGGGAAGAAGCACAGAATATGAATCGAGTACTTTGGAATTGTGTTAATTGGAATAATGAAGAAGATAAATTTACTTTTATATTTGACTATTGGCTACATAAAATAGACAGACAAAGTACATGGACTTGGTCTGCTTTTGAAAAAACAAAGATAGAAAAAGCAGTTAAAGTAGAAAATGAAGAGTATATAAAATCTAAAGCATCTTTTAAAATTCTTGAAGATGCAAAAGGACTAAAGTTTGGAATAACTGTTGCTCCTAAGAAAGTTTCTATTATAGCAAATAAGCTCTTAAAAGACTTTCCAAATATTTCATATATAGCAATTATTAACACTTATACTGGTTGGAATAAAATTTCTTTACGATCAAGAGATGAAAAAGAATTTGATTGTACTAAGATAGCAAATGGTCATAAATGTGCTGCTGGCTTAGAAGTTGAAGAAGAATTAGCAAAAGGACTATATGCTGGAACTTATAAATTAAAGTATAAGGAAGAACTAAATGAATGAAAGATTATAAAAAACTCTAGATGAATAATAACAACTATTCTTGGCAGTATATAAGGAGATAAAAATGGATGTACAATCTTTCGTTTTTGGAATACTAATGATGAGTGGATTATTTATGATAGTCACCTTTGTTATTGGTATTGTAAAGATATATAGAATGAAATTAGAGATTCAATTAGCACGAGATGATCTTAAATCGGTATTTGAAGAGCTACAAGATCTTCGTAATCAACTTGATACTGAGATAAAATCAGTAACTTCATATATTGACTCAAGAATAGATAAAGTTTTACAAAATTCCAGCAAGAAAGATGCTAAGTCTTTAGCTTAGCATTAGTTCACGTAAATAAATAAACTCTGCCAAGAATAGTTGACTTTTTAACAAAATATTTTTATTTTTTTTTTATAAAGGTGGTTTATCCTTGTTTGATTTCCAGAACGATACCATAAATGAAAAAAAATTTGGAAGTAATAAGGAAATAGATCCTATTTTAGTTCCAAATGATAATCCTGATCTTGTATTTCTAATCGATACTCCCATAGCAGGGAAACATCTTTCAGAATTTAAAAATTATATGAAAGGTAATTTTCCTAATGTATCATATACTCTTGTTTCTGTTCTTTCCTTTGATCCTTCTAAGGAAGACTTAAAAAGAGATCTAACAAACCTATATCTTTATGAAAGTATTAATCTTGAAAAATTTATAAAACCATGGTCAAAAGTAATAACGATAGGAAGAGCTTTATATTCTATCACTGGTGATGATCTTTCAATCGAAGGTTTCTATGATACAATTCTTTGGGATACTTCTTTCTTTGATCCAAAGACTAAATCTCGTATATTTCCAGTTCCATTCTTATCTTCTTGGATAGGAAAGGACTGTTTTGAAGACTTTTTTACTAAAAAACAAATACAACTTGCACACGATTTTACTGTACAAAAAATTAGAATCCAGAAACCTCGTTTAGAATTAGTAGAAAATTCTTTTGAGTTTTTTACAAAATGGTTATCTTATGATGGCATAACTGCTTTTGACTTAGAAACTAAATCTTTAGATCCTTGGTCAGAAACAGGTCGAATAATTTGTCTAACTGTAGCATTTGAATGTGAAGTTAAAGAATTAAAAGCCTATTACATCCCATTTAAAAATATTGATACGGAACTACTTAATAGGTTTTTTTCTAATAAAAAACTAATAGGAAATAATCTTAAGTACGACGTACGATGGTTGAGAGTCAAAGCTGGGGTACAAAGAGAAAATATTCAAATCTTCTGGGATAACATGAAAGGATCTCATGCTATTAATGAGATGCAGTACAATTCATTAAAATCAGATGCTTGGTTGTTTACCACTTTTGGTGGATATGATATTGACCTTGAAAAGTATAAAATTAAATATCCAAAATGCAAGGAAGATTATTCACTTATTCCATTTTCTGTAATGTTTCCCTATGCTACTATGGATGCTCTTGTTTCTCTTTTATGCTACATTGAACAACAGAAAAAAATAGATGAATTAGACGTAAAATGTCATATTACAAATGGTTGGTCTATCAGAAAAGCTATTGAAGACGTTTATATTCCAGCATTAAATATGTTTTCAGATATAGAAATTGCAGGTATGAATTATGACTGGGATAAATTAGAAAAAACTTCTATAGAATTTAAACAAAAATTAGATGCAAAAAAGAAAGAAGTTGAAATTGCATTAGGAGTACCACCCGGAGTTGATATAGATTCTGGAATGCAATTTGGTAAGTTCCTTAAGTCTAAAGGTTGGGAAAATCCTGGTTTAAGCAAAGGAGGTTATTATTTAACGAATGAAGCATCCATGACTTATTGGAAAAAGAAGGGCCATAAAGAAGTAGATCTCATTAATGAATATACCTCGATGAAATCTTTGTTTAAGACTTATATAGGAAGTAAAGAAGACAATTCAGGTTATTTTCAATATCGCAAATCTGATAATAAATTGCATGGAAGTTTTGCGGTCATGATGGCTGATAGCTGGCGAGGAAAAAGCTATGATCCTAATCTTCAAAATATCCCGTCTCATGGAGATCTCGCCGCAATAGTAAGAGCTAATTTTTCTGTTCCATCGACTGATTATTATATCTCTGAAAATGATGCTTCTGGTCTTCAATTGAGAATTGGCGCAACAATGTCTCAAGATCAAAAAATGATAGAAATTTTTACTAAATTAAGCGGAGATATGCATTCTGTAACAGCACAAGGAGTATTAAGACAGGACTTAACTTTAGAAGAATTTCTTGCAAGAAAAAAAGAACCTGAGATAAAAGAAACACGTTTTACAGCCAAAGCTATAAATTTCGGGCTCGAGTTCGGCATGGGAGCTTATACTTTCGCGAATCAGTTAAAAGTAGAGTGGTCACTTGAGAAAGCCAAAGATTATGTGCATAAAAATGGTCTAAAAGTTAGACAAGAAAAAATTTATAAAAATGAATTAGCAAAAATAGATGAAGCACAAGATAAAGATGTCGCAATACAAGATGCTTTAGAATTTAGTTTCTTTTTGGCTTCTTCTGAAGATATTAGAAGAAAGTTTTTTGAAGTATATTTTGGACTTGAACAGTGGCATAGTACTCAGCATGAGTTTGCAAGAGAACACGGATATATACAATCTCTTTGGGGGCCCATTAGAAGAACGCCTTTCTTAATTTATGAAGGATCTGATGATGATAAAGGACGTATTAAAAATTATGAAAATATCGTCCTTAATAGTCCAGTGCAGAATTGGGAAGTTATGTATATGATGTATAATATGTCACGCTTACATAAAGAAATAAAAGAAAAAGGTTTAAAAAGTTACATAGTTGGTAATGTTCATGACTCATGTATTTCGTATATTCATAAAGATGAAAAAGAAATAATGAAAGAACTTTTCATTAAGTACTTTCATCAAGATATACCAGAAGTTATGCTCGGCATACCTTATATTCTTGAAGGAAGTCTTAGCGATTATTATGCAGGAGAATACTGGCATGTTACAGAACAGCCATGGTTTTAATAAGGAGTAGATATGATTCAGTTTATTAAGATTCGTGATGTGAAGAGTCCACAAAGAGGAACTTCTCAGTCAGCAGGTATTGACTTTTTTGTTCCAGAAAGAACACCAGATTTTGTTAAAGCATTACAAGAAAAAAATCCGACGTGTATGCAGCATGGAGATAAGTTTGTTATAAGGCCTAATGATCGAATTTTAATTCCTTCAGGCATTAAGGTTCGTATTCCAGAGGGAACAGCTTTAATTGCTTTTAATAAGTCTGGAGTAGCTAGTAAACTAGGATTAGATGTAGGCGCAAGCGTAGTTGATCAAGATTATAGAGGGGAAGTGCACATATCTTAACT
>Ga0209311_1003524_pt1 | contig 10621 bp, 10 predicted proteins | sample AD_UKC045_MetaG_FD_184417 | JGI IMG/M metagenome (GOLD analysis project Ga0209311, IMG submission 184417) | Active sludge microbial communities of municipal wastewater-treating anaerobic digesters from USA - AD_UKC045_MetaG (SPAdes) (version 2) | ecosystem: Engineered > Bioreactor > Anaerobic >... | reverse complement strand
CGGCCAGTAGAGGTCGTTGAACGACGGTGCCTTGTACGATTTGGCAACGTGCCCCATCAGGGAGAGAGAAAGATCGCCCTTGTGTGAAAAAGAGGCGCTGAATCTCGGACTGGTCGCGGCGCGAAAGTCCGTCGGCGCATCATGCCGTGCCGCGATCGAGGCTTCAAACAGGGTCAGATATGCCCACGCCGGAAGCTCGGCATGCCCGGAGAGGGCCACATGTCCGCTGTTGGTGTCGCGATGCTTTTTACCCACATCCGTGCTCTTGATGCGGTCATTGCGGTAGGAGTAGCCATAGTCCAGGGCAAAATTGGCGCCGAGTGAACCGGACTGGGAGAGTTCGAGTCCCAGCGCGTAGTTATTATGATCACTGTGCACGGCCCCGCCGAAGGCATCCGGATTGTCGAACTTGGTCTCCATATCGAGGTAATAACTCTGCGCTTTCAGTGAAAAATCCCTGAAGGTCTTCTTGTTGTTATAGGTCAGATTATAGGATTTGTTGTCCAGGCGCAAACGGGCATTGGGCGTCAGATTGTCGATCATGCCGGGGGTGCCGTTATCCGCATAATACCAGTTCGCCGATGTGCTGAGCTGCTGATTTTCATCCAGATTGTAGCCCACCTTGCCGAAGATATTATGGGAGGACTGCTTGTTGTTGATCAGGTTTTTCTTGACGTCATAATAGTCGAGATAGGTAAAATCGCCATCCCAGGTCTCCCGCTGGTACGAGACAAAGGAGTTGAGATTTTTACGGCCATACGATTCAGACAGGGTATAGATTTGCCGGTTGTATGAGCCGTAGGTTGCCTTGGCGTTGAGGTTCAGGGCCTTCTGGTTATCCTCCTTGACCTTGGTGGTGATGAGAATCACCCCCCCGACGGCGTCCGCGCCATATTGGGCGGAGCGCCCGCCGCGCAGCAGTTCGATCTTTTCCACATTCTGGATCTGCAGGGAGGCGATATTCACGCCCGTCGAGCCCGGCGTGTTCAGCCGCTGCCCATCCATGATGACGACCACTTTTGATGCGCTGACATCCCGGAGGGAGATCTCGCCCTCGGCATTGATGTAAACGCCTGTGATCGTCTGCAAGGCATCGCCGACATTCTCGCAATTGTTCTTGACAAAATCTTCCTGCGTTAAAACAACCTCCGAGGCCGATTTTTCTTTCTCTTTGCTATCCTGAGCCTGGGCATAACCAGTGACTGCCGAAATGATCAGGATCCCCAACCAGAGACAAACGGATTTGCGCATCATAGAGCTACTCCTTGCCGGTTATGGTTTGATAGAGCTTCCCGGTATACCAGTCGAAATCGATCTGGTTGGTTGTGCTCAACAGCTGCACCCAGTCGCCGGGAAAGGCGTCAATGCCCCTGATGGCGCCGCAGATGGCGCCGGTGATGGCGCCGATGGTATCACAGTCTCCGCCCAGATTGGCGGCAGCGATAACCCCCTGCACGGGATCTCCGTCGACGAGTCTGGTCAGGGCCAGGCAGGTCGGAACGGTCTCGGAGATTTGCACCCCGGCGCCGATGACCCGGTAAAGTTTTTCCAGCGCCTCAGCCCGATCTTTCGTCCGTTTGACAATGTCCAGCGCCAGATTGGCGCGGTCAAGAATGGAGGCGCTGTACCAGATGTTGCCCAGCTGCATGGCCGGTTCAATGATCCCGATCGCGCTTTGGATCAGGGAGTCGACGTCCTGCTCGCCTTTCAAGGCCTGGCCGATGGCCATGGCGATGGCGGAGGCGCCGGCGATGGCGATATTGGTGTTGTGGGTCGGGATACAGGCCCGGCTGACCAGATCCATGGTTTTATCCCGGTCGCCGAAACCCAGGATGCCGACCGGAGCGATGCGCATCACCGCGCCATTGGTGTCGCCAGCCCGGCCCGCTTCATGGATCGATTTTCCCGATTTTATGGCATACAAGGCCCGCAGCGAGCTGGGGCCGACGGCCATCGATTCGAAAGCCCGGATCTGCTCCCCCCACTGGATCAGACGCTGCGCAATATCTTCCGGATCAACCCCCTGCCGGGCGATGATCGAGTCAGCGAACAACAGGGTTTGCTGGGTATCATCCGTAACCGCCCCGGCGGCCATCCCGTCATGAATGATATGGCCGGGAGGCGCAGGCAGGAATTGGTTAATATGTCCGAAGATTTTTTTTATCGTCTCCGGGCTCATCATCGAGGAGGGCATGCCCATCGCATCGCCGGCGGCGACACCGACCAGACACCCCTTGATTTGTTTCTTGATCCTTTCCGACTGCATTTATTCGGCCTCAGTTAATGGTGCTCATCTTTCCCGCCAGGGTGACAGGAGCGTTTATTTGGGCGGATAAAAGTCCTGCTGCGTCGTCTCGGCAGGAGGCGAGGACACAGGTGGAGGGGCCCGCCGACTTTTTCATATCCAACCGGCAGCCGGCATCCGCGACGAACCTCAAGCCGGCATCCCTGGCCATGGCCTCCGCCTCATAACCGACGCCATGGCTGCCGACCGGCAAAATATCATGGACGCCGCTGATCCCCAGCAGAACCCTGAGATCACTTTGCTGGATGATCTCCGGATCGTCTGTCCGGACGGTGTCCTCGGGTGCCGACTTGGGCAAGCCCAGGCAGACGACCATGTCATCCGGCTGCGAGGAGCCCGGCCGGAAATCCCTCTCCTTGACCAGCCCGATGATGGTCGTGCCGACACCGGTCATCTTCGTCGGCACATTATCCTCCGTGCTGCCCGAAAGATGAAACTCGTCGCCATAGCCGGCCAGTTTCAGCTCATCGCGGATGCCGTGGACAATTTCAGCGCCGACACCCGCCATCTTCATGGTCAGCATGTCAAATGCGGCCAGGGGAATCGCACCGGAACAGAGGATTTCCAGCAGCGGCACGCGAATGGCGAACCGTCCCAGTTCATAGGCCGGGCAAAATACCGTATCCGCCTGCATCGGCCCGATGCCCCCGTCCGAGTCGACGGCGACGATCAGGGAGTAGTGCGGGTCAAGGTGGATTCTGGTCAAATCCCGCACAGAATGAATTCGGGCTGAATCCAGCCGCCGGGATTTTACAAGCTCGTACAAGCCGTCCAGGTCAGAAAAGGCCATAGCAGCTCCTGTCACTTGGGTTCCGATGACAATTCGATATAAAATTTTCCGGTATCACCCCGGAGAATAGTCTTGACGAACTCGAGGATTTCACCTGTTGTGATCCTGGTGATCCGTTCCAGCAGAAAGACGGCATCGCCCTCCCTGATGTTCAGGTGTCTGGCTTCATATTCGGTGGCCTTTACCGCCTGCAGGGTCTCCTGAGCATCACCGATGATGAGGCCATACTCCTTTCTGATCGTCTCGAAAAGCGATTCTTCCTGAAAGTTCTTTTCGATCAGGCCCGGAACCAGCACCACCGGCAGATAGGAGGTCTGCAGCGAGATCGGTTCGTTGTCCACATAGCGGATGCGCTGGATGCTGTAAAACTTGGTGTCGGCGGCCGTCTGCAGCATCTTGGAAATGAGGCTGTGCGCCTGAATCTCTTCCGCGCAGATCAGTTTGCTGCGGACCTTTTTATTCAGGCCGAGCATCTCTGTGGAGAAACTGAATGCCGCAACCAGACTGTAGGTGATGGTCTTGTTGGCGACAAAGGTGCCCTTGCCCTGAATTCTCTTCGCCAGACCGCGGTCGACCAGGTGTTTCAAGGCGCGCTGGGCGGTTGTACGGCTGATGCCCAGCCACTCCTTCAATTCATTCTCCGAGGGCAGCTTTTCATCCGGTTTGTAGACACCCTGCTCGATGAGATTTTCCAGCACTTCCTGCAGCTGATAGTAAAATGGAATGATGCTTGACTTGTCCAGGTTATTGAAAAATTCGTTCATGGTATAATACTTCAGTTGATGTGATAGACAATTGTCCGGCGCACCTGACGCACCCTGTCATCCTTGAAACGGACCGAGATGTTAAAAGCGATGAACAACCCGCGATATTTTACCTGAGGCAAAAGTTCAGCCACCCAAACCGGTTTGCTCTTGTCCCATTTGCCGACATTGGAGTAATTGGCCCAGCCGGCGCCGAGCCCGGGGCTCAGTTCCAGCTCTGCACCGCCATCCCCTTGCGCCGGGCCTGCGTTCCAGCGGGCGGCGCCAATCAGGGTGGTATCATAACCGATCGAGATCCGGATGGGAAGATCGATCGGATTGGAGATCGATTCCAGTCCGATCGACCGCAGCGGCAGCAGCCGGTCACCGCTTTTGCCAAAGAGCTTGCCCTGCCGCAAGACGATGTTTTCATCCTGCCAGAGATCATCCAGCATACATTGAATGGCCTGGATCCGGTCCATGCTTCTTCTGGAGGGCACCGCAATGACGCTGTCCGAGTAGACCTCCCGGAGGAGAAACGCCGGAGCTCTTTTCCCGGAGAGGGTCATCAGTCCGTACACAAAGGCGCCGCCGCTGTTGGCATCGGTGTTGTTGATCACGCCCCCGCTGGAACCCATGATAAAGTAGCGGATGCCATCCAGAACGCCCTCATCCTGCGCATAGTGAAAATGGCCGGCAACAACCGCCCTGACCGGATAGCGGCGCAGCAGTTCATGAACGCGGTACCAGTTGGACCAGACATACCAGTGCGGATGGTGGAGGACAACGATGATTCCTTTAGCCTTTTTATGGCTCTCCAGTTCAGCTTTCAGCCATTCCATCTGGCGGTCCGAGATCGAATTCAGGAAAATGGAGCCCCAGCGGGGATCAGTGTGCAAATTCTCAAGACTGTAAAGAAAAATGAAATGGTACCCCTTGATGGAGACCCCGTACCAGGGCAGCGAATCGACCGGAAGGCCCTGGAGATGCGCCAGGCTGAGGGCCCACTGCTCGCGCGAATCATCACTGGACATGGGTTCATACCTGGGCGGCACAACGTCATGATCACCAAAGGTCAGGAACCAGGGCCGGTCCGGTTTGTCCATGATCGCGGTCGCAGTCAGCCAGTTCTTGCGGTAATCCTCGAAAGAGCGGATATTGCGGGCACTCTCCACCATATCCCCGACATGAACCAGCAGATCCGGCTGTTCGCTCATCAATCGCTGCACCGCACGGTCCATCACGGCGAAGGAGGAATCGGCATTGACAGCGCCGAACTGGTCGCCGATCAGGCCGACCCTGACCGGCGTATCGCAGGAGAGGAGCCAGCAGGGCAGGACCAGCAGTTCAAAAAACAGTCGACACCTGTGCAGCCATTCGGGTGAGAAACCTTGTCTGGCCATCTTCATCTCTTGTGCATTTGACTGGTTGTCCGTACAACTATGGCTCAGGGTTCAGAAAAACATGTATTATGACATGAAAAAAGTTTTAAATCGTTGTGCAGACCTCAGCAAGAGTGGGTTGGGAAGGGATAACCGTTAGAACAGAGCCGTCAGATGGTTGTGGAGAACAGATCAGGAAGGGCAACAGCCGCATGGTGATATTCCTGATCCTCTCACAGTATAACGTAAAATATGCAAATGTGCAAGAGGAAAGTGAAAATCCTGAAAATTATTCAGCCCCCCACTCTGGCGCCGACCCGGCGGGAAACGGACGAAACCGGGGCACGCTGCGAGCATCTTGCTGAGCCAGGCCCGCTTGACTTGCAACGGGTTCCCGTCTGCACATGCGGCGGCAAGGTGAAACCGTTTGGTCCCTTCAGGCCGGAGCAGGCTGTCCCTGGTTTTCATTTGCATTCGCGGCTGTAAAGTTGTATTATTCCGTTACCGGATCCCAGGCCGCTCTCTTCAGCACCTCCACCCTCTCGACAGGCGCACCGGAGGTGATTCTGACGGCCGTGCCGTCACTCCTCCTGAGAAGCGGCTGGACGAGCGGCCCCACAGACGGTCAAGTATTGGCAAATTCCTATCAGCGTTGGAGTTGTTCGTGAAAGTACTGAATGAGAACCCATTGGTTTCGATCCTCCTCCCCCTCCTCTTTCTCATGCCTCTTCTTGCCTGGTCCCAAACGGCTCCCTCCTTGCCTTTTTCTGTTTATCCATTGTATGATGAATCCGGTGAGCCGGATAAGTGCGGATTCGATCCTGAACAAGCGGCAAGCCTGCGCAAGAGCCTGGGAGATCATTGGGGCTATGGCTATGACGATCTGCTCGCCGATCTCGAGCTCTGGCGGAGCAGTCCGTATGTGACCATCGATTCCATCGGCGCCAGCGTTCAGAACCGCGCCATCTGGGAGTTGACCATCACCGCGGACCCGGTTCCGGCCAGGCCGCGCAGGACGATCCATATCCATGCGCGCACCCATCCCGGCGAGGTCCAGTCCTGGTGGGTGACCCGGGAGATCATCAAAATCCTGCTGGCGGAGGATGACTTTTCCCGTTCTGTGCGCGACTCTTGCGTCTTTTACATCATCCCGATGTACAATCCGGATGGCGTGGAACTGGGTTATCCGCGTGAAAACGCCAACGGCATCGATATCGAGAGCAACTGGAACAAATATCCTCTCCAGCCAGAGGTCGCCGCGCTGCGAAAACGCTTTTATGAATTGATGACCTCCGGTGCGCCCATCGAGATCGCCCTGAACATGCATTCGGCCTATGGGACCAGCCGCTATTTTGTCTATCATGCTGCGGCCGGATCGTCGGACGAATATGCCATGCTGCAAAAACAATTCATCGAAGGCACGCGCGCCCATTTCCCTGGCGGCATCCGCCCCTGGGACTATTTTGTGAGCTGGAAAACCGGCACCGCGACCCAGTATCCCGAGAGCTGGTTCTGGATGAATTATCACGAGAGCGTGATGGCGTTGACCTACGAGGATATGAACGATCCCTCGGCCGGCGAATTCGATCGCACGGCCCATGCGATCGTGCAGGGCATCATCGATTATTTGGGCCGGAGCAAAACGCATGTCGCTGCCTCCCCCCTGCCGGCGCCGGCCGCTTTTGTTCTGGAACAAAATTATCCCAATCCCTTCAATGCAGCCACGACCATAACCTGGCAGCTGCCCGGCGATGGTCCGGTCAGCGTGCGTCTTTACGACCTTCTGGGCCGGGAAAGAGCGGTGTTATTTGAAGGGATTCAGATGGCCGGCCGGCATGCCCTGAGGTGGGATGCTTCGGGATGGCCTTCCGGCGTCTATTTTATTGGTATGCAGGCAGGGAGGTATCGGGCAATAAGGCAGGCGGTGATTGCGCGGTAAGACCGGATGATAGCGCAGGATATAATGGCATCTTCTTCGGTTCTGACCTTGAAATAGAGACGATACACCTGACGATTATGCGCCGGGTTCCAGCCCCAGGGTTTTGAGGCGCTCGGTCAGCCGGGCGTGGTGGCTGCCCCGCCAGTAGATGCGGCCGCAGGACCGGCATCGATTAAAGCTATCGCAAGCAGCGGCCACCTGTGGCGGCACAGACTTGTGCGCCTCTGCGCGTGCAATGGCTTCGATCCCGCCATTGCATTCGAGGCAGCGGCTGAAAGGAGCGGCACTGCGGAGGAGGGTGAAGCGCTGGATCACCTCTCGCGTCTGTTCGCCGGGACTGGAGGCCCGCACCCAATAGCCGTGGGTGACCGCCTTGTTCTTGAGGAGGCCCCGGTCGCGGGTCAGGATGATGCGGTTCTCCGCGAGCGCGCTGGCGATGATCTCCGCATCGGCGAGGTCATTGCGGTAAAGGGTATCGAAGCCCAGCAGCCGCAGCCAGCGAGCCAGTTTGCCGAGATGGACATCGGCGATGAAGCGGATGCGGCGCAGCGGTTCCGGGCGTACCTGGCTGACGGGAAAAATGTCGAGGCTTTCGAATACCGGATAGACAGCCACGCGGTCGCCCGGCTGGAGATGATAATCAAAACCGACGGAGAGGCCATTGACCAGAATCAGGTCGACCTCCGTGTGCGGCACACCCTGCGCCTCGATGGCGTCTTTCACCGCCGGCGTCCCGGCAAAGGCGTAGAGAAAACCCTGCTTGCGCCGGTCGGGCGGCAAAAAATCATTCAATTCTTCATAAAATCGGAACTCGGCAGAATGCATGGCCGCAAAATTCCTGGCTGCATGTATAATTCAAGTCAATGACGACGCCTGTAAAAATCAATGGTTATAATTTCTGTATGGCAGTTTCTTCGCGAGTCTTTTTCACGCCACCTTGAACACCTTCATCACCTCATCGCCGAGGTGGTTGATCACCTTGACCGCGATGCGGCCGGATGCAGGTTTGGCAAAGGGCCGGGAGATATCGCGGTGGAGGCTCGCCCAGGCCTCCTCGTTGATCTCGGCCTTGAGGGTGGTCTTGAGCGCCTTGTAGGGGTCGTTGGCGCCGAGAAAATAGGCCTGGCGGACGAAAAAGCTCTCCTCGTTATAGTCGGTGTCGATGAACCAGCAGGCGTGGCCCTCGGCGCCGCCGGTCGCACACCACCTGCGGGGTTATATTTTTTCCTGGTTATTCAAGAAGTTATCCCCCTTTGAGGATAAAATACCGTTGTATTTATCAAGAATGAGGACATCCTCTTTGGATGGCCTTAATGGACCTCCCACAGCCTGGATAGAGGAACAGCATAGAGATTCTTTCCAAAAGGCACCACGGCATCGCCATCATAGAGCACAACACCGGTAGTAAAACTTTTTTGGGCAACATCTTGAAGGATGCGCAGGCCTTTAAAATCATCGCCAGTAACGGTCGATGCTGCTTTGGTTTCGATTCCCGCAATCTTGCCGGCGCATTCCAAAACCACATCCACTTCAAGTTTGTCCTTGTTGCGGAAATGGCTGAAGAAAATCATCTCTTCATACCAGCTTGCCTGCCGGCGCAACTCCTGAAAAACGAAGGTTTCGAGAATTCGTCCCAAAAGCGTACGGTCTTGCCAAAGACGTTCTGCATCCAAACCAAGAAGTGAACAAGCGAGACCGGTGTCGCACATGTGAAGTTTTGGTGTCTTAATCAGCCGGCTCAGCCGATTGTTATGCCAGGAGGGCACTTCCTCGATCAAAAAAATCCTCGACAGTAGCGTGACATATTCACGAATAGTCGGCCTGCTTATCTGAAAGGGGGATGCGAGTTCGGACACATTCACCAGACAAGCTGTTTGGCTTGCGGCCATTGCCAGCAGGCGCGGCAACATATCCAGTGCTCTGATACGTGTCAAGTCGTGAACATCGCGTTGTATCAAAGTATTGGCATAGTCCCGGTACCAATTTGTCCGCCGTCGTTCAGTGGTACGCGCTAATGCAGCCGGATAACCGCCAGCCGATATGCGATCCGCCAACTGCCGGCCCAGGCGACGACCGGAAACGCCGGCCGTAAAGGCAGAATTGAACAGAGCGGTTATAAAATCCATTTTGGACGCCGCCAGTTCTGTCTGTGCCAGAGGATGCAACCTTAGAATTGCCATCCGGCCAGCAAGCGAATCGGCCAGCCTGGGGACCAGTAACACATTCGCCGATCCTGTCAGGATAAACCGTCCCGGTTCGCGTTGCGTATCGACCGCCACTTTCAGAGAGGTAAAGATCTCCGGAACACGCTGCACTTCATCCAGAATCACTCTTTGGGGTAAATCTGCAACAAAGCCCACCGGATCGGTCTGCGCCGCCGCACGCTGCACATCATCATCAAAACTAAGATAGGCAAAACCTTCCGCATCAGCAATCTGCCTGGCCAGGGTAGTCTTGCCGCATTGACGGGGGCCATGAATCAATACCACCGGCGAATCGGACAATGCTTCTATAACCCGAGGCTGAATATATCTTGGATATATTTCCATGTTTTTATGATGGTTAATTTCAATACTATTATCGGCCAATTGCAAGAATCTTTCCGTTTAAATGAAAGTTCGGTTTAATCCAATTGAAAGTTTGTTATCGTCTAATTGTAATAATTTATCCGTCCAATTGCAAGCCTATTTTCATCTAATTGCTAGATATATCCCGCACAACCGGACGGAATTGCTTTATGATCACCCGGTGAATTTTTCCCTGGGCGATCAGGCATGGGCAATCGGATTACTGATTGGCCTTCCCGAGCAGCTCTTCCGCCTCGGCGAAACTGATGCGGCGGTTGCGATGGTACAACTTTAAAAAGCAGACCTGGCTGTTGGACTGGGTAACGATTGCCGTGCCGTCGGATTGCAGGCATTGCACACGTGCACTGGACTCTGCCTGCCAGGCGCCAATGATACCAGGCCTTGCTTTCTGCACGATGTGTGTCTTTATTCCTGAAGAATGGAGTGAAAATCCAGAAAAAACGGCTTGGGGTTTGTTGACAGCTTGGACCACATGCAACCATTCCGGATGGGACTGGATCGCCTCATCTTCGTTTATGCAATCTAAGCAGATGCCGTTGTTGCTATCCCATAATCGCAAAGTATGATCCCTAGACCACGACAGCAACCGACTCCTGGAAAATTCCAGAGCGCATCTTACAAAGTCAGTATGCCCCTCCAGGGTAGCAAGAGGCTGACCGCTGGTGCTGTCCCATAATCGTAAAGTCGTATCCCAAGACCACGTCAACAGCCGGCCATCGGAAAGTTCCATGGCGCCTCCAACTGCGTCAGTGTGCCCCTCCAGGGTAGAAAGAGGGCAGCCGCTCTTGCTATCCCATAATCGCAAAGTATGATCCCGAGACCACGACAGCAAATGGCCGCTGGAAAGTTGTAGGGCACCGGTGACCGTGTCAGT
>Ga0209311_1003501_pt1 | contig 10663 bp, 1 predicted proteins | sample AD_UKC045_MetaG_FD_184417 | JGI IMG/M metagenome (GOLD analysis project Ga0209311, IMG submission 184417) | Active sludge microbial communities of municipal wastewater-treating anaerobic digesters from USA - AD_UKC045_MetaG (SPAdes) (version 2) | ecosystem: Engineered > Bioreactor > Anaerobic >... | reverse complement strand
CAGTTTCAAGCGGTGGTTGTGGACAATACCGCGACTACAATCACCGCGGTGGGTGATCTGTCCGGCATTGCAGACACGGATGATACTTATGAGTTTAAGGATTACCATCTTCAGAACGGAACGGTGGCCCTGGATCGCGGCGCACCCACCAACGTAACCACGGATCTTGAGGGTAATGCGCGGCCGGGCGGAGATGGGTTTTTTGATATGGGCGCCTATGAAGCGGCTGATGCATACCTTCCCGCAGCGGACACCACCAAACCTATTTCGAATGTGACCGCCATGAATCCATGGTATCTAACGCCTGTAGTAGAAGTCCCTTATTTGGCCTCGGATGAAGCGAGCCACGTTCAGTATGCAAAGCTGTTTTACAAGCGCGAATCGGGTGGATGGACGCAATACGAAACCATTTTCACGGTGGGCGAGTCTTCCTACGGAACCATCAGCTTCGATACGACCACGACCGGCGGCAATGGACAATACTCCTTCTACACGCGTGCCACGGATTTCGCGGGCAATGAAGAAGACGCCCCGGCAGATGCGGACCAGACCACCTTTATTGTCGGTTCATTTGCTGGAACTGTGGTGTATGCGGATTCCGGCAGCGCTGGCGAACATCTGGGCACCGATTGGACGAATCCCCTGCGCAGCATCCAGATGTCTCTCGATGTGGCCAGCGCGTTTTCTGTTCCCGCCGTTTGGGCGCGGGAAGGCACATTTAATGAAAGCATCTCGCTGCCGAACGATGTCCATCTCTTCGGCGGCTTTGCAGGAGGGGAATCCGGCACCGGCGACCGGGATCTCTCTTCCCATCACAGCATTATTGACGGCCAGGGCGTACGGCGTCCGGTCACCATGGACACCGTAAGCAATGCCTGGATAGACGGATTCTTTATCATTGCCAGTAATAACAACGGCATCTATGTAAATGCCTCCGGAGACACCAACCGCATCGTGAACTGCCGTATCTCCGGAAACACCGCCGAGAACGGGGCCGGGCTTGCATTGTTAAGTTCCTCGGGTCCCAATTATCAATAGCCTTATTGCGGCAACTGGGCGAACAACGTGGGCGGCGCAGTGTACGCAGGTTCTTCTTCGTCAACCTTTACCAATTGTATCTTCAGCGGTAATGCAGCCCTGTGGCAAGGCGGCGGCATCTTCCAGGATGGTTCTTCCTGCACGTGCATCAATTGCGTTATCTCTGATAATTACGTGTCCCACGGCGCCGAAATGTACTTCAGCGGGGGCGTGCATCTTAATTGGAGCAGCCCGGTTTTCATCAACACGATCTTCACCGCAAACAACCCATGGCAATTAAATTCGGAAACGGGTTCCATCCCAACCCTCTCCCATTGTGTGCTTCAAAACACGTATCAAGGAGACTGGTACCCGGGACAATTAACAGGCGCGAACCAGATCAATCTATACCTGCCGGGCGCGGTCAACACCTATGATGGCGATCCCTTGTTTGTCAGCGGTTCCACAGGAACCTGGACCGCCGATGCCACCTATGATTCGGGCACGTTGCGAAGCACACTCACGGATGATGCTGCAACATTTGTTTCCGGCGCGTTGGTGGGACAATTCATCAAACCGAGCACGGCCGAAAACCCGAATTGGCAGGGCATGATCATCGCCAATACGGATAAGACGCTGCAACTGATCGGTAATTACACCTGGGCATCCACCGGGGATACCTATCAGATCATGGACTACCATATTCAGGACGGATCTCCCGCGCTGGATCGCGGCGACGTGGGCGCGGCGCCCCTGGATGACCTGGACGGCGATGTACGGCCCGGCACGGATGGAAACGTGGACATCGGCGCGGATGAAGCCGGCGAATCGTTCACCCCGCCTGCCGATACTCAAAAACCCTATTCCATCGCGCATAGCGTGGATGATCTTACCCTCACCTCCATGTTAACCATCGCTTTTGATGCAGCGGATGCAGAAAGCGGCTTCAAGCATGTACAGCTTTACTATCGCCGTGAGGGAGGCGCATGGACGCTTTACACGGGCACCTATGCCACCAGCCCCATAGCCTTCGACACGGCCACCACGGGCGGCAATGGATTCTATGAGTTCTACACCATCGCCACGGACAACGTGGACAATGTGGAGGACGCACCGGTAACACCGGATGAGTCAAGTATTGTCATTGGCAGTTTTGCAGGCACACAGGTCTATGTGTCCGTGAATGCCACGGGTGAACATGTGGGCACGGACGCGGATAACGGATTGCGTAGCATTGCCCAGGCAATCGTGGTGGCTCAGACGTTCTCCGTGCCGGAAGTGTGGGTGGTGGAAGGAACGTATACGAGCAGCTTCTCCATGGCCAGCGGAGTAGCGGTGTATGGCGGATTTGCCGGGACGGAATCCAATCCTTCCGAGCGCGATATTGCGGCGCACCCTTCTATTCTCGACGGGCAGGATGCGCAACAAGCGGTGGTCTTCAACGATGTTTCCAACACCCGTCTGGATGGCTTCACGATCACGAACTGCTGGAATGGCGCCATCTACATGGCCGGCTGCGACAACACCAATATGATCGAGAACTGCATTATCACTGGCAACCACGGTGATATGGGGGGGGGTGTTTCGGCTGGCATAAATTCTGCAAACAGTTCTCCAAAAATTATCGGGTGTACGATCACGGTTAACCAAGGGGGCGGTGTTGGCCCAGGGATTTATATCAGCGGCGGGTCGCCGGAGGTGACAAACTGCACTATTTCCGGCAACTGGGACGCCGGCGCTGGCGGCGGTATCTTTTTATCAGGCACTACAACAACCTTGACTGGCTGTACCGTCTCTGGGAATTCGGCTGCCCAGTGCAGCGGGTGGTGTTGGGGAGCGGGTGGTGGTCTATATATTGAGTCCTCTACAGTCACTATCACGGATTGTGTGATCAGTGGCAACTTCGCGCGTGCCAACGGCGGCGGAATTTACGCGGGGGGCTCGGCGTTAACGATTACTGGATCGGATTTTTCATCCAATTCATGCAGCCAGTATTCCTCTGATGTCCCGGCAGGCGGCGGCATTTATCTGACCTCCTGCGGCCCGGTAACGATTGAAAACTCCACCTTTTATGGAAATGGCTTGGGCGTGCAGGCAGACAATGCGGCATACGGCGCGGGCCTCTATTGCAATGCCAGTTCTCCAGCGATCGCAAAATGCCAGTTCATCACTAACATGATCAGCGGTGAGGGTAGCGGCTTGGGTGCAGGAATCCTGTGCACCAATGGTTCTTCCCCCACGCTCACCAACTGCCTGATGAGCGGCAATGGCATGGCGCCCTCTCTGAAAAATTCCTGGGGCGGCGCCATGTATGCCGATGCCACCTGCGGACCCATTTTGATGAATTGCACCTTGGTTAGGAATAGCGCCAACATGGGCGGCGGATTTTTCTCCGACAATGCCTTTCCCGCCTTCACGAACGTAGTGTTCTACCGAAATGAAAATTACGGACTCTATGAAGCTAATGCCAGCTCCGGGCACAATCCCATGGCCAGATATTGTGTGTTCAATAGCAACACGGCAGGTGATTATTACGATGCCGACACCGCCATGGGGTATACCGGTGCGGCGGACATCATGGCGGGAGTGCCGGAGAGCGGCGACCTTCTTGATGGCGATCCGGTATTCATCATGGGTACAACGGGACAATGGGATGAAGTAACGTACGATTCAGGAACCAATCAAACCAGTTTCACCGATGCCTCCGCGTCATTTGTGCCGGGATCTCTGGCGGGCGGCTATATAAATCCGAATACTCGGAATCCCTGGCCGGGGAGAGTGCTTGCCAACACCGCCACAACGTTGAACCTGCCAGGTGATTGGACCGCTGGTTGGGCAGCCGTGGACGACGCGTATCAGATGTTAAATTATCACCTGGGTGCGGGATCATCCTGTATCGACACCGGCACGGATGCCGACGCGCCCGCGGACGATCTCGACGGCAATGCCCGGCCAGTGGATATCCCCAATGTGGGCGATGGCCTCACCTTTGATATCGGCGCGTATGAAACACAATCCCTGGACGATCCGTTGGGCGTTGCGCCGGGTGTGGAATTCGCGTCGATGGGACGTGTCGGAGGCCCCTTCACGCCGGCCCAGCAGGAATACACCGTGAGCAATTCCGGTGCGGCTTCACTGGATTGGACCGTATCCAAAACGCAGGCATGGTTTGATTTCTCGCTGTCTGGCGGAACGCTTGCGGCGGGAGGTTCGGAGACGGTGCTGCTTTCTTTCAATACGGCAACGGAAGCCTTGGGGCAGGGCACCTACACCGACGTGCTGACCTTCATCAACACCACCAGCGGAAAGAGCTTCGTGCGCGGCATAACCTTGCGCATTTGGGACGGCGTGGACCTCGTGGTATCGAACGCTTCCATCACACCGGATCAAACGCGGCCCGGTGAAAACATCATGGTGGATTGGACTGTTATGAACGGTGGTCCCGTCACGGCAAGCGGAGTGTGGAATGATTACATCTATATCTATCAGGGAAATACCCAGATAGCGTGGTTTGGACCGTTCGAAAGGATTCAGGACCTGAACGTGGACGCCTCATACTCCACCTCGCAGTCCATCACTGTGCCGCAAATTGCCGATGGGGATTACCAGGTATGGGTATTGACCGACAACGACAACAGCATAACCGAATATGACGATAGCAATAATTGGAGCAGCCCGCAAAACCTGCTGGTGAGCACCGGTGTGAATCTGACTATCGGCAATTTAGGAGTGACGCCGATCTCCGCTATTGCGGGAGAACCCGTGACCATCACGTGGACGGTGACCAATAGTGGTATAGCGCCGGCGTTGGGCTATTGGCAGGATATCGTCTATGCGTCCACCAGCGATCAACCCTTCACAGAGCCCTGGTGGGAAATGGGCCATGTGGATCGCGTGAATGATTTGGAGGCAGGCGCCAGCTATGACAGCAGCCTCGGCTTTGCGCCGGACTGCAACTGGTACGGCAATTATTATTTCTATGTGGTCACTGATGCCAATGCCCAAATTGTCGAAACGAACGACAATGACAATACGTCCGCGACTTCAGTGTTGCATATGCAGCGTTCGAACCTTCAAGTCACCATGGTCCATGTGCCGATTATTCAGGGCATGGTGGGGCAGACGGTCCAGATAGATTGGACCGTGACCAATGCTGGTCCGCGCGAAGCCACCGGCACATGGATGGATGGCATCTATCTCTCTGATGACGCCAATCCCGGCAATGACATCTTTGTGAATGAGGTAGCAAATGCAGGCAATCCGGCCTCCGGGGAATCGTATAACAATTCCTATACCATCACGATCCCAAGTGTGCCGAAAAGCGATTACTGGGTTGTGGTTTGGGCGGATTGGCAAAATGGGTTGTGTGAGATCGATGAAAACGATAACGGCTCCGCCAGCACGGCCGTCAGCATTGGCGAAGCGAATCTTGAAATAAGCAATCCCGTGTTGCCGATTGCGGAAATGTGCTCGGGTGGCGAGATTCTTGTGGGCTGGACCGTCACCAACCTTGGCCCAGACACCGCCAAGGGCGGATGGTCCGATACCCTTTACCTTTCGCTCAACGGGAATGTGGCGGGCGCAACGCCATTTGGATCCTTCCAGCATATCGAGGATTTGCCGGCCACGGGCAATTACTCTATGAATGAATTAGTGGAAGTGCCCACTAGTATGGCTGCCACGACGTACTGGGTCTTGGTCCATGCGGATTCCGGGAACGTGCTCTATGAGCCGAATGAAGACAACAATCTGTTAACAGCCGGCCAGCTTACGGTGCTTCCAAATGATCCGCCTGTGGCGGATGCTGGTGCAGATCAGACGGTTGATGTGGGTGATACGGTGAATCTTGATGGTTCCGGCAGCAGTGATCCCAACAGTGATCCTTTTACCTTCACCTGGACGATCACGGGCGCCCCCTCGGGAAGTACTGCTGTATTAAATGGCGCGAATACAACCACCCCCAGTTTCGTTCCAGATCTTGACGGGCAATACGATATCCAATTGATTGTATCGGACGGTTGTTTGGACAGTGCTCCCGATAGTGTTTCTATAACCGCTCAGGCGCTTCCCGAAGGTGAAGGCGGTGTGGAAGGCGAAGGCGCTGCTGAAGGTGAAGCCGGATATTACACGGCGGATATGGATCACGACTGGGCCATCAGCATGCACGAATTGCTGCGGGTTATTCAGTTCTATCAATCGGACGGATACCATTGTCAGGCCGGCACGGAAGATGGTTATGATCCTGGGCCAGGCGATCAATCCTGTGCGCCGCATGGCACGGATTACAATCCGCAGGATTGGTTTATCAACGTATCCGAACTGCTCCGCGTTATTCAGTTTTATAACTGGCACGCCTTCCATGCCTGCCCCGCCGGCGGTACGGAAGATGGCTTCTGCGTTGGTGCCGGAAAATAATGTTGTGTGCCTGCGGCATCCTGCCGCAGACAATAAAAGGAAGTGTTTAAAAAACTACATGCCCGGCTGATGATTCAACCGGGCGCGTGGAACATAGAATACAGTTCAAAGCAGGCTTTTTGAGCGCGTATGCAACGACAAACATACATGCACAGATGATGAGAGGTCTCAAGCCTCACGTCTCATCCGCCGCAGGCGGACTCAGGTCTCACGCCTCAAGCCTCACATTCATTCCTCCATGCGGTAAAACCTGCGGGAGACCAGCAGGGTGAGCACGGTCAGGGCGCCAAGGAAGAGTTCCGATTTCGTGGGCAAGGTTTTTTGGGGATTGGAGCAGTTGCAGTCATTTGGTGTTTCTCCTTCTCCCTCGTTCTCGCCCTCGGCTTGACCTTCTTCCACTCCGCCCTCGCCCTCTTCCACTTCACCCTCTGCCTCCGCGACCAGCGCCGCCAACACCGAGGCCGATTGTCCCGACGGCACATTCACCGTTTGGGCGTCCAATTGATATCCCGGCGCCTCGGTCGTGGTGGTGTACACGCCCTGGGGCACCGCAGGGAACGCGTATACGCCACGTATGTTCTGGGTCACCGGGCCGTAGGTGCCTACTTCGACGGAGGCGGTGTTTATCTGATCCTGGGTATTCGCATCCCACACCGTGCAATACACGGAACCCGCCAAAATCCCGCTGCCCATCGCCAGGAACGGTTCAAAATCCGCCGGACCTTCGATCCGTGCGGCAATGGCCACGGGATCATTCGTGCCCCAGTCGTTCTGCTCCATCTTCAGGGTGTCATCCCGCTCATTCACTACCGCCGGACCTGCAATGCTCAATGCAAAGGTGTTGCAGCCCACCGCCGCATCCGCCACGTCACCCAATGAACCTCCCGACAGCAATTCCAAGGTGGCGCGCACGATGATCGCGGAATTACTGATATCCTGGAAGATATTCCGTCGAATGGCGGGGATTTCCTGGCCGATATCGATTCCCACGGAGAGATCAGTGAAGATGCATTGCTCAATCACCGAGTTCAGCGGGCCGGCCCCGTCCACGAGGATGCCCGTCTCTTCGCCTATGCCTGTGAACATCACTTCCGTCACCCGCATCGCCGCGTCATTCATATCCAGCAGATATTGCACCTCCTGGCCTGCTTGGAGGGTGAGATGGTCCAGTACGCTTCCCGCTGCACCGGTCACCTGGCCGATGATCCGCGCTTCGCCCTCTAATTCGCCTGACAGGGCCACACCGGGCTTCAACACCACGTCTTCCGCGTAGTCGCCGGAGAGCAGGATGATCCGCGCACCGCCCGTGGGACCCGGATTCACCTGATTCATGGCGTACCCGATCGTTGCCCAAGGCAAGGCGAGGGTGCCATGGTCCGCGGCATCCACGCCATTCGTGCCGACATAGAACACGCCGCTGTTATACGGACTGCCGGGATTGCTCGGGGCGGTTCCCAGCACGTACTCCTCCTCGTTGGTGATGCCGTCCTGATCCGTGTCTTCTGCCGCGTCATCCACTGTGGGGTCGAGACCATTCTGAAGTTCAAAGGGATCCGGCATGCCGTCGTCGTCCGTATCCGCCGTGCCGTCATCGGTGCACAGGCAATCTTCAACACAGGCGGTGAGACCATCGTGATCAGTATCCGTGTTGGGCGCACCCGCGCAGGCGGTGACGCAATCATCCCACGTGCCGCATGCTTCGCCTTCGCCTTGTCCCTCACCTTCGCCTTCTGCGGCGCCTTCACCTTCCCCGCCACCCTCGCCTTCTCCTTCTGAACCGGCATAGTATTCGAACGCACCCATATCAAATCCCGCGTTAATTCCATCCGAACCAACACCCGGAATGTCATTGGGCCGTGGGAAGTTGCTGTTGTCCCGGAATGGTGCGCCGGTAGCCGTGCCGGTATCTATGCAGGGCGATCCCGTCTGCAGGCGGAAATTGAACCCCGCCACATCGGCGAACAACGGCTCAAGGTTTATGTTGCCGGTTCCTGCGAATCCGCCTTGTATGTCGGAATAGGTGATTCCCCCCGTTGCCAGAGTCACTTCCGGCGAGGAATCTCCCCAGAAAATGCAGTTGGTGACGGTGCCTGTGCCTGTACCCCGCACGCCGAGCGCGCCGCCCTGTCCCCAGGTGGAGGTATTCTGATACGTGGTGCAGTTCGTGACCAGTAGGATGCCGGTTGACTCTGCCGCCATCGCGCCACCCACCGCTGCACGGTTGCCTACAAAATAACTATTCACCACAGTGTCATTGGAACTGGACAAAGTAAACATGCCTCCGCCGCAGCCAATCCCCGATACATTGTTGTCGAACAGACACTCCCGAACGGCCACTTGGGAGGACCATTGGTTGCACATGCCTCCGCCACCGCCATCAGAACATTCGCTGTTTTGGAAAATGCAGTTCTGAAAGGTAATGCCGGTGGCCGAACCATTAAACACACAACCCCCGTCCACATAGGCATAGTTATCATAAAAATTGCAGTTCACCACCACCAGCCCCGAGACCGAGGTGTTGCACATGCCGCCTCCGCAATCCTGCGGCCAGTCGTAACTGCCATTCTCATTGTTCGCGTTTCCACCGGTAACATGGAAGCCATCCAGCGTGGCGTTGCTGGCACCCAAAATGACATGATAGGCCGCGGAGCCGCTCCGGGAAACGGAGCCATTTATCGTTGCCATGTGCGTGGTCCAGTCGCGCTGGGAACGCTCCGTCTCAAAGCCGCCCTCGCCTCCGGTGAAGCCGATAAACCCGCTGTAAAGATCCACGCCTTCCTTCATCTCCAATGCACCATCCGGATGGGTGCGCTGCTCGATGTAGATGCCTTCGCCCACCCACACTTCGCCGCCGCCCGCCGTGAACGCCGCATCAATGCCTTCCTGGATGGTTTGGAAGGCGGTTGTCCAGGATAGCCCATCCCCAGAACCGGCATTGTCCAAATCCACATACCACACCTGACCGGCCTCGGCGGTAATCACAAGTCCGTCTGTTATTATCGATACTTCTCCGTCCGGCCAGAGAATCCACACATCCAGCGCGCCCGGATCCACTCCGCTGAGACTGAAGGTCACATCAAATCCGGTCGCCGTGATATTGCTAATCGTGCCTTCACACACCACCGCCTTTGTATCATTGTGCAACACCACGCGTGTCTGTGAAGTGGCGCCCGCCGCCTGAAAATGGACGGTGAACGAACCCGTGGCGCGCGTGCTCCCCAACGGCATCGGAGCCACATAATGCGTGCCTGGACTCAGGCACGCTATGGAGAAATGCGGCGTGGCTGTGCTGCCCGTGTACCGCGGAGTGAAAAAGTACCGCCCCGCCGTGGATACCGGGAACAGCAACTCATGCGACGGGGTCATAAGGGTAGGTCCCACACTCGTCCATTGGGTGTCCCCGGCAATCGGCGGAATATCATAGCGGCCAAGCAGACTCCAAGACTCGGGCGATTCCGCGGGTGTCAAACGCACCAGCGCCAACCAATCCCCGCCCGGCCAGTCCAACACATACACCGTCTCCACCCCGGTCTCCACATCTCCCTGCACTGTCCAATCCACCGGCAACGTTATCCAATGTAACCACTTCACCGTACCGAGAGAACCTGCGGCTCCCGCGCCTGTTCCACCATTGACGGAAGCTGAACCGGTAAAGGTATTCGTTGCATAATGAACCGCTATTCGACCACCGCCGCCGCCCCCCCGGCCTGAACCACACATATTACAATTTGTATTCCCGCCGTTTGCTTGTAAACTTCCATTTCCCATTATGGTCCCTGCTATTATGTAAACACTTCCTCCCGCCGCACCCCCTGCCGCACTCCCAAAAGCGCCATTAGCGGAAATTCTTCCATCCAACGTAAGAGTTCCGGATACATTCAATTGGATTGCTCCACCGCCTGGACCGCCGGTAGCACCGCTGCCCATATCCACCGGCGCCACCGCCGAATCATAGGACGGTTGCCCTCCTTCGCCCCCTACGCCCCCGTGACTGCCTCCAGCGAACCCCGTTCCCGCCCCCGGCCCGTCATTCGCCGCATACCCAGCGTTATCAGCCGAGATTATTGCGCCTGCTTCCACCGTGATAGTTGCAGCGGTGAGTTGAGTTACACCGGCCAACCAGAGAGTCGACGTGCCTCCCAGGAACAGAGAATTTCCAATGGATAAATTCGTCACACCCGTTCCCATGCTCGCAGAGGCATTTTGGAGCCGAATATCCCAATATGATATG
>Ga0209311_1003465_pt1 | contig 10723 bp, 7 predicted proteins | sample AD_UKC045_MetaG_FD_184417 | JGI IMG/M metagenome (GOLD analysis project Ga0209311, IMG submission 184417) | Active sludge microbial communities of municipal wastewater-treating anaerobic digesters from USA - AD_UKC045_MetaG (SPAdes) (version 2) | ecosystem: Engineered > Bioreactor > Anaerobic >... | reverse complement strand
CTTGATGACTGGGTAACAGAATCGGATGCCGTGCAGAAGGGCTACATCGGTCCCAACTCTCTAAAAGCACTCAGAAGTCTTAAGGACGGCATGTCTGTCAATGAATCAGGCAAGAACGGAACCACCTGTGGTGCTGCTATGAGGGTTTTGGCTCCAAGCCTGTGTGTAAGGAAAAAAGATGAAAAGTCTTTGGCAGAAGGAATCATAAGATGCTCAATCCCTACCCACAATACCAATCTTGCACTCGAAGGAGCTATGGGACTTGGCTTTGCCTACCACTACCTTGCCTGCGGCTGCAGCCTTGAACAGGTAATGGAGAAAACTCTTTCAGGATGCCGTATAGGTGAAGACAACTCCGAATACAAAGTTGTAGGAGCAGGCACATACGAAAGAATAAAGCTGATTGAAAAGTATATTCCCAGCTTCAAAACCGATGATGAACTTTCCGACTTCCTTTACAAAGTAGTCGGAACTGGTTTGGGAACAAATGAAGTGGTGCCTTGCGCAATAGGAGTCTTTCTCTACTGTGGGAAAGATGTTTTCAGAGCCATAAAAATTTCAAGTAGGCTTGGCGGAGACACCGATACCATCGGAGCAATCTCAGGGGCATTATGTTGTCTTTATGCAAAAACCCATAATATACCGCAGGAGTATATAGATAAGATCAGTAGCCTTAATAACATTGATTTTAAAGAATATGCACATATGATCGCTGAAGTTTTCATATAGCCCTAGCTGCCCTTTGGCAGGAACATACCTTTAGCATACCGGAAGAGCTTTCTTCCGGTTTTTTTATTAACTTCAGCTTTTAATCTAACCAATTCATGAAAAAATATCTGTTTTATGTTTTTGCTTTTAAATACGTTCTTTTTTTCCTTAAAACTGACCCAGCTGTTGGACAAAGATCTTTTCAGTGGTCCAGGACTGGTTTATAAAGATATTTTCAAGGTAAATGGCTTTGCCTTCGGAACGGGTTACGAGCTTTTGTGCCTGCTAAAGGATGCACTTCCTAACAAGGAACTCAGAGTTCAGGTTTCCTTTAAAAAGCTCCTGGAACTTTTGAAGATAAAGCTGAATGCTGAACTTCCTTTTGAACTTTCGGATATTGAAGTTGTTATTGAGCTTTCTGAACTTTACACCAATGGATTGGATCTTTACAATCTGAACCTTGAACTGAACAGCCTTATTATAGTGAATATAGGAGATCTCATGAAAACTCCGCCAGCCGAACTGACCTTTAAGCAGATCTGCGATTTTTTTGAAGAAAACTTTCTGAATATAACAACAGTCACAACAGATAAGCTTAGTTTGAAAATTGGTTTGGTTCCTGGTATTTATGCCGTACTTAACGCAGATATGAAATAAAAGATTCCCCGCATGAAGAGCGTTCAACTTAGGGATTTACGAAAACAAGTAAATTTTTGACCGACTCTCTTCAAGCGGAGGCGAAAAAAGACTGCACTGAGGATAAAACCTTTGGTGCAGTCTTTATTATTGAGAAAATGACTTCTTGACAGGTTGTTTTCAAAAATGATTGGAAATGGCCTTATTCCATCGGTTTAATCTTTTCTTCGATGTAACTGATTTCTTCTTCAGTCAAGCCGTATTTTGCATAAATCTGACTGTCGATTTCAGGAACGCTCTTGCTCCAGTCGATGTCGGATTTTGTGGTGAAGTCTTGTAGAGGTACGAATTGGTACACATTCTGGGACACATTCTGGGACACTTTTAATATACCTACCATAAATCTAAAGAATTTTCCGCTCATGTACTTTTGAAGATTTTCGGCTTCAGATTGCGTGTCAAATGCACCTATAGGAATTAATGAATCTGTACATACAGATTGAGGATATCCAATATACGCTTTTCCAAGAATAGCAACCGGTTTATCATCGCTCAAAATACCGGCACCACCATTGCCTTTCGAAGTAAATACTTTGTATTTATCAATTACATTTATGTTTTTTGTGATATTTTCTCTCTTTGTATAACGAATTTTTTCATATGCACAACGAACTTCAATTGCACCATCGAAAGGTTTTTCTGTTGAGATTTTATCGAGTTCTGACTTTTTACCTACTATTCCAAATGCATTACGTCCAGAGGTTATAGTGGTCATCGATACAAATCCATTGGCAGTGCGAACTTTATCCAATATGCTTACCAAACAATTCATAGAGATAATAATATCCAATCCCTCTTCAAATAAAGGCCTTGCTGCTACATTTCTGTTGTCAGCATAGCACTCTGTGAAAACAACATTGCCAATGTGACTTTTATCAAACAGATAATAATTAACACCACCTGCAATTTCAACCCCCTTAAACAACAGTTTATTGTCGGGATAATTAAAAATTTTCGAAAAGTGATTATTGTCCTTGATAAACTCTCTAAGCTTGATAAAGGATTTATCTTGCGCATCTGCAGTAAACCATCTTGAAGGTGTAATGAGGGATGTGTAATCTGCGTTTAATTTAATAGTATTTTGAATAAACATAGGAAACAATTGCTTTGATAACGAAGCATTCTCTCCTGTATCGCTAATATTTTCCTGATATGGAGGATTTCCCACCACTGCATCAAATTTCATTTCCTTCACTCCTCCTTTTTTCCAATAGCTTGGCTTCAATACGCGCTCTGTAAACTGCTTGGGCTTATTCTTCATCATATTGATAAGGTCATCAAAATAATGAGCATTGACAGTTAAATCTTTAAAACCAACCAGTGTGCGTTTTGTTATGGACTTAGCCATTGGGGTTTTGCAAATGATATAGACATTTTCCTTCACTGTATCTGCCCACAACTTTTCCTGTAATTCGTCTGTCATCTGTTCTTCCGAATAAGCAGAACCCTTACTGCGGAAAATGCTGTATGCTACAAATAAAGGATACAGTCCTGTTTTAGAGTTGATTTCCAGTATCTGTGCACTGGAATTTCCAAGGGTTTCGGCAGTAACCTTGCCTTGGTCAACATACCGTGGCACTTCAATCAGAACATTATGTTCAGGATCATAGAAGTCATAGCCGCCAAGACAATCGCTCATGTGCATATTTACCACTCGCCATGGGGTCAACACGGTTTCCTTGTCCGGATTCTTGAAACAGGTAAACAACTGTGCAATTTTCTGTACACGATCTGTCGGAGGCAGTTCATCTGCACTTTTTACGGTGTTTCGTATTTTTCTTCCGGCTGCAATAAAAATTTCTGGGTCATAATACTTTATAAATCTTTTAAATATATCTTTTGTAACACCGTTCGGCATAAATTCATCCCAGGAGGAATCATCTACAAGGGTAACCAGATTTTCCATTGTAACATCCTCACTAATGTCAATATCAGCACCATAAATCAAAAGTGGCATACGAATGGAAATTCCTCGCAAAATTGATATTGCGGTTTGTTTGTTTTTATTCTTTTCCTTGGCTTCATCAAGTTTTGCCTGTTCCTCAGGAGTACGCTCACGCTTTGGCTTTTTATCAATTTTTTTCAGTTCTTCGTATTCCTCATCGGTAAATCCCTGGTTATTGATATCAATTTCATTTGTTTTCTGCTGTGCCTTTGATGTTCCGATAATTTTCTTAAGGTCGGCAAAATCATCAAGTGCCACACCGTCGAGTTTGAGTAACTCGTCATTGTACAGATTTGTATCATCAAAACCTTTCTGTACGGCTCTTTCCGCATAGGCTCGTTTCAACTGCTGCAGCAAATTATTGGTATTATACTTTTTCATCTCTGTACCATCCACAGAGATAACAGGGCAGTAATTCAAAAATTCACCGAGGATTTTTCTATCATCACCGCCTGTCTTTCCTGCCTTGGTGGAGATTGCAACGGATTCTGCTACCATTTTAAGCGTGCGATCAGGAGCAAAATCAAATACATAGCAACATTGCTTGATTTTACCGTCCTTATTACAGGGTGACTGAACTCGGAAAATAGTCTGCAAATAGTTTGCTGCCGAGGTTGAAAAAGAGCCAGAAAGCATAAAAACAGCTGTCCATTCCGGTACTGTTACTCCTGTTGTCAACTTACCACAAGAAAGAGTGATTGTGTACCCATCTCCTGCTGTGTCTATGGCATAGCGAACTTTTTGTAGGGCATCCTTTGATTCTTCATCCTTATCACCGTCTCCGGCAACATTCACGATATTGAATTGTCCACATCCAAAAACAGGATGAGCTTTCATCATTTTGCTAAGTGCTTTTGCTTCCTTTACACCAGGTACTATCCATAGAGAGTGTTTAAAGAGTTCTCGGTATTCCAATGTGGAATAAGGGTAATTACTTGTGCTATCTTCTTTGGTTATGAGGTTAATAAAACTTCTGACATCTGCCTCATGGCAAAAATCACCCACGCTTTGACCAGCCGGAATATCACGCTTGTCTACACGAATATCACCAGTCCAGACCCGGAAAAACTCACGGAAATTAAATGCTTTGTCCTCCAATTCTGCATATTTTCCATTATCAATAAGTTTTCCGATGTCATAAGTAAAAATTTTCAGTTCTGGCAATTCATCATATGGATTTGAGTCTCCGAAATGCAGCGCATCCCACTCAGCTTTTCTGCTCTGCTCCATGACATAATCCCAAGTATAGATACTATTGTCCTCGTAATCTCGGAGAATATTAAAAGGTGTGCCGGACAAGGCCAGAAATTTGGTATCATGATCAGTGCCTTCCTTGACAATGGTTTTAATAACATCGTCACCGAGAGCTGTGGTGGTACCTTCATGGGCTTCGTCAACAATAACAAAATCCCAATCAAGAGAGAAAACAGCATTGTTTTTATCAAATTTACCACCTACAGCATCAGAACCACGTAAATCCTGCATAGAGGCAAAATAAACAAACTTCTTGCTGGATTTTAGCAATTGCTCAACATTATAGCCACTGTTTTTAGAGCCATACACATAATCTTTTTCGCTATAAAAAATCTTTGTGAAATCTTCGTACCAGCCGCTATCTACAACAGGTCTGTGAGTGATAATAATGGTACGACTGAATTTCGCTCTACGCACCACTTCTAATGCAGATAAGGTTTTGCCAAAACGCATCTTAGCGTTCCAGAGCATACGATTTCCATCTTTGAACTGCTTAAGAGTTTTCTCTATGGCTTCAACCTGCTCTGGTCTAAATACAATAGGAACAAAGTTGTCTGCGGGTAAGTTTGATAAGTTATTCTGATTCTTTTTAACGGCTTCAATTGCTTTTTTCGCCGTCTCGAGGTCAACCTTATACCACTCGCGTCCGGTAGTATTTTGAGGCATTTTCTTTTGGATATGAGAATTTTCAAGCACACGATGTACTTGGTGATCGCGGAACGCTCTTAACGCAGGCTTTCCGTCTTTTCCTTTAACAGTACGGATGGCAAGTTCGGTATGTAGGAGAATAGGCTTAATACCGGCGGTATTAGTATATTGCTTAATTCTACTTTTGGCTGCTTGGTTTAATGCTTTACAGTTAGGAGACAGACTATCGATTGAGTCCTCCGTTTTAATGGTGGCATCACCGATTTTTAACAATCCTTTGTGTGCATCATCCTGTATTTCAAAGATGTATATTAGCTTATATTCAAATGAAGACTCAAACAAACTGTCCATTTTTTTCTCCTCCTATCAGCGATGCAAAAACCACGCTGCGGTCTGCTCGCCAATCCATTATTTTGCATTGCTGACTTTTTGACTTTTCCAAGCTATCAATATCATCTAAAATGTCGAATAAACTTAATTGTCTATAGCTTTCTTCAAGTTTACCGAAAGGTACAGTATATTTTAAACCATCCATCTGCCACAAATTCCAAGAGATAATCCTTGCAGCAGTGTTCAACATCTTTTCATCTGGAATTTCATTAAATTTGTACAACGCATTTTCAATGAATGTATAAAACACATTTTCACGGGCAATCAGTAGATTGTCACCTTGGTATTCATATCCATATGAACTTTGTAAGGATCTTAGTGCCCATTTGTACCAATCTTCCTTATTATCAGTGTTTTCGTTGACCACACGCAGTTTTCGGTCTAATATGCCAATTCTATCTGGTAATGGGATAGGCTCTCCTGTTGATGTATCATATCTGCTGACCAAATATGGAGCTTCTCCGCAGGAAATCTCCATCCTTCGAGCATCCACGTAATCTTTCCATTGCTTGCCTTTTACATCAGGAAAGATGATTTTTCCTTTGGTGGTTATCCATCTGTCTCCACAACCAGAGTTAAATACAGATTTTCTATTAAACCATTGTTCATCCACCAAATTATTCTGCTCATTACATACCCAGGATGGTGTAAATACTTCTGCTTTATCGCGGGTTCGGTTTGCCTGATGCTCTTTAGCCTTGGCAATTCGAGGACGTATCAATTTTGAGTGCACCCCGGTTATTAGTGAAGTTTGTATATGGCACTTAGCACCATAGTCCATTCCAATGGACTCATAATCACTTGTAGCCCAAATTATATTTTTTCTTGTTGTTCGGTCTATCAGAAGCTTGGCAAGGATTGGGTTTCCTAACTTAATAATCTCTTCTTCCAAAACATCTATCTCAAAATATACGCTCATCTTTTATCTTCCTTATCTTCAACCGCTGGCACAAAATCCAGTATATCGTCCACGCCGCATTCCATGATGCGACAGATATTTTCTATGCTTTCCATAGAAATATAATGGTTACGTTTCAGCCGAGTTAATATATTGCCGGAAAATCCGGCTCTGCGTTGTAATTCAACATTGGATATGTCTTTCTCTATCATCAAGTGAAATAACTTTTTATAACTGACAGCCATTTCACACCTCCGTTTGTTAGTTGTATAACATATTAATTTTATCACGAAAAAGTGATAATTACAATATGATGATGAAAAATTCACAAAACCCAGCCTTCCAAAACGGTACTTGAGGTCTATTTTATATTTTCTGCTTCAGCAGCCTTTTTCCTAGCATAGCTGGCTCGTCTGTTCCTACGATTACGCTCGGCTTGGCAATCCCAACTGTCACAATATAGTTGACGGCTCGAATGTCGTACAAAGTATTTCCCGCAAGCAAGGCAGGAGAGTATTGAGCCTTGTGATTCAAAATAGTCAAGGTCTTCATCAACTGGAGGCGCAACATCAGCTACCATTCTGGAAAAGGTGTACCAACAAATATCAAAAACAGATTGAATGTCGGCTCCGTACATCACTTTACCGGTTTTCTTATCTAATTTCAGCCTCATCCGGAAGTCAGGAAACATGTCAATCACTTGGGAAACGTGATGAATATAATTTTCTAAAATATTAGCCTTGTATTCCTCATCATCCTCGTATTGCCTATATCGCTCAAGAAAAGCGAGACTATCACAAAGCCTACCTTCATAATAGAGATTTCTTGCATAATCAATTTCGCCGTAGTATTTAACTCTTCTCAAGGCAAAGTACAGTTCAAAGACCGTACCTAAGTTACACAAATCCTTTGTGAATCGTTTGATGCTGAACGTAGCATCGTCTTGGATCAAATCCATATAAGTGATATGAGCAAACTTCTCGCTTTCCAGCATTTCATATAGATTATCAATTTCATAAGGATGAATATTGTTTCTACACCAATCCCAGACGGCATCTGTAATTTGAACAGTGCTGTCTGGGTTATTTAATTTGCCATAAAGATTACACAAGCTGACTAATAACTCCTGTCCAGTTAAGGAATAATCAGTACCACTTTCAGGAGCATGAAGACCTGTAAATATAGGCTTGATTATTTCCCCCTCATCGTCATAGTCTGGCACATACTCAGGGAATCGCACAGCCCTATATATCATTTCACCTACGCCACCAATTTCTACGAAACTAAGATTTTCTACCGGCAATTTTTTCATAACTATCATCCTTTGAATTGTAATCGTTAATGTAATCGTTGAAAATTTAACTTCGATTACATTTTATTTTACAATGGCATTAAATACAAGAGCAAATTGTAAAATCCCTTGTTTCATAGTTCCTTGATAACTGAATAGTCCACCCGCAAGAAATACTTTCGCAGTGCCGCCGCCACGATGGTGAAAACTGGAGCGCTTCTACTGCAAATGAATACGAGGAGACCACGCACAGGTGGCTGCCTTAGGAACGGTAGTGAATGGTGGATGTAGAAACCAAAACAACTATCAAAAAAGGAGGAAAGAGCAAATGGAAAAAACGACCATGAGTGTGCAGGAGCTATCGGCACAGATGGGCATTAGCCTACCAAAAGCCTACGAACTTGTAAAATCGCCGGGATTCCCCACCATACGAATTGGTACGAGGATTTTAATTCCGGTTGATGCCTATAAGGAGTGGTTACTCAGAAACTCGGCACACAGATAATGGAAAAGCAAATTTTACGGAGAGGAGGTGAACGAGATGGCGAGTGCAATGCAGGAACTGATGGATAAGAAAATATGGTTTCCGTGGAGATATGTGACTGATAAGGACGGCAAGGTGAAAAAACTTCCCTTTGCTGCAAGCGGAGGTGCAACAGGTACAGATGACACTTACAGTAGTACTTGGGTTATATATGATGAAGCTGTTTCAGCGAAAAATAAGTTCCACGCTGCCGGTGTCGGTTTCAAACTACCGGAAGGCTACTTTTTTCTGGATATTGACCACAGGAAACTCACAGACCCGCTGGTGCAGACATTGCTTGTCCGGTTTGACTCCTACGCAGAGCATTCTGTGAGCGGAGGCGGTATCCATATTTACGGCAAGTGCGACTTGTCAAAGTTGCCAACATATATAGATGTTAAAGGCAAGGTCAGACTGGATAAGCAGTTCTATCAGAAGAATTCCAAAATCGACCTTGAACTTTATGTCGGAGGTATCACAAACCGCTTCGCGGCCTATACCGGCAATATCATCGAAGATAAGCCTCTTAATGATTGTACCTTAGCAGTCCTTACAACGCTTGATAAAAATATGCGAAAGACCAAGAAGATAAATTACAGCAAAAAACGTGACGGTGACCGCACTGCTTTCGATATTGTCTGTAATCTCCGTAAACAGAAAAACGGAGAAAAATTCAAGAAACTATATGATGACGGCGATATCTCCGAGTATGGCTCACAGTCAGAAGCGGACGCAGCATTATGTGCCTTAATAGCATTTCGTACTGGACCCAAATTTGGGGAGATTGATGATATCTTCCGCAGTTCTGCTCTCTATCGCGAAAAATGGGAGCGGGATGATTACAGAGAAGTTACCATTGCTGCCGGGATTGAGGCCTGTCATGGTATCTTTCATAAATCCAAGATGGAACATCCGTATTTCATCAAGTTTAATGAGCAGACTGGAGAGGCTTATGTCAGCGTTCCTCTTCTTGCAAAATATGTGCGAGAACACCTCTGCTATGTGCTTGTAAGGGATAACGGTAAACAGGGACTTATGAAATACATTTATGAGAAAGGTTGCTACCGGCTTTATGCCGACAATATGCTGATGGGCATTATCAAGCAGTACATTGCAGATTATGATGAGGAACTTGTCAAAATGGGAAAAGTCAGTGAAACCTTGCAGCATATCACCACCGACCTTAACTATATCAGCCAAGAGGAGTTAAACGCCGATGAGGATCTAATCAACTTCAGCAATGGTCTGCTCCGTATTACTGCAAACAATGCCATTCTTGCTCCACACAGTCCGGATATTCTCTCCACCATACAAATCCCATGTAGCTGGACAGGCAGAGAAACACCCACACCAGTGTTTGACAGATATATGCACACCCTCACCAACGGTGATAAAGCCATAGAGCAACTGCTCCTTGAATTTATCGGAGTATGTATCTCAAACATCAAGGGATGGAGAATGAAAAAAGCACTTTTCCTTGTTGGCATTGGTGATACCGGCAAATCTCAGCTAAAGAGCCTTGTGGAGCGTCTGCTTGGCAAAGGGAACTTTATCGGTATTGACCTTAAAGAAATAGAAGCCAGATTCGGCACCGGTGCAGTTTACGGCACACGCCTTGCCGGTAGCTCCGATATGAGTTTTCTCTCCGTGGATGAACTGAAAACATTCAAGAAAATAACCGGTGGCGATAGTCTGTATGCCGAGTTCAAAGGACAGCAAGCCTTCGAGTTCACCTATAACGGCCTGCTGTGGTTTTGTATGAACAAACTTCCAAAGTTCGGCGGTGATGATGGTAAATGGGTCTATGACCGCATTATGATAGTGAGATGCCCAAATGTCATCCCCAAAGACAAGCAGGATAAAACACTCCTCGATAAAATGTATGCCGAGCGTGACGGCATCGTCTTCAAAGCGGTAAAGGCCCTGCAGACAGTCATCGCCAATGGCTACAGATTCTCGGAACCGAACAGCGTAAGCCTGGCAAGAGAAAAATATATGGCGGAGAACAATACAGTAGTCTCCTTTTTTGAGGAGTGTATTTGTGAATGGCCTGACGGAAAAATCAACAAACACTGTACCACAGGCCGCATTTACAAAGTTTATCAAGGTTGGTGCCGGGAAAATAATAATGGCTTTGCTAAGACTGCTAAAGAGTTCCGGGAGACCCTCGCTACATACCTCGGAACGGATTATTCGACAATCACTACCCGGCATAATGGCAATACCTACTATAAGAACTATTCGCTCACGAATGAGGCAAAAGAGCAGTTTGCAAAGGAATACGGCTATGACGGAACTGAGTTCTTATAAAAATGGTAGCAGTAGTAGCAGTGCCGGTAGCAGTAAAAATCACAACTGCTACCACGTAAA
>Ga0209311_1003464_pt1 | contig 10725 bp, 8 predicted proteins | sample AD_UKC045_MetaG_FD_184417 | JGI IMG/M metagenome (GOLD analysis project Ga0209311, IMG submission 184417) | Active sludge microbial communities of municipal wastewater-treating anaerobic digesters from USA - AD_UKC045_MetaG (SPAdes) (version 2) | ecosystem: Engineered > Bioreactor > Anaerobic >... | reverse complement strand
AACCGCTGGTCTTCGTCGCGAAAGACAATTTGAACAAGGCGCGAAGCGCGGACCTGCGCAATCCGGAGGTTCTCAAGGATATAGAAGCCGTTTTATCCGATGCCGGCGTGGAGTACATCGACCTCGTCACCCGACATGTGATCCGGGACACCTTCACAAAGTACATCAACGGGTAAAAAAACGACATCCTCAATCCACCCGCACGCCGATGCGCGAGACTCTTCTCCTCCCCGCAGAAAGAAAAGACCGGGAAGCTCTCATCGCCCTCAGCAGCCGCATATGGGAGGGTGAGGACTACCTTCCCAAAGTGTTCGACGACTGGTTGTCCGAGGAAGACCCGTTCTTGCTCCTTTGGGATAAAAACCGAGAAAGGCTCATCGGGTGCGCCCACCTCGCCTTTTTCGGGTTAACCGCTTGGTTGGAGGGGGTGCGTGTGGATCCGGCCTTTCAGGGAAAAGGCTACGGTGGGGCTCTGTTCCGCGGAGCGTTGCTCGAAGCCTTCCGAAAAAAGGCCGACCGAATCGTGTCTCTCATCTATTCCGGTAACGTCGAAAGTCTCCATTTAGCCAAAAAACACGGGTTCGATAGCATCGGCGAACCCTATCTGTTGGAAGCCGAACCGCTTCACGAGCCTTGGGGAAAAACTGAACCTCCGCTCCCCATCCATCCGCGTGAGATCGGAAGGATGCGGTCCGCTTTCTGTGAGTTCCTGATCGCCTCAAACCAATACTGGCACGACGGGTGGCTCGCCTATCCGGAAGCGGACCACCTCAAAGATCGATTCCTCTTCTCCTATCCAGACGGCAGCGTGATTGCCGGTATCTGCTCTCGAGACCCCGACAACTTCACGGTTTCCGCCTTCACAAAGCCCGGGGAGTGGTTGGCTCAAGCCTTGGAAGAGATTCGCCGCTGGGCCGGTCATTTGGGATGTCAGTTGGTGACGCTCACGCTTCCGCAACAGATGGAGGGGTTCCTTCCTTTACTCGAAAAACACGGGTTTCTTCCCGTCTATGATGAGGACAGCCCGGGGGAGCTTCCGGCACGCGTGTGTCTTATGGAGTACAACCCTTACCACTGGGACGCGGCAATAGTGCAAGCCCAACTCGGTTTGTCAGCCGAAAAGATGAGCAACTACACCGCCACATCTTACCGCTGTGGATACGGATTCCCAGCGGTCGTCGAATGCTTTCCCCTTCAGAACGGGAAGCCCTTCCCCACCTCCCATTACTTGACCTGTCCGCATCTGCGGTATGAAATCTCACGGTTGGAAGAGAGCGGAGAGATCAAGCGGTTGGCGCCCCTCTTCGACTCGGAAGCAATGCGGCTTTCGCATGGAGCGGTGCGTAGACTCCGTTGGACCCGCTTACGTAATCTCGGGATGGAAAAAGACCTGCCGGAAAGCTATACAGAGGCTCTGTCAAAAGGAATCGGCGGAATCCGAGACACACATCACGGGAAATGCCTGCATCTGCATACCGCCGTCTATCTGGCCGGTATTTCAAACCCCGCCGGCCAAGCGGTTATCGACCGTTTGAAAGCGGATGGCCTTACTCTGGACTGTAAAACGATGCGGTGCGCCGAATTTTGGAGCGCCCAGTTTTGATGGAATCCGGCAGGATAAACCGGACGCTCCAAGCTTCTCACTATTAGATAAACAGGTTGACGTTCGCGTCTTCTGCTTCGGCCAAATAGGAGGCGACGCCGCCGAGCTCCACGCCGTCGATGAGTTCCTCGGCGCGGATCCCCATCAAATCCATCGACATCTGGCAGGCGACGAGGTGGACACCCTCTTTTATCGCGTTCTGAATCATCTGTTCCAGAGAGGCGATCTTCTTTTCCACCATCCGAGACCGGATCATCCGAGTCCCCAGTCCCGCCATGTTCATCTTGGACATCTTCAGTTTCCCTGCGCCACGGGGCATCATCGCTCCGAACATCCGCTCTATAAATGGTTTTTGTATTGAGGATTTGTCCGGTTTTCTCAAGATGTTCAATCCCCAAAACGTGAAAAACATCGTGACTGACTTCCCCATCGCTAAAGCGCCGTTCGCGATGACGAAGGAGGCCAACGCGCGATCCAGATCGTTGCTGAACACGACGATCGTTTTTCCGGTTCTGGACGCGGACGCCGTCGGCTCCTCCGGTACGCGGTCTCCTTTCCGGAGCACGGCCGTCGTTACCCCGTTATTCTGATCGATCTTTATCAATGAGTTACCGGTCTTTTCGGCCCATTTGGCGATGTCTTTTCGAAAACCGGGGTCGGTGGCCAACACTTCGAGGAAGTCTCCGGTTTTCATATCGAGCATCCGTTTGTACGTTTCCATAATCGGTCCGGGGCATTGTAGCCCGCATGCGTCCAACTTGATCTTTTGCGTCGACTCCACCAACACTTCGGCAGGGAAGAGCGCTTTCGATACCTTGGCCGCTTTACCGTACTCTTTCTCGCTGAAGGCCTCCACAAGCTTCATCCCGCCGGTCAAGTCTTTTACGTTTTTGAACCCGTTATCTTTCAAGATGCGATAGGCGATGTATGCGCGCTGGCCGATGGCGCAGACGGTCACATAGGTTTTCGTCCGATCGAGCTCCGAAAGCCGGGCGCGAAGTTGAGCCAGTGGAATACTCTGGACGTTTTTAACGGGTAAAGCGCTGAGCGCCTGCTCTTCGGGATCCCGAACGTCTAAGAAAACAACCGATGGATCGGCTGTTTGGATGTCTTCGGGAAAGAAGACTTCGAGCGCGCCGTCAAGGACGTTGGACGCGACGTACCCGGCGATGTTCACGGGGTCCTTAGCGGAGCCGTAAGGCGGGGCGTAGGAGAGTTCGAAGGTCGTGAGGTCACGCACATTCATCCCCATTTTGACTGCTACGGCAAGGAGATCGATACGCTTGTCCACACCGTCGATGCCGATGGCTTGCGCGCCTAAAACCTTTCCGGATGGGTCGTAAAGTAGTTTTATGGTAATCGGGAAAGCGCCGGGATAGTAACCGGCGTGCGAGTTGTTGATCGTGTAAGACTTCAGATAGGGAATCTTCTTCGCCTTGAGCTGTTTCTCGTTCAAACCGGTCGCCCCGGCCGTCAATTCGAAGACCTTCGCGATGGAGGTGCCGATCGGTCCCTCGTATGAAGACCGATTGGGATGGAGCATATTGTCGGCTGCTATACGCGCTTGCCGGTTGGCCGGCCCGGCCAAGGGCACCACCGTCGGCTCGTTCAAAAGGGGATGATGCGTTTCCACCGCGTCGCCCACGGCGTAAATATCCGCGTCGCTCGTTTGCATATAACGGTTGACCCGTATCCCTCTGGGTCCCAATTCCAACCCCGCATCTTTGGCCAGCTTCACTTCCGGGCGGACGCCAATGGAGAACAGGACCATTTCGGTTTCGATCACGGTTCCATTATCGAGAGTCGCTTTGATCGTTTTCCCAACCGTTTCGAAACCGGTCGTCTGAGTCTTCAAGTACAAGGACACCCCGTGATCGGCGAGTGATTGGTGGATTGGCGCGACCATCTCTTTGTCCATATTCACCATCACCTGGTCCGCCAGTTCGACCAAAGAAACGGATACCCCTTTTTCGACGAGGTTTTCAACCATTTCCAAACCGATGAAACCGCCGCCTATGACCAACGCCCGGGTGATCGACCGAGCGGCCATCCAATCTTTGATACGGTCCATATCCTCCATATTCCGAAGGGTAAAGAACCCTTCATCGGCGACACCGGGTAGGGTCGGCCGTATCGGGACACCCCCGGGAGAAAGCAGCAAGCGGTCGTAGGACTCCGTGTACTCTCGATTGGTGCTCAAATCCTTCAACACGACCCGTTTGTTTTCCCGATCGATGCGCAAGGCTTCGGTCCGCGTGCGGACATCGATGCGAAAACGGTCTCGAAACAACTGGGGTGTGGAAACCAGAAGGCGCTCACGCTCCTTGATCACGCCGCCTATGTGGTAAGGCAACCCGCAGTTTGCAAAACTGATGTACCCGTTGCGTTCCACCATGATGATCTCGGCTTTTTCGTTCACTCTTCTCAGACGGGCGGCCGCCGTGGCGCCTCCCGCCACGCCGCCTATGATCACAATCTTCATCTCGCTATCCCTCCAGATTATTTTTATAGGTTCGTATTTCACGCGCTAACGATTCGGAAAGCCCCAACAATTTACCCAACTGTTCTTTACTGTGCCAGTTTGTCTTCCCCAGGCGAAGAAGGAATGATTTGAGCGAATCGCAAAGGGATTTCGGAATCTCGCCACACTGACAAGAAACCGTCATCTGAAAAATCCCGAGCGCCCTTTCGGTGTCTCTGTCCGTATCACCCGCGAGATGATTCTCAACCCACTCCTGACCGGCAGGCAGCAGCCGATAGGTCTTTTTCCGCCCGACTTCGGAAGACGCCACGAACCCTTCACTTTCGAGCTTCTTCAGGAGCGGATACACAGAGCCGGGAGAAACGGTAAGCCCATTTTTCGAACAATACCGTAAAAAATCGTAACCGGTCATCTCCGAAACCATCGATAGATACTTCAACAAACTATGCCGAATAAAGGGTGGTCGCGGCATCTCTTCCTCCTAATATCGTCACTGATATATCGTTGACGATATTATATCACAGACTATTCTGAAAAATCAAGAGAGAAGCGGGAGAACTATCTCTGCTGGGAACGACTGGGAACGCCGCACTTCAGTGCGGCATGTTTTCGTTTTTCCGGCAACTTCTCTGGGAACGCTGAACGCCTGGGAGCGTCGGACTTTAGTTCGTCTTGTCTACTGGGAACACTGGGAACGCCACACTTCAGTGTGGCATGTCTATTGGGAACACCTGGGAACGCCACACTTCAGTGTGACATGGGTTGTGTTTTATCTTGAAAACCTCAAAACAAGCCAACTTGAAAGTTGGCAGCCCTTAAAAATAAAACAGGGGTTCGCACAGAGAACACGGAGAACACAGAGGGGGGCTCATCGCGGGGTAACCAAAGGGACCCCGCGATACATCCTTTGCCTTTCTCGAAAGAGGGTATCGCGCCTGGGAACGCCGCACTTTAGTGCGGCATGTCTACTGGGAACGCCAACTTTTAAGTTGGCATGCCTTAAAAATAAAACAAGGTTTCGCACAGAGAACACAGAGAACACGGAGAACACAGAGGGGAGATTCACGCTGGGAATGCCGCGCGCTCCCAGTTAAGCCCAATAAAAAAACGGGAGACGTACTCCCGCTTTTTTTGGAAATATATGGAGTTTTTATGGATAAAAGATTTGTGGGGACTGATGGCCCGTATTTTGGGGCAAGATCCATGAATCGTTCTGTGCGCGTTGGTAACACAACCAGAACAGTCTTAAGATATTGTTGTCGAAAGCGGGGAAGGTCAAGCCCGTTACCTCACCCCAATGCGCCTCCGAGGTATAGTACTCCATCTTTAGGAGGAAGTCGCTCGTAAACTCTATCCACTGATCGTCATTGCCGTTGACGTCGGTTTGGCCGTGCGCCACATCCCAATCAGGATAGGCGCCTTGGTCCCTACTGGTGGACGCGATCACCATTTTCAGGTTGAGCAGACGAGGAGATAGATCTCGAAAATAATCGCGCCAGCTCCCTCCGTGGCAGGTTTCGACGAAGAGGATAAATTTCACGCCAGGGTAGCTTGCCATCAGCGTTTCTAGCTGACTGGCGTTAAAGCCCGTCCCACCCACGCTCATATATTCGATATTCCCGTGCGCGATATAGTAGAGAACAATATAGTTGACCTTCTTATTCTCCACTAGGTCCCTAATCGCATCCGCGACGTCCGTGGGTTTGTTGTTCGGATTCTCGACCCTTTTGACATAGTCGACGGCGACAGTGGGGGAGTTAAATAGTTTTTTCATTGCGTCTACCATCATAGCGTGTATATTGGAGGCTTCCGTATACAGGCTTTGGGTAGGGGTCAGGCCGTTCACGACAACCGCCCCGAATTGACGCATTCGAAAAACAATCACAGGCCATCTGAACTCTGGCCAAATGGCGATGTTTTTCGGATTATAGATCGTCATCGAGGTATCCGCCAGCATCGCCTGGAAGGTCCGATTCATCGAAGCGGGTTTTACCCCGTTCACCACTGGCCATCCTTGAGTTTCCACTGAGTAAAGAATCCGCCCGCTTTTACCGATAACGCAGATCCTACCAGGATGACTGTAGAACGATCCCGGCCACTCGTCCACGTAGAAGAGCCACCCGTTTTCGGATAACGGGCCTGAGCCGCGTTCAGCCCGCCCTCCTGCTAGAGGCGTCGGGTCAAACGAGCCCACCTCATCTCCGGCTGAAACTTCCCCTAAATACTGGCCGATCGCGTGCTCTTCCACCCCCAGTCCTCCGATCCATCCAATAAACTGAATTTTCGCATCGTCAAGGGTAACCACACCAACGGCCCCGCAAGAATTGAGCGCAACCACTAACCCAAAGACCAAAACACAAATCCCGATGTTCATGAAACGACGTTTCATAGAACCACCTCCTAAGAGATTTAGTGTTGGCGCTTCTGAGGAAAGAACGAGCTTATTATATCACGTTTTTTTAAAAGCCCGGAAGAAATACACGGATACCGCCGCACCGGGAACGCCACTGGGAACACCGCACTTTAGTGCAGTATGTCTATTGGGAACACCTGGGAACGCCACACTTCAGTGTGGCATGGGTTGTGTTTTTTCTTGAAAACCTCAAAACAAGCCAACTTGAAAGTTGGCGCGCCTTTAAGAATAAAACAGGGGTTCGCACGGAGAACACGGAGAACGCAGAGGGGAGATTCACGCTGGGAATGCCGCGCGCTCCCGTGGAGCCCAATAAAAAAGCGGGAGACCTACTCCCGCTTTTTTTGAAATATACCGAGTTTTTACGGAAGGTAGTGGGTAGGAGTCTGATGACCCGTACGTTGGGACAAGATCCAATTATCGGCCTTTGCGCGGTCGTAACACAACCAAAACAGTTTCAAGATATTGTTTTCTAAAGCGGGGGTGGTCAAGCTCGTTACCTCACCCCAATGCGCCTCCGAGGTATAGTACTCCATCTTTAAGAGGAAGTCACTCGTAAACTCTACCCACTGATCGTCAAAGCGATTGTAGTCGATGAGGCCGCCCGCTTCGTCCCAATCGGGGTAGGCGCCTTGGTTCCGACTGGTGGACGCGATCGCCAAACGAAGGTTGAGCAGACGAGGGGATAGATTTCGAAAGTAATCGGGCCAGCTCCCTCCGTGGCATGTTTCGACTAAGAGGATAAATTTCACGGTCGAATAGGTTTCCATCAGCGTTTTTAGCTGACTGGCGTAAAAGTAAATCCCACCCACGCTCATTAACTCGATATTCCCGTGCGCGATATAGTAGAGAACGATATGGGTGACCTTCTTATTCTCCACTAGGTCGTTAATCGCAGCCGCGACGTTCGCGGGTTTGTTGTTCGGGTACTTGACGTCTTGGACATAGTTGATGCCTGTAGTGGCGGTGTTGAATAGTTTTTTCATTGCGTCTACCATCATAGCTTGCGCATTGGAGGCTTCCGTATACAGGTTTTCGCCGGGATTCAGGCCGTTCACGACAACTGCCCCGTATGTCCGGAACCGCCAAACAATCACAGGCCATCTGAACTCTGGCCAAATGGCGATTTCTTTCGGATTATAGATCGTCGTCGAGATATCCGCCAGCATCTCCTGGAAGGTCCGATTCATCGAAGCGGGTTTTTCCCCGTTCACCACCGGCCATCCTTGAGTCTCCACTGAGTAAAGAATCTGCCCGCTTTTACCGATAACGCAGATCTTACCAGGATGACTGTAGAACGATCCCGGCCACTCGTCCACGTAGAAGAGCCACCCGTTTTCGGATAACGGGCCTGAACCGCGTTCGGTCGCCCCATCTGGTAGAGCCGCCGGGTTAAACGAGCCCACCTCATCTCCGGCTGAAACTTCCCCTAAATACTGGCCGATCGCGTGCTCACCCACCCCCTGCCCTCCGATCCATCCTATAAACTGAATTTTCGCATCCTCAAGGGTAACCACACCAACGGCCCCGCAAGAATTGAGCGCAACCACTAACCCAAAGACCAAAACACAAATCCCGATGTTCACGAAACGACGTTTCATAGAACCACCTCCTAAGAGATTTAGTGTTGGTACTTCTATAGGAAGAACGAGCTTATTATATCACATTTTTAAAAGCCGGAGGAAATAGGTGTGGGTCAAGTGATGGGGCACTTAACTAAGAGGTACATCGCGGGATAACCAGCGGGCTGACTTCGGAAGCCCGCGAAGTCTCGGGATACGCTTTTTGTTTTCTTTACACGCGATGATGTCGGGGTACCGCGCCGTCGCGAAGAGAGGGAGCGCATACGCCGTAGTGAAGCGCTTGGGAACGCTCCCAGCAAAAAGACAAAACCCTGCCAAACTAAAGTTTGGCGTTCCCAGGGTGTTCACAAGAGTCTTTTTCGCTGTGTTCTCTGTGCCCTCTGTGCGAACCCTGTTTTACTTGTAAGAGGAGCGCGACAAAAAAGCGGGAGTACTCCTCCCGCTTTTTGTTATCGTGAATCTTACTCAGGGTACCAGATTTGTGGAGTTTGGCGATTTAGACGGGCAGTTAAGAGTAAATCTTCGTTTTTCACCGCCTGGAAACTCAAGTAGAACAGCTTTAAGATGTTGTTGTCGAAAGCGGGGTTAGTCAAGGCTTCCACCGAAGGCCAAAACGTATCCGAGGTATAGTGCGCCATCATAAGGAGGAAATCGCTCGAGAACTCTACCCACGTATCCTCTTCGGCATTGTAGTCGGTTTCGCCCTCCGCTTCGTCCCAGTCGGGGTAGGCGCCTTGGTCCGCCCCTGTGGACGCGATCACCATATGGAGGTTGGCCGGACGATCGATGAGTCCGCCGAAGAAATCGGCCCAGCTCCCGGCATGGCAGGTATCGAAGATGAGGATAAATTCGACGTTGCTAAACTCCTCGAGCCAGTTTCGTAAAACGATGGCGCTGAAGGACAGGCCACCGATGTTCATACGTTTGTCACCCCCATGCGCGTTGAAATAGAGGATGATATAGTTGACGGAATAAGAATCGACGAGGTACTGAATTTCAGCTTTCACATCCGCGGGTTTATTATTGGGGTAGGTCACGGAACGGACGAGGTTGAGGGTTCCTAACAAATCTCTCATAGCTTTTCCCATTTGAACGTGAATTCCGCTGGATTCGGTATTAAGGCTTTCAGAAGGAATCAAACCGTTGACAACGACGGCGCCCGTGCGAATAAACCGGGGGATCAAATCCGGAAATTCGGCAAGTTGAAGACCTACCCGGATATTGTTCGGATTGTAAATCGTCATCCTATTGTCAGAGATCATATCTCTGAAAGACCGTTTTGTTGACTCAGGTTTGTCTCCGTTCACCACGGGCCAGCCTTGAGTGTTTCTCTCGAAAAGAACCCTTCCAGTTTCACTGACCACGTATATCTTTCCGGGGTGATTGTAATACGAACCCGGCCATTCGTCCACGTAGAAGAGCCACCCTCTTTCCGGCAAGGGTCCAGAATCCTGTTCAGGTTCCTGATCAGGTAGGGGTATCGGGGTAATTGAACTCACCACATCCCCGACTGAAACCTGTCCTAAATACTGACCGATCGCGTGCTCTTCCACTTCTTGAGTTAATAGCCAAGCGATAAACTGATCCTTCGCATCGTTATAGGTAAATCCTTCCACGGCTCCACAAGAATTGAAAGCGACCACCACCCCAAAGACGAGAACGCAAATCCCGATACGCCGAAACCAGCGCTTCACAGAACCACCTCCATAAAGATCATAATGATTAAGTTTACCAAAAATAGAAACCGGAGCTAATTCTACCATATTTCGCGCACACTTCTGAATACCTCAGTTCTATCCCACACGGCGCGACAACCCGCCGGCGCGCCAAGCTTTCCGGGGCCCCGGAACTTTAGTTCAGCATGTTTTTATTTTTCCGGGAGCTTTCCGGGGAACCCCAACTTTTATGTTGCCATGCCTTAAGAATAAAACAGGGGTTCGCACAGAGAGCACGGAGAACACAGAGGGGAGATTCACGCTGGGAACTCCGCACACCTGGGAGCGCCTGAGAACGCCACACTTCAGTGTGGCATGGGTTGTGTTTTTTCTTAAAAACCCGAAAGCATGCCAACTTTAAAGTTGGCATTCCCAGCCTTTCAAGCCTCGCAATTCGCGCTAAGTCTTTCTCAAAAGCGTAAAATAGAATAAGGGTTATCGCGGGGTAACCAGCGGGATCCCTCGATGCTGGCTTGAGAGCGCTACCAATGAAAAGATGAAACTATGCCAAACTAAAGTTTGGCGTTCCCAGGCGTTCCCAAGCCCACCGAAAACCTCGATTGTGATAGAATAAAAGAAACGCGAAAGAAGGGGACGACAACGTGGGACTGATGAAGAATCCTCACGATAAATTCTTCAAAGCAGCCTTCTCCGATATCGAAACGGCCAGGGGCTTTTTACAGCACTATCTCCCTGAAGAGGTCAAGAAACAGATTGACTTAGCGACGTTAGAAGCGACCCAGGGAAGTTATGTGGACAAATAATTAAGAGAAAGTCATACGGACCTGCACCTACGGGCGGACATTGCGGGTAGGAATGGGTACGTCTATTTTTTGTTTGAACACAAGAGCTACCACCACAAATCGGTAATACTCTAATTGTTGAAGTATATGGTCAAGATCTGGGAGAAAGAGCTTCGATCGGAAAAG
>Ga0209311_1003453_pt1 | contig 10745 bp, 5 predicted proteins | sample AD_UKC045_MetaG_FD_184417 | JGI IMG/M metagenome (GOLD analysis project Ga0209311, IMG submission 184417) | Active sludge microbial communities of municipal wastewater-treating anaerobic digesters from USA - AD_UKC045_MetaG (SPAdes) (version 2) | ecosystem: Engineered > Bioreactor > Anaerobic >... | reverse complement strand
TCCGCGACAGCCCCCTCCGTCTCGATGCTCCGCATCGATCCACCTCCCCCGGCTTCGCCGGTGGAGGACTTCGAGGGCGGTGTGCGTTTCTGGTCCTCCACCGCCAAAGGCGGGGGAGGTGGCGCGCGCACGCTTGTGCGCGTGACGGAGCGGGCTGCGCGTCTTCGCGCGGACCACCTTCATCCAACTCGATTGCCGACTACCTATCGCCTCGCACGTCCCGCGCGCGAGACCGCGCCCTTACGCCCGAACCGCAGTCTTCCGCGATCCAACCGCCGGCGGCGCCTCCGCATCCCCCGCAAAGCACTGTGCCTTGGCCATCCAGTTCGCCGCGTTCGCGCCGACAACCTTCAGCCCCGTATCGCCAATGTTCCGCGTCTGCGTCACGACCTGGCAGAACTCTTCCGCCAGCCCCTCGATCACCTCGTCCGCACTCGGCTCGTTATACAGCCAGACTGCGCCCGAAGGCGCGGTCAGCTTCAGATGCGGCCGAGGTTCGGGCGCCGCTTCCCCGCGAACCTTGAAGGTCCAGCCATATGTGTTGTTGCCCAGCACAACGATGTTCCGGACGCGATCGCCATTCGCCCGAACGACGCCGAGCGTGTCATACACTTCCTGTCCGTGCGCCCACGTTTCCATCAGCCGCGCCGTGATCGAAGACCGCGCGCTCATGTCAGGCCCCGCCCATTTCACGCGCGCCGAAGGTTCAGCCTCGCCAAAGCGTGCCGCCGTTTCTGCGAAGCCGGAATGCCACTGGTGGACCAGTTCCTTGCCGGAAAGACCCTTCAGCCACTCCCGCTCAAAACTCCCCATCGTCCCACCTGCGCGGCGATGTTCTTCGAGCTGCGCATAGTAAGCCGGAAATGACCCATCGCCCTTCAGCGACATCAACGCAGCCATGTTCCAGACATGCAGGTGCTGCACGACCCGTTCGATCGTCCACGCCTTGAACGCGGTTTCCTGCTTCAGCCCGGCATCGTCCAGCGGAGCAACGAGCGCGTGGAGCGCATTGCTCTCGTCCAGAAAGTCGTTCGCGAGCATCTTCATGCGGAGGCCTAACGCGGCAGATTGCTTGATCCCATCAGATATTCGTCGACCGCGCGGGCGCACTGGCGGCCCTCGCGGATCGCCCAGACCACCAGCGACTGGCCGCGACGCATGTCGCCGCAAGCAAAGATCTTGTCCGACGAAGTCTTGTAGTCGTTCGTCGTCGCCTGGACGTTGCCGCGCGGATCGAGCGCTGCCTTGGTCTGGTCAACCAGTCCCGGCACGACCGGGCCGGTGAAGCCCATGGCCAGAAGAACGAGGTCCGCCTTCAGCTCGAATTCCGAGCCAGCAACCTCCTTCATCTCCATCCCACGCTCGGTGCGAACCCACTCCACGCGGGCGCAGACAAGCGCCTTCACCTTGCCGCCTTCGCCGATCGCTCGCTTGGTGATGACTGCAAAGTCCCGCTCGCAACCCTCTTCGTGCGAGGACGAGGTACGCAGCTTCAGCGGCCAATCCGGCCAGGTCATGGCCTTGTTCTCTTTGGTCGGCGGCTGCGGCATGATCTCGAGCTGCGTCACGGAAGCAGCGCCATGACGGTTCGACGTGCCAATACAGTCCGAGCCCGTATCGCCGCCGCCGATAACGACCACATGCTTGCCTTCCGCGCGGATCGTCCCGCCCGGAGCTGCTGTTTTCTCGTCATCGCCAGCAACACGCTTGTTCTGCTGGGTCAGAAAATCCATGGCGTAGTGAACGCCATCAAGCTCACGGCCCGGGATCGGAAGGTCGCGCGGTTTCTCGGCGCCGCCTGCGAGGACGATCACCTGATAATCATCCAGCAGCCGCTGTACCGACACGTCGACGCCGATGTGCATGCGCGGCCGGAAGATCACACCCTCGCCCTCAAGCTGACGCACCCGCTTGTCGATCAGATGCTTCTCCATCTTGAAGTCCGGGATGCCATAGCGGAGCAGTCCGCCGACGCGGTCGGACTTCTCGAATACAGTCGGCGCATGGCCCGCGCGTGCAAGCTGCTGGGCGCAGGCAAGGCCCGCAGGGCCGGAGCCCACGACGGCGACGCGCTTGCCTGTACCGCGCGGCGCGAGCTGCGGCTTGAGCCAGCCCTCATCGAAGGCGCGATCGACGATCTCGCACTCGATGGTTTTGATCGACACCGGATTATCGTCGATGTTCAGCACGCACGACGCCTCGCACGGAGCGGGGCAGACGCGGCCCGTGAACTCCGGGAAATTGTTGGTCGAGTGCAGGTTGTCGCTCGCCGCCTTCCAGTGGTCGCGGAGAACCAGGTTGTTCCAGTCCGGAATCTGGTTGTTGACCGGGCAGCCGGGCGTACCCGGCGCGACCGAGCCCGTGCCCTGGCAGAACGGAATCCCGCAATCCATGCAGCGCGCGGCCTGGATGCGGATCTCCGCATTGTCCATGCGCTTGAGGAATTCAGAATAGTTCTTCTTGCGAGCTTCCGGCTTCTCGTAGCCGCGCTCTTTCTTCTCGTACTCAAGGAAACCCGTGGGCTTGCCCATGTGCGTATGTCCCCTGAAACTCTACTCGGCCGCGATGATTGTGCGCGTGGACTTCATGTCCTTCAGCGCGCGCGCATAATCGGTCGGCATGATTTTGACGAAGTGGGTGAGCGCATCGTTCCAGTTCTCCAGCAATTCCCGCGCGCGGGCGCTGCCGGTGTGGAGCAGATGGCGTTCGACGAGGATACGCAGACGTTCGGCGTCGTAACGCAGCATGTCGCCCATGCCATTGTTATCGACGGCCGGAGCGCGCTGTTGCGGAGCGTCTGCGTCCGTCGAACCGTCCGAAGCCTTCACCGATTCAAGCGCAACCATCGACGGGTTGCAGTTGTTGGTGAACGCCTTGTTCGGGTCATAGACATAGGCAATGCCGCCCGACATGCCGGCCGCGAAGTTGCGCCCGGTTTGGCCGAGCACGACGACAACGCCGCCGGTCATGTATTCGCAGCCATGGTCGCCGCAGCCTTCAACGACGGCGACGGCGCCCGAGTTGCGCACCGCGAAACGCTCGCCCGCAACGCCTTCGAAATAGGCTTCGCCCGCGATCGCGCCGTAGAGCACCGTGTTGCCCACGATGATGTTCTCCAGCGGCGAACGATTGACGCTGTCGGGTTGCTTCACGATCACGCGGCCGCCCGAAAGGCCCTTGCCGACATAGTCATTGCCATCGCCCACGAGCGTCAGCGTGACGCCGCGCGCGAGGAAGGCGCCGAAGCTCTGCCCAGCCGTGCCGGTGAGTTCGATCTGGATCGTGTCATCGGGCAGGCCGGCATGGCCGTGACGCTTGGCGACTTCGCCCGACAGCATGGCGCCAACCGTGCGGTTCACGTTGATGACCGTATCCTTGATCTGGACGGGCTTCGGCGTCTTGGCGAGCGCGGCCTTGGCGGCCTTGATCAGCTTGTGATCCAGTGCGCCTTCGAGGCCGTGGTTCTGCGTCTCGTTCAACTTGATCGCGACGCCTTCTTTCGGCTGCGGCTGGTAGAGCAGCTTGGAGAGATCAACGCCCTTGGCTTTCCAGTGATCGACAGCCTGCTTCATGTCGAGCAGGTCGACGCGGCCAACCATCTCTTCGACTTTCCGGAAGCCCAGCTTGGCCATGATGCCGCGCAGTTCTTCGGCGACGAAGAAGAAGTAGTTGATCACGTGCTCGGGCTGGCCGGTGAAGCGGGCGCGCAGGACGGGGTCCTGGGTCGCGACGCCGACCGGGCAGGTGTTGAGATGGCATTTGCGCATCATGATGCAGCCAGAGGCGATCAGCGGCGCCGTCGAGAAGCCGAACTCGTCCGCGCCGAGCAGCGCGCCAATAGCGACGTCGCGGCCCGTACGCAGGCCGCCATCGACCTGCACGGCGATGCGGCCGCGCAGTTCGTTCAGCACCAGCGTCTGCTGGGTTTCGGCAAGGCCGATTTCCCACGGAGAACCGGCGTGTGTCAGCGAGGTGAGGGGCGATGCGCCCGTGCCGCCTTCGAAGCCGGAGATCGTGACATGGTCAGCACGCGCCTTGGAGACGCCTGCCGCAACCGTGCCGACGCCGACTTCCGAGACGAGCTTCACGGAGATACGCGCGACCGGGTTCACGTTCTTTAGGTCGTGGATCAGCTGCGCCAGATCTTCGATCGAATAGATGTCGTGGTGCGGCGGCGGCGAGATCAGTCCAACACCCGGGGTCGAGTGGCGCACCTTGGCGATGTTCTTGTCGACCTTGTGGCCAGGCAATTGGCCGCCTTCACCGGGCTTTGCGCCCTGCGCCATCTTGATCTGGATGTCATCGGCATTGACCAGATACTCAGCCGTGACGCCAAAGCGGCCCGAGGCGACCTGCTTGATGCGCGACCGCATCGAGTCGCCGTTCTTCATCGGCGTGAAGCGATCCGGTTCTTCGCCGCCTTCGCCCGTGTTGGAGCGGCCGCCAATGCGGTTCATTGCGATGGCGAGGTTGGTGTGCGCCTCACGGCTGATCGAGCCGAAGCTCATCGCGCCGGTGGCGAAGCGTTTGACGATGTCAGCGGCCGGCTCGACCTCTTCGATCGGAACGGGCGTTTCGGCGAACTTCATCTGCATGAGCCCGCGAATGGTCAGCAGGCGCTCGTTCTGCTCGTTGATCGTCTGCGCGAAGGCTGCATAGTCTTCCGAGACATTGCCGCGGACAGCGTGCTGCAGCTTCGAGACGCTTTCCGGCGTCCAGGCGTGATCCTCGCCGCGGATGCGGTAGGAATAATCGCCGCCCACGTCGAGCAGGTCCTTGTAGATCGGGTTGTCGCCGAAGGCCGCGCTGTGGCGGCGAACGGCTTCCTCGCCGATCTCCAGCAAGCCAACGCCTTCGATGGTGGTGGCTGTGCCGGTGAAGTATTCCGCGATCAGTTCGCTCGACAGGCCGACGCCGTCGAAGATCTGCGCGCCGCAATACGACTGGTAGGTCGAGATGCCCATTTTGGACATGACCTTCAGAATACCTTTGCCGACGCCCTTGATGTAGTTTTTCTGAACGTCTTTTGCGGAGAGTTTCATACCCTCACGCACGCGGATTTCTTCCAGCGTTTCGAACGCGAGATACGGGTTCACCGCTTCTGCGCCATAGCCAGCCAGCGTGCAGAAGTGATGCACTTCGCGCGCTTCGCCCGTCTCGACGACCAGGCCAACCTGCATGCGAAGACCTTGGCGCACCAATTTGTGGTGGACCGACGAAAGCGCCAGCAGGGCCGGGATCGGAATGCGATCGGCGCTGACACCGCGATCCGACAGGATCAGGATGTTGATGTCCTGCAGCACGTGCTCGGTCGCTTCGAGGCGGATACGCTCGATCGCGGCCTTGAGGCCCGCTGCGCCTTCAGTTGCATCCCACGTGATGTCGATCGTCGCGGTGCGGAACGTGCCGTCCACGAGTTCGGAGATCGAGCGGATCTTTTCGAGGTCGCGGTTGGTCAGCACGGGCTGCGTGACTTCGAGGCGCTTGTGCGTGCCGGCTGCGAGGCCGAGCAGGTTCGGGCGCGGACCGATCATCGACACCAGCGACATGACCAGCTCTTCGCGGATCGGATCGATCGGCGGGTTGGTCACCTGCGCGAAGTTCTGCTTGAAATAGTTGTAGAGCAGCTTCGGCTTGCGCGAGAGCACAGCGATCGGGGTGTCGACACCCATCGAGCCGATCGGGTCATCGCCATTGGCGGCCATCGGCTCGAGGAAGAACTGGATATCCTCCTGCGTGTAGCCGAAGGCCTGCTGGCGATCGAGCAGGCTGATCGAGTTGTCGCCCAGTTGCACGGGCGGTTCTTCCGGGTCGGAGAGTTCGGTCAGCTTGAACTGCATCTCGTGCAGCCAGTCATCATAGGGATGCTTGCTGGCGATCGCTTCCTTGATCTCTTCATCCTCGATGATGCGGCCCTGATCGAGATCGATCAGCAGCATCTTGCCGGGCTGCAGGCGCCATTTGCGGACGATCTTTTCTTCCGGGATCGGCAGCACGCCGGATTCCGACGCGAGCACGACGAGGTCGTCGTCTGTCACAATGAAGCGTGCCGGGCGCAGGCCGTTGCGGTCGAGCGTCGCGCCGATCTGGCGGCCGTCGGTGAAGGCGATAGCGGCCGGGCCATCCCACGGTTCCATCAGGGCGGCGTGGTATTCGTAGAAGGCGCGGCGCTTGGGGTCCATGTTCTGGTGGCCAGCCCAGGCTTCCGGGATCAGCATCATCATGGCGTGCGCAAGCGGATAACCGCCCGCGACCAGCAGTTCGAGCGCGTTGTCGAGACAGGCCGTGTCCGACTGGCCGTGCGGGATCAGCGGCCACATCTTGTCGAGGTCGGCGCCGAGGAGCGAGCTCTCCATCGAGCGGCGGCGCGCATACATCCAGTTCACGTTGCCGCGCACCGTGTTGATCTCGCCGTTATGGGCGATGAAGCGATACGGGTGCGCGAGGCGCCAGGACGGGAAGGTGTTGGTCGAGAAGCGCTGGTGGACGAGCGCAAGCGCGCTTTCGCACAGCGGGTTTGTCAGGTCGGTGTAGAAAGTGCCGACCTGGTTTGCGAGCAGCAGGCCCTTGTAGACGATCGTGCGCGTCGACAGCGACGGCATGTAGAATTCAGCGAGACCCGGCAGGTTCCGCTTGCGCGCGACTTCAGCCAGCGGGTTCTGCGTTTCCTTGCGGATCGCGAGCAGCTTGCGTTCGAACGCATCCTGACTCATCGCGGGCGAACCCTTGGCGATGACGGCCTGCTTGATGACCGGCATGGATTCGATCACGGCCTTGCCGATACCCGTGAGGTCGGTCGGCACGTCGCGCCAGCCGAGCAGGTTCTGCTTCGACTTCGCGAGGAAGTTCTCGAACTGCTTCATGGCGACGTCGCGCGCAGCTTCATCCTGCGGCAGGAAGCACATGGCGACGGCATAGGAGCCGGGCTCGGGCAGCTCGACCTTGGCGGTCTTGGCCCAATCGCGGAACAGCGCATCCGGAATCTGAATCAGAATCCCCGCGCCATCGCCCAGCAGGGGGTCGGCGCCCACGGCGCCGCGATGGTCGATGTTGAGAAGAATCTGGAGACCTTGCGCCACGATGGCGTTCGATTTTCGGCCCTTCACGTTGGCAATGAAGCCGACGCCACAGGCGTCGTGCTCGTTCCGGGGATCGTAAAGTCCCTGTGCCGGGGGAAGGCCCATATCCATGCGCAAAACTCGTCAGGTCACTAGTGGAAAGGAGCGCGTAGCAGGTAGGCACAGAATTTCAATCTCATAGCCCGTCCTGCATCACTAATTGCGTGGGAGAGCGGGAGCAGAGCCGACTTGAGCACGGGTCGGCCCCAAGCAAATCGCTTTCGGCCCTTTGCGCTCTCAAGACAATCGAAGCCGCGATGCGGGGGCCCGCCGCAAACTCTTGCCGCGTATCGCCGCTCGGGCAGAAATTCTGTCGAACAGCGATAGTCCTCAGCTTGCTACCGCTTCGTGCGCGTCTGGGGCGAGTGAGGGATTCTGGACAGCGAAGATGAGAATGACCCGCAACTGGGCGCGGTCGTTCGGGTCTTGTGCTCAATCGTACCGTCGAAGATCAGAAGCCTACGCCGGGTAGAGCTTTGCGTGGTCGGCTGCGTAGGGCGCGTAGCTTTCTTTCAGCGTGGCCTGATTGAGCAGCATGGTGGCGATCACTTCGCTGCCGCCCGGCTTATAGACGTAGGTGCGCGTCCAGTAGCTTTCGGTGCGGCGGCTGCCGGAGAGGGCGACGATCTCGCGCTCGATCTCATAGTCCTCGCCGACGAAGAGCGGACCTTTGATGAGGCGGATTTCCTGATCGGCAAAGAGGCCGACGGCAGGACCACGGATCTTCAGGCCATCCTGACGCGCCTGGTACATCAGAAGCACGCTGATCATTTCGAACGGAACGACCGGACGGCCCCATGGCGTGCTGGCCGTGTTGTACCAGGGCGAGGGTTCAGTGATCTTCCTGAGCTTGCCGGCGAGTGAGAAGGGATAGAGGTCGCCCATGTGCTGGTCTGCATCCATGCGGACGGCGATGCGGCCGGAGCGGTGGCCGACTTTCACGTCGCTGAGAATGACAGGCTGATCGAGCGGCGAGAGTTCGTTGAGGCGGATGTCGAGTGCTGTGGGTGGAGATTGTTCGCCGACAGAGGCGGTGCCTTTTAGGACTTCGGTGCCGTCGCGCTTGGTGGCCCAGATGCGGGCTGAATCAGCGCCGGGTTCGCGTTCGATGAAGGCGCGGACTTCTTCGCCTTCGGTGACCATGTTGCGGTAGTGCGCCGAGAGGCAACCTTCAGACAAGAAGCGTTCGCCCCAGATAGCTTCGCCCAGCGGCGCGAACTGGCTGAAATGGGTGGGGCCTTCGACGGGACCGGCCTTGAAGCCCAGCTTCTCGGCCATGGCGTCGTCATGGATCGAGAGGTGATTGTCGTAGGACTGCTCAAGCAGCATGTTGATCGGCTTCCGCCAGGGGCCGGCAAGCACCTGTCCGATGGTTTCAAGCGGGGTATCGAAAGCGCGGGTCATGAGCAGTCTCCTTGGGGGCCGACTATTGCAACCCCAAGCTGCGAATACCAGCGGTGATGGCGAATGATGCGGTTCGGGACTACATAAGGAGGCGAAGGAGACTTTTCATGGCCACTCCCATCCGGATCGACTTTGTTTCTGACGTTGCCTGCCCTTGGTGCGTGGTGGGGCTGAAGTCGCTACAGAAGGCGCTGGAGGCGGTGGGCGACAAGGTCGAGGTGGCGTTTCATTTCCAGCCGTTCGAGCTGAATCCGGATATGGTGGCTGAAGGCGAGAACACGGCAGAGCATGTGGCGCGCAAGTATGGCGCGAACCCGGAACGGTCTGCGGCTTCGCGCAATGCGTTGAAGCAACATGGCGATGCGCTGGGCTTCGATTTCGGGTTCAGGCCGGAGAGCCGTATCTGGAATACGTTCGATGCGCATCGACTGCTTCACTGGGCGGGGCTTGAGGGCAAACAGCTGGAGTTGAAGGAAGCGCTGTTCAAGGCGAACTTCACGGACCAGCAGGCGACGAGCGATCACGAGGTGCTGGCTTCGGCTGCGAAGGCGGCGGGGCTGGATGAGAAAAGGGCGCGCGAGATTTTGGCGTCGGACGAATTTGTCGATGAGGTTCGACGCGACGAAGGCCTGTGGCGCAATCGCGGGATCAGTGCGGTGCCGTCGGTGATCTTCAATCAGCGCTGGATGATCCAGGGCGGTCAGCCGCCGAAGGTTTTCGAGCAGGCGATCCGCCAGATCATCTCGGGTCAGGCTGAGGCGGCTCAGGGTTAAGGCGCCTGACATCAAGGCGTCAGGAAGAGCGTGCGTTCGCGGGCGCGGCGCTTGGCGAGCGCTTGCATGACGATGCCGTTCATGCGGTTCCACAACAGGAAGGCGTTTGCGGCGCCCGGGCGATCTTCGTCGTTGATGCGCTTGACGATGGATGAGCCGCGCGTCTTTCCGCTGCCGACATTGTAGCAAAAGGCTACCATGGCGCTGAACTCGTTGAGCGTCACCGGGATGGTCACGTAGCGCTCGATCGAACCTTCGCACCAGTGCAGGTCTTCGACGAGGAAGGCGTCGGCGACTTCTTCCGTGATCACGTCGTCTTCGCCTTCGAGCATCAGGTGGCCATAACCGATGAGCCAGAGGCCGCCGAGTTCGTAGGCTTCGAGCTGGAGCGTCTCTTCTTCCTTGATGATCTGAACAGCCGTGTGGTTCGTGTTGTATTCGGTGGGTAGCTTGTAGCTTGCCTGCGGCTCCAGCGCGTCGAGGAAGTTGACCGGCGCGGTGAGCGGCACGAGGGGGATGCCGTTGGCGGTGGGGATCGCGTCGGCTTCGACATCCGGGGCGAGGGGCGCTTTGACGGGCATCGCCGTTGTCGTGGCGGTGGTGGCGTCAGGGGCGCGGCTGCAGGCGGGGATGGCAAGGAGCGCTGCCGCGGTAGCGATGGCTGCAAGCTTCCTGGTCACGGCACGCCTCCCTCGCGTCGAGTCAGGGGAGACAAGCATAGCTGTCGGGGGAGTAAAGGGGGTGGCGGCAGCAGGGCGTGCGGGGGCGTTCTCGCAGGTGGCTGTGAGGCGGTAGGCAGTTGGCAATCGGCAGTAGATTGAGTTGAGCGGAGGTCCGCGCGTGCGCAGGCATCCGCGCGAAGACGCGCAACCCCCTCCGTCACGCGCACAAGCGTGCGCGCGCCACCTCCCCCGCCTTTGGCGAGGGAGGACTTCGAGGGCGGTGTTTGCGTCCTCCACCACGCAAAGCGTGGGGGAGGTGGATCGATGCGGAGCATCGAGACGGAGGGGGCTGTCGCGGAGCGACGGACCAAGGGTTGCGCCTTCGCGCTTCATGCGTTCAGCACGCCGTGCAGCGAGCTTATCGAGGTTGTCGAAATTGCGCGCTGACTGCGCCAGGCGTTTGAAGAGCTGGTGCATGCTCTTCGGGTGGCGGATGTGCGGGTTGCGCTGGCGGGGGAAGAAGATGAACGGGAGGCCCAGCATCTCGCGGGCGCGTTCGTGGATGAGGACCTGCATGGCGTATTCGAGGGCGCAGATGTGGCCTTCGAGTTTCGCGCGGTCGTCTGTCCAGTAGGCGAAGCCTTCGATGTCTTCCGGGTCGGTGACCCAGCTCACGATCTTCTGGAGCCAGGCGCGCATGAATTCGCGGGACCGCGCGACCTTGTCGAGCGGGAAGAGGATGCGCAGCAGGAGGATGAACATCTGACCCATGGGTGGGAGTATAACCC
>Ga0209311_1003452_pt1 | contig 10751 bp, 9 predicted proteins | sample AD_UKC045_MetaG_FD_184417 | JGI IMG/M metagenome (GOLD analysis project Ga0209311, IMG submission 184417) | Active sludge microbial communities of municipal wastewater-treating anaerobic digesters from USA - AD_UKC045_MetaG (SPAdes) (version 2) | ecosystem: Engineered > Bioreactor > Anaerobic >... | reverse complement strand
CCGGCATTGTGTTTGGGTTGGGATTGGTGATGGCGGTGGCTTACATGAGCGGCAACCAGGTTATTGTGCAGCGCACCCTCGGTGCACGGTCGGAATGGGATGCCAAGGGCGGCATGCTGTTCGGCGGTTTCCTCAAAGCTATGATCCCGCTGATGGTGGCCTTGCCGGGTTTGTGCGCAGTGGTGTTGCTGCCCACCCTGGGACGGGAAAACGCCGACCGTGCGGTTCCCGAAATGATCCGCGTGCTGATGCCGGCGGGATTACGCGGGCTCATGTTTGCCGCACTCTTTGCAGCCATGATGTCACATATTTCCGCCACCTTGAACTCCACTACCACCATTTTCATCACGGATATTGTGGGCCAGATTCGGAAATGGATTGGCAAAGGGGCTTTGCCGGAGAAATTGGCGCTGCGTCTGGGCCGGGTAATTACCGCAACATTGATTATCAGCACGGCGATCTTGGCGAAACCAATTGCTGATCGTGAACAAATTTATGTGTTCATGCAGACCATTCTGTCCCTGTTCCAGGGGCCGGTTCTGGCCATTTTGCTGCTGGGCATTATCTGGCCACGCGCAACGCAATGGGGTGGGCTTGCGGGCCTGGTGCTCGGTGTGATGTGCTGTTTTGTCCTTAAATACACCCCCGGCCTCTTCCCCTCGGAAGATCCCTTCCTCTTCGTGGCGTGGTGGTCGTTCGTATTTGCCTTGATTGTAACCATTGTGGTTAGCCTGCTCACCCCGCGCGAGCCCGATGAAAAACTGCGCGGGATGGTGTGGAGTTCCGTGGTGCACGATGAAGAAGCACAAGATGCACTGCAAGAAAGGGTCGCTCAATAATGGAAGCCTGGATAGAAAGTCTGTTCAAAACGCTCTTTTATCCCATTCTGGCGCCTATCTTCCATCCCGTGGACAAGTTTCTGAACTGGGTGGATCAACACCCTTTCACGGTGGGAAGTGTTTCCGTTACCTGGGCCAGCATCTGCGGCGTGGGCCTGTTTGTATGCGCCATGCTGTGGGTGTGCCTGATTCTGAATAAGGAGTATGTAAACCGTGGCCGGCCCTATAAATCCATCTGGACCGATCTGCGGTTGTGGACGATTATTTCCATGACTCCGCACGTGTTAGTGTATTTTTACTTCACCCGATAGGACACACGGTTATGAGTGAAATTAAAGCGTCGGATTCCGACCAGAACGTAAACATCCGCATGGAGAAACGCGACGGCGAAACGTATGTAGCGCTAGGGCTGTTCATTGTGGCTGTAGGGATTCCCGTGGTGATCGGCACCTATTTCGCCGCCCAAACCAACATGCGCGCGGCCATCGTGAATATCATCTGCGCTGGCGTCCTGCTGCTGATTGGCGTGGCTGCCATCACGTACGGGCGCATCCTGCTCGCCCGCAATAAGAGACGCTCGTGACGCAAGTATATTGTCTTCCGGGCGGCGTTCCGGGGGAATTCGCCGCACGGTATTTTGGCCGTCCGCGATTGGCCAATCTCTATGGTCTGCTGAGCCGTCCGGTGCGTGTTGCAAGTACGGAAGATCCCGCCACGCGCATCCCCCCCTTTGTCGAACGCATCTGGATGCCCGCGTATGCCATCCGCATACAGGCCGCCACCCGAAAAGACAGCAACAGCGTTTGGACCTCCGTCGACGGGTGGTCCGGGCAATGCGCCATCATGGATTGCTCGGATCAATTAGTGGAATGGGAATTGGATGAAGACTGCATGCCCCCAAAACTGGAGGAAACGGAAGCAGTCAAAGCCGCCCGCAAAGGCCTGCTCCGTTTTATTCTCTCGCAACGCGGTCAGATGAACAAGCCCGATATCGGGGCCGTGGAAGAAATCCGGCTATACCATTTCCCCCTCTGGGTGTATTACCACCACCGCCGGTTTGGAAAACGGCTGGATATCAAGGTGCTCGACGGCTGCACGGGGAAATCCGCCGGCGCCAAAATGCGCATCGCACTGATCAACGCCCTGGTCGCCGCGAAAAAGGCCAAGACGCAACCCGCCTGACTCCGAAGATTTTACTTGCAATTTTGCATTTAAAATGCATAATTACACGTAAGGAGATTGGGTATGCCACAAGGCAGGTATATTAAACGTTCCTTGGAGCCGGTGCTGAAAAAGGCGGTGTCTGAGTTTCCTGCCGTTGTGTTGACCGGCCCCCGCCAGTCCGGAAAGACCACCCTGTTAAAACATTTATTCAGCAAGCGTTATGGGTATGTTTCGCTGGAAACGCCGGATATCCGTGCATCTGCCCTTGAAGATCCCCGCGGGTTTCTAGAGATGTATCCGCCGCCGGTGATTTTCGATGAAATCCAACATGCGCCGGAATTGCTTCCGTATGTGAAGGAGCGAATTGATGTCCACCGCAATAAGGCTGGTCAATACCTTCTTACGGGCTCCCAGAACATTCTTTTGATGGAAAAAACCAGCGAGTCGCTCGCGGGCCGCGTGGCTGTCCTGCGTTTGCTGCCCCTGTCCCGCCGTGAGATTATGGGATATCCGCAAACGCCGTTGCCCTGGGAATCCAAGAAACAAAAACAACGGGATGAACGTATATCGTCCGGATCGCTATGGAAAGAGTTTCTGCGTGGCGGGTATCCGGAATTAGCGGTGAATCCGTCAAGGGACTGCAATCTCTGGCATGCGGGATACGTGCAAACCTACCTGGAACGGGATGTGCGTACGATCCGGCAGGTGGGCGATCTTTCGCAGTTTCAAATTTTTTTACGGGCGCTGGCGGCGCGGAGCGCCCAATTGCTAAACCTTTCAGAGCTTTCAAGAGATCTTGGCATTGCCCTGAACACCGTTAAATCCTGGTTATCCGTGCTGGAAGCCACCTATCAGGTAACCGTGCTCAGACCCTATTTTGCAAACATAGGAAAACGCCTGGTCAAGACTCCAAAAGTCTACTTCAACGATGTTGGAATGCTTTGTTATCTGACCGGCCTTAAAGATCCGGAACATGCGATGGCGGGACCCTTGGGCGGGGCTATCATGGAAACCGCCGTGCTTTCCGAAATAGTAAAAACGCATATCCATCAAGGCACTGATCCGCACGTGTATTTTTGGCGAACGTCATTTGGCACGGAAGTGGATATTTTAGTGGAAACGGGCGGTAAGATAGTCCCTATAGAAGTAAAACTCTCCGCAACGCCACGGCCCGCCATGGCCGTGTCCATTAAAACATTTCAGGAAGACTTTCCAGATACATCCTTGCCCGGTTATGTGATTCATTCCGGTTCTGTCCGCTTGCCCCTTGGCCCAGGTGTGACCGCATTGCCGTTTGATGCGCTGTAGTTTTTGGGAATCTACGAGCGTCCGGATTGGATGCCGTCGCGGAGGGTGGTGTAGGACTCTACAAGCATTTGTTCAATAGCGGGCCAGTCGGCATTAGGGCCGCCTTCGTCGCGGAGGGCGGCGGCTTGGGCGCGCAATAATCCGGCGCGTTCGATTTGAGGATTGGTTTGGCCGTAGAGCAGCGCATAGAGGTGGGCAATTTTGGCGCCGACAATCGCGGGATCGTAGGTGTCAGGACTCCGCCGCGCCTCCCACCAATCCAATTCCGCTTTGGCAAGTTCGCGGGCGTCCCAGTTCGTATTACAGGCCTTCGCGAGGTTGGCATAGGCTTCTTCGAGTTTCGGGAGCACGGTGGTTTCGTAATTGCCTTCCGCCCGGGCAAAGATCATGGTGCCGCGCGCCATGGGTTCGACCACGGCCGCGGCGGTGAGAAACGATACGCCCATCTGCTCCCGCATGATAGACACCATCTCCCAACCAAGATCCTCGCCCTGGCCGGTATAATAAAATTTCCACATTCGGGTTTCAGATGCGGCCACCTTTTGCGGATCAAAATCATAGTTGATTCCGTGATCGTAGAACGCGAGATAACAGCCAATGCTACCCGCAAGTAGAATCAACAGGATGAAAACAAGAAGAATGCCCAACGCAATTTGCCGAAACCGTGACATACTGTTTTTCCCTTGGTAAAGTATTTTATTTTGTACACAGGAAGATAATCTGGCTGCCGGGTATTTTAAAACGGCGCTGTTCTTCCGGGGATAACAGGTCTGTTGGTGTAAACGTCTGAACCTGAAATCCATGTAAGCGTTCGGAAAAGTCAAGAGGGGAATAATCCCGTACGTGACCGAACATTCGTTCGTTGCCACGTCCGAATTCCATGGTGCGGGCCAAATGCATGCCGAAGGGCACCATGATCAAGGCCTTTCCACCGGATTTGATCACGCGCGCGATCTCCGAGATCGCGGCGCGGTCATCGTCCACATGCTCCAGCATGTGCAGCACGGCGGCGGCGTCGAATACAGCATCAGGCAACGGCAACCGCTGGGCATCGGCCTGAAACCGAGGGCCGGTAAGCGGCCTGAGCTTCTCAGGGGCGATATCCATGCTAAAACACCGGCGTCCCTCGCCTTGCAAAAGGTTCCGCACCTGCATTTCCGGGGCGAAGTGCAAAATATCGCCGCTGCCGGATAAAAGGGCATCCGGATAACGGTTGAAAAAAACCTGGATCATACGATGCCGCTCCTGGGCAAGGCAGTGCGGGCATTCCGCCTCAGCCAGCACGCAAATTTCGCCGTCGAGGGCATGAAACGCATAGCCTGTCCAACCGCAACAGGGACACTCCACGCGTTTTTGACGCGTCAGCCGGCTCCGGAGCAGATTTGCGGCATTGAGCGCATGGGCTTTCGCACATATCCATCCTGCATGGGGATTTCGGGAGAAGGTCTTGCGGAACACCTCCGCAAGATCACTCACTACGTGATTTAATACAAAAGAAACATTCATGCCGTTTAAAACAACGCTTTCTTCTTTAAATCCAGCAGGGAGTATGGCAAAGTATGCATGGGTATTCAAAACAACCGGCGGTGCGGTCATATTTTCAACTGTCTCCCCGGCTTCTGCTACTATGCCGTTTGTAAAGCAATTCCCGTAAATCAGGAGAGCAACATAAAATGCTGAAATGTGGTGTTGGTGTAATCTTATGCGTTTTTTGCAGTGGCTGGGCCTTGGCGCAGACGCAGGAGGAAAAACAGAACCTTATGGGAACAACAATGGCGCCCAGGATTGTGAACATCGTGAATTTCATTCGCGGCGTGGAGCCTCGAACGGATGTGGATCTGCTGTTGCCGGTGGTCAAGCAACTCGAACTGATCAAACAGCATGGATTACCCGCCACCTTCTTGATTCAATACGATGCCATGGAGCAGGAGCGGTTTGTAATTTTGTTAAAAGAGCAATTGCCGCAGCAATGCGAGCTTGGGGGCTGGTTTGAGGTGGTGCAGCCGATGGTGGAGGCCGCGGGCCTGAAATGGCGGGGGCGCTATCCCTGGGACTGGCACGTGAATGTCGGATTTTCCGTGGGATATCCGCCTGCGGAGCGAGAAAAACTGGTGGATGTGTTCATGGAGAAATTCAAGAACACCTTCGGCTATCTTCCGAAATCCGTGGGGTCCTGGTTTCTGGATGCCCACACGCTCGGTTATATGGCGGACAAGTACGGCGTGAGCGCCTCGTGTAATTGCAAGGATCAGATCGGGACCGATGGGTACACCCTCTGGGGCGGATACTGGAATCAGGCCTATTATCCCAGCCGCAAGAATGCGTATATGCCCGCGCAACATGCGGGCGGGCAAATCCCCGTGCCGGTGTTCCGCATGCTGGGAAGCGATCCGATTTACCAATATGATGCGGGCTTTGGAGAAGCCGCACAGAGTGTGGTTACGCTGGAACCTGCCTACAAAGACGGTGGCGGAAACCCGTCGTGGGTGCGGTGGTTCTTCCGCACCTTGACCGATGCCCCCTGTCTGGCGTTCGCCTATACCCAGGTGGGCCAGGAAAATTCGTTTGGCTGGCCCGTCATGGGCGAGGGATTAACCGATCAGATCGGATTGCTGGAAGAGTTGTCGAAACAGGGCAAGGTGCGTGTGGAGACCTTGGCCGCTTCCGCCGAATGGTTCCGGAACACCTTCCGCACGACGCCCGAAACCACAGTGACCGCGCTTGAAGATTGGAAGGACGAAGGCCGCGCCTCGGTGTGGTATAACTCCCGGTATTACCGTGTCAATGTCTTCTGGGATAAAGAAAAGATGTGTATTCGTGACATCCATATGTTTGATGAACGGTATGCGGAGCGCTATCTGACGGCGGTTGAGCCCTCTTCTTCCTGTATATATGACACGCTTCCGGTGGTGGACGGATTTCGTTGGAGCACGCAGGAAACGCGGGCAGGGCTGACCCCCGTGGCCACGGTGAACGGGCAAACCATTCCGTTGAGCGGCCGCGCGCCGATCGTGGAAGAAACACGGGACGGCAAACTGCGTGTGCGATGGCCGTTGCTGGATATTGGAGAACTGGAAGCCCTATTTCAAAAGGAAACGATGCAGTTTCAGATCACCGGTGTGCCCGCAGAGCTGAATTGGGGATTGCAGCTTGCCTGGAGCGGGGAAAAGAAAGTGCCCATTACCGAAACCCGCCCTCAGGAAATCGTTTATAAATATAATGGTTTCATATATTCGCTGGCGGTTCCGCAGGGCACGGTGGGCCGCATTCCGGGCGAGCCTGCAATAACGATCCATCCGCAGGACGGAAAGATCCGCGTGCTGTTGCGAAATCCCCGTTGATCGCGAGATCTTATCGTTATAGACTTCGCGTTCAGACCTTGACAACCTCTTCAAGCGCCTTCATAATAATGCACCCAGTGGGTGTATCACATGTTGGCGTCCGCAGAGGAAGAAGTGTCTGTGCCGCAGCCGGGAATATGTGAAACCAAGTACACCGTGGAATCTTGAGGCCGATAATGACCGACAACATAGAACCGCATCCCCCCCGGCGTCTGCCCCAAAAACTGGGCAGCGTAGTCCGCCGAGTGCCGGGCGATTGGTGGGGGGCGGCCGGGATTGCCGTGCTGGCTTTCTGCATGGCAATGGCCTACTTGCACGCCACGATGAGCTTTCCGGCGCCTTCCAGCCTGCCATTGTTTCCTAATTTCAACCTCACCGCCTCCGTATCGTATGCCGCAGGTCAAGGTCTGCGGCCCTTGGATGTATCTTCTGTGCCGGAATTGTGGGATTTTCTGCTTGGGAAAACAGAGCGATTCACTGGCAGCATCCCGTCTCTGCCCAGGCCCAAAACCTTCCGATTCGTGGAAAGCCATCAGTATCTTCTGCGGGCCATCGGCCTCTGCTGGCGGTGGCGGGGGTTTTCCTGGTCCGCAATCTATGGGCTCGAGGCAGCGCTTTATGGCGTCATGATCGCGGCAGCCTATGGTTTGTTTCGGCTCGGAATAAACCGCGGCCTCTCCCTGCTTTGCACGGCATGCTTTGCCTGCTATCCCTCCTGCCTCGGCATGTTGATGTGCCCCCGTGATCTCTCAAAGGGTCCCTTCATCCTGCTCATCCTGCTCATCTGCGGCTATCTGGTGAAAAACAAAGTCAACACCCGCGTCCTTCTTGGTCTCGCCGCAGTCCTCGGATGCATCATCGGTTTAGGAATCGGATTTCGCGGCGATGTCATGATCTTCGCCCCCATGGCCGCCGGATTGCTCTTTGTTTTTATGCCATGGCAAGGCCTGCGTCACATTTTCGCGCGGGCCGCCATGGTGCTCATCATATTCGCCTGCACCATCCTTGCAGGTTATCCCGTCCTGAAAGCTTCTGCCGCGGGAGAGGACGACACCGGACTGAATCTGCTAGGCGGTTTTACCGATACTATTCTAAACCTGATGGCATTGGATGGTGCGCCATACTCCCTCATTGGCCAGCACAATGACGCCTTTATTGCGGCAACCGCCATTGATTATTATCTCCAGCATGCAGACGCCGGAGCGCCGCTGCCGGACTTCAAAACAAAATACGTTCCCAAACAGGTGGCGCTGCGCTATTGCATCCAACTCGCCAAGACGTTTCCGGCAGACCTGATTACCCGGGTCTATGGAAGCATACTGGGAGTCGTGGAAGCAGCACCCGCGGATGAAATCCTTTATTATGATATCCATACCCAAAAACAAAAACGGATCTTGCAGTATATCGCGGATTACGGGGCCTGGGCTTCGGCCCATGCCGATGCCTGGGGCCGGTATTATGCCGCAGCCGCTCTCATACTCATTGCCGCCTCCAATCTTCAACTGGGCATCGCCGCCTTGTTTTTATTCCTCTGTTTCGCGGGATATCCCTCCCTTCAGTTCGGGTATCGCCATATTTTCCATCTGGGATTCATGACGCTCTGGTTTCCTGCATTTGTCCTCGGATGCGCAATATCCTGGGCAGGACGTCTCCGCAACGCCGAAAACCGGACTCGAATGGTACGATGCATCGCCAATCCAAAGGAGTGGTGGTCCCTCCCAATAAAACGCGTTGTGGTCTTTTCCATTTTCTCCCTTCTCGTAATGTTCGGACCGCTGGGCGTGGCGCGCGTCTGCCAGCACTATACCGTCGGAGACCTGTACGCGGCACTAGACGCCAGCGAACTCGAAGAGATCCCCTGCGAACAGACCCAGCACCCGCTCCTTCCTCATCTGGTCATGTTCGAGGCAAAACGCGAACCGGCTTTCCTGATGCAGCCGGAACGCACTGGCCGCACCGACACCTTCTCTGACTATCTCGTGGCGGAATTCAGCAATGATATGCTCCTGCCCACCTGTGAGATTGTGTACGCGGACAAGAACAAGCCCAATACCCTCTCTCTTACTCATGCACGCGCCTTCGAGCCATGGTCGACGCAAAACCCTCCTCTCAACCGCTTTTTCTTCCCCATCTACGAGACCAGGGATGAAGCAAACAAATTCCTGGGAATCGCCATGCGAAAACAGTACATGTCCTGCTTCAAAGGATTGTACAAGGTCAAAAATCCCGGCCAACTGCCCATGATGTTCACTACCTACCTCCCCTCCGATTGGAGTCAATTCCCGCGTTGCCGCACCATGCAACCCCACGAATTGCCTCCCTATATACGAACGGCAAAATGTTTCAATGTGCTCGGCAACGGCGGCTTCGAACAGTGGAACAGCGGCGTCCCATCCGGATATTATCCACCCATAAATGCCCTCCTCGAAAAGGAAACCGAAACGGTATGGGAAGGGCATGCAGCACTCAAGCAAACATGGACCCGGAAGGAATCCACCAGCATCTTCAATCAATTCCGTTTGGAAGTCCAAGATCTAAAACCAAATACCCGGTACATGTTCCAATTTCAGGCAAACAACCTCTCAAAAACGAAATGCTCCATAACTATCTATCAGGCCGTGCCATCAGAAAACGGTGAATCGCTCCATTGCCGCTGTTTTCCTGCCCCTATCAGACCAGTCGATGGATTCAAAGATTACACCCTGCTCTTCTCGACGCGCCCCGAGGAAAATGCCCGCGTCATTATCAGTGTTTACGGGAATTATCCGGACGAGCTTTCAAATGAACCCTTTTCCGTGATTTGGGACGACTGGCGATTGGTGGAGCTTGGGCCAACTCCCGATGGATTTCCTTCGGAGGACATTTGATGTATAGGCGCACGACACCCCCAAGGAGCTTGCTTGCCCCATGAATACCATGGAAGACAGATCGCCGTCGCGGATGGCGGATATCCTCCGCGGAGATGCATGGCCCGCTGCCGCTCTGTTTATTGTGGCCGTTATTTTCAGCATGACCTATCTGGCCGTGTGGACGGAAGTTCCAGAAGGCTATTGGCAGGGATGGTGGTTGATGCCTTCCGCCGCACTCGCCACCGGTCACTCCTTCGGATGCCCGGAACCTGCCCCCAAGGCCCTTAATGAATTTTTAAATCGCCACACCGAAATGTTGCCGACAGGGGTTATTCCTGCAAACACCGGCATGAATCCTCCCAATTACTTCCACAAGGGCCATCGGTATCTTCTTTATGCCGTTGCTCTGGCATGGTGGATCTTCGGTGTTTCTTGGAAAGCACTTCTTCCCCTGTATGGGGTGTTATGCGGGATGACAATCCTCTCGGCCTATGCCCTATTCCGCCTGGGCATGAACCGCTTCCTGGCCGTTTTTTTCTCGTTGGTTTTCCTGATCTCGCCCGCACACCTTCACGGATTGCCCCTGTTGCGCGACTATGGAAAAGTCCCCTTCATGCTTGCCGCTCTTTTCTTGATGGGATACGCCGTGCTCCGGCCAATGAACTGGCGGTGTTTGATCGCAGTGGCGGCCGCATTGGGCGCCGTGATAGGCGTCGGCAGGGGATTTCGCATGGACGTGCTGATTTGCCTCCCTGCGGCCATGGTCGTCCTGGCCGTTTTTCTGCCGGGCAATCCGCGCACCGAGTGGAAAAGGCGCATAGCCGCTGTATTGGTGATGCTCGCGTGCTTCATTATAACGGCAGGCCCGATCCTGCTCGCCAAGACCTCCGCGAAAACCTCCGCACACCATGTCCTCGGCGGATTTGTGGAACCCCATGACGTGACGCTGGGCATAGGCGTTACCCCCTATACCTGGATGCCCCTCATGAATGATCTCTGTATGTTCTCGTTTATCGAAGCACAAGCCCGGCTAGTGGACAAAACAACCGGCCCCATGCCCTATGAGAGTCAGGCGTATCAGGATGCCGGGAAACGCTACTTCTTCACCATGCTCAAATATTTCCCGGGAGATATGATTACCCGCGCATACGCATCCGTAGTCAGGCTGTTACAACAAGCCCCTATGTCTTTCTATGCCGGCAATCCCGACTTCCTCGAAGAAAATCTGTTTATAAACAGATTTTCTTCGA
>Ga0209311_1003450_pt1 | contig 10759 bp, 10 predicted proteins | sample AD_UKC045_MetaG_FD_184417 | JGI IMG/M metagenome (GOLD analysis project Ga0209311, IMG submission 184417) | Active sludge microbial communities of municipal wastewater-treating anaerobic digesters from USA - AD_UKC045_MetaG (SPAdes) (version 2) | ecosystem: Engineered > Bioreactor > Anaerobic >... | reverse complement strand
TGCCTTAGCGCTTGCCTCCAAACAGACGGCCAGGACGGTCGGCAGCCAGGTGGGCCGCTCCATTATCCGCGGCATCATGGGAAGCATCTTTGGAGGCAAGCGCTAAGGCATTGGCCCTTAACCCTTTCACCCTGTCCGCGGCATACCATGCCCCACCCAAGCCGCATTTGTTGGGGATGGGTCCGATATGGTCCGGCTGGACTCGGGCTCGACAATGCAGCGAGAACGCCGGATGGAGTGAATCAGACAAAGACAGCTATAGTTTGCAACATCTTACGTTATCTCGTGAATTATCTGCTTGACAAAAAAACGGCCTTTGGCGGAAGTGAGCCACGAAACTTGCACCAGCAATTTGGGGCATTAGCTCAGCTGGGAGAGCGCATGACTGGCAGTCATGAGGTCAACGGTTCGATCCCGTTATGCTCCACCACATGTTAAACCCCTTCACCGCAACGCTGCGGTGAAGGGGATACTTATTTAAGCGTGATTTTGAGGAAAGCATGAGCAAACACGAACAAGACACAATCGCCACGCTGCAAGCCCGTTCCAAGGCAGCGCGTGCCGCAATCCTGACCATGACCACTCTCTCAGCCAGCGGTCATCCCGGTGGCTCGATGAGCGCCATAGATCTGTTAAACTGCCTTTACCACACTATTCGTCACGATCCATCCCAGCCACTTCTGGAATCGCGTGACCGGGTCGTGGTGTCCAACGGGCACATCTCCCCGGCCGTCTATGCCATTCTGGGATTGCAAGGATATTTCCCTCTGGATGAAGCGATTAGCCAGTTCCGCCTGGCTGGCAGCCGTTACGAAGGACACATCGAACGCGAAGTTCCCGGCGTCGAATGGTCGACTGGCAATTTGGGACAGGGACTTTCCGCGGGAGTGGGTATGGCTCTGGCTGCCCGCGTAAAACAAAGCGAGCACAGAGTTTATGTGATGATGGGGGACGGCGAGCAGCAGAAAGGCCAGATCGGCGAAGCCAGACGCCTGGCCGTCAAGTATCAGCTCTCAAACCTCTGCGCCATCATAGACTACAACCGTCTGCAGATCAGCGGCTCCATCCATGAGGTGATGCCTCAAAACATCCGCAGAAATTGGGAAGCGGACGGTTGGGCGGTTTTGGAAGTAAACGGACATGATTTTGAGCAGATCCTCGAGACCCTGGAACAAGCCCGCCGGCAGGATAAACCTGTGATGGTGCTGGCCCACACCGTGATGGGAAAGGGGGTGGACTTTATGGAGAATCTGGCCAAATATCACGGCTCCACCCTGAATCCCGAACAGCTTGACACAGCACTGAAGCAGCTGGGCGAGCCCAACCGGCTTGAAGCTCTCAAAGCTCTGCGCCAGAGGACAGAGCTGCCCGTCAGCGGGAATTGTGACATGAGCTTTGCCCTCAAAGCCGATCTGCAGGGCGGCCAACCGATTGTGTATGAAAAAGACACAGACAACCGCAGCGCCTGGGGAAATGCCATAACCAACCTGGCTGAGATCAACAAGAGCTCCCCCACTCCCATCGTGGTACTCGATTGCGACCTCGCTTCCAGCGTCAAGACCAACGATTTTGCCGCCAGATTTCCGGAGCGTTTCTTCCAGGGCGGGATCATGGAGCACAACACCGCTGTAGTGGCGGGTGCTATATCCAGCTGCGGGATCCAGACTTTTTGGGCGGAATTTGGCATGTTTGGCCTCGCGGAAGTGTATAATATGCAAAGGCTCAACGACATCAACCACAGCAATCTGAAGGTGGTGCTCACTCACGTGGGCCTGGACGTCGGAGAAGATGGCAAGACCCATCAGAGCGTGGATTACATCTCTCTGGTCCGCAATCTGCACGGCTTCAGACTGATCCTTCCCGCAGACCCCAATCAGACCGACAGGATCATCCGCTGGCTGATCAACAAGCCCGGAAACTACATCGTGGCGATGGGACGCTCCAAGCTGCCCATCCTCAAGACCGAAGACGGTGAAATCTTTTTCAAGATGGACTATAACTTCGAGTATGGCAAAGCCGATCTGCTCAGAGTGGGAAACCACGGCACCGTGCTGGTGACGGGAACGCCCTCTGCCAGAGCCCTGAAGGCCGTGGACAAGCTCCGCGAGCAGGGGATTTATCCTCAGTTGTACTATATCTCCAGTCCCTGTGATCTGGAGCTGTCTCTGCTGGAAGAAATTGCCAGAGCCAAAAGAGTGGTCACCATTGAAGACCATAACGTCAATGGCGGACTGGGCAGCATCCTGGCCGACCGTCTGGCTGAAGAGGGTCTCTGCGCGAGCCTGCAGAAGATCGGGGTGAGGGATTATCCCGTTTCCGGAGCGGCTGATGAGCTTTATAAGCGCGCCGGTATGGACCCCTCGACTCTGGCGGAAAAGATCTCAGCCTGGATACAGGGGCCCAGATAGCGAAACACGTTAGCAGATTTAGAAGACAGGCTTGTTATCCGCAGATTAAACGGATGGGCACGCAGATCTCGCAGTTGAGTGTAAGATTGAGGTTATTGAGAAGGCAGGGACTTAAACTCACTAAACCCTATTGAATTCAGCGAAATCTGCGCAACTACCTGCGTAATCTGCGGGAAACTTGTCCCACCTCTCAACCTTCAAAATATATCGCAGAGCCACTCTGGAGCTCAACGCGGAAAAAAAAGTGTTGACAGAATGCACGATACCTCCATCGTGACTGAATATTACATGGAGGAGAAATGAAGAGACTATTGGTTCTTTATTTTGCCCTGCTGATCTCTCTCAGTTGTCAGGCTGGGCGAAAAGCGTTGGTTATAGGCAATGCCATCTATAACGTCAATTTACTTTCCAGCCCTGCCAAGGATGCCGAGCTTGTGGCAGAGACTCTTACGCAACTGGGTTTTACGGTCAAACATGTAGCCGATATTGACTACAATACCTTCGACGCGGAACTCAAGAACTTCACAGGGAGTTTGAGCGGTGGCGATGAGGCGTTTTTCTATTTCGGTGGCATCGCTTTGCAGTTGGAGGGGGAAAACTACCTCCTGCCGACAGGCTTCAACTACAAGTCCGCCAACGACATCCGTTTCTTCAGCATCCCCCTCAAGCGAGTGCTGGAAGATATGTCCAAAGCCAACTATGCCATGCTGTTTGTGGATGGAAGCCGTGAAAACAGCTTCTCGACCTTGGCCGGAGGCCAGATTGGACTGGCTGAACCCGCTGCCGTTCCCCCCAACGCGATCCTCCAGTTTAGCACTGCTCCAAACGTTTGGCTCGAATCCGATCTCTTGCCCACCAGCAAATACGCTCAGTCTCTCGTAAATCAGTTGAGGATCTCCGCTCAAAACATGGAAAAGATCTGCAGCGCCACGTCCGAAACGGTTGCCAGACTTACAGCTGAGGCACAGATCCCCTGGACGGTTGGCTCTCTGCCAAACTACTATTATATCAACAACAATATCATCAACGACGGTGGTTCTGGGCTGGATGATTCTATCGTCGCGGACAATCTGACCTTCAAAGAGATGGACCTGCAACCGGGAATCGTCACTTCCACTGGTTTGGAATCCAGCCCCGCGCCCGTGATCTACACTGGCGACGATGCCCATAATCTCTATAAAACCAGCAAGTTCGGCAATATCATCGACGTCTTTTCCGCTTCCGAGTTTATCATGACCCAATCTAAAGACTCCAACGATCTGTCCCAGTTTGCCAGCTGGAATATGGTCCGCCTGAATCTTGCCATGTTTGGTGCCGAAGCCTATTACAAAAAGATGTTGGTCTGGTATAAAGGGGCAGGTACTCAAGGTTCCGGCCTGGGCGTCAAGCAAACCGACATTACCCAGATGGGTGCGGGAGCCGGACTGCAAAATCCAGACTTCATCAGGCTCTTTGCCACGATGAATAAGTACGAATACAGCGATCCGAACGTCAATCCTCTTTGGGGAGAAGATCTTGCCGACTACTACAACTACAGCTTTAGTTTTGCCAAGCGCGTGAGGGCCAACCGGCAGAGTCTGCAGCTCGGCGCGGATTTTCTTTACAATCCAGAAGGTTATCCGGAAGCCTTCCTATTTCAGACAAGCCCTTTCCCGCAAGCTTACAGCTTTGACGATTGGGATTTCGCCCATTACCCCTCCTGGAAACTGAGTTCCTATCTCTATACCACCGATGTCTATACGGATGCCCATGAATCTCTGCACCTGGCAGGCGTCGCTCCCAAGGACAGACCTCTGCTGTTCACCAGGCAAGACGGGGTGCTTTTTGGCCTCACCTTCAATATGGAAGAGCGCAGCGGGCAATCCTACAGCATGGAAGATTACCAGCGCTACCAGTTCTCGGTTTTGCTCCACAAGAATTTTGGCAAAGCGGTAGGCTTCGATTTCAATTTTGATTACAACGACAGCCTGATGCTGGATACCGACGAGCATCATAAAAACAACCAGTTCCGCGGAACGATGCGTCTCACCCTGGTGGACGCGGGTCCCCTGGCTTTGTCGACCGCGATCGATTATGTGAACCGTGGTCAGTTGTCTTCAGGGACGGATCCCGATGAGGTCACCCCGGAACGGGTGCAGGGCATCAATGGCGCTGCCTTCCTAATCCTCGATATATCAAAGCGTTTGATTATTTCCGGGATGGGCCAGATTAACATGAACTGGTTTCCCAGCGATACACTTTTTAAACTGGAACAGACGGAATTCTTCTTTGGTGGAACGGTGGGACTGAGGCTGTGACCTCAGCTTAAGCCTATCCAGACCATCCGAACCTGGCAGATGGACAACACCTCTTCCAGAAAAAAGAGATTGACCTAATCTCAACCCCGGATTTGTCTGGCTCAAAATCTTAATTCCTTAAAGGAGCGGGTAATGAAGAAATTCTTGAAAACCATGCCGGATCAGTGTATCGCTTGCCATGTCTGCGAAAGCACCTGTTCCAACCTGTATTTCAAGACCGATGACGCGGAGCTCTCCTGCATCCGCATCACCGAAACAGAAGACCTTCCGCACATGAACGCGTGCAACCAGTGCGAAGCTTGTGTCAAAGTGTGCCCCACCAAAGCCCTCACCGTCAGCCCTCAGGGCGTGGTGCTGGTGAATAAGAAGCTGTGCATCGGTTGCTATATGTGCATCGCTGCCTGCCCCACGGGGTCGATGTTCCGCACTCAGGGCGGCCTCTATCCCTTCAAATGCATCGCCTGCGGAGCTTGCGTAAAAACATGCCCGGCGGACGCGATCCGCGTAGTGCAGGAATAAGGAGATCAGCATGCAAAAACCATTGCGTAAAGTATTGGCTGAGTTCAACTACGAGCTCGCTCCCGTCATCAAAGGCTACAACCGTCGCACCCTCTACATCAACGTGGGAGAGAAGGCCATCAAATCCAAGCCCGTCTCCGATATGATGATAGACAAGTTTGTGGGCGGCAAGGGTTTTGACCTCTTTCTGATGTGGCACGGCGTGCAGGACGACACCCATTGGGACAGCCCTGAAAACGAAATCTGCATCTCCTTTGGCCCCTTGTGCGGAAACACCAGCTACCCCGGCAGCGGAAAATCCATTGTTACCACCATTTCTCCGCTCACTGGCATCCCGGTAGACTGCAATGTGGGTGGCCACTTTGGTCCGTATTCCAAGTTTTCCGGCTGGGACGCCATCGAGATACAGGGCAAGGCCGACGAGGAAGTGATCGTCTATATCGACGGCGACAAAGGCATTGTGCAGATCCTCAGCGCTCCGGATGAGGAAATCAACAGCCATATCCTGGCCGAAAACCTCATCACCGAATTTGCTGACGATCCCGAAAAGCATCAATTCGTGTCGGTGGTTTCTTCCGGAAAGGGTGCCGAACATGTGCCAATCTCCTGTCTGAACTTCAGTTTCTGGGATAAACGCCGCAAAGTGGCCAGGCTCAAACAAGCTGGACGCGGTGGCACCGGTATGGTATTCAGGGACAAAAAGATAAAAGCCCTGGTAGTCAAATATTCCGGCCTCAAAGGCGACACCAACAATCCCGTCGATCTGGAAACGGTCCAAAAGACCGGCCTCAAGCTCCACAAAGAGATTGAGGCAGGAGATTCCACTCAGTGCCACATGCGCGAAATTGGCACCGCTCACCTGATGGAAATCATGGATGATTATGACCTCCTGCCGATCCGCAATTTCAAGTATGGCCAAATGCCGGAAGCCAGGGCCCTGGCCTCCTGGGAGTTTAAAAATCTCTTCACGCAAGGGATGGCAGACGGCTGCTGGTATGGCTGCTCACTTTCCTGTTGCAAAGCTGTGGACAACTTCGTGCCCCGCAGCGGCCCCTATAAAGGTCATAAAGTCTGTGTGGACGGGCCGGAATACGAGACCGCCGCTGGATGCGGTTCCAATCTTTGCATCTGGGACCCCAAAGACGTGGTGGAGCTCAATTTCTACTGCGACACCTATGGCATCGACACCATATCTTTCGGCACCAGTGTGGCTTTCGCCATGGAGTGCTTTGAAAACGGGATTCTCAATCTGGAACGCACCGGTGGGATTGATCTCAGTTGGGGCAATGCCGACAGCGTTTTTGAGCTTATCCACCAGATGGCCCGGGGTGAAGGATTTGGCGTGACCGTAGGCCAGGGCGTCCGCAAGATGAAAGATATCTTTGCCCGTGAGTATGGTGCCGATCCGGCTTTTCTGCAGGATATCGGCATGGAAGCCAAAGGCCTGGAATATTCACAATATATGAGCAAGGAGTCGCTGGCCCAGCAGGGCGGTTATACCCTCGCTCTCAAAGGACCCCAGCATGACGAAGCCTGGCTGATTTTCATGGACATGGTCAACAACCACATCCCCACCTTCGAAGACAAAGCCGAAGCCCTTCACTACTTCCCCATGTTCCGCACCTGGTTTGGCCTGCAGGGACTCTGCAAACTGCCCTGGAACGACATCGAGCCGGCCAACAACGCCGAGACCGACGAACCTGCCAAGGTCCCGGAACACGTCCAAAACTATGTGGATATCTATAAAGCCATCACTGGCAAACCTTTGGATAAACATGAGCTCATCCGCCAAAGCGAGCGGGTCTATAACTTCCAAAAGGTCTTCTGCATGCGCTTTGGCAAAGGCCGCCGCATCGATGACGTGCCACCCTATCGCGCTGTCGGACCGGTCACTGAAGAGGAATACCTCTCTCGTCAGGAGCGTTATGACAAAGCTCTGAAAGAAAAGCAAAACATCGATCCCACCGGGCTCTCCACTCAGGATAAGATGAAACTGCTGCGCCAGTATCGCGAAGATCAGTATCAGCAGCTCATAGATGCCGTCTATCGCCGTAAAGGCTGGACTCCGGAAGGCGTGCCCACCCTCGAACACCTCAAGTCCATCGGAATGGACCTCCCCGAGGTAATCGCCGTGGTGTCCAAACACTTAAAATAGTATCCCGAAATAAATATCCGGAACGGCGGTGGGCTTGGCTCGTCCGCCGTTCTTTGTATGAGGAGCCCATGCAAGAGAATACTTCCATCACTGGGTCTCTCCACCACGTGGAGATATATGTGAGAGACCTCAAAATCAGCCGCGAGTTTTGGAACTGGCTGCTGGCCAAACTGGGCTACACCGTCTTCCAGGAATGGGACGCGGGTGTAAGTTTCATCAAGGGCGATTGTTATCTGGTATTCGTCCAGACGGAAGAACGCTGGCTGGAGCCGAGGTATCACCGCTGCCGGACTGGCTTGAACCACCTGGCCTTCCATGGCGGGACCAGGGAGTTTATCGATTCCATCACCAGGGACCTCGAAACCAGAGGTGTAAGCATCCTCTATCGGGACCGGCATCCCTTTTCCAATGGGCCCGATTGCTACGCGGTCTTTTTTGAAGATCCGGACCGGATCAAGGTGGAAATCACGCTCTGAGCCGCTACTATCCAGCTATCCTGGCCACCTGGCCCCTATCTCACATCATGTGCCCCTCCTTCACTCCTCCTTTGCCAAAGTAAAGGAGAGGCAAAGGAGAGGCATAGGTGGTGCAAAGGAGGCTGACAGGAAAGCGTTGACGCTGGCTTCAGAGTTTGTGCGAAAAGGTTAACTTGGAGTTCAAAGCCCTTGGACAGAATCTGCGGTTAGTACATTGTATGAAGGGGCTTTGGACTTACGTGCAGTACATCGTAGGAAATTGTCTCGCGGGTGTGCTGGTTGAAGTCCAAGCGGCCCGCAAACTCGCTGTCATGTATAGCTTTATCGTGGCCGCTTGAACTCCAACGGGGCAGGAGCGAGTGGCATCACTTGGAGTTCAAAGCGCTTGGATAACATACACATCCATCTCTTTATGTCTGAGCGCTTTGGACTTCAAGCAGTATATCGGAGCGAGTGATTCCCCCTTCGTTGTACTGGTTGAAGTCCAAACGGCCCGCAAACTCGTTGCCATGTATAGCTTTATCGTGGCCGCTTGAACTCCAACGGGGTAATGTCAGCCTCTGGTTTCGGGAGTTTTTGCCCAAGCTCTTCAGCCAGTGATACCAATTATTCAGCAGTCTTTAGGGTATTCAGGATTGACCGCCCAGATTTTCCCCAAAAGCAAAACCGGCACATGGTCTGTGTGCCGGTTTTGCGGATTGTATGGTAGATGGAGTTACTTGCTTGGATTCATGATCTGCTTGAGATGTTCGATATATTTCTGGGGTCCGCCTGGCTGATAACCAGTCTGGCCGATCTTCTCTCCCTGGCTGTCTAACAGGATGACAGTGGGAAATCCTGTGATCTTAAAGCGTTGGGCAATTGCTTCATTAGCCTTGGCCTGCGTCTCAGGCAGCTGGGTCTTTCTGGGAAAATCCAGATTGAGCAGCACCAGATTGTCTTTCGCGTAGCTCAGGAATTCCGGTTTGCTCAAGACCTCATTTGCCAGCTTGATGCACCAACTGCACCAGTCTGAACCTGAGAAGTTGATCAGGACGGGCAGATTGCGTGCTTTGGCCTGAGCGAGGGCTTGGTCGAAGCTGACAAGCCAGGTGGGGCTGTCAGTGTTTTCGATTGCCAAATTGGGATCGGAAACATTCTCCAGTCCGGGAGCATTCTGAGCTTCGGGGTTGTTCTGCGCTTCAGGATTGAGCTCCTGGGTGTCTTTCGCTTTACATCCTGTCAGGCTGAGGCTCATGATCAGGATCAATAGGAATACGTGTTTCATTAGTTTACTTCCTCACCATTGATATAGACGTTCACGATGATGTTGGCCGCTTTTTTCAGCATCGCCATCACTCCACAGTATCTTTCAGTGGAGAGCTTTACGGCTTTGACAAATTTATCTTTGGGCAGATTTTCCCCTTCAAAGAGAAACTTCATGCGGATGGTGTGATAAGTGACGGGATGTTCTGTGGTGGAATCAGCTTCCATATCGACATCGAACTTATATTCAGGGACCTTCATCTTATCCAGAATGGAGACCACGTCCATGCCTGAGCAGCCACTTAAAGCAGCCAAAAGCAAGGGTTTAGGCCTGGCTCCCTGGTCTTTGCCGCCCCACTGGGTATCGGCATCCATGAGGATGTGGTGTCCCGTTATCTCAGCGTCAAAGAGCATGTCTTTGACCCATTTCATACTGGCTTTAGTGGTCATTACAGCTCCACGTAGGTAGCCTTGAGCACCGCCTCGTACTGTTCAACATAAGCTTTGAGGGCTTTAAAGATGTTGTCCACTTCCTTGGCTGGCAGCTGGGCTATGATTTTCTTTTGCTGGTCCACGACGGTTTGCTGGCTGTTTTCGGCAAGCTTTTTGCCCTTATCCGTAATTATGGCAAACCAGCAGCGACGGTCTTCTTCAGAGGGCCGGCGGGTTACGAGTTTTTTGCTGACCAGGTTGTCCATAATACGGGTAACGCGGCTGTGCGAAACACCCAGCACCTTGGCCAGCTCATTCATGTTGACAGGGGTTTTGACCAGATAGAGGTGATTGAGAAGCTGACACTCCATCTTCCCTGCTTGCAGGCAGGCCTTTTGGGCGTAGTCGATCTCACTCAGAACCACCTGCAGACGGGTGATCAGATTGTGGAAATTTTCAGCGCTTGTGCTCATTTTTGTTCTCCTAGTTTTATTTGTTCGTTTTTGAAAGCAGATTATCGATCTTGGTACGATCGAAGCCGACTACAGCGACGTTGTCTATCCATAGCTGCGGGACCCCTTGCTGCCCCGTTTTGCGCACCATGTCACGCAGAGCTGACCCGTCAGTCGAGACATCCACGTACTTAAACGTGAATCCACGTGACTTAATATATTCTTTAACTTTTTTGCACCACGCACATGTCGGAGTGCCAAATATCACGATATTGGGTTTCATGAAGATTACCTCATATCAATAATAATCCGGACTGCCACGTAATACAAGAAACTTTTTTTAGGAATTGGCTGAACAAGGTTTTGGTGAGGTGCTCAAAATAAAGCTACTAGGTTATTAGGAGATAAAAATAGTGCTTGCCATTTTTTTTGATTCCGTAATTATGGCACTCAAAGGGAGGATTGATGGCCCAGAGTTTTTTTTGTTCCGATTGTGGTCACGAGACCAGTAAATGGAGCGGTAAATGCCCCGCCTGCGGAAGCTGGGGTACCATGAAAGAATCCAGTGGTGTGAGCGGGAAAAAAGGCGGTGCAACCAGACCGGCCAGAGAAAAAGGCAGTCCTGAGCGAATCATAGACATCAAGACGGACGCCATCTCCAGAATTGCTACTGGTATCAACGAGTTGGATTTGGTGCTGGGAGGAGGCATCGTATCTGGTATGCTCACTCTGATCGGAGGCGAGCCAGGTATTGGCAAATCCACCCTGATGCTGC
>Ga0209311_1003444_pt1 | contig 10773 bp, 9 predicted proteins | sample AD_UKC045_MetaG_FD_184417 | JGI IMG/M metagenome (GOLD analysis project Ga0209311, IMG submission 184417) | Active sludge microbial communities of municipal wastewater-treating anaerobic digesters from USA - AD_UKC045_MetaG (SPAdes) (version 2) | ecosystem: Engineered > Bioreactor > Anaerobic >... | reverse complement strand
TCAGTTGTGCCTGTGCTTCGGCCAATTGCGAACGCGCAGATTCCAGTTGCGATTGCGACAAGTCCTGCTGCGCACTGGCATCCACGGCTTCGAGCGTTGCCAGGATCTGGCCTTCCTCGACGCTTTGTCCTTCTTCGATCATCACTTCTTTCACCTTGCCGGTGATTTTCGAAGATACGGTGGCGATGCGGCGCGCGGTGACATAACCGGAGGCATCGAGTACCGAGGCCGGCCCGCTTTCCGCGGCAGAGCGCGACTTGGTGGTTTCAACTTCGGTCGGCTTCATGCTTTTGAGCACGAACAGCAGCGCGACGATTGCGACCAGAATACCGACGACGATCGGCCAAATTTTGCGCTTCTTCTTTTGTCCGTCAGCGCCACGATTGATGCTGAGTTCTTTCAATAAATCGGCAGGACGAGACATGGAAACTCCAATCAAAATCAAACGATGTGCGTAGTGTGCCTGAGCGGCATGGGGTAATCACCTGACAAAAGTCAGGAAATGCGTGGTGTGGCAAATTATCCGAAGCGGGATGGCGGCTGCGTGAACGGCAGCAGCCGCGCGTCTTCAATCGCGGCGGTGCGATGGCCAATGCCGGCGAGGTAGTCCTGCTGTGAGTTGAAGGCCATAAAACGCTCCACACTTGTCTGGCGCACCAGCATCACCTTGTCCCAGCGTTCCGTTTCTGGCCCGATCAGAAAATGCCCGCCGTCGCCAAGAAAAAGCAGTTCGCCGCCGCTAGCCTGCAGGAAAGGCAGGGTGTGTTCGATATATTTTTCAAAGGCCGCTTCGCCGCTGATCGCCGACTCCGGCGCCAGCTCCGGGCTTTGAGAATAGTCGGCGATGTCTCGAAATCGCAACAGGTTGAGCATGATGAAGTGACCTTCAATTCCGCGCAGGAAAAATTCGCGCCCTGCGCTTTGCGTTGGCTCGATATAACGAACCGGATTTTCCAACACATTCATGGCATCAGTCCTTTGGAATTGACTCGACAGCTATCGGGAATGCCAATTGCGTGGCGTGATCTTTTATGTCGGCTGGCCAGGAGGAAATCAGGTTTTCGAATGACTGCCGGTCATTTTTGAACAGGGCGCGGGTGGCTTCTTCAAAGCCCGGCATATCGCCGGCGATCGCGAGTAAAAAGTGGTAGCCGCGCTCTTGTGATTTTTTCTGCATTGCGCTGTCGCTCTCGGTTTTCCTGGCCTGCTCGACCAGCCTGCGCAGCACGACCGAAGCACCGCCTGCTTGGCTCGCCAGCCATTCCCAGTGCCGCGGCAGCAAGGTGACTTCGCGCGGCACCACGCCGAGTTTGGGTCGCCCGCGGCCGCGCTGTTCTTCGTTACCCGAATCGGGTTCAGAACCGCTCGCATCCTGCACGGGTGGCGTCAACCTCGCCAGCACGGCTTTATCGGAGCCTCGAATATCGATATCGATATTACGGCCCGACTGATTATCGAAGATCAGTACCGGGGCATCGGAACTGCCTTCGATGGCGCGTTTGGCCGACAAGGCGAGCTGATCAAGCCGACCCGAAGCCACTTTGGTATGGCCGACGAACAGGGTGAAGGGGGCAAGTGCTGGCGTGTCCATGATGCAACCTCGGGTAAGAATGGACGTATATTACCCGGATAAAAATCGTTAGTCAATATTACCCGGATATTATTTGTCCGGGCCATTGCAGGCTTGGCAGCTCGACAGGTAAATGCTTGGCGGCGATTCAGACGCCGGCCAACGATACGGCCACTTGGCAGTGATCAGGCGTTCAAGGACTGCCGTTGCAGAAATCATGTGGCTCATCGCCTGCATGCATAACCGAATCTCGTGCGGAAGTGATGTTTTGTTCCTCGGTGACGATGCCGCCGTACCATTCCTGGAACATTTTGTGTGCGGTTTGTTGCGCATCCAGAATATCGGCAGTCGTCATACCTGGCGGTGGCGTCCTGGGCTTGTTGAGAATCAATCCGGTCAGCAGCAAATGAATGTATGCCTGTTTCGCATCGTTTCGCACCAGGCCTCTGAACAGGGGGCCCGAATCGTATTTGTAGGCAAGCCACAATTCAGCGGCGGCATCCAGCGAACCTCGTTGCATGGCGGCATTCATCATCGGAACTGCCGAAGCGCGCCAGCGATCGAAGGCGGGATCCTGTAAATAGGCGGTCGAGTAGCCATAGCGCGCTTCAATCCATAACCCGCTTGCCCAAACCACCATAGCGTCGAGTTGGTGTTGATTGGCCGATTTTTCCAGCAAGGCGACCGCATCGACGGACTTTTTGCCGGTGATTTTCTTGCAGGCCTGAAAAACCTGATAGTCGGCCAAGGCCGCCTGATCCCTGTAATTTTGCGTTTCCCGTGATGCTTCCGGCGGCGCTTCTTCGCTCAAGGCAGCTTCAAGTTTTTTCTCGTCACGGCTAAGGCTGAATTGACAGCGGATCAACTCCAGCGCGAGTCGGCAAGTCGCTTTTACTTCGCCTTTGTCGGACGCCAGTTTCAGTTGATCGAAAGTTTCGTTGATCGGCATCTCGATCGGCGGCAATTGATAAGACGACGTCGATTGGCTTGCATGTTCCCCCGCAATATCCGTCTTTCCGGCACCGCCGGATAAGGTGGCATCGACAGGGTTGGCAGAAGCGTTTTTTTTGTCTGTAGATTTCGCTGATGTCGCCGTATCGCCATTACGCCAACCGTAAACGGCAAGAAAAGCGGCGATGAAAATCAGCAATAGCGCGACGGCCGCTTTTTTAAAATGCGGCCCCACTTATTTCGCGTACCGCGTTTTCAGCATCCGATACGCCGCACGCAAACCCTGTGCTTCGCCACCGGCGGGGCGGCCAGGACGTTCGCCATCGTTCCAGCTGTACACATCGACATGCGACCACACCATGCCTTCTTTCACGAAGCGTTCGAGATACAGCGCGGCACTGATGCAGCCGGCCATGCGCGAAGGCCCGCCATTGGCAAGATCGGCGATATTGCTTTTCAGGTAGGACAAATACGGGCGCCACAATGGCATGCGCCACAAGCGGTCCGAGGTCTGTTCGCCGGCCAGCAAATAATCGGCGGCAAGTTTCTCGTCATTGCAAAACAGTGCCGGCAAATCCGGGCCGAGTGCGACGCGAGCGGCACCGGTGAGTGTCGCGAAATCCATCAGCAATTCCGGTGACGATTCGCAGGCATAGACCAGTGAATCGCCGAGCACGACACGGCCTTCGGCATCTGTATTGTCGATTTCAACACTCAGTCCGCTGCGGGTAATGATCACTTCGCCCGGCCGATAGGAATTCGCACTGATCGCGTTTTCCACCGCAGGCACCAGGCATTGCATGCGCACTGGCAGATTGGTTGCCATGATCAGTTGTGCAAGCCCGAGTGCATGTGCAGCACCGCCCATGTCTTTTTTCATGTTGCGCATGCCGTCGGCCGTTTTGATATCGAGCCCGCCGGTATCGAAACACACGCCCTTGCCGACGATGGAAATTTTCGGATGCGCTTCATTGCCCCAGTTCAATTCGATCAGGCGAGGTGCACGATGACTGGCTCGACCGACCGCATGGATCGCCGGGAAATTCTGTTTCAGCAAATCGTCGCCGACGATGATATTCGCACTGCCACCATAAGCCTGCGCCAGGCGAATCGCGACCGCTTCGAGTTCTTCCGGGCCCATGTGTTCGGTCGGCGTGTTGATCAAGTCGCGCACCAACGTCGTGGCTTTCAATACCGCAAAAGTTTCGGAACTTTCATTGACCGATTCCAGGCACAAACGCGCGACCGGTTTTGTTTCGACATAGCGATTGAAACGGTAGGCACCCAGACCCCAGCTCAGCAAAGCGAGCGTGGCTTCCATCTTCAAGGGCGATGTCGCGCTGATGCGATAGGCGTGTTGCGATGGCAGCATCGTCGGCAGATGCGAGAGGCAATACGGATCGTTTGCATCATTCACGCCCACCGCGACCATGCCGGCCTTGCCCTCGCTATCGGGGATGACCAGAAAACTTCCGCCATTGCCGATGAAGGCGTGTGCCGAAAGCCAGGCTTGTACCTGCGGAGTTTGTTGATCGCGCCAGGCCGAAAAATCGCCGCGATTCATAAAGACGAGTGAAACGGCATTCGCGATTTGATCGGGTGTGGCAAAGCAGGGTGGCAAACTCATGAGATTTTCATTTCCAAAGTTACGTGTTCAACGTGTTCGAGATAATCGGCAAGATCGGTCAGGCTGGTAAATTGCAAATCGGGCGCGGCATACATTTCCGGCCAGCTTTCATCGCGGCGGTTGATCCAGCAGCTGCGAAGTCCGGCGCGTTGTGCGCCAACGACATCGAGCAGGGGATCATCACCGATATGCAAAACTTCATGGGCATCCACGCCGAGTCGATTGACGGTGGCATGGAAAATCGGCGCGTCGGGTTTGGCGTGGCCTTCATTGCGGGCGGCAACAAAATGCACGAAATGATCGGCAATGCCGATGCGCTGCAAATCCGCATTGCCATTGGTTAATGCGGCCACCGGGTAACGCGCGGTCAAACGTTTCAATGCCGCGAGTGCATCCGGATAGAATTCGATGTCGTTTCTCGCCGCATAGAAAATTTCGAATGCCGCTTCGGCGTGATGTTCCGCGTCGCCGCTCTCACGCAAGGCGTGCAGCAGTGAAAGTTTCCGTTGCTTCGTGAAATCGTGTTCGATACCGGGATACAGGTCGACGATGTTCAGGCGCAGCTCACGCATTTTTTCGAGCGGGAATTTTTTGGCGGTGTTCGGGCAATTTTCCTGCAGGAAAATATCCAGTGCCGATTCGGCGCGCTCGATCACCGGCCAGATCGGCCACAGGGTGTCATCCAAATCAATGCTGAGCGCGCGCAGGGTATTTTTCACGCGGCCAGTTTAACACTTCGCCGCCTGTGCTTTGTGCAGGCGGCGGCTGCTACAAATGCCGGATTTCCGCCGGTGCCGAGCCCCAGTTGTCGTGGCGGCCATCGACATAGGTAATCGGTGCATTTGCGAGTTCTTCGTCGCTGGCATCGTCGAGGCACATCATGTTGACGCCATAAATCTTGCCGATCTCGGGTGAGTTGCCGAGGCCGAAGGAACGCACGCCGCAGTGTTTGCAAAAGAAGTGGCGGTTCTGCCGCGTGTTGAACAGATATTCGGTCAGCTCGGATTCGCCGGCCAGCAGGCGGAACGACTCTGGTTTCACGATCGCGGGCCAGAACCGTGTTTTGCTGCAGATCGAGCAATTGCAGCGATAGGTCATTTGGCTCAGATCAATATCGGCCTCGAAGCGAACCGCGCCGCAATGGCAACTGCCGTGATAGGTCTTGAGCATGGGATCCCTTACTTCATCAGCAAATAGCCGGTCTGCCGACCGCGTTGCAAACCCAGGTTCAGCGTCTTCGGCGGATTGGCGAGGGCGCTGCGTAAATCCTGCAAATCGCGAATCTGCACATTGTTCACCAGCGCGATTCGATCGCCGGCCTCAAGACCGCTGCGGGCCGCGCGTGTATTGGCGCCGACCTTGCTGATGATCACGCCGCGCGCGCCTTGCGTGCGATAGCGTTCAGGTAAATCGATCAAGGTCGCACCACTCAGGCGCGCATCGACCTGTGCGCCTTCAAGTTCTTTCGCCTGCGCCTTCAGCGTGGTTTGAATGCTGAGAGCCTGGCCATTTCGCAACAAATCCACGCGGACCGATTGTCCGACGGGCAACAAGCCTTCCGTGTTATGCAAAGCTTCCGCGCCATCGGTGCGCTGGCCATTGAGCGCGGTAATCACGTCTTCCGGTCTCAGTCCGGCCGCTTCTGCCGGTGAGCCACGGAACACGCGCGACACCAATGCGCCACGAATATTTTTCAGGCCCAGTTGATTGGCAATCTCCGGCGTAATATCCACCGTGTCCACGCCGAGCGAGCCGCGACGTACTTCGCCGTAGGCCATGATCTGCCGCATGATTTCGCTGGCCAGATTCACCGGAATCGCGAAACCCAAACCGATATTGCCGGCCGCACTGCCTTGCGGATTAAAGCTTGCCGCATTGATGCCGACCAATTCGCCGCGAAGATTAACGAGTGCGCCGCCCGAGTTACCCGGATTGATCGAGGCATCGGTCTGAATAAAGTTTTGATAGCCGAAGCCTTGCAAACCGCTGCGGCCGACCGCCGAGATAATGCCCGAGGTCACCGTCTGGCCCAGACCGAAGGGATTGCCCACCGCGACCACGAAATCGCCAACCCGCAGATTTTTTCCATCAGCCAATGGCAGCGAGGTCAGACCGGTGGCCTGAATCTGGATCACCGCGATATCGGTATCGGCATCCGAACCAATCGGCTGTGCTTCGAATGTGCGGCCATCGCTCAGGATTACTGACACTTCGTCGGCACCTTCGACCACATGGTTATTGGTCAGGATCAGGCCGCGTTTGGCATCGACGATCACGCCTGAACCCAGGGATTGCGAAATACGTTGCTGCGGAACCCGTGAACCGCCGAAGAACTCGGCCAGCGGATTGCGAACCCGCACCACCTGTTTGGTATAGATGTTGACCACGGCCGGCGTCACTTTTTCCAGCATCGGTGCCAGCGATGGCATCGGCGTACCGCCGACTTGCGCGGGCAGGGCGGCATTCGCGGCCGTTGGCAGCACCAGGTTCGAAGCGCTTTCCACTATCTTGGTGGCTGGGCTGGGTTCCGGCGGCAGACTCAATGCGTGGACGGTCAACCCGCCGGCAACGGCAGCAAAAAAGACACAAAACACGGTGATGATGGGGCGCATGGTCGGCTCAAAAAGATGTGTGGGCAAAAACTGTCCGAAGACTAGCAAAATTAAAATTTATTTCACCCTGCAAGAGGTCATTGTAGAGCGGGGGCATTCAGTAAGCATTTGTTTTTGATATGGAAAAAATCCCTTCCCCGGATATGACAAATGGTTGACAGCGGCGGGATGAGGGCGTAATTTCGCTACTCGGCTCTCACACTATATCTTGGGTGAGCGGCGGGGGGAGGCCCCAAGGGATGGTGTCAGGTGACGCTAAACCCGAAAAGGCCCTGCAGAAGCCTGGTTGCACCTATCGCGGTACAAACATGGAAGTAAGCCTGGACAAATTGGACGCTCGCGGGTTTTGGCCCACAGGCGCGCTTACCTGTCTTTTCCCTTTGGCAATGAGAACAAAATCACATTAATAAATATAAGAGCCAACGCGGAGCGGTGGCGATGGAGGAAACAGGCTATATGAGTACGGTTCGCTTGGAAGCGGTCAACACACCATCGGTAGCAGAAATTGAAATGCAACCGGCCTCATACGATATCTGGGATAAAAAATATCGCCTGAAATCAAAACAAGGCGAAGCCGTCGATCACACGATCGACGACAGCTACAAGCGCGTGGCTAAAGCGCTGTCGGAAGCCGAACCTACGGCGGAAAAACAAAAATACTGGCAAGAACGTTTTCTCTGGGCTTTGCGCCGCGGTGCCATTCCGGCCGGCCGCATTACCTCGAACGCCGGTGCCCAGGAACACAAACCTGCCACCAGCACCATCAACTGCACCGTGTCGGGCATCATCACCGACTCGATGGACGGCATTCTGGAAAAAGTCCATGAAGCCGGCCTCACCCTGAAAGCCGGTTGCGGTATCGGTTACGAATTTTCCACGCTGCGTCCGCGCGGCGCCTATGTGGCCGGCGCCGGTGCCTACACCAGCGGCCCGCTGAGCTTCATGGATATCTACGACAAGATGTGTTTCACCGTGTCTTCCGCCGGTGGCCGTCGCGGCGCGCAAATGGGCACCTTCGATGTCTCGCATCCCGACGTGAAGGAATTCATCGGCGCCAAGCGCGAAGACGGTCGTCTGCGTCAGTTCAACCTGTCCCTGCTCATTACCGACGAGTTCATGAAAGCTGTCGAAACAGATAGCGATTGGCCTTTGGTGTTCCCGGTCAACCTGAAAGAACAGGACGAGGTCAATCTCGACAATCCGAAGGAAGTGATCTGGCGTGAATGGCCGCACTCCAATAGTTATGTCACGCGCGAAGACGGTCTGGTCGCCTGCAAAATCTACGGCCATATCCGCGCGCAGCAATTGTGGAACCGCATCATGGCGTCCACCTATGACTTCGCCGAACCGGGTTTCATCCTGATCGACCGCGTCAATGAAATGAACAACAACTGGTGGTGCGAAAACATCCGTGCGACCAACCCTTGCGGCGAACAACCGCTGCCGCCGTATGGCGCCTGCCTGCTCGGCTCGATCAATCTGACCAAATTCATCCGCGACCCGTTCACCGACAAGGCCGCGTTCGATTGGGAAGAATATAAAGAAGTCGTGCGCGTGTTCACCCGCATGCTCGACAACGTGGTCGAAGTGAATGGTCTGCCGCTGGAACAGCAACGCACCGAAATCCTGCGCAAGCGTCGTCATGGCATGGGCTTCCTGGGCCTGGGCTCCACGATGACCATGCTGAAAATGAAATACGGCTCGGAAGAATCCTGCGCCTTCACCGAAGAAATTTCCAAGCAAATGGCACTGGCCGGTTGGGAAGTGGCATTGAGTCTCGCGAAAGAAAAAGGCCCGGCCCCGATCATGGACGAAGATTTCGTCGTCGATGCCGCCATGCTGCGCAAGCGCCCTGAAATGAAAAAAGACGGCTGGAAAATCGGCCAGACCATCAAGGGCCGCCAATTGCACGCTACCTATTCGCGTTACATGCAACGCGTTGCCGGCGTAGCGCCTGAGTTGGTGAAAGAATTGTCGGAAGTTGGTGCACGCTTCACGCACCACAGCTCCATCGCACCGACCGGCACCATCTCGCTCTCGCTCGCCAACAATGCCAGCAACGGTATCGAACCTTCGTTCGCACACCATTACTCGCGCAACGTGATTCGCGAAGGCAAGAAGTCGAAAGAAAAAGTGGAAGTCTATAGCTTCGAATTACTGGCCTACCGCACCCTGGTCAATCCCGAAGCCATGCCGTACAGCACCGATGCCGCCGCACAGTTGCCGGAATACTTCATCGCCGCCGACGACATCCTGCCGAAGGCGCACGTCGATATTCAGGCTGCCTCGCAATTGTGGATCGATTCCTCGATCTCCAAAACCGCGAACGTGCCGACCGACTTCGCCTACGAAGATTTCAAAGACATCTATCGCTACGCCCATTCGAAGGGTTTGAAAGGCTGCACCACCTTCCGCTTCAACCCGGCTGCCTTCCAGGGCGTGCTGGTCAAAGAATCGGATCTGGAAAACACCACCTACAAATTCGAACTCGAAGACGGCAGCGTGATTGAAGTCAAAGGCAACGAAGAAATTGAATACGATGGCGAAACCCACAGCGCCGCCAACTTGTTTGATGCCTTGAAAGAAGGCTACTACGGTAAGTTCTAATTATTCTTTTGTCGGTCACCATGCATTGGTGGCCGATAAGCGAACAACATGTCGTAACAACACTTAAGACTTCAACTCACCAGGAGGCAGTATGAAAAAGAAATCAACAGGTAATGTCATCAGTAATAGCTTCAATAGTGCAGTTGAAGCCGTCAGCGACAAGGCCAACGAAGTGGTTGCCGCCGTGAAAAAGAAAACCGCACCGGCCCGTAAAAAAGCCGAAGCCGCCGTCAAGGGCGCCATCAAGTCGGCTGAAAAATCCAAAGCCGGCAAAGCCGTTTCCGGTGCCATCAAATCGGCCGAAAAATCCAAGGCTGGCAAAGCCGTTGCTTCCGCCGCCGCCGCTGCCGGCAAGAAAGTCGTCGAAGCAGAAAAATACGCTGCCGGCATGATGAACAAAGCCAAGGCTGCCGTCACCGGCAAAGCCCCGGCCAAAAAAGCCGCTGCCAAGAAAAAAGCTCCGGCCAAGAAAGCGCCAGCCAAAAAAGCCGCTGCCAAAAAAGCACCAGCGAAAAAAGCCGTCGCCAAGAAAGTAGCGAAAAAAGCGCCAGCGAAAAAAGCCGCCAAGAAAGCAGCAAAGAAAAGATAAAAAAGCTCTTCCTCCTCCCCCGCCTGCGGGGGAGGACCGAGGTGGGGGCGGTGAGCAGCAAGCAACACTAAAAAATAGACACGAACCGCATGAAGCGTTTCGATAACAAAAGAAACACCCAGGAGTTCAAGCAGCAATGGCCATCAAAATTACAAAAAAAATCAAGAACTACAGCGTCGTCAAGCCCGAAGATAAAGTGGCCGAGGCAGCAGCACCTGCGCCGCAAACCATTATCATCGAACGCCCGATGGCCGAAATCATCCTGATGCACGAAAAACTCGAGCGTCCGGAAGCCCTGGTCGGCTCGACTTACAAAATCAAATCCCCGCTCGTTGAGCACGCCATGTACGTCACCATCAACGACATCGTGCTCAACCCCGGCACCGAACACGAACTGCGCCGTCCGTTCGAAGTGTTCATCAACTCGAAAAACATGGACCACTTCCAGTGGGTGGTCGCCATTACCCGCATCATGTCCGCCGTGTTCCGCAAGGGCGGCGACGTTACCTTCCTGGTCGAAGAACTCAAAGCCGTATTCGACCCGCGCGGCGGTTACTTCAAGGCCGGCGGCGTGTACATGCCGTCCATCGTTGCCGAAATCGGCAGCGTGATCGAACAACACATGAAATCCATCGGTCTGATCCACGACCCGGAAATCTCCGATGCACAACGCGCACTGATTGCAGAGAAACGCGCCGCCTACGAGAACCGCAACGCAAAAAAGTCTGATCCCGCGACCGCGGGTTCCGACAACGATTTAGTTCCGGGCGACCTCGCCGGAGCCGGTGCTGAAAGCGCGTTACGCGCTGACGAGGCA